>Ga0307513_10001424_pt1 | contig 34388 bp, 14 predicted proteins | sample 15_EM_MG_FD_202174 | JGI IMG/M metagenome (GOLD analysis project Ga0307513, IMG submission 202174) | Populus trichocarpa ectomycorrhiza microbial communities from riparian zone in the Pacific Northwest, United States - 15_EM | ecosystem: Host-associated > Plants > Roots > Unclassified | place... | reverse complement strand
ATTGGCTTTGTCTCGGCAAAAGCATCCCAATCCCATTGATTTTCACACAATTTGGGAAAAACACTTTCTACATTCATAAAACAACCAAAACATACTTAATCTTTAAGACTTCACAACATTGGCTTTGTCTCGGTAAAAACATCCCAATCCCATTGATTTTCACACAATTTGGGAAAAACACTTTCTACATTGAACTTTCACATACTGTGAAGGCAACCCCAACACATTGGTTTTAAAAAATCTTCAGAAATATTCACAACATTGACTATCATACGTTACGAAAACGACTCAACTACATTAGCTCCTGAAGGACTTTGGAAACAATCATTACATTGGCTTTGGTATATTGTGAAAGCAACCCAAACATATTGGTTTCTAAAAACTTTATAAACAATCACAACATTGATTTTCATACTTTGCAAAAGCAACTCAATCACATTGGTTTCTGAAAACTTCAGAAAGAGGGATTTTGGCTAAAATTATAGGTTTGCTGTTACTTCTCTCTTTTGTTCTTTTCCAGTATTTTACCTCACCATCGATTTTTTCTACGCACTGCTTTATCACTCCCTTTGATGATATTTTTCAACTAATTTATTGTGCTCAAAATATAGTTTTCCTTATAATTTCCACAATTTTCAGTTAAAAATTGTGCGATTATACACAAGGTTTAAACCGGCAGTTAACACTATTTGCGCATAAAATAATATATTAATTTATTCAATGTTTCATTCTATTTTTTTCTCTAAATATTCTCTCCCTAATTTACAAAAATTATTCCTTAAAAAATTCATTTTACCTGACCGGAGAGTTTATGTGATTTATAAGTACTAGGCTACTGTTTAGCGTACTGATTTATTATTTTGTTCTATCTGAGATCTAAGTAAATTCACTGGGAATTTTTCATTCGAGTCTTAATAATTTATTTTCTTTTTAATTAATCATTTTTAAAAAAAATTGAGGATGACCTTATTTAACACTAATTTATCAATTTTTATGGCTGGAGGTTTACATTTTCCTACCTTATAAAACTTCATACGTGAAATTTTGATTAGTGCTCAAGTCTAAAAATAAACTCAAGCGCTTGTTTTTCATATCTTTCTTGTAACCAATTTAGATATCATTCCATTTATTTCTTCGTTCACATATTTATCATTTCTATATTGGTTACCAACTTGCCTATAATTAGACATATATAATTATAAATTCTACCCCTTAATGCGTCAATTATAATTAGACATATGTTTCAAGGATGTAATTGTAATTCAAACCCTAAAACTTTAGAATTGATTGTAGGAGCAAAATCATAATTCTGCTATCTTTTTCTTTACTACCGATAGTGGCCACACTGCCCATGTTGATGGAAACAAAAGCAGTTGCAGCAAAGATTGCCATTCTTAGAGGCGAAGCTTTTGCTCTGCATCGTCTGCAGTGCGTGGCAACAACCTTGCGCTGAGTGTTAGACTATCAGAATATTCAGCAGGAAATCCAGGAGCATCTGCACCAGTTCTTGATCCTATCCATTCTGTTGTCAATTCAAAATAGTCCTGCTCTGTTTACTTCTTTATGATGCTCAGATTAGTTTCATTGTTATACGCATTACAGTTTCATTGTACAACTATAAATATAATAGAAACTGCATGGCTTAAGTGTGTTAGCCATTACAAAGACATATTGTGTATTCTTCCTTCTGTGTTTATCTTACATGGTATCAGACTGACTACAAGCTTACGATTTTCTACCCGATCCTTCCTTTTGCTTCCGCATCATCCATATGGCCAGCACCAATATCTCCCCCACCCCTGCCCTTATTCTTCCACCATCTACAACCACTGTTTTCGTTAAGCTAGATGGCTCTCACAATTATTTGGCTTGGAAAATGCAATTCCTTAATCTCCTCCGAGGACACGATTTAGTTGGCTTCATTGACGGCACTGAAACCTGTCCTCCCAAAAATCTTGACTCTGGTTTATTAAATTCTGCCTATGTTGTTTGGCAGAAGAAAGATGTTTATCTCCTTAGATGGATCCTTGCATCTCTTTTTGAAAAACTTGTTTCTACTGTTTATGGAATGGAAACATCTCAGCAGGTCTGGTCTGCCCTCCAGACTCGTTTTTCTTCTCAATCTCGCTCTCACATTTCTCATCTTAAACGTCAACTCCAGGCATTGACTCAAGGTACCAAATCTTGTTCTGAGTATCTTGAAAATGCCAAACATCTTACCGATCAATTAGCAGCGCCTGGTAAGCCTGTAGACGATCAAGACTTGATCTCTTTTCTTTTGAGTGGCCTGCCATCTACTTACACACCATTTGTCACTTCCTTTAATTTTGCATCCCGTGACATTGATTTCACTTTTGAAGACTTTCAAGCTGAATTATTGGGCTATGAAATTCTTTTGGATTTCAATCACTCTTCTCGTAACACGGATCATAATCATTTTGCCTTTGCTGCCCACAAATCTAAAGCTCCTATCTATGGCAGAAAGAAAGGCCCTCCTCTACATTCCACAAAACTGCAGTCTCCAGTTTCATCTACTTCTCGGCCACACCAGCAGACTAGATCACCTACTCCTCAACTTTCATCCACCCGCCCGGTTTGTCAAATTTATGGTAAAATTGGCCATACTGCTATTGATTGTTTTCACAGATCTCGCAGCTATGGTGGCTGAAGATAATGCCACACTTGATCATCAAGTTTGGTATATAGATAGTGGTGCCAATGCCCATATTACATCCAGTGCAACAAATCTCACTCATCAGACCTCCTCTCATAACTCGGGCACTGTAACTGTAGGAAATGGTTCAGGTCTACAAATTCTAAATACTGGTTCTACCACCTTTAACCTTGGCAAATCCAATTTTCATCTAAACAACATTCTTCATTGCCCACGAGCAGCCACCAATCTTATCTCTATCAATCGTTTTTGTTTAGATAATAATTGTTACTTTATATTAACTGCTACTGATTTTCTCGTGAAGGAGAACCTGACAGGAAAAATCCTACTTCGAGGTGCGGTTGACAATGGGCTGTATCCATTAGCTGGGTGCCAAAATTCCCTTCAAAATCTCACATGTCTTTCGGCAACAGTTGGAGTTCGATCTACTGCAAACACTTGGCACTCCAGACTAGGACATCATGCTACTTTTGTTTTTGATAATTTATTCCATTCTAATAAACTCTATGTCAGTGGTCCTTCAAATAAAGTAGACTTTTGCTCTGCTTGTCAACTTGGCAAAGCTAAGAAACTACCGTTCCCAGCATCTAGTCGTCAATCTTCTGTTCCTCTTGCTTTAATCCACTATGATGTATGGGTTTCCCCTTTACAATCCACAAGTGGTTGTTCCTTCTATGTTATATTTGTTGATGATTATTCAAGATATTCCTGGTTATATCCTTTGCAAAGAAAATCTGATGTGTTCGCCACTTTTGTTAAGTTTAAAACCATTGCTGAAAAAATTTTCTCCACCTCAATCAAACAAATCCAAACTGATAATGGTGGCGAATTTACTTCCAACCAGTTTAAACATTTTCTAACTACACAAGGGATATACCATAGATTGACTTGCCCACACACTTCTCAACAAAATGGAATTGCCGAAAGGAAACATCGGCACATCCAGGAAATGGGACTCACTCTTCTAGCCCAGTCAAGTTTATCTCCCCAATATTGGGTTGATGCGTTTCTCACTTCAGTGTTCTTAATAAATAGATTACCTTCAAAAGTCTTAGATAATAAAACGCCTTATTTTTTACTTTATAAAACTGAGGCACTTTATAAGGACTTACGTGTTTTTGGATGCGCTTGCTATCCACTTCTCCGGCCTTATACTGAACATAAGGTGGCCTTTCGAAGTAAAAAGTGTCTTTTCCTAGGTTATTCTAACTGTCAAAAAGGACATCAGTGTCTTGACTTGAAAACTAAATGGGTATACATTTCCCGACATGTCATCTTTGATGAGCAGTCTTTTCCAGCTCAGGAACTCGCCAACCAAACCACATCTCGAAGTACGACTCCTGCTGCAGGTACCCCTTTGATAATTCCCAGTTCAGTTGTATCTAGTCCTTTATTATCTAACATTTCTACAGCTGTGGCTTCTCAAGATAATCCTTCTTTACCCTCAACTGAAAGTTCAAATCTTGAGGCAACAGATTCTGCCCATTCCTCCTCTGATACTACATCCAATTATAGTTCTCCTCCTTCTCCCATTTTAAATTCTCAAAATCCCATTGACGTTGATATTGACACTTCATCAATATCTCCTTCTCCAGACCCCGAAAATACCTACCCCACTGACGTAGATATTGACACTTCATCAATATCTCCTTCTCCAGACCCCGATTCCTTACGATGCTCAGATTAGTTTCATTGTTATACGCATTATAGTTTCATTGTACAACTATAAATATAATAGAAACTGCATGGCTTAAGTGTGTTAGCTATTACAAAGACATATTATGTATTCTTCCTTCTGTATTTATCTTACACTGAGCTCCTAGTAGAGCCAGACAATCTGGCATTACAATGGCAAGGCATCCGTCGTTAGATGCTACCCAGTCCACAACATTGAACTGGCCCTGTGCGTGTAACACAAGCTAGGTGTGGCAACCTCCTTGGCACCATTGTTCTTGTCATTCGTAACCATATCAGCAATAGCCAAGGTCGCTGCTGTGTGCAACCATTGTTCTTGTCATTCGTAACCATTGTTCTTGTCATTCATAACCATATCAGCAATAGCCAAGGTCGCTGCTGCGTGCAACCAGCGTAGGGCAGTAGCCTCCTGCTACATCACATCCCTTGGTTGCTACCTCTTTGATCACTAGCAAGCCTGCCTGTGCACGCAAGATAGGCAAAGTGCGCCAGCAACGCTTGTATCGTCGATGGCGGAGGCAAATCCTCAAAATGCCATTTTTTACTTTAAAACTTCTAGCTAGATTTAAAAATTCCAGCCAAAATTTGGTGGATCAGTAACCAGGAAAAATCTCTTTTTGTTTTTGAAAAATACATGAAGGAAATATTTTTGAAAAATTTAATTTGAACATAAATTTAATTTATAATTAATTTCAATAACAATTATAATATGTAATCAACCAACTTAATTATTTAAAGATAAATTCATTACCATTATTGATTTTCCTAAAACATATATAAGACCTAGTGGAAATGATAATTTTTAAAGTTTTCTAAAATTCTAAGAATGTGGACAATCTCGGGTCATTGAAGATTTCAATAAAGATTATTTAAAGAATAACTTTTTTTTTTGAGTTAGATGAACTATGTCTAATTGTTTAGCATCTAATAGTAATCTATATAGATTACTAGATCAAAAACTCCTAAAAACTTTTTAAATGAGAATGATTGTTATGTCATCAATGCTAGTTTTTTTTTCCTCTATGATTTGAGGTGTATCTCTATCCATTCACATCAAATCTTCTATATAAAAAAAAGTATAACATTCTATTTATAAAAAAAAACCTTGTAACCTTATTAATGAAAAAATAGCACTTTATCTTTTGAAAAATATCACATATATTATTTTAGAATAATTTTATAAATTTATGCAATCAACCGCTTACTTGATTTTTTCTAGGTCTAAAATCTTAATTCCTTGTATAAATTACATTCTCTCATCATATTTTTTAGTGTAGGTGAAAATGTTACCTTTGTAACCTAGGTCCATCATACTATATGCATCAATTCTTTGTTTAAAAAGAATAGCACAACAGGATAAAAAAAATTTCACCTAGTTTCTCACTAACATCTAGATTAATAATCATTAAAATACCTAAGTAAAGCCAAGGTTCATAAATATTTTGAATTAAATACTCGTATAACTTCAGAGATAAAGCTAGTATAAATAGCTAACAGAATCCACTGCTTTTCTATAGATTTAGAATTTCAAATAAAGACACACTAAAAGTGTATGGATTATGAGAGCAGTTCCATAAAGTCTAGGTACTACCTAGTAGGCCTCTAGTATGAGCTCTAACTACCATGTCAAAGCCAGGAAAAGAAGAAACATATAACTCTATCACTAGAAATATGAGTTTGTACAAGAATTAGTACATAAAGCTTTCTCTCCTTCCTATATTTTTGTTGTTCTAGCATAAAATGTGTTGTCAATTAAATTCAATTAGGATTGAACCCAATGATGAGAAAACAACTACTTGTTTTAAGAAGCATCGTCATGTATAAAAAAGACATGATTTTTAAGAAAGAATGAGACTACGTGAATCATAAAGTGAGGGGAAAAAGGAAATGTTGTAAATAAAGCAATAAAAACTTTAAAGGAAAAAGATAAATAAATTTTAGAAATTTGTAAAGGATGAACTATGTTTATAGTAGGATCTGACTTTATTGATATTGTTATAGAGTTTGAGTCCAATGTATATAGGTAATTTTATTCCTAGACATACAATGTTATTGAATTACATGGTTTATTAAATCCTAATACAAGCTACATTCCTCATTTATTGATACACATGTGAATTCTAGGCTATGTTGTGGTTTCTAATTAATTATTTTGTTAAGGACTCTTGTTTTGAATAAGACTACATCTTTTAGTTATGCACACATTATAACTTTGTTGGTCGATCACTTAATTTCATTCGATCATGGCTTTTAGTCACTTAGTATATTAGTCGACTACTCTTTCAAGTCTTCTGGTCGATTAAAGACTCATATAGCTTGATTGATTCTTTTAATTTATGATGAATTTCAACTCTCTTTCTCTATTTTATAGTGAACAACTAATATTCTTGTTATTGGGACGTGTGTATTTATTTTAGGTGTAAGTAATGCCTTATATATTGTTTTTTTTTTTTAAGATGAAGGATTATTAAGTCCATCATATTTGTACCAAAATTGATGGATTAAATCAACCAAATATGATGTGAAAAATAATGATATTCACCTAAAATAAATCTGACATATCAAACATTTCAGCCAATCAGTTTAACTAACTCCATCATATTATGCATGCTTTCACTTTTAAGTATAATGTTTAAGTTTGTCAATTTACTCCCAATTCTTCATTTATTGTAAAAATCCCTAAATCTCATTCACATACTCAATAAATCTCTTTATAAAGATTGAAACCATGAAATCTACATGATCTTCTTTCTTTCTAAGATGAAAATGGTATCTTAAAATTCCACTCCAAAATCATCCATGTTAGTCTACTACTACTATTTTGCAGACTTTCTTCCTCATGTTGAATGGTCTAATATGAGTAATTCTTAAAGCATGAAAGTAGAATGTCTTGATCCATTTTACTTTATGGTGAATAAAAGTTTCATATCACCTCTAATATTGAAAGAGGAAGAATCCTTCTTTAAAATAAACATATCGATTCAAATGTTTGGAAGAAGAATATCTTATTATGGCCAAGTGTTGCTCACATAGATTAAATTAGATAGTTAGATTGAATGCAACACCATTTTGCCATCCAATTAAGGGAACCAAAGATTTTTTTTATGTTATTCAAATGTTAAGGATCACATCAAAACCTTACAAAGGGTTTTTGGCAGCCTTTCCTTATTTTGATCTAAATATAACAATGTTTTTATATTTAGTTATGGATTCGTCCATAATAAGCCTTTATATAGCTAGTGAAAATATCTATGAAACTTTAAAATTTCATACAAATCCTTTTGATAACTTAGTAAAAGGTGAGTCTGAATTTATAGGACTAATAAAGGGGGGAAATAAGACAAATTACCCCTTTTATAGAAAAAATATAGGCTTTATTTTATACTGGATAGACAATTACCTAATTTGTTCCAAATAAAAAAACCCACCAAATTCTACTTGAAAATAGTAGTAGCTTTAACAAAGGTTAAAGCTTTAGGTCTCTTCATTTTAGTCCATATCTATAAGGTTTTGTGGTATTCTCAAGCCAATTATAAAGAAAAACCATTTATGATAAAAGAAAATAGTCATGGGGTGATCTTGTGGGTTCAAGCATTGGCAACTAACTATTTTCCTAGGTTAAGCAATATAAGAGTGAACTCGACCCCATTTTTTTTTTATATATGTTCCTCCTTTCTCGAGCATTCTTTTGGAGAATATGTGAAATTCTTCTTGAACATCATCGATAAAAGTGAAATAACAACATTTCTTTTAGCATCAACTAGGAAATGGCTCTTTATAGATATTACTACCATGAAACCAAAAGTCAAATGTAAAAAAAGCTTGAAAACATTGTAGTTTGGAAAAAATCCTAACCTACGAAGATTTATATTTTAGACTAGTAATAGACTTTATCCTAAGAAATATTTCTTATTTTTATGAGCCTTACTACCCCTACTTAGTGGCTATATAATTAAGATTCCTCAGAGGCATACCCTTTCTTATACTATTTAGTGTGGATAAAGGTGATCTAGATAGACTTTTTTTGATAGTTTAAACCAAGTAATGGAAGTAATAGTGGCATTAAAATATCACTTCAATCATTGCCAAATAATGGACTTCTCATTTAATGGGGGTCATTAATTAAGATTTTTTTTACGTGTTTAGAAAAACCCTAGAACTTTTGTACAATTCTCTCTTAGAAGGCATAATAGAAAAGTTTTTTCTTTGTCAACCAACCATTATAGAATGAAAAATAAGAATCCCAACAATCCTTCCTACTATATTGAGAAAAAAGGTATGCTTATGAATGTTCTGGTAAGAGCACTTATTTTGAATTGATTTTTTATTACAATTTATTGTTTTTTTTTATGATTTTATGCTTGAATCTAAAATAGTGGTATATAAAGAAAAGAGCAGATAGAAACTAAATGTGATCCTAAATCAATTGTCAATCATAAAAGAACCTCGAAATCCTCTACCATTTAATGAAAAAGAAAATAAAGCCCTGATTGTTGAGTTATGGACCATACCTAAAATAAGTTATATTAATCATTTTTTATAGTGTTTTATATGTCATTTTTAAACTTAAGTCCACCCTTATTATTATTTTTTATAAGAACTAATGACTTCACCTTCTCTAGAAATTGTGTTTTCTATTGTTACTACTGAAAACTAGAAAGCCTTATTAGCCAAAATTGTTGAAGTTCTTTCCTTATCTATTTTTGAAGTGACACTAGCTCCAAGGTCTTATACATAACAAATTGATGCTACTAAAGTACTAGATAAAACTCGTTTTTTCAAGTACTACTATAAGTTTTCTATAGTGATGGAGCCTCTTACAGTAGCCCCTTTTCAAGTTGAAGTTATGGTCATACCTCTATAAGCTATTTTTATAAAAGCATGAGTCATACTTGAGAACATGGTTGCTCATATCATAAGTGAAAACAATACACTATAGGACACCAATATAGTCATCTAAGATGTGACAACAATTGCACCTTCTAGTGAAAAACTGGGTGTTATCCTAATTTTTCTTTCCTAACATGAGGTAAATGAACAATCAAAGTGAAAGATTAGCATTAGTGTTAATCTAATAGCTAACAACCTTTAGGAGTCCTTAAAGGCTAAAGCTCCTTCTTTTTTTCAAAGCACTAGAATACTACTACAATAGTGCTCTTACATCTCTTATTAAAGAGGAAAAGGTCATGATGCTAGATTAACCATATATGGTGACTCCCCCAAGTTAACATGCATGTATTTGTTGTTTTTTTTCCTCAAAAACACTTTTAATTTTCATGTTTTCAATGTTAATAAAAACCATTCTTTAGATTATAAGGCTTTGGATGTTGCATTTTATCAAAAATACAATCCTCTATTGATCATATCCTAAGAAAAAAAATACCAACTGAGAGAGTCTTTATTGGTTAATATCAAGGAGGTTATGGAAATTCTTGCCTTTAAGGATAATGTTTTAGGAAATAAAGCCTTTACTGATACTTGAAGTAACTCCTAGAAGACACTCTTTCCTATGACCTCAAATATTCATTGGACCATAGTGTAAGGGAAGCCTTGGTACAATTGCATAAGTATATTGATCCCTTTATTAATATCAGGGAAACTACAACAAAAGTGTTATATAATTGTAAGGTTGTCCAAGAATGTTTTAGAGCCTATAGAGAATTATAAGAAGTTGAGTATTGAATTGTCGAATAGGCTAACTAATCCTATAAAGATGGCTCCCTACAAGTCTGGTTTTAATAAGCTAAGGTGGCTTGTATGAGAGAGAACTTAATGTATATGTCTTGTAATCAATCAGTTAGTTACATGCATGATTGACTTTGTTCATGTAAGAACATATTTATTAATAATAAAGATATTTTTTATCTTTAATATTGAATAATATTTGAATAATGAGTCTAGAGTAAAGATAAAGTCATTGGGATACCTAAAACTAATAAGTTGGTGCTTGTCAGATGACATGTACATTAAATTCATCCGTATGAGGATTTAATATAGAGATCACTTATGTCCATGAAAAGATTTATGTGATAGTTGTGTAAGTGATCCTTAGACTTAAGATCACTAAGTTATCTTATATAAGGAATGTTATGCTTTGATCTTGACTTCATATTGTCCCAATCAAGGTTAAAAAATCAATAGATATTTAGTATAACATGAACTATATAAATGTATTTTAGTGTTCAATAGAGGATTCATCTCTCTAAGTGAATTAGGGAAAATATTCCATCTATTCTCAAATAATATTGATTGTAAAATTCTTATGCAAGGTGAAATGAGATTTGAAAAGAGTTTCAAATCTTATTTAAATAATAATTGATTATGGTGTTGAGAACAAACATGATTTGATAAAGCGTCTAAGAATTGATGAAGTATAAATCAAAATATTCTACATAAATGGATAATAATTACACTAAAAACTGGTCACTAAAAGGTTAAGTCAAATAAAGTATAACTTTTCTAATATTTAGGGGATCATTGCATATTGCTAGACATTGTACTTGATATTAAAATATAAATCAATCAATATATTGAATTGATGATAAGTTTATTTGTTTAATTTATTTAACCCTATTTTATTTAGGATTATGATTTATATTCAAGACAACACACTAGGAAACCTAATTAGAAAGATTAATAAAGTGTTGATTATAAAAAAAAAAATTAAAGATTGAGGACTCTAATCTAATTAATATAAGGGATTATAATTTTATGCTTCAGAAAATCAAGAACTTGATTGAATAAATTTTAGAATCCTGAAATAAAATATGTGAAATTGTTTTAGGGAGAAAAGTAATATTTTTCTATTTATAGGGTAATCAGGTTTTTTCTATAAATCAAATTTATGCCTTATATTTTTAGCAAGTCATATAAAGCTACAAATGATAAAGAAACACCTTAAAACATAAAAAAAAAAAAAAAAACAGAGAGCTAACACTCAAAGATATAGTGACCCCTCTCTCTTAAAAAGGTTTTAGGAGATGTCATACTAATGGTTCATTAAATTACTATTAGAGGCCGAACGTTTGTCGACTTATGATTTGTGATAACTTAGCTTTGAAGAAGTTGTTCAAGTCTCAAAGAGAAGATGTAATCTTTGCGTAATCCTAAATGACCCTAGATTGTATAATGGAATCCTTGAGAGTTATGAAAAAAATTTAAATTTATTATTTTTGCTATGTTTATATATTTTGGGAAACCTAACAAAACTGGTTAAGGTTGAGAAGGAGCTAATTAAGGCTAAATCGAATTAGGCCTTTAGAGAGGTTAAAGTCATGAATCAATTTTAATGTTGGCAGTTTTCAAGAACGGTCTTCCAAACAAGATAGAGGTGTTGGTGTTTAAGGAATCACACCAAGTGGATAAACAAAATTACGATTTGCAAATTTTATTATAATAATAGTTTTAAGCAAAGGCTCAGGACTAAGAGAATCATATACATTTTATTCATAACATTAATAGATGCACCCAAATCACATAAAGCCCTTTTAAAGCTAACATTACCAATAACAGATGGGATAGTAAACGCATCTAGGTCTTTTTTTTTTAAAAGGTAAATTCTTTTGAACAACAACAGATACAACTTTACCCATACTTATCGTTTCGTAGCCTTTTAGCTTGTAAGCTCTTTTGGTAGTACACAGCTCCTTCAAGAATTTGGTATATTTGGAAATTTGCTTGATAGTATCAATTAAAGGAATGTTGAGTTTCACTTTCTTAAAAACCTCTAAAATCTCTTTTTCTTTGTCCTCTTTCTTAGACCAAGAAGAACTCAAAGGAAAGGGAGGGATTTTCTTGAAATTGGAATTTATTGAGTTAGGACTTACTTTTGAGTATTGGTGGTTGTTTCTTCTTTATGCTCAGTTCAGTTTCTATCTCCTCTTCTTCCTCTATCTCAATTTGTTTTGACCTTTACTCTTCAAGTTCTTTTCCACTTCGCAGCGTGATCGCACTAACATTTTCTTTTGGATTCAATACTTGGGAGGGTAATTTTCCGTTGATTTGTGCTTCTAATTTCCCTACATTTAAAGCTACTTACCCCATTTGCTTTTTTAAGTTGTGAATACTTGACTTTGTTTCTTGTTGAAAAGACATGATATTTTATTGTAAAATCACTATGTTAGAAGCTAAAGTTTTCATCATCTCACGAAGATCATCACTCAATGACCCAATAACATTGGAATTTGTAAATGTAGAGGGTTGTCTCGCTTGATAATTCTGTTGGGGCTAAAATCCATGAAGGTGGAACTATTGGCCTTGATTGCATTGTTAAGCTAGGTTCTCATAGTGTAAGTTCGGGTGATCTCTTCATCTAGGATTGTACGTATTAGAAAAGGGATCATATTTACGCTGGGGTTGACGATTTAATGCTCCATCAACTACATTAGCTTGTTTAATGTAATCTTCTTACATTGTTGGGAACATATCCGAAGCATGGCCTTGTAACGAGCATATACTACAAACTTTCATTTGCTGTACATTTCCACAAGCCAAAGAACGCATAAAAAAAGTAAGATCATTAACTTTATTCTCAAGGTTAGCAATACTTACCTCATTTACTTGTTTGCTTGGGAACTCTCCATGCGTGCCAAATTGTTTCGAATTGGCTGCCATATTTGAGATTAATTAGCGTGCAACCTCTGATGTTTTAATTACTAATGCCTCTTCACTTGTCACATCAATGATACTACGGTCAATAGGTCCTTTGTAGAAGTATTAAATGAGTAGCTGATTAGTTATTTGATGATGTGGACATTAAATGCACAGCTGCTCAAATCTTTTCTAATATTCAGAGAGTGTTTCCCTATGAGATTGCTGAATCCCACATATTTTTTTCCTTATGTTGGCAACTCGAGATGATGATAAATACTTCTCCAGAAAAATCTTCTTCATGCCATTCCAAGTTCCAATAGACCCAGGAAGAATGGAGAAAAGCCATGCTTTTGCTACCCTTTTTAAAAAGAAAGGGAAAGCTTTCAACTTAACTTGTTCTTCATTAACTCCATATGGTTTCATATCAACACAAACCATGTGGAACTCCTTGAAATGAGAATAAGGGTCTTCTCTAGCAAGTCTAGTGAATATTGGTAGTAGGTGTATAAACCCAGACTTGAGTTCGAAGTTGGTGTTGTTATCAATGTTTATGCACAATGGTTAATTCTCCATGTTGGGAGCAGCGAGCTCCTTGAGTGTCTGTTGTCGTGCAACAACTTGGTGTTGATGCGAGCTTCTTTTCGTAACCTGCGTAAAGTGTTTTCTATTTCGAGATCTACTTGCACTTGTCCTTGGTTAGTAGATCGAGTTGAAGGCATAATTAGTCAAGAAAACTCAAATAAACAAAAAACAAATCAATCACAAGAGAGATTTAAAGTAGTGAAAGAAAATGAAAATGCAACGATAAACACACAAAAATGCCTAAAACCCCAGAAAACAATGGAATTTGGCCTCGAGAGGGTGGGGCTAGTAGCTAAAGGCAACTAGTCTTGCTCAAAACATTGTTTTCCTCAAGGAAACTAAATGCTGAAACCTAATTCCACCAAAAGTTCCATTTTAAACAGTACCACAACTCTATTTTTATTTTCTTTTTCTTTTTCTTTCTTTTGAACGAAATAAATAACAATCACAGCACAAGAATCAACTAGAATCACTTTCCCAGTAATGGCACCAAAATTTTGTCGCGATGTCGTGTTCATACAAATTAATTACTCTAGCTTAAATAAATAAGATAATATAGAGCAAGCAAGGGGTCGATCACTCAAGGAAGATCTAATTCAAATATTAAAACTTCGATTTTGATAGCAAACTTAACAGTATATTAGTTTAGAATAATAAATTAGAGTATGCTCTAACAATCAAACTAAACAATCATAGGAAATAAGCATAGGAAAACATTCATACTCATCATATAAATTGAAAAGAAAAGATAGAATAGATCTTATAGTTTTTGAAATTCAAAGGTTTTTGTATCATTTTAACCAAGAAAAATAACTTAGACTTGCATGTCTATCAAAAAACTAAGGAAGAGAAAAGATGAGAACATAATTTATAGTATAGAAAAACATTTTCTTCTTCTTTCTAGATGCCTCCTTCTATTTATTTCTCTTTTTTATTTATTTAATAGGAAACCCTAATCCCCACACCCCTCTAATTTGTTTGTATCATTCAAAAAATAAAAATAGTCTTTTTCAAAGTAGACAATTTACATTTAAGTCGTACAATAATTATTTTCCTAAAAAGAAGAAAAAATAGTCTTGCATAAAATCTTCAAGCTTTGAATTTGGACTCAGAGAATTTAAATTACCCAAATAAAGACCTTTTCCATACGCAGAAATAATTGTCGTGTTGGTTTGGATGCTTTGAAAGTAAGTAGGACTTGTTTCTTCACAAAACTTGTCTATTGACAGAATTTATAGGTTGTCTTACAAAAATCATATCTCTCTCATATGAGCTCCTTTTCTGCTGACATTTGGTACGTTGATAAGTCTTTGAGTTTGAAATCCAAAAAAATTGATTCTGCACCAAATAAACTTCTTTAACTCAAGATATTCAAGTCTGAATGGCCAAAGGTCAAAATTGGCAGAATGTGAGACTTATCTTTGAAGGTTGCGATTTTCATGCCTTTTATTTTTTTATTTTTCTTGCCATATATGTATAGAAAGCTATGAATGTTATCTTTCTAATTCCACTATAATTACTTCATTTCAACCTCTACAACTCAAGTCCTGCATAAAACATTGATCAGAGGTCAAATCTATCAATATTCGACACAGGTTGGAATATGGTCTGAATTTTATCTCCAATTTACTTCTTTTTGAATCTTACATCTAAAAGTGCCTTAAAAACATAAAAACAAAGACTATTAAGGCATTTTATATAAAAGCACATGGACAAAATATTAAATAAATGTGGGTAAAACTATCGAATAATATAGTTGCATCACTTAATATATCTGCAAATTTACATATAAGTTCACATTCCAATAACATTGACTCATTGACCTTCTCTAAGTTATCCCAACTCGAGTTTTAAATCATTCTTTAGCTTTTTACCACTTCAATCAATTTGTCTTAACTTCTAAGCCCACATCATCATGTTCGGCTACTACCACTTCATAGCCCCTGCCTTTATGGTCAAGCAGTTTTCAAATCATAGTTCATATCATTATGATCGACTAGTTTACAAATCATAGTTCCTATCATTATGATCGACTAGTTTACAAATCATAGTCCCTAATGGTGACTAGTTTAGGAATCATAGTCCCTGCGTTTACAGGTAATTAGTTTACAAATCATGATCCTTGTCTTTGTTGCCGATTGGTTTTCAAATCATAGTCACTGCCATTGCAGTCAATTATCTTACAAATCATAGTCACTGCCATTGTGGTTGATTAGATTTCAAATCATATTCCCTACTTTTTTGGATGACTGGTTTTCAAATCACGGTCCCCAACATTATGGCCACTAGCTTACAAATAATAGTCCGTGCCATTATGGTTGACTAGTTTACAAATCAGAGTCCCCGCCATGAAGGCATATTCCTTTTCATATCATTTTCCTAAGACGTAGGCATAATTCATATAATATTGTTTTCTTGATGATGAACACTTGTATACAAGTATATATGTGTATGTAGACAGATCACATTCTAACATTTACAAGAATAACTTTTTAAAAAATAAATGAAGTAAGGGGCAACTATAACCTGGAGCTCTTATTGTGCATGCTTATGAAAAAATAGGTCCCACACTAAACATTTCTACTACAAATTCAAAACAATAACAAATCAACATCCCATTTGACCTTACACAAATACACACACTCATTCATTTAACAACCAATTTATCCTAAGCATATAAGTACATAAGTTACCATAAACATTTGCACAATCTTAGCTCATTTTAGCCATTACAAACATACCCAAAATCAATTCATTCTTTAACAATAACATAGGCATATTTGGCTATTTCTTTCCTTAAAATCTTTGGTAAACATCAATATTCATACACACCATTTAGCTTAGCAACCAAAACACATGCAAGCATTCTTTCAGCCATAACAACCTAAACTCATAACTATCATAACAGTCTATAAATACATGTATTTATGGTTGTCATAGATGCCTATACACATACATCTATGCTGTTGTAACAACCTATATTCTCACACATCTAGGTTGTTATAATAGCCTATATTTTTTATATTCGGGTTATTGTAACAACCTGCACTTTAATATGTTCGAGTTGCCGTAATAGCCCATATTTTCACTTTTAGGCTTATCATAACAACCCACAATCATATGCATTCTTGGTAGCTATAATAATCTAAATTCACAAATATAAACACTACCATGATAGCCCTTTAACTCGCCTTGTTGTGTTGTCATCCCTCAATTTGCACATAAACGCTGCCTAAATTAACTTAAACTCAAACACTTTTATATTGCTATAACAACCCTTAATTTCTCCACTTTCAAGTTGTCATAACAACCTATATTTTCATGAATCTGGGCTGTCATACTAGCCTATAAATACCCAATTCATGACTGTTATTCCAGCAACATTTGACCAAGGAGAAAGAGACAACATACAACATATTTACTTACTTTCAGCTCAATTATCTACCATGCATACATGCACATTTAGATTACATAACAAGTCTATAATTGTTCACCCAAAACCAAGGTTTCCTCTTCCAGAATTTGTTTTTTATCGTTTTCACAACTACTCATACACATTATTTATCCATTTTTGTAATAAAGTTCATGGATAAGCCAATTTTGTTTATTAATTCATTCATTTCCATAATTCCATTTAATTTTTAAGTTTTTTATCATCAATTTTTGTAATCCATTTCAATTCAATGTTCAAGCATTTCATCAATCATTTTCATATTCAAATTCACACTTTTCATCAAAAACATGGTGAGTATCTAATTCAAACCTTTAATTACATAGAAATTCTACATTAAGTGTGTGTGTCTATAAACGCTACAACACATCTCAATTCAATCTACAATCATTATAATCAAGATTATACATACAAATTCAGCATTAATTCAAATTTTCAAATCAACAATACAAAACTATGCCCAAATTAACAATTCCATCATAATTTTATATTCTCAAAACAATAACACAAAACCATGCCCAAATTAACAATTCCATCATAAATTTATATTCTTAAATTAATAACAACAAAAAATCATGTCCTAATTAATTAACAATTTTACTTTCAATTCCCAACTAATCCTAACATACCTTTTTTTCTTGCTACTAACTATCATTTTAGGTAGTACCAAGAAAAAAACTATCATTATAGGGCTTTTTTTTTCTTTCACTAATTCAAGGAACAAATTAAGATGAAATCAAAGAATAACAAAGCCTTTTACCACATCCAATTAACTCAATTTAATGGGTATTTACAATGAAATTCAAGAACAAACCTCTTTCTTCATTTCCTTTAAAACTTTTCTCACCCAAACCAAAGATTTCTCCACCAAAAACCACTATAACTCTCAATTTCTCTCTAATCTCAAAAGATTATGTTGTTTCTTATAGAATTATAACCTTTTTACTACCAATCATGCATGAATTTGGAGAGAAAAATGAATTAATTGTAAGCTCTCTTCATTCCTAAATAGCATCGACCTATATAGAACAAGGAAAGGAATTTATTTTCGCTTCCCTATTTATAACTTTACATTTTTTGTTTTATACCTCTCATGCTTAATTTTTCCTAAATTACAAATTTACTCTTTATTTTTATACCGATCATGTCTAACTTTCATTAAATCTTTGACTGTAGATATTTTTTGTATAACTATTTATATTTTATTTTTGGTCAACGTTTTACACCATTAAACGTGGGGTTTACAAAGGCTTTCTTAAATATGTTTGAGGATCTCCCATATGTCCTGACCCATTAATTAATTCCTTAGACCCCTAAGACAAGATGTACCCTATAAAGCTTTGAAGGTAATCTACTTTGGCCGGGTAACTTAGGATGTCATCTCCTTGTGCTAGCATAACCAGAATTCTCTGGCAATTATCAACAAATCTTTTATTTATTGATGATTTTCTCCATTTAATTCTACTTTAGATTTCCAAACCTCTCATACAGGTGGAGGAGATAACATAGCCAACAAATCCTCTAAAATTTTTCTATAAAACAAAACCTCTATCAGGGGTGATTATTATTTAGAATCAAATAATAAAGTAATTTAACAAGTTTACTGTAACATTCCCATTTTCGGAAAAACCTCAAAACATCTAATGAAAGCGATATGAAAGCTGCTTGAATTTTCAATTCTGATTCAAATACACAGAGTTAAGCATTCAGAGTTTTCAGGAACGCGAGAGCAGTTAATATGTTCAGAAACCATCTTAAATTGAAAATTTTGAATTGCTAGGCCCGTGAGTAACTTCATATATTGGATCGATTGCCATTTCGAGTTGCTGCATGAATGGTGGCCACTGAACCAGAACAGTTTTTCCTAGTATAACGAACTACCAAAACAGCAGTTCAAATGTTCAGTAGAGAGGGCTGTTTCACTAATGTCGCACTAGAGACAACTATGGTTGTATCCACTATTTTGTCTCTTGGCAATTGGCATTGCCCGGAGCAGTTTTTGAAGGGGCTCTTGATCCCAGGGAGACCCCTTTATTGTTTACGCTGCATGGCTCAAGAAAATATGGTCACGAGAGACGATGTGGAGTAATATTTGGGATTCGGGATTCGGGAATTAGCCTGTGGATTTGACTTGGCTTGATTATACTTTGATAATGATGCATCACCCTGGTTGTATAATTAATGTGTATTAATGAAGGGTTGAGTGATTGCAAAATCATTGCATGATAATAATGCAGCAGTTGACCATAATTGTCAATTTGACCAACCACTGAGTCCATCTTCCTACTGTATTAGTAGGGGTCATAGTTTGCGTAGTGGTACGAATATATAAGTATAACAAACTTGCACACATGTTGAGGAGTACGATATAATAGTAGTTTGAGATTACACCAGTGACGGGTTTTGTCTCTTGTTTTGTTTCTCTCGCGAAATTGAATTTTTTTGAAAAAACAATTAGAGTCATAAGAAAGTTACCGAGGAATGACTCGATTTGAAATTTTTTTTGAAAAATAATATAGTTTAACAAGATTGATATTCAAAATCATGTTTTTTTAAATATTATTGCTATTCTAAATTACGAGTTTAGATTACGTATTTTAGTTTTGCATTGAATTTTGATAAAAAGTTGTCCAAACTTGGGATTTTGTTCCTTTGAGATTATTTAGTCTTTAATTGATCTAATTAGATATATTTTCATTGATATTATTAAGGTTAAAGTAATAACAATTAGAGTTTGCGTTGGATTGTGAGATAATTTGATTTTGATGAAATGAATATTCTTATTTTACAGAATATTCTTTAAATTTTTTATGTTGTATCATTATGGTAGTACTAGTATTTCTAATACGATTAATAATGTCACTTATAATGATGGATGTACTATGTTCTTGAATGCTACAAAGACATGTCATTTAAAGATACCAAAAAAGTTACATGCGGAAGACTTGGTTTGAATTATAATGATGTTGAAATAGATATCACTTGAAGGTCTCATGTTAGGGAACATCAATATTTTTCGATATCGATTGCATGTGATATGGATTTTAAAAATATGATGGAATTATTCGTCCAAAGTGAAACAAACATGATGAAGTTGTATATGAGTAGTCAAACTAAACTTAAAAGCTCATATAATGTGGGTATGAAGATACTGATGTATCTATACCCATATCTACTCTGCCACTCGGACAATTATCACATTTAGCTAGTACTGGTACGTCTAGGACATTGAAAGATAGGGTTATGAGAATTTGTGATGAAAATAGAATTAAAACTGTTATGATCAGAGTGGGTAGACTCCTCCAAACCTAGTTATAATAAACATGAGGGTGTCATAGGTTTAGTTGAAATATCGTATGATAATGGTGATAAGGTAATGAGCCCTCCTATTTCATAATTTAGTCATGATACCAGAGTTGATAACATGATTTATAATGATTGGTTTGTTTATCGTAGAAAATCATCTGGTAGTGGTGATTTAGTAGTTGGAAAAATTATTGCATCAAAATAAACATACATGTAGCAATACATATAAACCTTTTCTTTTATTATGTAGAATTTGGGTAAGATATACTACAGATTCTATAAGTTGATATGGCTTCCAGATCTTGTGATCTTATACGTCATACATGCAGGTTTTTATTACATTACATGTCTTCAGCACATAAAGATGGATAATGACTTGTTCATGACACTTGTCGAGAGATGGAGACGGGAGCCTCACCTTCGTTTAGGGGAGATAACGCCTACATTACAAGACATTAATATTATGCTTAGCTTACCTATAGATGGGTGAGCACTTACTATCATGGTTATCAAAAATAAGATCACTCTATGTGAGCATGCATTCAGACGAGTGCCTTTTCCAGAAATGTTTTAGGGGAGTATAAGAATGCTTTGGAAAGAATTTTCTGCATTACCTGATGATTATGATGACGAGATCTTACGAAGTATGCTAGAATGTATATACTTTATATATTTGATAATATATTTTTCACGAATCTTAGTGGGATGCTTGTGTCATTGTTCTACCTACCACTGCTAGAGGATCTTGAATCCATTCCACTATATAGTTGGGGTTCATGCATCCTTGCATGTTTGTATAGGCATTTTATATCATGCTAGCTTGGAAAAAACAAAGCAAGTTAGAGGATGTTTATTGATTTTATATGTAAAATAAATGTAATAAGTTTTTTAATTTTGAATGATGCTTTTTATGTTATAGTTGATTACTAGTTATTGTATGCTTTTTGTTCATAAAGCTATGGCCATGGAAGCATTTACATTTAGAGCGACCACGAATTAAGTCCAGACGTGTTATGTTTATTCAGGTTGTAGAGGTTGAGCTACAACTTCCATTAGGATACAAGTAATAATGTTATTGATAATACAAATTATGTTATTTAGATTAAGAGTATTTTTCATGGAAACATTATTTAATAAGTTTCATTACTTATTTACTAGCAGATGGTATGGGAGTAGATATTTTGAAAATAATCCAAACCATGTTTTGTTATTTTATCACAGCAAGTTAGATAGACAACGATCAAATCAAATATGTTATAATAAATTGCAATGTTGATGTTAAAATTGATGTTGGAATTTTTTGATATTGATAAATGTTGGGAAATAATTGTATAGGTTGATGTTGGTAAATGATGAGAAATGATTGTTCATGTTGATTATGGTAAATGACGAGAAATAATTGCTTCCGTTGATGTTGAAATTTTTTGATATTGATAAATGTTGGGAAATAATTGCATAGGTTGATGTTAGTAAATGACGAGAAATAATTGTTTATGTTGATGATGGTAAATGACGAGAAATAATTGCTTGCGTTGATGTTGAAATTTTTTGATATTGATAAATGTTAGGAAATAATTTCATAGGTTGATGTTGGTAAATGATGAGAAATAATTGCATCGGTTGATGTTGGTAAATGAGAGAAATAATTACATTGTTGATGTTTCAATAAGTTGTGTGGAATCCTTATTCGGTAGATAATATGTCAGTTGTCTTGTTATATGCATATTGACCATGGACTTATGGACATCGGTTATCCCCCTCATATTTTTTGAGTTTATTAAGATGCGTAGCTTGTTACAGATTTGAGTGATCAGTTGTATTCCATTAGTCATTTGGGTAGGCACACTGATTATAATTGGATGATCCACCATCTCTAGTATATATCGATGTGGGATGCATGAAGAAATTTTATTTTTAAAGAGGTGCATCCTGTAATTTTCGAGGAGGAATACATGAGTTGGTACCTGAGCATAACACACCGAATCATTACACCAAACTCAGCGTAGGTTCCTCCACGTGAGGAGATGGAGTATGAGCCACATGAACATCGAGTTTAGAATGTTGTAAGTATTTGTTATTTTTTATAGGCTTGAACAAAGTCGTTGCATTTATTTATCGATTAATAATTTATATTTGTTTAATATTACGTTGGACAATTGTTACATGGTGGTCGACATGTTGCGGCTGATCTTTGTGATCTTGATGATGATGATGGACTTGGTCATTATTATGCATCTCTTTGGTTCGAGACATGCCATACTATATTTGACTTGTTATGAGAGACATTGAGCCTAAATGATATTGTCTTAGAGGATGAGATCATACAGATAGATGGAAGTCGTGCTATTAATGAAGTCGACCTATTCACTCATCGTCGCAGAAGATATAGACAGGCTTAGATGTATTATTATGTTGTATTATTTTTTTAGTTAAGAGTTATTTTTATTTTTATTACTTTTGTAATATTATTTTAGCTAATTATCATATTGATTTTAATGTTGTCTTACATATTATGTATTTTCATACTTATTTTAAATAAGCATGATTTAAAATCATTAATTAACAGGTGAACATCGTGACCATGTTGTTTAAAATTTCAAATCATCCATTTACAAGTTAAAAAAAATGCACATTGTTATATTTTGTTATTGCCATTATCAATTATCTTTATAACTAATAAATAAAAACAATATTTAAAAATAACATGTATTAATTTGAAATTATAATTAACAAACAAAAATAATGTTAAATTATATAGTGGTTTAGGCTTTGTTTTACGTAAGATTTGGGGTTGGGTTTAGGATAAAATTATGTTATGATAACACAACTGCTATTCAAATTAGAGTCTGTTGTATTTAATAATCGTTATTGATATTAACGGTTGTTTAATAAAGACGCTTATGACAATAATGGTCAATAACGATTGTTTTATAAAGACGCTAATGACAATAATGGTCAATAATGATTGTTTAATAAAGACGCTAATGACAATAACGGTTGTTTAAAACAACTGTTATTCCTATTAACGATTTATTAATAAAACTGCAATTCTCATTAGCAGTTGAGTGAAAGTGTGTTATTTTCTCTATACTTTCTGTTCCATGTAATATTCTCAAATCTTTTACCAAATTGTACTAGTTTGGTAAAATTCACCATGAAATTAGCTCGATGTTTGAAAAATAAGAACTTGACGCACACTCCACATCAATCACAATTAGTTAATACTAGTTAGGTGATTCACGCTACGTCGTGAGTCAACTTTTTTTTCCATTAAAAAAAGCTAAGATCCAAGAGTGTTAGGTTTATCTGCAAAGCTATTGTTCTTGTTGTTGTTGTTGTTGTTATAGTAGTTGCAATAGTAGTAATTATTATTATTATTATTATTATTATTATTATTATTTTACCCTTCAAAAGATTTGGGTCAGGCAGGAGTGAGCAAGTCTGTAGACCCAAGCGCCTGTCTGTAGAGGCGAGCGGGTCTGGCCCTAGCGCCTAAGGCATGGCAGTCATACCATGCTCAGCGCCTAGGGTTTGCAACCTTACCATGCCCCAGTAAAATTCAAACTGATTATTTTATCCCCAATCATTCTTTTAATGTCAAATATATCCCATAAAAAAGACAATGACACCCCTCACTGCATGCTTAGCAAGTTTTTGTGGCAAGAATAATTTTATTATTACACTACTTCAATCTACAGCAATTTGTGTCTAGATAAATAGTGGGAGAGACACTGAACATTTTTAGTATATTGTATAATATAAGCTGAAGTTGGATTTAAAGGGTCCGGACCTTAAAATTGACAAAAAAAAAAAAAACTTGATTTGACGCAGAAAATAGTGAATTTATTGTCTATTAACATGAAAGCTACTAGGCGTAGACGTAAACATAAAGATACATTCAAAATAGTTTTTGTCAGCACTATTTAATGATAAATAGATTTTATTAAACTTGTGGATGTTGCACAATCTGCAGTGAATTGATTGATTCCAAAATATCTTATAGAATAATTAAGATGCACCTTTTGCATTTTTTTAATTTTGGCTATGATACCTCACATATCCGCTCTGCCTTTAATGAAGATTTTGTTGAAAGTTCGAACTTCGGATATGGTAAAAAATTCACAGAACTGTATCAGTGAGATTTTTAATTACAAACAGAGAAGAAATAAAGTTCATCGCAACGGCAATCATGGTGCTTACCTCGCCATGAAGATCAATGCTTGCCTTTATCTCAAATCATTCTTGCATATCTGGTTGACTATTGTTGACTATCTAGGAGCTACAAGGCATATAAAACATGCCACTATTCGTCATAGAAAAATTGGGTTTTTTTTACCTTTCCAATACTAAATTCCATAAGTTATCAAATTAAAATTATTTCATTATCTCTTCTTTAATTTTCAACTTCGATGAAAACAATAAAAAATAAAAGATTTGAACTCGTAACTGCTAATTATTAAATTTCTGACATCACATAAAAAAAATATCACAAGTCAAACACTTGAACTAGAATGTAAAACATGTTATTTTTCTGTTCTAATCATTACTAGATCACACAACTAATATTTATAATAAAACAAATAGTAAAATTGGATTGCTTCACCTTTCCAATACTAGATTCCATAAGTTATCAAATTAAGACTATTCTTTGATCTTTCAATTTAAAGCTTTTAAATAAAGAGAAAAAAAAACCCCTAACTCATAACTCAAACACTTGAATCATCAAGCGATTCCATAGATAAATTTACTTTAACTTTTTAGGAAATAAAGTTAATTGCGGTTAACGTAAAAGAAATAGTCAAATTTAAAAATGATCAGTAAAGGCTGTCTTCACTTTTTTTAAAAGGAACTCCTATTATAAAAGGGAACAGGATTTTAACAAGAATCATCTATTCCGATCCTAATTAGATATTTTTATAACAATAAATATTTTTTTATCTTTTTTTAACCTAATATCAAAAAAAGAAATGAACCTATTGATATGATGGGATCAAGAGTTTAATTTAGATGAAAATTGGCTTTCCTTTTGTTGATGGTCAACTTGTGGATTTGTGTTGATCTCTTGGTTTTGACCCATCAAATGAATGACTGCCCATCGACTGATCAAGACCAATGACTTGTTCAGTTGGTGGGCCGTCCTCAACCCAATTTACATGCGAGGTTGGTGAAAGGCATTATCAACCTTTTATCGTTCTTGGCGTTACCATAACCTATCCGTGCCTCAATGGTATAACACGGCCAGTGTTTCTCCTCAGCCAAAAAAAAAAAAAAACAGTTTGAGTCTTTAGACAAAGCTTTCTACTGTACTGATGAATATTCATAAATGGAAGTGGGATTGAGAAGGACTAGAGAGATGATTCAAATAGAGAATGGTCTTTGGGGGTATAAGATGATAAGGCTAGTAAGTAGTATACAATTATTACAATAGAGTTCAAGAAAAAGTAGAGCCCTGTCTTTATTGGAGAGAAAATAATTATTATTTTTATTATAATAATTGTAATAGTAATGATAGTGTAAAGTAAGAGTATTCTCCCAAGAAGCCAAAACATTACTGATCACACACGCACCTCCTTATAAATTCTTCACATCAGTAATTCAATCTCACCTCACAGTTTGTCTTCATTCCTTTTCTAAAGAAAAATACACACACACACCCCCACAAATATCTTCTTATTGTGCTGGTGAATCTTGAAAGCTAGCGAAAATGGTGGCCAAGAAGCCAAGAATCGTTATTATTGGAGCGGGAATGGCAGGTCTCACAGCTGCAAACAAGCTCTACACTTCCAGTAGCTCTAACGATATGTTTGAGCTCTGCGTTGTGGAAGGTGGTTCAAGGATTGGTGGAAGAATTAACACTTCAGAATTTGGTGGTGACAGGATAGAGATGGGTGCAACATGGATCCATGGCATTGGAGGCAGCCCAGTTCACAAAATTGCTCAGGAAATCCATTCACTTGAGTCTGAGCAGCCGTGGGAGTGCATGGATGGACTCTTGGACGAGCCAAAGACCGTCGCTGAAGGCGGTTTCGAGCTTAGTCCATCTCTTGTGGAGTCAATATCCACAGTCTTTAAGAACCTGATGGATTATGCCCAGGGGAAACTGATTGAACGTGAGGAAAGCAGTGAAGAGGTTGATTTCTGCAAGCTTGCAGATAAGATTTGTAAGATTTGTCCAAGCAATGGCGGTGGTCCTGGAAAGCTCAGTGTTGGTTCTTTTCTCAGACAAGCCCTTAATGTTTACTGGGATTCTGTGAAAGAGCAGGAACAGATCGAAGGGTGTGGTAATTGGAGCAGAAAGTTGATTGAAGAAGCCATATTTGCAATGCATGAAAACATTCAAAGGACCTATACTTCCGCGGGTGATCTCTTGACTCTAGATTTTGATGCAGAAAGTGAGTATCGCATGTTTCCAGGTGAAGAAATCACCATTGCTAAGGGCTACTTGAGTGTCATTGAATCGCTAGCTTCAGTTTTACCTCATGGCCTAATCCAATTAGGCCGCAAGGTCGCAAGAATTGAATGGCAGCCTGAAGCTCACCAATCAAGCGGACATGGTTGTGCTGGTAGGCCTGTGAAGATACATTTCTGCGATGGATCAATAATGTCAGCTGATCATGTTATAGTTACAGTTTCACTCGGGGTACTTAAAGCTGGAATTGGTCCAGATTCAGGTATGTTCAACCCCCCTCTTCCAACTTTCAAGACAGAGGCCATATCCAGGCTAGGATTTGGTGTTGTGAATAAGTTGTTTTTGCAACTGAGTTCAAGGCACGATGGCAGAGATGGTGATTACAGCAAGTTCCCATTCCTGCAAATGGCTTTTCATCGACCAGACTCCGAATGGAGGCATAAAAAGATACCATGGTGGATGAGAAGGACAGCTTCTCTGAGTCCAATTTATAAAAATTCTGGTGTGTTGCTATCTTGGTTTGCAGGGAAAGAAGCTCTTGAGCTCGAAACTCTTAGTGATGAAGAGATTATTGATGGGGTGTCAACAACACTATCTAGCTTTTTGTCACAGCCCCACAAACAATTGAATTCTAATTCTCATGGAGTATGCAATGGGAAAGAGAAATCTGTGGATGGGAATAGAGTTAGATTCGCCAACGTATTGAAGAGTAAATGGGGTAACGATCCTCTCTTCTTGGGATCTTACAGTTATGTTGCAGTTGGATCAAGTGGCGATGACCTAGACACATTGGCAGAGCCATTGCCAAATACTGATACTTTAGGATCTGCTCCACTTCAAATTCTGTTTGCAGGGGAGGCAACACACAGAACCCATTATTCTACTACTCACGGAGCTTATTTTAGTGGTCTTAGAGAAGCCAGTAGGCTTCTTCAACATTATCATTGTGTTGGGGTTTAGACACTTAGTGGTTTAATTTTGATCTTTTTTTCTAAGACACTTAATTTTCTGATATCTTTCTTTCTTTCTTTCAATTTCCTTCCGTCTAAAACATCTCTCTCTCTCTCTCTCTCTCTCTCTCTCTCTAGATTTGAGTACCACCAGAGAGCAAAAGGAAAAGGAAAAGGAAAAGGAATGGGATTAGGGAGGGATGAAAGAGATAGATGGGGACATTTTTAGATGTATTGCCTGAATTAAAGAACCTTCTTTCCATTTTCTAATGCTTTCTCTTTGTTTGTGATTGCGCGAGTGTGGTTTCTTTCTCTATTTTAAGTTCTATTTGATCTTCAAAGCAAACCAATTAAGATGATGTTTGTTTGGCATTGATTGAATTTTTTCGAAGTTCGAGGCAAAAAACAAAAGAAAGCTTTGGATCCCACCTCTTTGTTAAGTGTATCTTTTTGCTTCCTCGGTCGACAGGATCCGATAAACCCGGCTCTTTCCAGCTCGGAGTCTCTTCATCAGTTGCCCTACAGCTTGTCTCTCTGCCCAACCCCTTGTTAACTCCAAACACAACTTGGACATAGAATTTACACCACCATCACACAGCTAGGGACAATCAATGAGCTGGCTGTAAGAGTATGTGATTCACATGAAAATCTGGATATGAACCGAGCCTGGGGTCCCATGCCATGCCATACAGTACATCTACTGTATCAAATTGCAGCCACGATGGGCCAACAGGGAGTCAGTCAATCAGACTGGTTGCCAAAATGTCCTTAACAACGAGACATGGGTGGAGATGCGTATCGTCTCCTGATCGCTTTCGTCTTTAGTGCTGAAGCTCCCTCGTAGCCAGGGGATGGGAGGGACCCATGAAGACACGATAGGTCCCCTCCCATGCATACGTGAGTTTATGCGTTTAACTTAACTACTCACCGCTCAGTAGACAACAACAGTAGCCTACTGCTTGACCCACCACTTGTTTGCTACCTGGTGGTACCATTAGATTTCTCTTCAGACACCAAATCCTTACTCTGTATGCTACAGACAGAAATCGACTGTCCTTATTAACACAAATACTTCTGTCCACGAGCCTCTCAATAATTTCTTTATATATAATATCTTCTCAACTGAGATTAAACCCACCATTTTACGGACCCGATCGTGCCTGGTTTTGAGTCGATTTTTGGAACTCACATCACATCTTTTAAAAGCTAGGCTCCTTGAATCTAGTACCAGTTCATATTCAATGTCACACAAGGGAGGAGGAGCTTTTCACTAACCTGAGAGAGTCATTCCGGTTGGTCCACAAGCTTTTCAATAATTGTCTAGCAATCCATCGCAATGTTCTACTGCTGCAGCGTATGCCTGCCAACAAATTCAATCGAACCAGGGTCGTAGATACCATTTGTTGTCTTCGGTTCGGGTTGATATTTTCTTGATATTCTTATATCATTTTAATATACTAATATCAGAAACAAATTGTAAGAAAGAAAGATTCCACCTCCAAAACTCTGCGGACTGTATGGTCAAATCAATGGAGAGGGATGCTTTTCATATATCACAGAGAGTTTAAGATTTTCCAGGCTCTCCCGGAAAAAAGAAAAGAAAAGAGGGAATGGCCCACTTGCTGTCTCTCTTTGCCACTTGTTCAATCACTCTTTGATGATTGTGCATATCACATCCCAATCTGTCACCCAGTCATTTGTCTGATTCATAAACAAACAAGAAAGAATCCCCCATCCTCCATTACCCCTCCACAGTCCACTCCCACCCACTGGCCACCGCCTCGTCCAACATGTTCATTACTTACCTTGACCCTCTTTTATTTTGGCCTCTAATCATCATTATCAACACCTTTAATCCTTACACTTAATTGGTTTAATCAAATCTCTAGTCCTTACTTGCCACAAGCATAATTTGCCATCACCATACCCTCTGATCGATTTACAGGTGTTTTCAACAATCAAAAACCCAGCTAATTACAGTTCGAAGCTAAGGATTGGTTTCCCTTCTATCGTATAAATTGAGGAGGAGCTGAGATATCCCCAGTACTACAAAGCATGCAAATACATTTTTTTAGCTCATTGAATTCGGGATGATATTTTTATTTTTTACTCAATTTATAATATAGTACGTGTAATATATTACTTGGAAGGCTTCAGAACAATACTTTCAGTTATTCGGTTGGGTGGTTCTTGTGAAATTATATGGAAAGAACAGGGACAGCATTTCCATGTCCTTGTAGGTGTCCAGTAACTTTAAAACAATGATCCATTCTCTCTTTTTTGTTTTTGGCAAATCTTAGATTAAAAGTCTCATGATGCATTAGGAGCTGTCTACTTTATTCTTTCCAAACGATGGAGAGTAACTTTTCTATCCTTGAGAGAACTAATGATATTGAAAGAGAAGACAAATGGCATCTAACATCTGCTTTGCAAGGTCCTTGTGATGATAGGTAAACCCTTTAACTAAAAAAATCAAGTAGCACATATCAAAAACAATTTTATGTCAAGGAATCTAGGCGTCTATTCATAGAGTAATAGGGCCATTGGAGGGCTTCCCCAACTCTCTCACAATGTAACAATTAATCATCAGCTTTTCTGGCCCAGATGACACTATCTCTTACCTACAATCGGATTTATGATGATGCAAAGCACCATCTTTTTCTAAGATCTATCCTTCACTTCAATTCAAGATACAAAATCTCTTCTTGGTTTAGTCCAATTCATTCAAATTCATTGTCCAGCAATGTTAAAAAAACTGGCAGTTAAAACCAAGCCTATGATCTGCAGCCACCTGCATTTTTGCTGGTGGGGGATCCATCATTCAATTGGTGAGCTCTCAACAACAGCTAGCAACTGTTGGTTTGAAGATTGCAGGTCTTCTATATTGTTCTTGACTAGGTTGTTGTCCGAAAAAAACAAAAAAGATTGTCTTTAAATTGGTGTCAAGAAACTTTCAACAGAAGATTTAGTAATAAAAAAAAAAAATTCATTGCATTGAAACAATATAATCATTATTTTTCCCTTCAAAGAAAAATTCATGAAGAAAAAGTAACACGATATTCTCACAAGTTCTATTGGTTATTGTCAGAATAATCAAGCACAAACCAGTCTTTTAGTTTCTTTTAACATAGTGCAATGACTAAATTATCTTTAAAAGAAAAAATAAATAAATTGGCATCTAGAGTTTTTTTGTTTTTTGAATTTTCATATCTTTAAACACAATAAAATAACTAAATTACCACTATAAGCTAAAAAAATTGAACGGGCGTCCAAATGCTTTTTTGTCATTTTATCCTAGATTGTTGGTTATAATCAAGTTAACTAAAAAACAATTTGATATTTTAATAAATATAAAATATTATTTAAAAACTAAAAGTGGTTGGCGTGTACAATGACGCGCTAGCATGTGGGATATACCTGTGCTCTTCGAGTAGTGCATGCGGCGTCTCCCGATAGCCAAAAATAGACTTCTACAACAGCGCATCGAGCTCTTCCAAGTGGTGGAGCTTGTATAGACGGAAGACCAAAGATGTGGCTTTGACGGGCAATTTTTCTTCTCCTCTTTTTTATCTCTCCTCGCCTCGAGTTTCACACCATGATAGTTTGTATTGTATCAATTTTGATCCTTATTTTTTCACTACTAGAAAATTAAAAAACACCGAGGAAAACATTTAAGAGCACAATTGGTCAGTATACATTCTCATAACAAAGAATTCAATCATGTAGTAAAGCATCAAACTTTAAAATAGAAGAGGCCTTCACTAGCACTTTTCTTTTATTGTCCTCTCCTTTTCTTTTGTTGTTCATATCTAAATTTGTTGAAAGAGAAATAAATAAAGGATTATGACACTTTTCAAATAAAGGCATTTGTAAAGTAGACATCAATATAGAAAGCCTACCATAGAATTGTATAGTGCATTAATTTTGAATGAGGTCGTAATATGGGGTTCCCTACCAAAAAAGAAAGAAGATAAGCAATTTTTTCCATCACAATATTGTTCCAGCAAAGGGCCATATCTATTACTCAAAATCAATAGATAAGCACAAAAAACAGGGCGATGCAATTTCATTTTGGTTACATAAAGAAAAGAAAACAAAAAATAGTGCAATGCCTAATTGAAAAGACATAATGGTTTATTTTTTTTTTCAATAAGATAGACCATTAGAGAAGGCATGAACTATACAACTCGAAATGAAAGCATGATTTGTGATAAATCTCTTTTTAACAGGTCTAAAAAATCATTATGACCCTTCTCCTTTGGGCACACCCAATGGAAGGAGCATGCCTTGAGTGGGGGCTTGGCAGTGTATCAAGCCCCGAGTATGCTGAGTCTGGCACTAGCCAGATCCAAATGCAATTGTGCTTAGCAGTGTGCCAAGCCTCGACATGCTAGATTTGGTGTCAGCCAAACCTAGACGCTTTTATACTTGACAGTATACCAAGCCCTAGGCACGCTAGCTGCCAAGCCTTAGGCATGCACATAGAAATGTGCATCCTCTCTTGGAACGCCCGATGGAATGATCATGTTCCTTTGGCACACCCGAGAGAATGAGGTAATGTGGATTTGACAAACATGTCAAATCCAAAGCACATGATGTGATATGACCAACTCATTTCCGACAATAGCCCTTTTTGTCAGTTACCAAATTCCAAAGCCTAATTTTGTAGGTAATATCCTTCATCAGGTACCTCATTCCTACGCCCATGTTTGGGTATTAATCCCATTGCCGGGAAACAAATTTCTTTGCCCTTTACTGGACATTAATCTCATTACCGAGAAACTAATTCCTTCAATCTTAAACCATGATTTCAAACACAATATATCATTGCATTTACAAAAACTAATATAATAAATTAAGTATAGGAAAATGACAGTGAGCAAGACACCTACCTCCTGTCGAAGCTCAAGTAATACCTCCATACTACTGCACAGCTCGCATGTCCTCTCTTGTATTAACAGGTTTATCACATTATATTTCATTTCATGTTTATTTTACATAATATTATTCTAGGTTTACTCCTAATAATTTAACCTTCATTTCCACTTTAATTCTCATTAAATTTTATTTGCTTACAATTAAGCATGAGGAATTTATTCATTCCTAGACACATTCTTCAAATCAAATTACACAAGACACATAGAACTCATTAACTTTTAACCATTTTAAATTTAAGAATTATAAATTCATTTTTCCTTTTATTTTTCTGAAATATACATAATAAAAGAGTATGTGAATTTTCTTCAAACTTTCCCATATGGAACACATTGTCTAGACATACAAAAAGTTTTAACAAACTAAATAACAATTTCATTAACACTATTAACTTCTCATTTGTATGATCATATCCACACATGTATTATATCGCACAAACATTATCACATTTGCATAAATTTTCACTTTATTCTTTTTTTGGCCGCCACCATAACTTCTTCTTGTACCATGATTTATTTAAATTTCTTTTCATTAACTCTTCCTTTACATGAGAAGTCAAACACATTTATAATAACATTCATCTTTAAGTTCAATAACCTCCTTTAATTTTCAATTTTCAACAACGTAAACATTTCAATCAATCTATATAACGTAACTAAAATCCTTTAAAATAATTTTCTTCATAAAATTCTACATTAATCTATCACAATTTCACTTAAATAAACACAATCTAACTATATACAAATTGATCCTCTTTTGGCTGGCCCTACATGCTTTTAAGAACATCATGTTTTTCTTCATTGTTTCTTTCAAATTTAATAGTAATTACAAGTTATTCTAACCTAATTTATTCAATTCACAATCCATTTGTATTTTTCCCAAAATTTATACTATGAACCCTAACATAAAATTCATAATTTAACATCAATTGCCTTCCTTTTTATATAAGCTTGCTAAGCTAGGTTTCGAGCCCCTTCCCAAGTAATATTTTCACCTTCGAATTCTAAGGAGTCAAAAATTTTCACGTCCCTCTTTCTTCTTTTTTTACCGGGTCAACTCAATTTTTTAATCAGATCAATAAAGTTTTTTTTCTTCAACTCGAATTGGGTTGACCCACAAGTCCCGTCTAGCTTTTAAAACGATGCTCCCTACCTTTGCAAATAAAAAAAAGTTCCTATATATATATATATATATAATAACTTATAATTTATTCTAGTGTTTTTTATGCTATTGCAAGTTTATTCTTTTGTTTGTTAAAATCATAAGTTAGTCCATCAAATGCACTTTTAATTTATTTATTTTTTTTGTAGCTGGTACAATTGAAAACTTTGATTATAAGGGAAGGGTGTTTAGGTAAAAGAATAATATAATTGTGATAAAAAAAATCAAATATGAAAACATATGGACTTAATATTAGATTTTTTAAAACAAAAGGATCAGCTAATTATTTCATTAAAAATGCAGGGATCGAATAGCAGTATACCCTTTATATTATATAGTAATATTTGCTTATGAGTGGCTGTTAAAATGATATTGGCAATGCTTGCATGATTGTAAATAAATCCTAATAGCATATATCATATAGTAATATATGTTAATTAGTGATCGTCAAAAAGAATACTAGTGATACTTGCAAGTTTGCAAATAAATTTATACATGAATTTTACAACAAATATATATATATATATATATATATATATTCGATTGGAGTATTTACTTTAAACATACAATATTCCAAAAAAAGTCAACTATTTTAAAATTATATCAATGATTTACATAATAAGAAATTAAGTC
>Ga0307513_10001423_pt1 | contig 34393 bp, 31 predicted proteins | sample 15_EM_MG_FD_202174 | JGI IMG/M metagenome (GOLD analysis project Ga0307513, IMG submission 202174) | Populus trichocarpa ectomycorrhiza microbial communities from riparian zone in the Pacific Northwest, United States - 15_EM | ecosystem: Host-associated > Plants > Roots > Unclassified | place... | reverse complement strand
ATATCCAAATAGTGGAGTCATCATACTAGACATACGAAGTAATTTGGGGGTGTTTGGCCAGCCAATTCTGATCTCAAATTGTGATTTCAGATCAGAATTGAGAGGTCAAACACCCCTTAGATTTCAACCTGCCATTTGTTTAGTCAGAGAATATCACTCGTAGGAATAAGTGGGGCCCCGCAGAGGGGCCAGATGGGGGACGAGAAGGGGGCCGTCTAGGCAATCAGCGGGGAACGTAAAATACCCGCCCCGCCCCACAGCCCGGCAAGGGCCCCGTATCATACGGGGTGGGGAGGAACGGCAAAGAGTTGACCCCAGGCCGGAGTAACGGCGGGGTCACAAAGTGAAAACCCGCCCCGCCCCGCCCCGTAACGAACACTAAGCAATACGATAGTATAGCCTATCAGACTCAGAGACAGTAGCGGAGCTGAAATCAAATCAAATAAACCAAATATAACTCAACTAAACATAGGAAATCCTACACAGCCCGCTCCTGTGTACGGTTACCGGAACATTAACACATGTTACACTGGGGAATGATCAGCGGCGGCTGGAAAGACCCTTTTCATGTGTGGTCATCAGGAACAAAGGAGGAAAAGGACAAGGCAAAGAAGGAGATAGGAGAGTGGAAAGCACGGTGTAAAGAGAAGGAAGAAAAGACAGAACTAGCAATGGAAGACTCATGAGGAGTTTAAACTCTTGAAGGAAAGAGACTTGCAGAAGGCAAAGGAACAACGAGCCGCAGTGGTCAAGCGAGGAGAAAAGATTAAACAAAGCAGTCCTAGCGGGGAAAAAGGTTTAAAATAAAGCAGCTAAAGAGGAAAGATGCGAAGAGGGTGGACTCCTGGCGGTATGTAACTGGGCTTTGCCGGCCAGTGCTGCGGCCCACCTGCCAGGAACGATTAGCCATGAATCGCAACTTTCTCCTTATAGGGGACAATGTACCATGCCACGATTCAGACTTCACCAATTTGGAGTGGAAGAAGGAAGGAATAGAAAAGCTTACCTGGCCCCCAAACTAACGCGATTTCAACCCTATCAAACACCTCTGGTGCTTAATGACATTAAGTATCCTACAGCGCCGTGTGTCAGACTGGATCCGAACACCAGCTGAGATGACAGTGGTCCAGTAGAAGGAATGGTCCCCGCCTACCATTGAAGAGATTAACCATGAAATTGTCAAGCTACCAGACATCATGGTCCGGTATATCGCAAACTAAGGTGGAAATCATCTCCAAGCTTGAGACAACATCCACTACCTCTTCCCCCATGTCCTTTTTCCTACTCCCTCTTTTAATTTTTAAAGTTTAATCCATAATATTATACATTCCTATTCTCGTTGCTCGGTTTGCTTACAGAATTTGTACTACCACCTTGGCGCCAAGCGTGCGAGCGGCATCCGGATACTTTTGAAAAGTGCAAGTACCTCCTCTCTGTCTACCCGGATATCTAAAACCTATCAGAATATTATTAAGTTTAAATGGTGTGGCTCAGGACTGAAAAACCAACAGATATCTGGCGGCATCTTCAGATATCTGGCGGTATCTTCAGATATTACCCCCACATCAACGAAATATTGACTTGTCACATGGAATATACCGAAAGCCTGCCGCCGCCGCCAGGCACCCATGAAGCCTGGCCTACGAAGCCCAGGTCTGTCTCATACTGGCCTGGCCTGGCCGGACTCAAAGCCGGCCGGTTATCTGCAGGCCGACCTGGCCACTTGCGAACACTGAGCCTACCGCGCGCGCAGCAGCCTATCCCTTTTATCGTTCTAACAACGGCTTCGGATATGCGCTTAGGATCGATACACCACCGAAAAGAATCCGACTCTGGGAGAATCGGAGGCTGTGGAGCGCATGAGTTCTGTGATGTTTGGCTTTCCTGTATTAGCACGAGAGTTTGCGGAAGGGACATGGGTGGAAGAGAATGTATCTGTTTGTGTCGCGATCGATGAATGCATGGGAGGCAGCCTTCGTTGCTTTTATATATTTATACTCCTGTTCTGACCGCTAGTTAGTTAGTTTAGTCGTGAGAGCAGAAGAGAACTTCCCCCACTCTGAGCTGTGCGTTGGCGGTCAAAGTCTTTTGTGTTGCTTACTCTTGGCGTTTGGTTTTATAGCCACTGTTTTGCCGTTTCATTCTCGCCGCTTCGCCGCCTTCCGTCGCCCGCCCTCCTACGGCCATGATGGACGGAAAAAAAACGATGCCTGCACGAATTCATTAACTTTGTTCCTTTATCCATTTCCTCGAAATTTGTCTCCGGTCGCAAGCTCTGAATTTCTCATCGTACAACACTTGGCGTCCGGATCACTAGCGGGTTATAATAGAGTATATGAATTACACTAGCAGGTCATGATACATACCGGAGGAACTCGAATAATCGGACGATGTGCATGGACGTCGGACTTGCCTCTCCTAGTACGGTCTGGTTTTATTTTTCTTCTTCTTTTGTCTCGTGGGGGCAGATTTTTGGTGTGTTTTTCGCCCCTTTTCCAGAGGAGGACATTCCGGACCGCATAGCACATGGTCCGATTATTCGAGTTCTTACGGTATTCGAGTTCAAAGTGTTAACAAAATACTATCTGGATTAAACGGAGATAGGTATAGATAAAATGTAGGTAATACATAAATGGTGTGACAAAATACCCTAGATCTAAGCAATTATTGTAAGAACCTACTTCTCTCTCGAAAATCAAAAAGAGAAACAAAAGCATTAATGATATAAGCGTACGTCAGCCAACTCTGAGCCGTCCTTAATAGCAACCTCACAGCCTATCCCCCGCCTATTTGTGTTGACCCTTATTCCAGCCTAACAACTAACGTAGAGGAAATATAGAGGAATAAATGAGAAAAGAAAAACACTGTCACACGCGGAAACACGATGTAAATTACTCCTACCACCACCCTCTCAAAGAAGGAGAAGGCCACGAAGAATGTGGGAGATGGGACAATATACAAGAAAAGGGGGAGAAATAAAAGCTATATAAGGGGTCGGAAACAGTTGCGGGAATTGCGGGAGGGGGTGTATTCTCCTTGAATGAGAATAATGAAGAGCTCAGGTCTTTGTCGGATACCCGATAGGAAATAATTAGATGCGTTATGGGGAAAGAAGCGGTTTTAATGAAGTGCATATGGATACGGTTTCCCACTGGATGGTGGAGAGGTAGAGGGGTTGAAGAATGATATCAGGCATTCGTGGGGATGATAGGTATTGTAGAAAATATTAAGACGAAGGGAGGCGTGGGCGCTTAGCAGGAGGGAAAGGTGGCGGGGTCACTCGATCACGCTTCGGTGGCCTTGGTTCTGATAACAGTTTGGCTATATCAAAATTCCGAGAGTTTTCTGCGTGCCAGAGGGGTGTCCGGCCATCGTTATCCAACGAATCGAAATTGACATCCCCACTCTCCAGCAGTATCTTCACTACACCCCCACGGCCAGATCTGGCGGCATATGATAGTGGCGTCCGGCCATAGAATTTATCTGGAGAATCCGAATTGACATCCCCTCGCTCTAATAGCATCTTCACTATACCCTCATGTCCAGATCCGGCAGCATATGATAGCGGTGTCCGACTACCTTTATTCGATGAATCTGAATTGACATCTCCTCGCTCCAGCAATATCTTCACTATACCCTCATGTCCAGATCCGGCAGCATATGATAGTGGTGTCCGGCCATAGGATTTATCTGACGAATCTGAATTGACATCTCCTCGCTCGAGCAGTATCTTCACTATACCCGCATGTCCATCTTCGGCAGCATATGATAGTGGTGTCCGGCCATAGAATTTATCCGACGAATCCGGATTGACATCCCTTCGCTCCAGCAGTACCTTCACTATACCCTCATATCCAGATCCAGCAGCATACGATACTGGTGTCCGGCCACCCACATCACCCAAATCTGAATTGACATTCCCGCGCTGTAGGAGTAGCTCCACCACATCCTGATGTCCAGCCTGAGCAGCATGTGCGAGTGGTGTTAGGCCTTGCTTGTCTGATAAGGTGGGGTCGACATCTCCTTGCTCAAGAAGGAGCTTTGCGACCGCGGGGTTCCCGGATTTAATAGCCCATATTAATGGTGTTGCGCCCTTAGAATCACGCCCGTTCAGGTCCCATACTTTCATGTCCACCATGGTGATCGCGATTTCTGTAATCCCCATGTATGCAATGCAGTGCAGTCCAGTAAACCCCCGAAGGTCGGGAGGGCCGTTCCGGCGACGGCGGCGCTCCGGCAAGGGCCAGAAGCCAACCCTCTCCTCACGGAGGAGAATATCAGCCGATATGTGGTTCGCATCTCGTCGAAGAAACCGTAGCGCTAGCTGTTTCACACTTTCTGTTACATCCTTCCTGGCATGGAACCCCCAGTAACATGAGGCATAGTGGAGAAAAGGCGGTAATGATGAGATAGTATTGAGAGCCGTTGACAGCTCACAGATTGACTGAAAGTTTAAATAGGTGAGGCATATTTCGGCCACTATTGAGTGAGCTGTAATAAACAAGTTGTATGCTGCAAAATACTCCTGAAGGGTAAAATGCACAAGACGAACTGTTGACGATTGCTCATCAATCGTCACAAGTCCTAATGTGCAACTCAGCAAGGTCCGGATTGAGGGAGCATTGCGGACATTGAGGTCCGTGGTTCCAACTTCCACCGCCAATGCGTGGCACAACTCGTCTGCTTTTAACGGCCGTTCGGAACATGAAATCCACATCATCGCTTCCATTCCTAGCTTCACCCTATTCCCTCTCTGCTCCCTTATGCGATCCAATGTTGTGCTATATGCATCCTCTAAGCCAAAGCCGTTGGTCATCTTATGGAGCGTTTGTCGTCTCTGATGGATTGTCGCATCTTCCAGAACTGCATCCATAACTAGGGAAACGAGAAGAAATCTAGAGTCCAATGTTAGCTAATAATGTTTGATTCACCACGGACGGGTTTTACTCACGCCCCCGAGATCTTTTCGGGAATAATTGTAAGAATATCGGCCTCCAGCTCCGGGTCCATTGCATCTGACTCCGAGTCCTTTCTCAACCTCATAGCAACGTATTCTCGAATGTCCTCCTCGGTGGGCCCTATAGAGGATAGATCGGGATATCCGGGGAAATATTTCTTCACTTCCGCTCGAATGTGTGGCCTCCCGGTAATGAATAGTCGGATGTTTGGACACTCCCGGACAATGCGCTGTAGGGAGCCCCAAAGTTCCGGTCGATGTTTTGTGGGAAACTCGTCTAGTGCGTCGATGCAGATAAATCCCCGTCGCAATGATGAGATAGACTTGATGAGCATCGTGTAAATTCCTGAGGGCCTGAGGGCCCGACCGTCAAGCTTCCCCTTCGCTCGCTCAAATGCCTCCTTTACCTCCTTTGGGATCAGTTCCATCCCGGCAACTAGTTGCTTCAAGAGAGCTGCTAACACTCCAGTCGCGGGTTGCGATTTATGCTCATTGAAGTCACAGTAGATACAAGCCACGGCCACACTGCTCCCATCAAACGTATCGCACAGTGTATCTATCACGAGAGAGCTTTTGTTTCCGCGCTTGTGTTAGTTTCGCCCGCCCCCGGTATTCCAACAGAGTTACATTTACACACCTCAGATATGTCTTCCCCACCCCTGGATCTCCATGACAGAATAACACCGGATTGACAGCCTGATCCTCGCTCGTATGCCATTTCTCAAACTCGTTCGTTCGAAGAAGCCAAGTCCCTACTCCATCCATCCGGCCGTCACGTACAGCCTGATGCCTTTCCCGAGGTGCTATGGGAGACAGCCACTCCAGAATATGTCGTTTCTCGTCCGATATCTGGCAATTATTCCACACATTATTATAACTGTCCGTCACGTTACCGACATTTTGGTTTATGGTAATAGCCGGCTTTTGGTGCGCTGTTGAACCCATCTAGCCTTGCATATCGCTTCTTGTTAACAGCGGTGGTGATGGAGGTGATGCCGTTGGTAGAGTAAGAGGGGGGTGACGAGAGATAGAAGGGAATTCTTTCGAGCAGGTTAGGGCAAAGGTGAGGGAAGAAAAATGATTAAGTCCTTTCAAGCGCTAAGCCGATACCGACACTTTACGGGTAGCGTTGTTGGCACAACCCTCCAAATCGATGTGTCCGGCAATACGGGTACGAATAAAATGACTTTGTAAGAAGTCAAAAAGGAGAAACTATCTACAAGCCCAGTTAATATTTTTGAATATCCCCCACCTCCCACCCCTCTAAGTTTTCACTGTGCTGAAGAACCCTAGTATTTGCTTCCTCAATAACACAAACAAGTCTACGACAATTGAATTATGCCAGGTTGTGCCATCAGCTAATCTCACTGCACTCCGGCATTTCGTAGTGCTAGCAACGCTATTTACAGGGCTCAAGCCTCCGGAATAAACTTACTTTTTTTTGGTGTGGTGCTGCCAAAGAAAAGCACAGCCCTTTAGGCAGCTCGCGGACCTTGCCGTATCCGACTATCCAATCATTTCCTCGCCAAGGCAAATAACATGCACAAAAAAATAAAAGCGCATGCTGTGCTCTCCACCCTGTCCTCTATTCTGGCAAAGATCTCCATCCCTCCCGCATATTATGGCTACTGTATCAGCGAGGGAAAGGACACTCAGTTGTCTGGCATAACTCTACCGCACTACAAGTAGTAGAGAGCGCCGTCTGCCTAACACAACCTGAATGGCTACCAGATTTTCAATTCCAAAACATAGGCTTTATTTTTCTTTAAAATCCCCCTGCACCTTCGCTGCTCGGGCGCACGCACAGCCTAACACCACACCAACGCAAAGCGCTATCGGCCAGCTGGCCCACGGCAACAGTTCAATGAGCAAATATGACAGGTTCCCTTTGCGTCAATCATTTGCTATGGCAATCAAGTCCATCTGTTTCATACTCTACATGTACTAGTACTAGTACTGTAGAAGCACCTCTACTCGAGTAGTAGGCCAGATGCGCTAGCTAAATCAGTAAAAATGTACATATAAAAAAAAGTAGCACTAGCGAAATCTCAATTGTTCCTGGTAACGGATTCGGGTAGAAAAAATCCGAGAGAGGGCTCTGATAGTTCCTTGTTCCCTTCAGTTCCTCCACCGAGCAGAAAGCAACCCCCGGATGAGCGCCAAACCACACATAACCTCCCCAACCAACCAACAAGAAAGGAAGGGGGGGCCACCCCAGAATAACACCAGAAAGCGACAACCGCACAGCCGACAAATCCGTCCTTCCCCACCCACCGCGGAGTATCCCTTGAACCGCTGAGACTTTCCAGTCCAGATTAAAATCTGGAATACTAGCCTATTACAATAATACACCCCACCCCGCACAAACCGCCAAAAAAACCCAATCACCACAACAACACTATCAAGCTACCGGTAGTTATCAGAATGTTCCCGTCTAACAAGAGGACTTCAACCAACCAGAAAATTTAGTATTACAGTATAATACACTACCGTATACAAGATAGGTTCCCGAGGGAGATCCTGGCTCTGCCGAGGATTGAAGATACAAGGCCCCCCAGATCCGCAATAATCTTATTACCCAATATTATCTTATCCGCAAATGCAGGGGGGGGGCAAGTGTGTATTGTATTTGAAACGCCCTGGTTTGTGATAGTACAGTACAGTAGCAAAAGCGATCATGGTATCAACCGCCACATTTCCAGAACCACCCCGCCCATCCCCCTGCAAGAAACACAAGTAATGATAAACATATGAATAGATGCACATGAATTATGATACAGAAGAGGGGGAAGAGAGACCCAACCTAAAAACAACTCATCGATTCCAGTCTAATCCTCATCCATAGCCTCCACATGTCCAGGCTAACTCTCATCGATATCAGCCGCAAAGCTCTGATTTTCTCATCATACAACACTGGGCGTCCGGATTGCTAGGGGGTTTATAATAGAGTATATGAATTGCATTAGCCGGTTGTCATACGTATTGGAGTTCAAAGGGTTAACAAAATACTATATATATGGATTAAACGGAAATAGGTATAGATACAACGCAGGTAATACATAGATGATGAGACAAAATACCCTAGATCTAAGCTATTATAGAGAGAACCCTCTTCTCTCTAGAAAATCAAAAAGAGAAACAAAAGCATTACTGATATAAGCGTACACCAGCCAACTCCGAGCCATCTCTAACAGCAACCTCACAACCTATCCCCCGTCCATCCAGGTTGACCCCTACTCTGGCTTAACCTTAACTAATGGAGAGGAAAGATAGAGCAATAAATGAGGAAAGAAAAACACTGTCCCGCGTGGAAACGCGATGTAACTTACTCCTACCGGCACCCTCTCCAAGAAGGCAAAGGCCAGGAATAGGGTGGGAGAAGGGAGAATATACAAGGAAAGGGGAGAAAAGAGAAGCTATATAAGGGGTCGGACACAGTTGTGGGAAATGCCCCCCGGGAGTGTATTCCCGTTGGATTAGAGTACTATAACAAGGAGGTCAGGCCTTCGTCGGGCGCCGGATAGGGGAATAGGTGAACGAGTAATACGTCAAAAACCAGTTTTAATGAAGTGCATATGGATACTGCTTCCCAGTGGATGGTAGTGATGTAGAGGGGCCGATGAGTGATATCAGGCATCCATGGGGATGACAGGTATTGCCGAAAGTGTTAATACGAAGGGAGATGTGGGCGCTTAGACGGAGGCGAAGGTGGCGGGCTCACTCGATCCCGCTTCGGTGGCCTTGAAGGCTGCATGATGGCAGAGTCGGGGGCAGTGTCGAATGTGGCGGCGGGTGCGAGAACGGGCGCTGAGGGGTGCACTTCATGCTGTTTCAGCGGAGGCTCGTCGGAGGGGGAGAGAGGAATGGCTTTAGTAATATCATGTCCAGATTCGGCAGCATAGGATAGTGGTGTCCGGCCCTCTTCATTCGACGAATCCGGATTGAGATCCCCTCGCTCGAGCAGTATCTTCGCTATACCCTCATCCCCAGATTCGATAGCATGCGATAGTGGTGTCATGCCGCATTTATCCAAGGAATCCGAATTGACATCTCCTCGCCCGAGCAGTATTTTCACTATACCCTCATGCCCAGATTCGATAGCATGCGATAGTGGTGTCATGCCCCATTTATCCGACGAGTCCGAATTGACATCTCCTCGCTCGAGCAGTATTTTCACTATACCCTCATGCCCAGATTCGATAGCATGCGATAGTGGTGTCATGCCCCATTTATCCGACGAGTCCGAATTGACATCTCCTCGCTCGAGCAGTATTTTCACTATACCCTCATGTCCAGATGAGGCAGCATATATTAGCGGTGTCCAGTCATCTTTATCCGACGAATCCGAATTGACATCCCCTCGCTCCAGCAGTACCATCACTATACCCTCATGTCCAGATGAGGCAGCATATGATATTGGTGTCCGGCCACCCGCATCTGACGAATCCGAATTGACATCACCTCGCTCCAGTAGAATCTTCACTATACCCTCATGTCCATATTCGGCAGCATATGATAGTGGTGTCTGGCCACCGGCATCTGACGAATCCGAATTGACACCCCCTCGCGCCAGCAGTATCTTCACTATACCCTCATGTCCAGATTCGGCAGCATGTGATAGTGGTGTCCGGCCATCTTCCTCCGGCGAATCCGGATTGACATCACCTCGCTCAAGTAGAATCTTCGCTATACCCTCATGTCCAGATGAGGCAGCATTTAATAGTGGTGTCATGCCCCATTTATCCGACGAATCCGGATTGACATCCCCTCGCTGCAGCAGTATCTTCACTATACCTTCATGTCCAGATTCGGCAGCATATGATAGTGGTGTGCGGCAAAATTTATCCAGCGAATCCGAATTGACATCCCCTCGCTCCAGCAGTATCTTCACTATACCCTCATGTCCAGATTTAGCAGCATATGATAGTGGTGTCTGACCACAGACTTTACTCGACGAATCCGAATTGACATCTCCTTGCTCCAGCAGTATCTTCACTATGCCCTCATGTCCAGATTCGGCAACATATGATAGTGGTGTCCGGCCGTCTTCATTCGAGGAATCCGAATTGACATCTCCTCGCTCCAGCAGTATCTTCACTATGCCCTCATGTCCAGATGAGGCAGCATATGATAGTGGTGTGTTGCCACCCGCATCCGACGAATCCGAATTGACATCTCCTCGCTCCAGAAGTATCTTCACTATGCCCTCATGTCCAGGTTCGGCAGCATACGACAGTGGTGTCCGGCCATATTCATCCAACGAATCCGAATTGACATCCCCTCGCTCCAGTAGTATCTTCACTATGGCCTCATGTCCAGATTCGGCAGCATATGATAGTGGTGTCTGGCCACCCGCATTCGACGAATCCGAATTGACATCCCCTCGCTCCAGCAGTATCTTCACTATACCCTCATGTCCAGATTCGGCAGCATATGATAGTGGTGTCCGGTCATATCTATCCGGCGAATCCGGGTTGACATCCCCTCGCTCGAGCAGTGCCTTCACTATACCCTCATTTCCAGATTTGGCAGCATATGATAGTGGTGTCTGGCCACCCATTTCCGACGAATCCGAATTGACATCTCCTCGGCCCAGCAGTATCCTCACTATACCCTCATGCCCATATTTGGCAGCAAATAATAGTGGTGTCCAGCCGTCTTCATTCGACGAATCCGAATTGACATCTCCTCGCTCTAGTAGTATCTTCACTATGCCCTCATGTCCATATTCGGCAGCATACGATAGTGGTGTCCGGCCATCTTCACCCAACGAATCCGAATTGACATCCCCTTGCTCCAGCAGTACCTTCACTATACCCTCATGTCCAGATTTGGCAGCATATGATAGTGGCGTCTGGCCACCCGCATCCGACGAATCCGAATTGCCATCCCCTCGCTCGAGCAGTATCTTCACTATGCCCTCATGTCCAAATTCGGCAGCATACGATAGTGGTGTCCGGCCATCTTCACCCAACGAACCCGAATTGACATCCCTTCGCTCCAGCAGTATCTTCACTATACCCTCATGTCCAGATTCGGCAGCATATGATACTGGTGTCCGGTTACCCTCATCCCCCGAATCTGGATCGATATTTCCATGCTGCAGGAGTAGCTCCACCACATCCTGATGTCCAGCCTGAGCAGCATGTGCGAGTGGTGTTAGGCCTTGCTCGTCTGATAAGGTTAGGTCGACTTCTCCTTGCTCAAGAAGGTGCTTTGCGAGCGTGGGATTCCCGGATTTAATAGCCCATATCAATGGTGTTACCCCCTTAGAATCACGCCCGTTTAAGTCCCATACTTTCATGTTCACCATGGCAATCGCGATTTCTGTAACCCCCATGTATGCGATGCAGTGTAGTCCGGTAAACCCACGAAGGTCGGGGCGTTCTTTATTGAAGTGATCCCACTCGGGCAAGAAGCCAACCCTCTCCTCACGGAGGAGAATATCAGCCGATATGTGGTTCGCATCTCGTCGAAGAAACCGTAGCGCTAGCTGTTTCACACCTTCTGTTACATCCTTCCTGGCATGGAACCCCCAGTAACATGAGGCATAGTGGAGAAAGGGCGGTACGGATGAGATAGTATCGAGAGTCGTTGGCAGCTCACAGATTGACTGAAAGTTTAAATAGGTGAGGGATATTTCCGCCATCATCGAATGAGGTGTAATGAACAAGTTGTGTGCTGCAATATACTCCTGAAGCGTGAAATGCACGAGACGAACTGTTGATGATTGCTCATCAATCTTCACAAGTCCTAATGTGCAACTCAACAAGGTCCGGATTGAGGGGGCATTGTGAACATTCAGGTCCGTTGTTCCTACTTCCACCGCCAATGCATGACACAGCTCATCTGCTTTCAACGGCCGTTCGGAACATGAAATCCACATCATCGCTTCCATTCCTAGCTTCACTCGGTTCCCTCCCCGCCCCCTAATGCGATCCAATGTTGTGCTATATGCATCTTCTAATCCAAAGCCGTTGGTCATCTTATGGAGCGTTTGTCTTCTCTGATGTATCGTCGCATCTTCCAGAACTGCATCCATAACTAGGGAAACGAGAAGAAATCTAGAGTCCAATGTTAGCTAATAATATTCGATCCACTATGGATGGGTATTGCCTACGCCTCCGATATCTTTTCGGGAATAATTTGAAGAATGTCGGCCTCCAGCTCCGGATCCATTGCCTCCGACTCCGGGTCCATTTTCAATCTCATAGTAACATATTCTCGGATATCCTCCTCGGTGGGCCTTATAGAAGATAGATCGGGATATCCGGGGAAATATTTCTTCACTTCCTCTCGAATTTGTGGCCTCCCGGTAATGAATAGTCGAATGTTAGGACACTTCCGGACAATGTGCTGTAAAGAGTCCCAAAGTTCCGGTCGATGTTTTGTGGGAAACTCGTCTAGTCCGTCGATGCAGATGAATCCCCGTCGCAAAGATGTGACAGACTTGATGAGCATCGTGTGGATTTCTGGGAGCCGGAGCCCCCGGCCGCCAACCTTCCCCTTCGCTCGCTCAAATGCCTCCTGTATCTCTTTTGGGATCGGTTCCACCCCGCCCACTAGTTGCTTCAAGAGAGCTGCTATCACCCCAGTCACAGATTGCGATTTATGCTCATGGAAGTCACAGTAGAGACAAGCCACGGCCACACTGCTCCCATCATACCTATCGCACAGTGTATCTATTACGAGAGAGCTTTTGTTTCCGCGCTTGTGTTAGTTTCGCACGCCACCGATATTCCAACAGAGCTACGTTTACGTACCTCAGATATGTCTTCCCCACCCCTGGATCTCCATGACAGAATAACACCGGATTGACAGCCTGATTCTCGCTCGTATGCCATTTCTCAAACTCGTTCGTGTGAAGAAGCCAAGTCCCTACTCCATCCATCCGGCCATTACTCACAGCCTGATGCCTTTCCCGAGGTGCCATGGGAGACAACCACTCCAGAATATGTCGTCTTTCGTCTGATATCTCGCAATTATTCCACACATTATTATAACTGTCCGTCACGTTACCGAAATTTTGGTTTATGGTAATGGCCGGCTTTTGGTATGCTGCTGAACCCATCTTGCCTTGCATATCGCTTCTTGTTGTTAGTGGGGGTGGTGGTCAAGGTGGTGCCTTTCGTAGAGTGAGAGGGGGTAACGAGAGGTAGAATAGAAGCGATTTTTTTCGGGTAGGTTTTGGTAAAAGTGAGGGAAGACGAAAGGTTAAGGGCTGTCAAGCGCCTAGCGAGTACCTGTATCCTCGTTTTGGACTCAAATCTCCGGAATAAAGTTACTTTTTCTTGGTGGGTTGCGCCAAAGAAAAGTCTAGCCCCTTTAGGCAGCTAGCGAACCATGCTATTTCAGACTATCCAATCATTTCCTCGCCAAGGCAAAAAACATGCCCAAAAAAAAGAGCGCATGCCGTGCCCCCCACCCCTCCCCCCATGCCAGCAGTCAAAGATCCCCACCCCTCCCGCATATTATGGCTACTGTACCAGCGAAGAAAAAGACACTCAGTTATCTAGCAATAACTCTAGAGAGTGCCGTCTGCCCAGCACAACTTGAATGGCTACCAGATTTTCAATTCTCAAACATAGGATTTATTCTTCTTTAAAATCCATCCTGCACCTACACCGTTCGGACCAGCTTAGCACCGCATGCACCTGAAACGAGAAGCTTCCGCAAGCTAACCCACGACAACAGTTCAAGGAGCTAATATGACAGATTCCCTTTACGTCAAGGATTTGCTATGGCGATTCAGTCCATCAGTTCCATACTCTACTCGCGATGTCGAAGCGTTTCTGCTATTGCATACCACCTAAATTCGAGTAAAAGTAATAAATTTTGGTGGTATGCAATAGCAGTCTTTTTAAAAAATGCTTCGACATCGCGAGTAGATACACCTCCAGTAGCCCAGATGTAATAGCTAAATCAGGAAAATTACATAAAAAAAAGTACAACTAGCGAAATCTCAATTGTTTCCAGTAACTGACACATGTAGCAAAAGTCCGAGAGAGCGCTCAGGTATTTCTTTGTTTGTGAATTGGCCTTGGCTTGTGGCCTAAGACTTTGCAAAATCTTGAATATTTTCCCACCATAAAAACTAAGGCTGTGTTTCGTTTACAGTCGTTTGCAACGAGGCTCTACCAAACTGTGTGACAGGGATTTCAACCCTTTTCCTGAAGCCTTAATTGCTCATGCGCAACTGATTGTACTAAGAACAGCGTGTGCGGCGCCTAGTGGTAAAGGTTGTGGCCCAGCAAAGGGTATTGCAGAAGTTTACAGGAAGGAGCCCATAGCCACCGTTTCGCCGTTTTGTCGTCGTTCGTCGTTTGTCATCCTAGACACCGTTTTCGCCGTCCATCATTGCCGTGGACGAATTCATTAACATTGTTCCTTTATCCATTTTTTGAAATTTGTCTCTGGCCGCAAGCTCTGATTTTCTCATCATACAACACTAGATGTCCGGATTTCTGGAGGGTTTATAGTAGAGTACTCGTATATTAATTGAATTAGCAAGTTATCATATATATTCGATTTCAAAGTGTTAACAAAATACTTGGTGGTATTATGGATTAAACAGAGATAGGTATAGATACAACGTAGGCATTCAATACATAAATGGTGAGGCAAAATATCTTAGATCTAAGCTATTATAGCAACTAAAGTTACCTTCTTCTCTTTAGAAAGTCGGAAAAAGAGAAACAAAAAACATTACCGATGCCTCAACCAACTCACAGCCATTCGTTATAGCAATGTTACAATGTATTCCCATCGATAGACCCCTGTTTTAAAATAACTTGAACAAAGAAGGAGGAAAAACAGAAAAAAGACATAAGATGAAGAAAGCACCATCATACATGGAAACACCAGGCAACTTACTCCTACCGGTATCCCTCGGAGAAGATAAAGGACAAGACGAAAAGAATGGTGGAGAAAAAGGAAGCTTAGCTAGGAGCGATGGAGTGCTACCCGCAGAAAATGCCTCGGGCGTATATCCCGGTTCAAACTAGAATGATACGCAGACCACGTTAGGGCTGAATACCGGATGAGGAGAAAAATCGATACATGATAGGCCGGGAAACCAATTTTCATGGGGTCAATGTGGATGCTATTTTCGTGGAGGTGATAGAGGTCTAAATGGGCGAAGCAATCGGCCAAGGTCCGATAGGGTCTTCAATAGGGGTCGTTGGTATTCCGGAGGGAGCTCAGATGAAGGGCTCCCTCCGGAATACCAACGACCCCTATACTCGAGTAGTACAACCCTTCGAGGGTGTTGAACGCTGCTAGATGGCAGAATTGGGAGTAGTGTAGGATATGAGGGTGGGTGCCAGAATGGATCGAGGGTGTGTTTTAAGTTGATTCAATGGAGACTGGTCGGGCGGGGAGGGGTGGCTTCCGTGATCTCATGTTTTACGTCGGGGGTAAGGCCTTCTTGTTGCGATAGGGGACCATACCTCACTTCCTCTTGAACACCCGGAGCATGGCCAGAGGCCCCCGGTGTCAAATCGCTGGTTTGTGATATTTGGTGACCAAATGACCTCGGTTCTGATAACAGGCTTAAGACAGCAGTACGCCCACGCAGTTCTGCATGGTCAAGCGGTGTCTGGCCAGATGTATCAGACAAATTGGGATCGATATCCCCTCGCTCGAGAAATAACTTCACTCTACCCTCATGTCCGGATTGGGCGGCATGTGATAGTGGTGTCCGGCTATATATATCCGACAAATCCGGATCGACATCCCTTCGCTCCAGCAGTATCTTCACTATACCTTCATGTCTAAATCTGGCAGCAAATGATAGTGGTGTCCGGCCATCTTCATCCCACAAATCGGAATTGACATTCTCGCACTGTAGGAGTAGCTCCACCGCATCCTGATTTCTACCCTTCGCAGCATGCGCGAGTGGTGTTAGGCCTTGCTTGTCTGATAAGGTGGGGCCGACTTCTCCTTGCTCAAGAAGCCACTTTGCGAGGGCGGGATTCCCGGATTTTAGAGCCCATATTAAGGGCGTTGCCCCCCTTAGAATTACGCCTGTTCAAGTCCCATACTTTCATGTTTACCATGACAATCGCGATTTCTATAACCCCCATGTATGCGATGCAGTGTAGTCCGGTAAACCCCCGAAGGTCGGGGGGCACGCCCTGGCGACATTCCCACTAGGGCAAGAAGCCAACCCTCTCCTCACGGAGGAGAATATTAGCCGATATGTGGTTCCCATCTCGTCGAAGAAACCGCAGCGCTTAGCTGTTTCACATGTCCTGTTACATCCTCCCTGGCATGTAACCCCCAGTAACATGAGGCATAGTGGAGAAACGGTGTTGGTGACGGGATGGTTGAAAGCTCATAGATAGACTGAAAGTTTAAATAGGTGAGGGGTGTTTCAGCCATCATAGAGTGAGGTGTAATGAACAAGTTGTGTGCTGCAATATACTCTTGAAACGTGAAATGCACGAGACGAACTGTTGACGATTGCTCAATCGTCACAAGTCCTAATGTAGAACTCACCAAGGTCCGTGTTGAGGGAGCATTGTGGACATTGAGGTCCGTGGTTCCAACTGTTGAAAGTCACCGGCGATCTCTCCACTCAAGGGCAAGTTTCCGTTTTACCTTTCCTATCGTGTTAGTCTATCTTTACTAGTTTCATTTGTCAGTGGTCATCAATCAATGGGAGGAACGAGGGAATACGAAGCCGCACAGATAGCCGGAAACCAGCGGAGGGAAAAGCGAAGGATGGATCGGGATGCTGAGCGGAACGGAGGATATCCACGAGTGGAGGGGATTGGAAAGCTCATTGGACTGTCTATATAAACCCTCTGTTTTGTCTAGTTAGAACAAGCAAGCAAGACACATTTCCGAAAAATATACAGCAGTTCCTTCCTTAACTTCTTTGTACTTCTTTATCGTTCCAGCGCATTCTTCTCATATCCCGCTCTCATAATACCAACTTCCACCGCCAATGCGTGGCACAACTCATCTACCTTTAACGGCCGTTCCGAACATCAAATCTACATCAGCGCTTCCATTCCGGGCTTCGCCCTGTTCTCTCTCTGCTCCTTATTCGATCCAATGTTGTGCTATATGCATCTTCTAATCCAAAGCCGTTGGTCATCTTATGGAGCGTTTGTCTTCTCTGATGGATTGTCGCATCTTCTAGAACTGCGTCCATGACTAGGGATACTAGAAGAAATCTACAGGCTAATGTTAGCTGATAATGTTTGATTCACTATGGATGGGTTTTACTTACGCCCCCGAGATCTTATCGGGAATGATGGTGAGGATATCGGCCTCCAGCTCCGGATCCATTGCATCCGGCTCTGGGTCCATTTCCAATCTCATAGTAACATATCCTCGAATATCCCCCTCGGTGGGCTTTATAGAGGATAGATCCGGATATCCGGGGAAATATTTCTTCACTTCCGCTCGAATGTGTGGCCTCCCAGTAGCGAACAGTCGAATGTTTGGACACTCCCGGACAATGTATTGTAACGAGTCCCAAAGTTCGGGACGATGTTTTGTGGGAAACTCGTCTAGTCCGTCGATGCAGATAAATCCCCGGCGCAATGATGAGATTGACTTGATGAACATCATGTGGATTTCTGGGAGCCGGAGTGCCCGGCCGTCAACCTTCCCTTTCGCTCTCTCAAATGCCTCCTTTATCTCTTTCGGGATCGGTTCCACTCCGGCAACTAGTTGCTTCAAGAGAGCTGCTAACACACCAGTTGCGGATTGCGATTTATGCGCATGGAAGTCACAGTAGATACAAGCCACGGCCACACTGCTCCCATCAAACGTATCGCACAGTGTATCTATTACTAGAGAGCTTTGTTTCCGCGCTTGAGTTAGTTTTGCATGCCACCGATATTGCAACCGAGCTACATTTACGCACCTCAGATATGTCTTCCCCACCCCTGGATCTCCATGACAGAATAACACCGGATTGACAGCCTGATCCTCGCTCGTATGCCATTTCTCAAACTCGTTCGTGTGAAGAAGCCAAGTCCCTACTCCATCCATCCGGCCATTGCTCACAGCCTGATGCCTTTCCCGGGGTGCCATGGGAGACAACCACTCCAGAATCTGTCGTTTTTCGTCCGATATCTGGCAACCATTCAACACATTATTGTAACTATCGGTCACTTCGCCGACGGTTTGGTTTATGGTAACGGCCGGCTTTTGGTATGCTGCTGAACTCATCTTGCCTTTGATGTCGCTTCTTATTGTTAGTGGCGGTGGTGGGGGTGCTTCTTTTTGTAGAGTAAGAGGGAGTAATGAGAGGCAGAAGGAAATTTTTTCGGGGTTCGAGCAAAGGCGAGGGAAGACGAAATGTTAAAGCCTTTCAAGGGCTAAGCGAGTACCGACACTTGACGGGGCTCAAGTCTCCGGAATAAACTTACTTTTTTCTTGGTGTGTGTTGCCGCCAAAGAAAAGCACAGCCCCTCAAGGCGGCCAGCGAACCACGCTGTATCCCACTATCCAATCATTTCCTCGCCAATGCAAAAATCATGCGCAATAAAAAAAAAGCGTGTGCTCTGGACCCTGTCCTTTGTGCTGGCAATCAATACTCTCCATCCCTCCCGCATATTACGGCTACTCGAGTACTTTATCAGCGATGAAAATGACGCTCAGTTGTCTAAAAATAACTCTACAGTACTGTATCGTGCGCAATGCAAGCTCATCGCTCGAACCCCAATACCCAGCGAGTGAGAGTTTGTGAATCTTCCCGCTCTTGATAGGTACCCTAGAAGGAAATGATCGGGACGTTTGTTAGTGCTTATTGACAAGAATAAATTGAATGAGAAAGTCTGCGGAACAGCTTACGGTGCATATTGGCAATATTATAAGAACCAAGTTTCACCGTTTCTAGTCTGGTTCTCAATGTTCCCAACCGTCCGGGGCAACCTAAGTGCAGGACGGCGGGCCCTACAGGGTGAGACATATTAGCTCAGGGCAGGGGTGGTGGACGGCCGGGAACGACAGGGGACGGCAGTGGATAGCTGAGGACGGCCGGGGACTGTCGGTGACGACCGGGAATGGTGAGGGACGGCGGGGGACTGCCGGCGACGCCGGGGGACGGCACGAGTGATGTCTTATGAAGTGAAAAGAATGTATGATCTCAACTTGGGTGGTACAGGAGGTCCAAGCGCTAGGACTATAGTCCCCTATAGTCCGTCCGGTCCTCACCTTCCGGGGCGTAGTCCGTCCTAGGGCCCTCAAAAAGACGGACTATGAGCCGTAGTCCGCCCCGTCCTCACCCAAAGACGGACGGACTAGACGGTTGGGAACACTGCCAGTGGTTCTTTAAAGGTTAAATTATCTCTAGTAATTCCCCCTATTAATAGTAACAAGATAAAGCCCTCTCAATCTATTAGGCTGAGGGGTGAAAGGTGTGCCTATCTATCTTTCGCACTGAAGCGTGCGACGGCCGCTAGCTACACGAATCTACAATTACATACAGCCCCCGAGCCACGCTCTTAGACACTGTACTTCCTTGTACCGCACCTCAACGCTGTAGAAAAAGCGATCATGGTATCAACCACTACATTCCCAGAACCACCCCGCCACCCTCCCCCCTCGTAAGAAACACAAGCAATGACAAACATATGGATAGATACACATGAATTATGGTACAGAGGAGGGGGAAAAATAGAGACCCAACTTAAAACAACCCCTCAATTCCACTCTAATCCTCATCTATAGCCTCCACATATCCAGGCTTACTCCCATCGATATTGGCCGCAAAGTTCTGAAATCCTTATTATGCAACACTAGACATCCGGATTGTTAGGGGGTTTACAATAGAGTTTATGAATTGTATTAGCAGGCTATCATACATATTCGAGTTCAAAGTGTTAATAAAATGCTAGAAATGGATTAAACGGAAATAGGCATAGAATCAACGTAACTTTAGGTAATATATAAATTGTCAGACAAAATACCCTAGATCTAAGCTATTATAGCAAGAACCCTCTTCTCTCTAGAAAAATCAGAAAAGAGAAACGGGGAGCATCACCGACGTCCTCGTGTCTCGGCCAACTTGCAACGATTGGTAATAAAAATGTTGCAATATATTCCTACCTATACTCGGCAATTTAAAAAGTCTCCGGACGCCCTGCACTTATTAATACCTATCTTGGCACAAAAGCGTCCGGAGACCTTTTAAATTGCCAAGTAGAGACCTGTTGCGAAATCACTTTTCGGAAGGGAGAGGGGAAATAGAGGGATGACGATATGAAGAAATAGAAACACTATTATACAAGGGAACCTGAAGTACCCACTCCTACCAACTGTTCAAAATGTGAACGCCAGTGGCACAATCTATTCTATGTGGATAATACTGCGCAAGTGCGAGGGTGTAACATGTGTACATGTTCCGGTAACAGTACACAGGAGCGGGCAGTGCAGGATCTCCTATATTTACTTGATTTATATTTGGTTTATTTGATTTGATTTCAGCTCCGCCACTGTCTCTGAGTCAGATAGGCTATGCTATCGTATTGCTATGTTTAGTTTACTTTGCTGGAAGTTTATATTTAGGATTCTGAGTATGGAATGGTTATGTAGCACTGGTGGAAGCTGAGCTATGTTGCTTTCTTTGGTCTTGCAGGATTACAGGATTCCGGTATGTGCGCAGCTACTGGTAATGATCGTGATTGCAGGAAGGCTATCACTCTTGGGCTTTGTATTTAAACCAGTCTCCTGGCTAGCAGGAGATGGCAGACTTCAACAGACCTTCAGTCTAAGAATACACTTGGTTGAACGGCAATCCCTGAGTCCTATTTGTCCTTCAACTATTATCTCTTACTTCCGGTCACTTGAAGCCTCCCTTAGCACCAGTGCTAGCAGGTCTATCGCCGGCCCTATTGTATTTTCGTTAGACAGGAATAAACCAGTTACAGAGGGGGGGTTGCAAGGCACGCTGGGTGAGGAGTATAGAGCAGATTTGGTAGGAGTTCTGGTTCTTGATTATTCCAAAACAGGTGGGTGGTAGCGACATATTTATACAAAAGTGTGCGCCCTTATGTATAAAAGAAATATAAGGAAAACTATGTAAGAAATATAAGTGCGAACATGTTTGACCCTGAAATCCTGCCAAGTAATATAAACAATGTGCGTGAAACTATAAGTGTGTGGTGTGAATATCATGACCAATAATAGTGCATAAGAGATGCATAAAATCCTGAACACCGGATAGAAAAGCACATGTTAAATCCCCAAATATTATCCTAAAACGATCAATAAAACACCATAATATATATATCTTAGCTGTAGTAATGTAAGCGGTGTACAGGCAGAGCCGAAACACAAACTAAGGAAAAGAATACACGGTAGTGTTATGAAATGCACATAGGAAATATAACGGAATTTCAACTGTGACACCAACATCCCACCCAAACAGACGGGGGACAAGAGAGGACAAATGAAACGGTGGAGAAAACGGAAGCTATATGAGGAATGTTGCCTACGGAAAATGCCCTCCCGCATCTATTTCTGTTCCAAGCGGAATGACTCAGAGCTCAGGTCTTGGTCGAATACCGGGCGAGGAGGAAAATTGATACCTTATAAGCCAAGAAGCGATTTTATAGAATGCATATAGATACTATTTTCGAGGTGCTACATGCGTAACGGAGTATCGGTAGATTCATGAAAGTGTGATGCGGATATGGAAATTGGGCGGGAAAGCCCGATAGGGTCTTCAGTGGGGACGTTCAGTACTCGCGAGGATGTTATTGTGAATCACCGGCGCTCACCTTGGATTTCTCACCGCACTCAACCCCTACGCCAGAAGAAAGAAGATGTTAGAAGAAATACGGAGAATTGGCCGCTCGGTCTGGAAGTCGGTGAAGCATGCGCAAAGCGGGGTAGGACACGTAGCAGAGCGGGGTAACATATGTGGCAGAGCGGGGTAACATATGTGGCAGAGCGGGGTAACATATGTGGCAGAGCGGGGTAGTAGACATACCAAAGCGGGGAAGCAAAGAGGGGAATGAGGGGTAAGACAATGGCGTGAGAAGAGAAGGAAATCGTATGATCCTGTAGTCACTATGGGTTGTACTTAAGAAGTTCTCTTCACGCTCAAATTGTTGGAATAGAAGTCACCGAACATTATCTGTCTCTCATAAACTTTATTCTTCTCTTTAGCGCTCACATACGATCGATATACGGCCCAGAAAATAAGAGATGTTATGGTGAAAGGAACAGCCTGCGCTTAACCTGATGCAAAATGTGGCAGAACGCTGTAATACAACCCCTAGGAGGGCCAGAATCCTGCGAGATGGTAGAATCGCGAGATGCATGGGATGTGGGGATGGGTACCAGAGCGGATTCTGGGGGGTGTGCTTGCAGTTGATTCAATAGAGATTGGTCGGGCGGGGGGAAGGTGTGACTTCTCTGATATCGTGTCGTATGTTTTCAAAATAAGAGAATACGGCTGTAAGGGCAACAGAAGGAGAGAGGGTAACGCCAGCAAGCAACTTAGGTTTATTCGTCGTACTTGCTTGCTTGCTAAACTGACGGTAATGACAGGAGTATAATATATGGAAAACAAAACACTATCCTCAGCCTTCCAATGATCACCACTCGTGTCTACTTCCTTCCACACATATCCCCTCATCACCTTGTCTATCCCTCATAGAATCAAAAGGAAAAAAACATTCTCTGAAATCCCTAAACAAAAGAAATACATCTCAAAGACTTCCACTTTCCTTCGGCCTTTGATCCCAATATCCAACTCTTGTTCTTCCTTCATTTCCATAGCCTTCATGCATTCCTTTAACTATCCGTCCATCAATGAAACATCTTTCTTAGCCTCCATGCTTTCATGGAACAAAAGAAAACAAAAGAAACCCCAGCATGGCGAGCAGCATTTCCAACAACATGGGCGGAAGGGTGTCTTGTTGGTGAGATAGAGGACCAGGGTCCATCTCCTCTTGAGCAATCGAGACAGAGCTAGGGATGGGTGCTGGAGCGGATACTGGAAGGTGTGCTTGCCGTTGATTCAATGAAGATTGGTCGGGCGGGGGGAGAGGGGTGGCTTCTATGATCTCGTGTCTCAGGTCTGGAATGGTGCCCCCCGCCGTGATATAGGTCTAGGTTCTACCTCCTCTTGAGCACTCGGGATAGCGGTAGGGATGGGTACTAGAGCGGATACTGGAGGGTGTGTTTGCAGTTGATGCAATGGAGATTGTTCGGGCGGGAGGAGAGGAGTGGCTTCTGTGATATCGTGTCTTATGTGCGGAAGGATGCCCTGTTGTTGTGATACAGGACCGGGGTCCACTGCCTTTGAGCACTCGGGGCAGGGCTAGAGACCTTTAGTGCGAGGTCATTGGTTTGTGATGTTTCGTGACTAAAAGGCCTTGGTTCTGATAACAGCCTCACCACATCAATATTCCCAGACCATTTTGCGTGCACAAGCGGTGTCCGGCCATTATTATCCGAAGATTCGGGATTGACATCTCCTCGCCCCAGGAGTATCTTCGCTATCCCCTCATGTCCATATCGGGCAGCATGTGATAGTGGTGTCTGGCCACGGTTATCCGACGGATCCGAATTTATATCCCCTCGCTCCAGCAGTATCTTCACTATACCCTCATGTCCAGATCCAGCAGCATATGATAGTGGTGTCCGGCCACCTTCATCCGCCGAATCCAAATTGGCATCCCCTCGCTCCAGCAGTATCTTCACTATACCCTCATGTCCATATCGGGCAGCGTTCGCAAGCGGCCAGTCCGGTCAGGCTTGGGTTTAGGGCGGCCGGCTTTTTTTGCGGCCGGCTTTCAGGGCCTATCTGACCGGGCCTGGCCGGACTGCAGATATCTGCAGGCTTTCGAGTGATAAGATGTGATTGCGATAAGATAAGGAGATGAAACGCCAATAGTTACGGCCGCAAAAGAGTGGATCAACGCGCAACCGAGGAGGAAACTTTCTTTCCATTCACCCTTGCTCTCATGATCGTGCTCATGGCTAACTATCGTGAGAACAGCGCTCCCCCACCAGCCCCACTAGTGTGGAATCCAAAAAATAAATTAAAAATGTAAATACATAGTATGATAGAATACCTAGTAGAAATTAATACCCGACCTGGGGAAATTTCTCTGTAGTGTTGAAAGGGCAAGGTGATAAGGAGAGTTCCGTTGCCGTCCATCATGCGTGAAGGGTTAAGGGCCTGTTTAGCGACCGTTTCTACGGTGAAAATGGCCTTCTCTCCGTTTTGAAAGGGAAGGGAAAGGGAGATTTGTATGGGGGAAACGGAACGGAACCGTTACATCCAAACAGGCCCTGATTTCGTCAACCTGCTATAGCAATAAATCGAGTGAGAGAAAACAAGCAACTACCTCCTCTCTGTCTACCCGGATATCTAAAACCTATCAGAATATTATTAAGTTTAAATGGTGTGGCTCAAGACTAAAAAACCAACAGATATCTGGCAGCGTCTTCAGATATCTGGCAGCGTCTTCAGATATCTGGCAGCGTCTTCAGATATCTGTGGGCATCTTCAGATATCTGGCGGCATCTTCAGATATCTGTGGGAATCTTCAGATATCTAGCGGTATCTTCAGATATCTACCGGCATCTTCAGATATCTGTAGATATCACCCACACATCAACGAAATATTGACTTGTCACATGGAATATACCGAAAGCCAGACGCCGCCGCCAGGCACCCATGAAGCCTGGCCTGGCCGGACTGAAAGCCGGCGGGTTATCTGCAGGCCGAGCTGGCTGCTTGCGAACACTGATATCGGGCAGCATATGTTAGCGGTGTCCGGCGGTCCTCATCCAACGAATCAGAACCAACATTCACGCGCTGTAGGAGTAGCCCCATCACATCCTAATGTCCAGCCTGAGCAGCATGTGCGAGTGGTGTTAGACCTTTCTTGTCTGATAAGGTGGGGTCGACATCTCCTTGCTCAAGAAAGAGCTTTGCGAGCATGGAATTCCTGGATTTAAGAGCCCATATTAATGGCGTTGCACCGTTAGAATCACGCCCGTTCAAGTCTCATATTTTCATGTCTATCATGGCAATTGCGATTTCCGTAATCCCCATGTATGCGGCGCAGTGTAGTCCAGTAAATCCCCGAAGGTCAGGATGTTTGCTATGGTAACGCTCCCACCTGGACAAGAAGTCAACACTCTCTTCGCGAAGGAGAATGTCAGCCGATATGTGGTCCCCATCTCGCCCAAGAAGTCGTAGTGCTAGCTGTTTCACACCTTCCGTTACGCGTTTTTTGGCATGCAACCCCAAGCAACATGAGGCATAGTGGAGAAACGGCATTTTCGATGGGATGGTATCGAAACAGGTTGAGAGATCACAAGTAGACTGAAAGTTTAGATAGGTGAGACATATTTCGGCCATCATTGAATATGGTGTAATAAACAAGTTGTGTGCTGAAATATACTCTTGAAGGGTGAAATGCACGAGACGAACTGTTGACGATTGCTCATCAATCTTAGCAAGTCCTAATGTGGAACTCATCAAGGTCCGTGTTGAGGGAGCATTGCGGACATTGATATCCGCTGTCCCTACTTCCACCACCAATGCATGGCACAACTCATCTGCTTTCGACGGCCGTTCCGAACATGAAATCCACATCAGCGCATGCATTCCCAGCTTCACCCTATTCCCTCTGTCCTCCTATGCGATCCAACGTTGTGCTATATGCATCTTCTAAGCCAAAGCCGTTAGTCATCTTATGGAGCGTTTGTCTTCTTTGATGTATCGTCGCCTCTTCCAGAACTGCGTCCATAACTAGGAAAACAAGGAGAAATCTAGAGTCCAATGTTAGCTAATAATTTTCAACTCACCATGGACGGGTTTTACTTACGCCCCTGAGATCTTGTCGGGAATAATTGTAAGAATATCGGCTGCAAGCTCCGGGTCCGTTGCATCCAACTCCGGGTCCTTTCTCAACCTCATAGCAACTATCCTCGAATATCCCCCTCGGTGGGCTTCATAGAGGATAGATGGGGATATCTGGGAAAATATTTCTTCACTTCCTCTTGGGTGTGTGGCCTCCCGGTAATGAATAGTCGAACTTTTAGACACTCCCGGATAATGTACTGTAACGAGTCCCGAAGTTCCGGTCGATGTTTTGTGGGAAACTCGTCTCGTGCGTCGACGCAGATAAATCCCCGTCCCAATAATGTGACGGACTTGATGAGCATGGTGTAGATTTCTTGGAGCCCGAGCGCCCGACCGTCAACCTTCCCCTTCGCTTTCTCAAAGGCCTCCTTTACCTCCTTTGGGATCGGTTCCATCCCCGCCACTAGTTGCTTCAAGAGAGCTGCTAACACTCCAGTTGCGGATTGGGATATATGCTCATGGAAGTCACAGTAGATACAAGCTACGGCCACACTGCTCTCATCAAACTTATCGCACAGTGCATCTATTACGAGAGAGCTTTTGTTTCCGCGCTTGAGTTAATTCTACACGCCACCGGTATTCCAACAGAGCTACTCCCACACACCTCAGATATGTCCCCACCCCTGGATCTCCATGACAGAATAGCACCGGATTGAAAGCCTGATCCTCGCTCGTATGCCATTTCTCAAACTAGGTTGTGCGAAGAAACCAAGTTCCTATTTCATCCATCCGGCCATCACACACAGCCTGATACCTTCCCTGGGGTGCCATGGGGGACAACCACTCCAGAATCTGCCGTTTCTCGTCCGATAATGTGTGTGGCAATTATTCAACACATTATTATAACAGTCCGTCACGTTACCGACGTTTTGGTTCATTGTAATGGCCGGCTTTTGGTATGCTGCTGAATCTATCTTGCTTTGCATATCGCTTCTTGTTAGTGGCGGTGGTGATGAAGATGGTGCTTTTCGTAGAGTAAGAGGGAGTAACGAGAGGTAAAAGGGAATTTTTTCGGGTAGACAAAGGTGAGGGAAGACGAAATGTTAAAGCCTTTCAATCGCTAAACGAGTACCAACACTTGACGGAGCTCAAGTCTCCGGAATAAACTTACTTTTTTCTAGGTGTGTGGCGCCAAAGAAAGCACAGCCCCTTCAGGCGGCCAGAGAACCACGCTGTATCCCACTATCCAATAATTTCCTCGCCATGGAAAAAACCGTGCGAAAAAAAGAACAACCTCGCATGCTATGCTCTCCACCCTGCCCTCTGTGCTGGTCATCAATGCTCTCCATCCCTCCCGCATATTATGGCTGCTTTATCAGCGATGCAAGAGACGCTCAGTTGTCTAGCGGTAACTCTAGAGAGTTCCGTCTGCCCAACGAATGGCTACCAGATTTTCAATCCCAAAACATAGGGTCTAACTCTCTTTAAAATCCATCTTGCACCTACACTGCTCAAGCTCAAGCGCAGCTTAGCACCGCACGAACCTAAAACGAGAAGCTTCCGCAAGCTAACCCACGACAACAGTTCAATGAGCGAACATGGCAGATTCCCTTTACGTCAATCATCTGCTATGCCGACCCAGTCCATTGGTTCCATACTCTAGACCCTCAAGTAGGCCAAATGCGCTAGCTAAATCATAAAAATGCATAACAAAAAAAAAAGTAGAACTGGCGAAATCCCAATTGTTTCTGGTATGTAACGGATGCAGGTAGAGGGAATCCCAGACAGCGCTCTAATAGTTCTTTGTTTATTATATCCCTTCCTTTCATCCAGAAGGCAGAACGGAACCCCGGATGAGCGCCAAAGCACACAATCCCCCCAACCAACCAACCATCAAGGCGGAGGGGAAAAGACCCTCCCACGCCCCGGAATAACCCCAAAAGATTACAACCCCGCACAGCGACAAATCCGTTCTCGCCCGCTCACCATAGAGTATACAGTACACCCCACCCCGAACAAGTCACCAAAACCCACAATCCCCCCAACGACACCATACATACAATAAGCTAGTTTCACCAGAGATTAGACCGCCATCGCCGAACAAAGGACTTCAACCGGAATCTTTTTTTAGCATAACACAGTAGCATATGCAGAGGAAAATCGTGCGCCCGCCACCCACGAGAATGGAAAAGAGACAAAAGCCGGATCCGCAATATTCTTATTATAATATTATCTTATCCGCAATGCCAGGGGGGGGGAGCAAAGTGTGTTATTCGAAAAATCCTGAATTAGATCACAGTACCTGTGCAGTATCGTTTCTATGATATTGTGCATGGACAAAATTAACCGAACTTCAGTGAAGAGGAAAAGCTTCAGTTCTGACAACACCCACTCCCACCAACCCTACTATAATGATAACCAAAATGAAAATAATAAAAAGCACTTAGCTTAACTGCAGAGAATAAGAGGCCTAGTATCTTAAATAAAAAGAGGTTGATCAAAACGGTTGGTTTTAGTCAAACAGGAGGGGTTTCTGTAGGTGGGGTTGAGTGTCGGGTGCTCTGGAGCATTTGGTTGATATGCAGATTAATTTTGGTGTTTGATTTTGTCCACTCACAATACTTCCGCGGGATTTGCGAAAACCCTGCCCTTTCCCCCACACCCTTCGGTTACATCTCGCGTGAGATTTAAGGTGATTTTTTGGTGTGCTAGCTCGGCGAATGGGTCTTATAAGTTGATGATACAGTCGTATTGTACTGTATTGTTCCCAATGCAAACTCACCGCTTGACCCCGAATGTTGTAAATAGCGCCATAGTCAAGCTCTATACCGAAGGCTTAGGAAACGACAAAAAACCATGGACTGTTACATTCTATCTAAGGGACCGGAGTACCGGCTATTTATGCTTCGCAACAGGAATACTTGTCCGCAGTAGCAAAGAAATCCAAGGTAACAAAAGCAAGATAAAAGGAATGTGATGCGCATAGAATTACATCAATGATTAACTGATTGAGTAGTGAGTGGAATGAAAGATCTGAAGCGAATGAGTTGAGCTTATACTCTGACGGCATTGAAGTGGAACTAGTATGAAGTAGGAAGTGTTGTCGTATTCAAGAACGTAGAGAGTGCATATCCGAAAGTATAATTTCAACACCGAATATCCATTTTCCGGCGAGTGAGATTTTATGAATCTACTCGAGCTTGACAGATCATGGCCGAGGGGGAAATGATCGGGAGGTTTGTTCATGCTTATTAACAAGAGTAAATCGCATGATAAATTCCGCGGAATAGGTGGTACAGAAGAGGGGGAAGAAGCTAGACCCAACCTAAAAATAACCCCTCGATTCCAGTCTAATCCTCATCCATAGCCTCCACATGTCCAGGCATGCTCCCATCGATATCAGCCGCAAAGCTCTAATTTCTGCATCATGCGACACTAGGCGCCCGGATTGCTAGGGGGTTTCTAGTAGAGTATATGAATTGCATTAGCAGGGCATCATACATATTCGAGTTCATAGTGTTAACAAAATGCTATATATGGATTAACGGAGATAGGTATATACAACGTAGGTAATACATAAATGGTGAGACAAAGTATCCTAGATCTAAGCTATTATAGCAAAAACCTCTTGTCTTAGAAAATGGAAAAGAAAAACAAAAAACATTACCGATTCCTCAACCAACTCACAGCCATTGGTAATAGCAATAATATTATTACAATATATTCCCACCTATAGACCCCTGTTTCAAAATAACCTTTGGGAAGAGAGTGTGAAGACAGAGGGAAGACATGAGGAAATAAAAACACTGTTATACACGGGAACCTGAAACAACTTATTCCTATCAATGTCCCCTCCAAGCGGACGGAGAATCAAGAGAAGACAACAGAAACGGTAGAGAAAATGGAAGGTATTTGAAGAATAGCATGTTGCCCGCAGCAAATGCCCTCCCGCATCTATCTCTGTTCCAAGCGGCTGGACTCGGAGCTCAGGCCTTGGTTGAATACTGGGCGAAGAGACAAATTGATACCTTATAAGTTAGGTCCGGAAGCGATTTTATAGAGTGTATGTGGATACTATTTTCGAGTAGCTAGGAGTGTAACGGAGTAGATTCATGAAGGTGTGATGAGGATATAGAAATTGGGCGGCAAAGCCAGATGGAGTCTTCGGTGGGGACGATCGGTACTCGCGAGGATGTTAGGATGAAGGGAAAATCTTGCGCTTAACCTGATGCAAAATGTTGCGGAAAGGGGTAATACAACCCCTCGAGCGCCTAGAATGCTCCGAGAAGGTAGAATCGGGGGTAGCAGGGGATGTGGGGATGGGTGCTAGAGCGGATACTGGAGGATGTGGTTGCAGTTGACTTAATGGACAGTGGTCAGGCAGGGGGGAAGGAGTGGCTTCTGCGATCTCGTGTCTCAGGTCCGGAATGATGTCCTGTCGTTGTGATACAGGGCTGGGATCGACTTCCTCTTGAGCACTCGGGGCAGAGCTAGAGACCTTTAGTGCTAGGTCACCGGTTTGTGATGTTTTGTGCCTTGGTTCTGATAACAGCCTCACCACATCAATCTTCGCAGACCGTTTTGCATGCAGGAGTGGTGTCCGGCCATCATTATCCGGAGATTCGAGATTGGCATCCCTTCGCCCCAGCAGTATCTTCACTATACCCTCATGTCCACATGCGGCAGCATATGATAGCGGTGTCCGGCCATATGTATCGGACGAATCCGAATTGACATCCCCTCGCTCCAGCAGTATCTTCACTATACCCTCATGTCCACATGCGGCAGCATATAATAGTGGTGTCCGGCCATATTTATCCGGCGAATCCGAATTGACATCCTCTCGCTCCAGAAGTATCCTCACAATACCCCCATGTCCAGACTGCGCAGCATGTGACAGTGGCGTCCGACCATGTTCATCTGACGAATCCAAATTGGCATTCCCTCGCTCCAGCAGTATCCTCACTATACCCTCATATCCCTCTTCGGCAGCATATGATAGTGGTGTCCGACCATGTTTATCTGACGAATCCGAATTGGCATTCCCTCGCCCCAGCAGTATCCTCACTATACCCTCATGTCCCTCTTCGGCAGCATATGATAGTGGTGTCCGACCATGTTTATCTGACGAATCCGAATTGATATCCCCTCGCTCCAGCAATATTTTCACTAAACTCTCATGTCCAGATTTAGCAGCATATGATAGTGGTGACCAGCCATACATATCCGACTGATTTGGATTGACATCCCCTCGCTTCAGCAGTATCTTCACTGTGCCCTCATTTCTACATCTGGCCGCATATGATAGTGGTGTCCGGCCATATTTATCCGACGAATTCGAATTGACATCCCTTCGCTCCAGCAGTATCTTTACTATGCCCTCATGTCCAGATTTGCCAGCATATGATAGTGGTGTCCGGCCATCTTCATCCAGCGAATTTGGATTAACATCCCTTCGCTCCAGCAGTATCTTCACTATATCCTCATGTCCGGATTCGGCGGCATATGATAGCGGTGTCCTGCCAGCCTCATCCCACGGATCTAAATTGACATTCCCGCGCTCTAGGAGTACCTCCACCACATCCTGATATCCAGCCTGAGCAGCACGTGCGAGTGGTGTTAGGCCTTTCTTGTCTGATATGGTGGGGTGGACATCTCCTTGCTCAAGGAGGAGCTTTGCAAGCGTGGGATTCCCGGATTTAAGAGCCCATATCAAAGGTGTTGCGCCATTAGAATCACGCCCGTTCAAGTCCCATACTTTCATGTCTATCATGGCAATTGCGATTTCCGTAATCCCCATGTATGCGGCGCAGTGTAGTCCCGTGAATCCCCGAAGGTCGGGATGTATGCCATACCAGCGATCCGAAAAGGATAAGAAATCAACACTCTCTTCACGAAGGAGAATATCAGCCGATATGTGGCCCGCATCCCGTCGAAGAAGTCGTAGTGCTAGCTGCTTCACACCTTCTGTTACATCCTTCCTGGCATGGATCCCCCAGTAACATGAAGCATAGTGGAGAAATGGCGTTGTCGATGGGATGGTATCAAAAGAAGTTGAGAGGTCATGAATGGACTGAAAGTTCAGATAGGTGAGACATATTTCCGCCATCATTGAGTGAGCTGTGATGAACAAGTTGGGATGTGCAGCAAGATACTCTTGAAGGGTGAAATGCACGAGACGAACTGTTGACGATTGCTCATCAATCTTAGCAAGTCCTAATGTGGAACTCAACAAGGTCCGTGTTGAGGGAGCATTGCGGACATTGATATCCGCTGTCCCTACTTCCACCGCCAATGCATGGCACAACTCATCTGCTTTCAACGGCCGTTCCGAACATGAAATCCACATCAGCGCTTCCATTCCTAGCTTTACTCGGTTCCCTCTCTGCTCTCTAATACGATCCAATGTAGCGTTATATGCATCTTCTAAGCCAAAGCCGTTGGTCATCTTATGAAGTGTCTGTCTTCTCTGATGTATTGTCGCATCTTCTAGAACTGCGTCCATAACTAGGGAAACGAGAAGAAACCTGGAGTCCAATGTTAGTTAATAATATTCAATTCATTATGAACGGGTTTTACCTACGCCCCTGAGATCTTGTCGGGAATAATTGTAAGAATATCAGCCTCCAGCTCCGGATCCATTGCATCCGGCTCTGGGTCCATTTCCAATCTCATAGTAACATATCCTCAAATATCCTCCTTAGTGGGCCTTATAGAGGATAGATCCGGATATCCGGGGAAATATTTCTTCACTTCCTCTCGAATGTGTGGCCTCCCGGTAATGAATAGTCGAATATTTGAGCACTCCCGGACAATGTACTGTAAAGAGTCCCAAAGTTCGGGACGATGTTTTGTGGGAAACTCGTCTAGTGCGTCGATACAAATAAATCCCCGTCGCAATGATGAGATTGACTTGATTAGCATGGTGTAGATTTCTGGGAGCCGGAGTGCCCGACCGTCAACCTTTCTCTTCGCTCGGTCAAAGGCCTCCTTTATTTCTTCCGGGATTGGTTCTACCCCTGCAACAAGTTGCTTCAAGAGAGCTGCTAATACGGTAGCCGCGGATTGCTCTTTATGCTCATGGAAGTCGCAGTAGATGCAAGCCACAGCCACATTGTCTTTATCAAAGGCATCGCACATTGTATCTATTACTAGAGAGCTTTTGTTTCCGCTCTTGAGTTAGTTTCGCACTGACTGACTGACATTCCAACACAGCTACTTTCACACACCTCAGATAAGTTTTCCCCACTCCTGGATCTCCATGACAGAATAACACAGGATTGACAGCCTGGTCTTCGCTCGTATGCCATTTCTCAAACTCGCTCGTTCCAAGAAGCCAGTTTCCCACTCCACCCATCCTGCTCTCACTCACAGCCTGATGCCTTTCCCGAGGTGCCATGGGGGACAGCCACTCCAGGATCTGGCGCTTCTCGTCCGACATCGATATCTCGTAGTTATTCCACACATTCTTATAACTGTCCGTCACGTTACCGACATTTTGGTTTATTGTAATGGCCGGATTTTGGTATGCTGCAGAACCCATCTCGCTTCTTGTTGTTAGTGGCGGTGGTGGTGAAGGTGGTGTCCTTGGTTGAGTAAAAAGGGGGCAACGAGAGGTAGCAGGGAATTCTTTTGGGCAGGTTTGGGCAAGGGTGAGGGAAGAGAAAAGGTTATGGCTGTTCAAGCACTGGGCGAGCACCGACACTTCACTGGGCTCAAGTCTCAGGAATAAAGTCATACCGGCCGGCAGTACTTTTTCCTTGTTGCGTTTCCGCCAGAGAAAAGCACAGCCCCGGCCAGCAAACCATGCTGTATCCGACTATCCAATAATTGCCTCGCCAAGGCAAAAATCATGCGCAAAAAAAAGAACGCGCGTGCCATGCATACTCTCCACCCTATCATCTGTGCTAGCAATCAAAGATCTGCATCCCTCCCGCGTAACAGCTATCAGCGAAGATAATGACAGCTTTCTGGCAATAACTAGAGAGCCAGATCTGCCCAACAAAGCTTGATATAAAGTTAAAATCCATCGTGCACCTAAGTTACTTGTCCCTGGCAACAAGTATCATACAAGCACTGAAAACGAAGAACCCCGGGCAACACTGTCGGGAAAAGGTTTTTTGAGCCATTCAATAACTTTGCGTGCCAAAGACAATAAAAGAAGTGAGTTATTCTCAGTATTCCCAACCGACCTCGGTGACCCGCAGGCATGCAGAAAGCCATTTCTACAGGTTAAGGTTAGGGTTAATACACGTGACTTCCAGTGTTTCAACATGTTGTGATCACTCGGCTTGAAACTTTGCTTCTGGAGGTAATAAAACTTTTCGGGAGAGGGCTATCGTGGGATGTCCGAATAAATGCGCAAGAACTAGATACGGGATGTGTGGGTAGAGTGGCGACATTGATTGACTGTAAGATAACCTAGCAGCACACACACCGTGTTGCATTTATTGCTCCAATCTGGGTGAGAGCAGCCAACAGCCTGACGGCTTTGCCTGGGCACCTGGTGGCCCTGCCGGTGTTGGGCTGATTTCGCAGGACCCGTTTAGTTTGGATGGTGTGTCGCGCGTGCCGAAATCACCCTCCCGTGCGTATGTGTGACCTATTGATATACCGGAAGACAAACAGGTGGAAAGTTGACC
>Ga0307513_10001422_pt1 | contig 34396 bp, 38 predicted proteins | sample 15_EM_MG_FD_202174 | JGI IMG/M metagenome (GOLD analysis project Ga0307513, IMG submission 202174) | Populus trichocarpa ectomycorrhiza microbial communities from riparian zone in the Pacific Northwest, United States - 15_EM | ecosystem: Host-associated > Plants > Roots > Unclassified | place... | reverse complement strand
CGACAGAACAGACACTCACAGTCGGTTATACCATAGACACCATAAGCGCCTTTGAACCCGTGATGCAAGCTGTCGACGTCGTCCAGGTCACCGAAGACGACCACTGCACCTTGGGCCGCCATCCCTATCCAACAGGTGCCACACATCACATCAACAAAGGGTATCATAAAATTAATGCATTCGACACGCACATCAGTTGACGTCCAAGGGAAGATCGGTGGGTACTACGCACTTCGTCCGATCGCAGAATCTGGATGTCGCAGCAATGCCCTGACGGCAAACGATCCGTCCTCCAGAAGGTGATCCACAACTGAGCTCCCCTGTACGATGGACAAATGGGGTTAATTCAATACTCGCGGGCAGCACTAGACAACTGGTGCGGTGATTGGCACAGCAAGTCTTTGAAACCTCCAATTTCGTACCTGCTGACTGCTCGCTGCGCAAACAGCGATTATCCTCTGTGCGCAATGGTCGACATCTCCTAGAGGTAAACGCTCAAGTTGGTCGCAGGTGGATCTGGGGTGTTGAGTTGCACTGGAGGCAAATCCCCTTTGAGAAATTGCTTGGGGGAAATTGACCTCTGATGTAGTATCGTACCTCTGATGCGGAGAGTCGGATGAGATGAGGGGAGTCCTGAAAGACCGCCAATTGGCTGCAGGAGCACTAGCAAGCTCCGGAAGAAGTTGGGCATGAGAAGTTGGTTGGAGGTGAGGATCTTCTTGTGAAAATGAAGACGACTCCATCGTGCTTTTTGCGGTACGCTACAAAGGACGTTTCTGGGGGGACGGGTGGTTCGGGCGAGGATCGCTTTTTATACACCCCAAGTGCGTGAAAGGAAGAAATGGAGAATTATTATTTCCATTGCAAAAAGGTCGCAATGAGAGGCACCGAAGCACGAGCTGCTGTCGTCCAACTCAGTTCGCGTACACAGCCGGAAGAATGATCCAGGTGACCTGAGGATGAACGCAGTCTGGTGATCCCATTGCCTTTTTTTCAAACTTCAAAAGTGTCGAGGTTCTCCGAGGCTGGCCGACGCCGCTCAGCCCGCTGACAACCCTGGCTGCCTCGCTGCCAACCGGGCAGAGCCTTATTCCGTGTCCGACGGTGCTGGTATGTCGCTGGTACACCCCGATATGACCCACGCTCCTCGTCCTCAGAGACCGACCTCAGAGACCTCAGGCTGAGTCCTGGACGATAGATGGAGGCTTTGCACGTACCGTACATACACATACGAACTTATTCATCTTGCAGATCCTCGTCAATAATTGCCGGATCGCCGGATCGCTGGCGAAATGACCGATGAGGCTGGGTACCTATGATGTCGCAATTGGGACCTTGCCACATGAAGCGATGGCCTCGCCGACCGCACTTTCATATGCCATTGTTGTCGTCGATGCTGTTTTCCTTGCCGGTGCTATCTTGCAAGTGATCTACGGTCTCCACGCAAAGCGACGCCAGGCCAGAGGGACTCCAAGCGCTCCTCCGCGGGCCATCCTCCTCCTTATCATCGCAGCTGGATGTCTGATTCCATCCTACATCTTTGATATCAGCTCGATGGCCCTGCTGCTCGTCCAACACTCTACAACTCCTCCGCCATCCGGCGCCAACTTGGCACTCATCGTCGTTTCACTCGCCCTCTCACAGGGTTTCGCACCTGCTTTGGTTTTTATGTCTGCGTTCCGCTTCATCGAAGCTCGTGCGCAACAGAGCGTAGCCGCGAATGCCGGCCCGAGATCGAGGAAGCTCAAGGCACTCCAACGCCAGGTGCAGGGTGCTCTCCCTCTCCTCCTTCCTCTCTGCGTTGTCATCCACCTCGCCCTCTTTACCAAGGCCGTGCTGGATACCCCGACCACGCGGGCGAAATACTATAGCATCCTCAACACCTCCAATTACTTCCAGCGCGCTACTACCGCAATCCAAGGGCTCCTCTTTGTCCGTCTCGCCTATAGAGCTCTTACTGTCCACTTCGCCAATGTCCGAACAGGCGAACGCGACCCAATCATCCGCGTCTCCATCCTCTTCAATTTCGTCCCAGCAATGTTCATCCGCACTATTTCCCTTCTCTTATTCACACCCCTCGCCTCAAACTATGCAACAGCAAGGAGGCCAGCCTCCTCCATGGGCCTCGTGCTCGCAATCTGCGTCGTCGATGGCATAACCATCACTGCTTCAATCCAAAGTCTCCTCAGCGCAGCTATGCGTCCCGCTGTTCAGTGGTCTCCTGAATCACAGGCCAAGACGCCTGGAGAGAGGGAGGTGATTGAGGGCAATGTGCCTGGCGATATGGTGGGCAAGCACAAACGACATGACAGCATTGCCCTCAGCCCGACTGCAGCGAGCTTCGGGGACGCTGGGTTCCAACCGCTGGCCGATTAGCAGAGATTGAGATTCTCCGCATTCTCGTCCTGGGAAGTACAGCCCCACCTCTCATATTCTTTGGTCGTGTACAATATGTCTACTTTCTCCGTGTGTTGTATGGTGCTGCATCTGATATCGTGTACAAAATTAGTCGAAAGAGATTGTTTTCAAAAGGCTTTCCATGATTCAATGAGCGATATGGATACATTGTGTTTATCATACGAGCAGTGCATAGCATAGGCAAAATGAATTCCAAAGCAACAAGCGACTGTGGCGACTTCAAGGACAAACGACGCAAACAATCATTAGTATCGCCCACGACGTCCAGGAGGGCCTTGGTACGGCCCATAATCCGGTGGTGGTCTCCCTGCTGCAAGCATTTATCAAGATCTAGATCCGCTCATTGGTCAAAGGGCAAGAAATACCTACCACCAGCACGTGGAGGTGGCGGAGGGGAAGGCCTTCTCGGACCAGGAGGAGGGCGTCCATGTCCACTGTCCGGAATGGTAGCCGTTTTGAGGATGGACATGAGCTCGCCAACCTTGACGTGCATACCTGGCAAGTCATGGCTCAAAGGTTAGGAAAGAAAGATATAGTAAAATAGGGACAACCGGGCAAAGGCTCACCATCGAAGTACCCACTCCCAGGCAATTGACCCAAGAACCAGGTAATACTCATCGGGATAGGCGGATCCCTTTCCCTCTCGCGTTCTCTTTCCCTTTCTCGCTCCCGCTCGCGCTCCCTCTCGCGCTCAGGAGTACGTCCTCTTCGAGGTGGAGACCGATCTCTCCCTCCGTGGCGTGGTGCTGCAGGTGCTGCAGGACCTCTAACTCTCGCGGGTGAGGAAGGACGCATACGCTTAGCAGGAGGAAGGGAGGAATCTCGTCCTTCTCCACCTGCTGGCTTGCGTTTGAGGGCTGGCGGGGGCGTTGCGATACGTGGCGCTGGGATAGGTTTGTTCGCACTTGGTGCACTTGGTGCGGCTGACGGTCCATTCGCGCCGTTCGCATTGGAGTTATAGCCACCTGGAGGTGGCGGTGGTGGTTGAGTTTGAGACTCTGATACCGGTACTAACGGGGTCGGTGCAGATTGGAGGTGCGAAGGGGCGACGACGGACGCGGGACGGAGGGCAGTTTGCAAGTCGTGCGAGGCTATCGCGTCTATCCCCAGAGTCGGAGCCGTTATTTCGATGCCAACGTAGGTATGTCGTTGAGCGAAGAGTTTCATTGCCCGGTCTGATGTAATTGTGAATACGAAATATATCGACGATGTGGAAGGATAGATCGGCAAACCTTTGAGGTACACCTCTGCCACACGCTTATCCAGCTTGTGCAAAGTCACCAGATCGGCCGCTTGCATTTGGTATTGCAGCCAGCGTTGCCAGATTGGGCGTGCTTGGTCAGGCGTGAACGTGCTAATGACCTTCTCAAAAAGTGCCCGGGCATCTGAGGACCATTTATTAGGAGAAAGCAAAACCGGTTGCCACAACACCACTTACTCCCTTCATCCGCACGACTAATGAGGAAGTTGAGGTATCGAACGACGTAATCTACGTCATGTGCGAAGAACCGAAGTCCGAGTTCAAAGATCTTTGATGCAACGTCCGCTTGGGGATTGATCTGATGTTCCAGGAGAGCTAGAGGAGACATGCCTTAAGTGACAAATCAAAGTGCAAGTAAGCGTGACCTACCAGCCGCTTCGAACACCTGCCAGCAAACCCATTTATCACTACGAATCTCCTTGAAAGTAGCACGTAGCCCGGCAGATTGCCCAACACGCTTTGCAACGCGCATCCACGCAATCGACGCCATCCCCAGCTCGGTCCTCTTATCAAGAATGACCAATGCCCTCTGCTCGTTCTTCCTCTGTCTCTCCTTCTCCTTCTCGCGTTCTTCTTCAGCGCCCACGTGCACGATTCCATATATCTCATTCTCAGCCAGCATAGCCTCATCTTCCGCACTGAGCTTGAGCGGGCCAGCAGGTGCAGTGGGCACTCCAGATGACTGCTGGGAGATCGATTGCCCACCATTTGCGAGATGCTCCTTTTCCAGCGCGTCCAATTCCACGCGCAGTTTCTCACAGAATCGGCGATAGATTGAGTGGAGCTCTTCCTTCTTCTCGGCCGTGGCAGTAGCGTTGTCACTCACGAGGGCGATTTCTTGATGCTCCGCGTAGGCAAAGTTCAACAGGAACGATGTGGGGTTGGCTTCGAGACCGCTTCTTAGGAACGCAGCGGGTTCCAAACTAACTTTCCTGAAAGGTCCCTTACTGTGCTCATCTTGTTCGGCTTTGTGTGCCCAGAGATACGCGAGGTACCTGTGATTGCGATAATGAGTGATGGTCAAGGTTGGTTCCTCAGAAGGCCAACGCACCAGATTTCGGGATAGAAACGCATTTGAATCACAGCTTTGCGATACACATTTATCAGGCGATACGTAAGAGCAGCTCTGTCGTCGTCGATGGCGAGTGGGTTTGATTCCTCGTATTCTAAGTACTTCCGCCAGGCAGCGAGGAGGGAGCGTTCTTCAGAGCGGAGTGTTGGAGGAGATGGCATGTCAAACAAGCGAACATCGACACCGGGACCAGGAAGACGAAGGCGTTTGCAATTCTCAGCCAACTCGTTACGTGTCACACGAGCCGTCATGTATGCCTCGCTGACTTCAGCGAGGAATTTTTTTGCCTATACATGATGTTAGAGTCCACTGAAGAAAATCATGAATTGAGGCTTTACCGTAAGCTTATTGAGCTTGTTCTCGAACGTGTCGAGCTCGCGCCAAAGTTGTTCGACGTTGTGGAGAGGAATTTGGACAGCACGTCGATAGATCTTTCTTAGGATATCCATCTTTTGTTGCTCTTCGTGAACATTATGAGCCGGTTCTGCTTCGACAACCCTGATCCAGTCTTTCCACATATCGCCAGAGTCCTTGTCACTTCCAATTTGATCCATTGCACCTTCATATGCTTTTTTCATATCAAACCCGGAAGCTCTAAGTGGCAATACAGTCGAAATGAGTACCGGGATTGGGGCTTGGAGATCAAACATACCGTGCCCAGTCGAGATACATCTTCCAAAGCTCCACTGAAGGGGATTGTTTCAGCCATCTTGTAAAAAGAACCTTTGGATGCGGGATTTGGGCATTTTCGATTGGTTTTGCTGATTTCTCTGGTGGGTTGGCCACAAGAGCGTGTCTGAGGTATGCAATCTGTGCCTGGGTCTGGAAGCACACAATGCAAACTCGTCAACTACTTTGCTCGTATTTGGTTTGGTCGCGCGGCCGGACGGTATGGCTAAAAGTGGCATTCGGAGTGCAAAGAGGAAAACAATTTTCACAGAATATAGTACATGTTGAAGACAGCAGGACTACTAGACTGACCAGGTTTGGATATACTTTGAGAAGCGCTTCGTAAGCATTTGTGATCCTCGCAAAGTCGCCCGAGGCTTCAGCCAGATTGATGAGGTCTTGCCACGCGTTGCTATCATAAGGATTGTCCTTCAAACGTATCTCAAGTGCCTCAAATGGCGAGGCCGGCGCCGGGGGCTGCCCTTCGAGGGCCACCGTCTGTTGTGAGGCATCATGTTGGCTATCGTCCTGCGTCTCGAGCTGCATTGGCTGAGACTGCTGGGAGACCTGTGGCACTCCGTAGTCTGCTGTCTCAGTCGTCGCCATTGCTAATCTTACAGAGAAAGGACGGAACAAATCAGAGACCCAAAAAACAAAGTGACAAACATTTCCTTTTGCTTGCATTCCAGCCACCTCCAAGTCCAGATGGCCTACCTCGAGGGTCGACCATCAGCACAGCAGAAAGATGAAGCAAATTTACGCCTCGGTGAATATCGGAATCAGCGTGCCGCCCTTGAGAAACAGATTGAAGCGGCCAACGACGAACTTGAACAGAAACAGCGCGAAATTATTGACAGAACCCACCATCTCTCTGAACAACATAAGATAGTTTCCCTTGATATTGACCAGACCCTTTATTTTCTCTCTCCCGCCCGCGGTCTTCCTATAGATATCTACCACACAATCTTTTTGATGGCCCGTGACGACACACCAGACGACCGCGTACCCTGGAAGCTTGCTTCTGTGTGCAGGTCCTTTCGTGCAATGGCCCTCGCGATGCCCAGTCTTTGGTCAGTTGTGCACCTCGAAATGTCAGTCTCGACCAGTCCCAACATTCTCAGTCTATGGCTGGCCCGGTCTGCGGAGACTCTACTCGATATACGCGTCACGGTGGTGTCAGATCCACTCGTTCCTTCCCATACTGCTGTAGACCAATGGATCCCGAATCCCCCTTACCGCACCAGGGTGTACATCGAGGGCGCGCAGAACGCTGCTTCTCACGCCCGTGCCACCCAATGGGGCCATATTGTTGCCTATACTTTGACCTCGTGCGCCTACAGATGGCGGAATTTTGGCCTAGTTGCTCATGGTACTGGTGCAACCACATTGCTGGAAGGCTTTCGTTTCCTCATTGGTGGGTAAAATTATTACAACTGAGGCGCTCTCTCACTTCAAATAGATCCTGCTCCGCATCTCGAGTCCCTTTCAATTTGTGGTAGACCGTCAACCTTACTTGAGAGGTGGGATTGGTTCCCGCGCCAGCCCGAAGGCCGTACCAATTCCAATGAGAAGCTCTCCAAAGTCGAACTCATGGATGTGCCCTTTCTACCCTCTTCCAATACTTTCACAAGTCTCACCACATTGATGCTCGGACATTCTAATGCGAGCATCAAGGTATCAATCGATGACCTATTCATTGTTATATCCGCAAATCCAAACCTTGAACGTCTCTGTTTCATCTTCCCGCTCCTTCACGAGCCTGTTTTACCAGTACCTCATCTTAACCTTCCACAATTGAAGTCCTTGACTCTGAATGGGACGTCAATACTATTGGAAATAATGGAATCTCTCACGGCTTCAAATGTAGAACACGTCGCTGCCATCGTATTAACCGATACCGACGACGATGTCTATCGAGCCTTCGAGGACTTCGCAAGCCGTTCTTCATGGCCGCCTATCAATCAACTTCTTTTGGATGGGCCAGTAATGACGGCTAGCATGGCTTTCCTTAAAGAACTTCCGGCGTTGGTGACGCTGACTTGCGGTGGACTTGCGTTGGATGCAGTGTTTACGGCACTCGAAGGACCCATAGACACGTCTGGCCTCCTCCCATGTCCCGATTTAACGAGCATCACTCTCGTGTCTTGCCAGCGCCCACAGGATGCTGATATATTTCCCTCGCTCGTACACACTTTTGTAAACATGCGAACGGATAAAAGCCCACTTGTCAAGACTGAGTTGAAGTCGCTAGCAATCCAGAATACATTCGGGATGATTCCTGGAGAGGTTCAACGGTGGCTGCGCTCGCGATTAGCCACTTTAGAAATAGACGAATTATTATTGGTACTCAATTCCGTTGTGTAAAGAGGTGTTTGTATTGTAAATGGTGCCCATGTTCATATCTCCTGCAATAATCTATCGATTTACAAGTTCAGCTATCCCTCGCTCTTGTCCCCCACCACAGTTCGCACCGTGGGACTCGCCAGCTCGCGCGACGCCTCTACCTGTCCACGGTGCGTGCATAGCCGGTCCCCGTTGTTTTGAACTGGGCGTCTAATTCCGGCCATGGATACTGACTCCTCAATCGCTGAGTCAAGCCTCTTGGACCGCCCCTTGTCATGCCATACCAGAGCATTTTCCAGTTCCCAAGCTCTAAAAGCTCGATGGTCGACTCCTTTGGGCCACCGACCCCCAAAAATATCGCCCCTTTCCCGAAGAAGATAAGCACACGACCTGCAATGCCACCCAGTGTACAAACCGACGTCCCCACGTCACCCAGCATATCGTCACCTGGAGCCACCATTCGTCCTAGGCGATATACTGCACCGTCTGACTACGAGGACTCGACTATGAAAACCTTCCGGCAACAGTGGGCTGGCAAGGACAGCGAACCGTGCCCCACGGTAGCATCAGAAGCCTTCCCCATCGGGAGCGGGACCAGGGACCCTTACGTGTCCTCACTGCCCCCGGCAAGCCAATTAGACGGGCTAGGCATAGGAGCCCGCAGACGGATGGCCGAGGAGTTCGTCACCGAATCTTTGTTCATCGTTGACGAAGGGACACGAAGGAGAAGCGTGGAGAACGAAGCATTGAAAGAGCAGGTTCAGAAGGAGCTCGATGAAGAAACAGTTAAGCTTTCAAGAATCCAAGAGCACAGACGCCGTGCGCAGCAGAACGACCGACTTGGCGACGACCTGAGACGGGCAGATTGGGGAAAGGACTTCCGCAGTCGGTCCACCACGGAACTACCTCAATTGTTCCCCTCTGGTGATGCTGCGTACCAACCTATTCATAGGTCACAGCATTCAGAACCCATGGCTCCACCTTCCACTTCCACTAAGCATAGACCATCCAGCAATCCGCCTTCGTCATCTACTAGTCGATTGCTTCATGGCCTCCAGCAACAGTGGTGGAAGACTGAGGAGAAACGAAGGCGAGTAGAGAAGGAAAAGGAACGGCTCCGTCAACAGGAGGAGCTGGCACGAGAGATCCGAGTTTTGGGGGATGCTTGGACCGTCTACGAGAGTCGATGGAACCTCCTCAACATGACTGCCCGCAGCCCCACCCCGATGGGCCACAGGGAACAAACTTCGAGAGTTCAACTTGCGTTCACCGATATACCTTGGCCTACAATCCAACCTCCACGTAGCAAATATGATCTCACGTTTGCTACCCTTAGCGATTTCTTCCTATCGCGACACCTTCCTGCTGGCAGAGCGACCAAGGAGCGTCTACGGGATGCCCTATTGCGGTGGCACCCAGATCGATTCGAAGGTCGCTACCTTGACAAGGTCCGTCCTCAAGACAGAGAGGATGTTATCGAAGGGGTGGGAATTGTCGTGCGATACCTCAATTCTATCCTTCCGACCGCTGAATGACTTTGCGGTTCAATGAACAGTACACATAAGCAGTACGAATTTCAAGGACAATTATTCGGACTTGCGCCTCTAGCATACTCATACACCTCTATTCCGTTGCACAAGTTGGCTCGTATTGGACAATCTGCTTTCCCATCGCACATGCTTGCAATGCTCTGACTGTCTGTTGCACTACACTCGTTTACACATGTATCACAACCAGGGGACCCGAAATAGTATCTTGCAGAGTCACCTTCACATCTGTGCTGAGTCGGGAGTTCGTTTAGGAACGCCTTCGCATTCCTATGTGGCAATGCAAAGGCTTGCGTAGGAACCCCTCCCTTGTTTCCAGCTAACAGAGCAATTTGTGAACACTACGCGCCGAGTGCTGAACGGGAGGACAAACCTTCTGGTCAGGTGTGGTTAAACGGAATTCGTATCGTCGGATCACGGTCGAGATGATAAGTAGAAGCTCCATACTCGCCAGATTCTTTCCAACACAAGCGCTATCACACAGGAGGTGAATTTTGGAACCGGCTGCGAAGGATCCATTGGAACATACCGAGGGCCATAAGAGAAAGGATTAAATGTCTTTTGGATAAGGGCTTGGGATCCTTCCAGCCAGCGTTCCGGTCTGCGTTGACATGAATCAAGCCTTGAATCAGCCCCACAGGTTAACCGTCATACCTGTACTCTTCGAAGTCGGCACCCCAGACCTCAGGATCCCGGTGTATCGTATAACTAGGGACAGACAAGACTGTCCCTTCCGGGTACCATCGGCCACACACTTCCAATCCTCCTTCAGGAACGAGGCGCGGCAGCCCCAAGGAAGAAGTTGAGTGGAGCCGTAAAGCCTCGTTAATACAGGCATTGAGATATGGGAGATGCTTGACTTGATCAAAGGATGCGACTGGTTCTGTGTCCCCCACGAGTTCATCGTCGAGTTCCTTGCGTAGTTTCGTCTGTGCTGATATATTTCTGGCCAGGTAGTAGATGATGGCGCATGAAGAGCTAGGTGCGTACGACATCAGGTGGGTTGGAGCTCCAGAGGCATCTTCTACTCACTTGGACGTCGTATCGCTTCCCGCAATCAGTTGGGTCAGGGCCTCGGCGGTGAGTTCCTTCTGTCCCATCGGATTCCCATCCTCATCTTTTCCCTCTTGAAGCTTTGCGAGCAGATCAGTTCGTCCGACTGCGTCTCGCTCTGCCCTTTTCTCGGGAGGCTCTGCAAGCCGCTTCGAAACTGCAGCAATCGCCAACTGCGGAAGAAATTGGAAGGGAGTTAAATATATACCTCATTGATGTACATACCCCGGCCAAGTTCTTTACTGCCTCCCCTCCCGCACTCATACCAGGTAGGCGCTTTACGTATAACCTAGTTTGAATGTCAGTCTCTTTTTCTCGGGTGCCAAATGTGGTAGAAATACCTCGTCCAAGGACGGAGGATGCCAAGGAAGGCAGAATATTCTCCTCGCTTGTTGAGAACGTCAATAGCCGGGACCTCGATAAACTCGGTCTTCTCTCGAGCGTGACTAAGGCCCTGTCCCCCAAATGCTGCGTTATGATCAACGGCAACATGCGCCACATCTCTGCCTGCTTTAATCATTCCGAATGGCGAGCCGAATGCAAGATCCCCAATGATGTCGAAAGCGAGGTAGTTGAACCACGAAAGGACGTTTACCCACACCCATGCGTGCTTCGCGTCACTCTGCTGTCCCTTGATACCTTGAGATTTGTCGACGGCGTCGGCGGCCAGTCGATCGAATTGACCCACGAATGCAATCAAGCACTCACGAATGTTGAATTCGAATTGAGTGACGTTGTGCGTTGAGAACAGAGCAGAGATCATCTTCCTCTTTCGTGTGTGCTCGGGCCGGCTTCGGGTATTGAAAAGACCACGTGTGATGCTTACGAACGCGTCATAAAAATCGGATTTTAAGGTCCTTGACTGGTGACCGTAGACAATCTGCAAAGCATCTGGATTGGCGATGGAAATGTGGTTTGGGGCTATACGGATGACAGGGCCTGCACAGCAAATGAGAACTCTGGAGCACGCGGTTTGCCAGGCCGGGCTTACCATGCTTCCTGTGTGCCCTATGGACCGTCTCGCTCCGTTTACCTCTGTAGGCGGCAAGTCCGAGCCACCAGTCCGAGAACTGAGCGATGAACGGACCTGGGATATCTCGTTGCCTCAAAGGGTCATGAAGCCATGGGACAAGATGGAATAGGACAAGCAGTACCAGTCCATATGTTGGCCAATAAATTGGTTCAAGTGGAAACGAGGTCATGGCCGCTGCAATGGTCCAGCTGGAGAGGACGAGGAATGGGACCTGCCACACTCGTGGGGCTTTTTATAAGTAAGGAAGAGCGAGGATCCCGGCGACACACGACCTCAATGCTTCGGGCGTGTCAGGCGCCGGGACATTCGGCCTATATATGTGACGGTTCATTCCGCTGTCGGGCTGCCGAGTAGCAGAAGGCTCGGTCACGTTCGCTGAGAAGGTGGAAGTGCGAATTCTTCAGTGATATATTATTGATGTTAACATCATAACGCTTAAGATCCGACACAATCTTGGAATTTCTGATCCAACTTACCCAATCGAATCCGAAGAGTATTGCGATAGTCATTCCTAACTAGCTGGGAACTACATTTTAGTCCATTTCTGCGGGCCGATTCTAATCTTCGATGCAATTACCAGTTTAGGCTCTGTCACGCTGCGACGACTCTGGATTGCTCTATGGGTGTACCTACCTGTACTGTTAAAGCAGTCCCACCAGGAACCCCGCGCACAGTGGAGGCCAGAACTGGAACTGCAGATGTGGTCGGCTCCAATTCGAATATTATAAATTAATTAGCCAGACAGGCATACAAAGAGTACACAAATACTTCCCGAGAAAACAAAAATCATGACATGTACCTCGGAATTTGTTAGAATTTTCCGCCCAACCGAGTGTATGAAAGAATCGTGTTTGTTGGGGCACGCTACAACACGCAACGATCAAGACCTTACATACCCGAGAAGTGGCTATGCGGTGTCTCGGGCTAATGATCCTGTAACAATCTGAGCGCTGAGGCTCGCACACTGCATTCCAAAATTCTGGAGGTGGTGCGGTGCGTGGATTTAAGAAGCAGGGCTTGTGGTGTTGCTGTATACATAATCAAATACTATGAGACTACCTCCAGACCGCGAGTTGTAGTCGGGGTCGACCTGACCGTGTGGCACACTGGAGCTCGCCTTTCTGGCCTTGCTATCACACCCTTGTGGCTGGGGCTATCAGCACAGTCAGAGGAGCACGTATAGGTGTTCTCAAGATGCTGTCTTTACCCACTGAGCTCTGGCTCCTCATTGGTGCATACATCTCCGAGCGCGATCTTTTGCTGCTGTACAAGTCAACCACACATCCCATTCACAACACATCCCTATTCTCTATTGTTACTTCGTCATATGCGGCGCTCTTGGCGGCTCTGCCGGACCACCGTGGCGAAGCAGTTCAGGCTCGAAAACCAGAGTGCTGAGCAAGACTCCGTATGTCGAGCGGTCATTCGCTACTACAGACCGCCTCAAAATGATTCAATGTTCCTCAATACTGATGGGCGCAATCAAGTCATGTACCCTCTGCCATTTTGACTCCCAAAACCATCAGAACGAGAAGACCATCGCGGACGCTCTCAAGCAGGTTCTCCAGGAAGGCGTGGAATTCGTGTCGACGTTGCCACACTGCCGTGACATTGTGGTTCATGTGGTTGATATTACCGATTGTCAGCTGCAGTTGATCTCCTATCATCCTCGACCAGCGAGCCTATCTATTCGAACTCTCACCATACTGGATTGCAATTCCACCTACAGCTCTGGTTCTCAACACCAATTCCCACCGAAGAACCTCACGATCAATGGGGTCGAAGGGTCAGAGAAAAGCGTCCGTGAGTTTGCGGGACGGTCAATGAGCGGGGATCTACAATCCTTCTCTGTACCAAGTATCAATCCCAGTCGTCTTCCATGTTCCGTATTCAGTTCGCCCAGAAGAGCTTCCCTAATCTTCGTCGGTTCGACCTTATTCGCGGCTTTGCCTCCAGTCAAGTCTTGGCATGTCTGCCCATACTAGAAGAACTCTCTTTGCCCTTCAAAGCTTCTCCTCTAGAGTTAACTCCCACGACTTCGGACCTTTCAAAGCTCACGGGACCAAGCACGTCCCATTATACCTGGTAGACCGATTAGGGACCTCCATATTCTTGTTGGTTTTAAAGGTCTGCTGCCTTCCGGCGTGGGAGATGAGGCACACAATTTCGGGTCCACAACGTCAATCCTCGAGCTATCCGTTAAAGGAGGAACTCCGACGGAGGTGCTTGGGCAAAGGAGGATCACCCATTTTTGCCCCTCTCTACAGGTCCTCTGTCTATCTTCAGCTGCAATCATTAAAATTGATGCCGTACAGTAAGTGTGTGCAACACTTGTGAAGAAGTGAGCTCACAGAGAAGGCAGAACACATTCACGACGGAGTATATGTATGAACTTATCGCCTTCTGGACCTTCGACACCTCGATTTCGAATTCCTCTGTCACACCCTCAAATCGGGTACTGGCTTGGGAACGTGCGAAGCGTTTCGAACGCGTTCAGCCCCGAATATCCACCATGTTTCCTTTAGCTCGGTAGTTGAGTGGGACAGGATTCCTTATGATACGACGTGGATCCCCTCTGGTCAGAGACGAATATTGGGAGATATCTATCCATCTATGGCTGAGGCCCAATGGCCCAAAGCATTGGACGAGCAAAGATAATGGACAAAAGTTGCCTAGAAATTCATTACCACATTTGGTCAAAGCAACCGTAAAAGTCCAGTGCCGACATGTCCACTGCTGCTAGCTGTATCGTTTTCCTCGTCCAAACCGAGTGTCTGGTAAATCAACCCTTCCTCCCATCCGTCCCACTCGAGCACCTTGTGAGCCCGCCGCCATTCTGCTCGCTCTGATTCTCCACGCAACCATAATGCTCCTAACGGACTGATCTTACCAATTTCTTCACGAAACATGTCCGCTTCGTGAGAATGCGGGTGGGCGGCGAGGAAAGCAGGTAAGTGTGCGCATTGCCACAATGGTCGGACGCAAGTCGATTCCCAGTCGATTATTGAGGTCTGTATGCCATAATGGGGCATGCTATAAGACGAACTGATGCGGGAAAATTCAAAAGAATTTCAACTTACAATAGTGATGTGATCATTCTCGTCAACGAATATATTATCCAAACTCAGATCGTGAAGGTCGAAAGAAAAGGCGTCAAGCTGGTCACGTTTGAGAGATCCGCATCCCAGATCACGCATGTACTTTAAGAACCGCTCCATCTCCTGGCGCACTACTCCAATCTTCGCATGCGCATGGGCGACAAGAAGAGACGACCTCTGCCGTGTTCGATAATCGCGGTAATACACCTCTCCATCATCGGAATCTTCTTCGTCAGACGAAGATGGGGCGGAATGTCCCTCTTCGGGAGGCAAATGCGGGCGATGGGATGCAGCTCGACCCTCACATTCTTTCTGGACCGCATCGATCTCCCGATCGCAGCATGCACGGAGGTAGGTCTCAAAGGTAGACCACGGGCCGCGATCAAGATCCTGCACGCCTCGTCCCTCACCAAAGAATGGCCAGCTCACGATCGGTCCGACCGCAAATGAGACTGGTGGCATAGAAGCCTGGGAACGCGGCCCATCGGTTCCGTCTGTGCTTCGCATTCGCTGAGGGCTGGGGTAGGACGGCTGACGTGATAGACCAGGGCGGGGCGTTCCTGCACGAGAATCCAGAGGAGTTTGGGGCACCGAAGGTGGAATTGCAGGGTTGACAGTAGAGTAGAGCGAGCCAATCGCGTTGAAGCGATATGAGAAGAGAGTGAGAATGTGTTGGGCAAGATTGGAAAAGAGCTGGCGTTTTTCGTCTAAATCGAGTCCTCGATACACTTTCGTCAATGCAATGCCTGGGGCCTGTGGAGTAGGGGATTCCCAAAGCTATTGTTAGTCAGGGCGCTAGGGGATGACAAGATAATACGGTTCGGACGGACGGACCTTGGACATGACGATATACTCATAGCCGATTTCGTTGTATGGGCTCGAGTCGTAATAGAAGACGTTGGGAACTGGAACGCTCGTTTTATTGCGAACATAATCTAGTGTGGCTACCTGTGATAAGAGTGAGCTGTAAGTGTACTGGGCGTGACGGGGCCACACCAACCTCGGACTCTGTTTTGATTCGAGGCATAAATCGTCTCGCCACTCGCGCAACCAATTGTTCACCATCGTCAAATTCGACGACAAATGCCTATTGACAAATTAAGGTGACTGTACGATAAGGCTATGGCGTTTAATGTTTACCTTATGAAATGTTCCTGCGGTCGATCGAAGATGTTAGCCGAACGCCTTAGCCGCAACGCCGAAGAGAGCACAGTGTTGTACAGCTTACCAGAGCTCAGGAACTTGATTCGTTGGATAGTACGATCCGTCTTGTGCTGCAACAGCTCTTTGAGAACCTTGCGTTCGATGGGAAATGGGTGCTCTCCATCGGCCAAGATTTCCTTTACTCTGTCAAGCGAATCGAAGGGGTCCTCCTCTTCACTTGGTGGTGTCTGTGTATACAGGTGATGTGGAATGAGGATATGGTGCATGACGCGGTGTTCCCTGCCGTGCTATGATAGTGGCGAGTTCCAAGCCGGTTTTTCGAACTGTTTGGAAGGAAACACGGAGTCGACAAGCTGAGGTCGGTAATAAGGACACGTAGTGGGTGGTGTAGCACGTGTACACGTGGGCAGTGCGGCCGAACAAATTCGGAAGCAGAAGGGGGAACTGGGCTGCACTTCAGGTCCGCACTTCCAAAGCTAAACATACTAGAGCTACACGATCAGGCGAACTATACAGAAACATCGGAATCATGGAGGCGAGATTGCCAGTCAGAAGTGAGATATCCTTCATCATCTGTCAGCGCCCACTCATACGAGTCATCATCCCCATCCACCTCCATCTCTTCATCGAACAGCCCTGAAGGTATCCCGTCCTCACACTCGCTATCCTCTTCCTTCGGTGCTTGGACTCTCCCCTCTCCCCGGAGCGCCGCGAGATGCCCTTCCACCCGCTTCCAGTCTCCTAAGGAAACTGTCGCCGTCGGTATGCACATGATGCTGCTGAGCGAGGGAAACAGGTCTGCCAAGTACCTGGCAACTGCTTCCTCGTCCCAACTGATAAAAGAAGGCCCGACCGTTAGGAAACGCAACTCTGGTGGAGAGAACATGGCGGAAGAATCGTTTGACCTCTGCGAGGATGGTAAGGTTGAGACGTCTGGTGTCAAAGGAGGCGTAGAAGTGGTAGGTGATATATCTCGGAGTGTGAGCCTCCTAGCCTCCTTAAACGAGGTGTTGGTTCCCTCTACCAACACTCCGAGGCTCTCGATCTTCTTCCCCAAGCGTGCAACCATCTCTAGTCCCTTCAATGTGATAGGGGGCGCCCAAATGTATGGTGTCCATTCCGGTAACGGGCTCAATTGCAAGGTCCGTATTCTTGGCCAGGCTACCAGAAGCTTTTCCAATCCAATGTCATCCACATACAGCGGGTATGCCAAGAAAACCTCCACATCTTCCAACAACGTCAAGGATAGTAAAGGCCCAAAGACCTCCATCCCCACGGAATACTCTTCCCACTCCATTCTCAGGATATTGACGCAATGATCATAGTCGGCCCGGATCGTCGATGTTAGCACCAAAGCGCGTAGACCAGGACAGGTCGACGCGACGGTACTGAAGCAAGTAGTCATATTGTACTTCGAAGTTAAGCCGAACGTCGATATTGACAGTCGCTCCAATGGCGCGCAGATGATGACCGAAAGCATCATATCCACGATATGCATGTCTCCCGCGATCTTAACGTCCTTTAATGCGGCGTACTCCCCTCCTAAACTCGGGTTCTGCGCCAGTTGCGGCAAGAATGACTCATCAATCCCGCATAGGTCCACTTCAAGCCGCCGGAGGGAAGCATGACAACTCAGTCCACGAAGGATGAACGGAGTGATGGATCCTGTGTCGAGGACCAGAACCTCCATCTCCTCCAACATGTTCAACGGAGTGACGATATCTTGCACCATCCATAGACGTTCTACCACCAGCCGCACTTCTTTTAGTCGGGGAGCCATCTGTGCAAGGTTACACAAGAACCCGCCTGTTGCATCTGACCTTTCGGGTACAGGAGTGGAAGTGCCCACAGCCTGGACTTCAAGGTTACGCAGAGAGGGAGAGATGAAGGGAAGGCAACAAGTAAGGACGTGGGCGGATTCAGCCATCCAGCGGAGGGTATGTAAATTTGGGAGATAGGGCGAGTACATCAAGTCGACAGGTCGCTGAATGGTCAAGGCGAAGAAAATGGAGGTGTTAACGTCTTTTCCTTCCTTGAACGAGAGTGAACGGACGAAGGGTGAATATATTCGAAAGGCATCCCAATCCCGCGGACGCAGGGAACGAGTAAAGTGCTGTAATGAGAACAAGTTATGTTAGAATTACTTGTGTCAAATTTATAAACAGGGTTTCTGTAGCCACCCCACGGTCAAAGTGAGGGTAAAAACATACCCATAAACCCACATGTGTCCGACTTTGACTAAACGCGTCACGAGGGAATAATCTCATCAGAGGCAATAAAGAATCAATGGTGTGCCATATTATTGCGAGAGCCGGGTCTCGCCACGCTCTGCATACTCTGCAGGCCTGGGCTAACGACCGCTTTGGAGGTGCGAGTTGGCGATGATCGATATCAAGAATGCATCGAAATATAATGGTGAGGATTTCTGAGACTAGTAGTGCAGCATGCATCCCGTTTAGAGCTGAATGGGTACGACCGTGAGCACATCCAATCAAAGAAAACAGGGGAGCACGCACGCAATCGCGGACGAAACGCGCTCGGATGCGCTCGAAGTGGGTCGAGATACAGAGAAGAAATATACAGAATAATTCCTACGAAGTTCGGGAGGTTCGGACACGTTCCACGGTAGCACGGTCGCGCGTCAGCTAAAGGTTGCCTGCCGTTTTCTGGCTTCGAAATCGGGTATGCTCCACCGTGGGGGTTATGTCTTGAGGGGTCGCAAAGGTTGTGGAAGAGAGCCCGGGGAGGAGGAGGTTCAAGAGACGGAGTATAGAATTGGCGTGAACATTCCGTAACTTTGACACTCGCATTTTTTCTAAAAATTCAACTCACGGGCACAACAACGCGTTCATAAGACAATGTTCACCTCGATAGCCGTGACACCAGTCGCGATGAGTTGACTTTTCCTGAAATGGGGCAGTGAGGAGATTAGCAAACATCGATCGCGTGACTAAGTTGTTTCTGAACGCGGTCGTTTCCCTGAATTCCATTCTCGGGCGGTTCAGGGATCAAAAGGTGGTCCCTGTGCGATAATCTCCGCAGCCACTCGTGTCCCACTCGTCGCATTCACGCCCATTTGGTGTTGATTCTCGAACTATGTACTCGCACGACACCTTTCGTTACCTTTACGGAGCAACGCCATTGAATTCCGTGCGGCGAATGGCATCAGAATCAGCTTCTCATGGCTTATGCACCAACCGGAGGAGAATCCCCCTTAGTTCCTGTCCACCACACGTAGGTATGCTCAGAAGGTCCATTTCGTGATTTACCACCCTGGCGTTATAGCATTGAATAGGGTATATCGCAACGATCGTGATAACCCATGTCTGAGATATCATCCCATGCACCAGAGGGATACTAGTTAAATACTACCCGCCCTAGAGGGAGACATCGCTGCCTGATTGATGCACTGTCCATAGGTGAGGGTGCTCCTCTCTGCACACCGTACTCCTCCCTCGTTATAGAGTGAACACCCAAATTCTTTGGACATTAACGGTCCATTCATGTTTCAGAGAAGCGGGAAACATGCTGGATCAGCAAGATTGATGCCATATGCATTCTCACCGATAGCCCCTTGCGAGATGAGCGATGAACGAGTGGCCCCCTCATCCACCCAATCAATCTGTCATGCTTGTTGTGTGACCGGGTCACCCACCGCAAACTACGTCCAGCCTTAGTTGTGTCGGAAAAGTGTGTACGCTGACAGACGAGCTTCGACAATGGGTAGATATGATCCATTTCTCGTTCGCGCATAGCCCTGATAGTACCCCGTGTATAAACATTCATCGTAAAACATCTCAGACTCAGTTCGCTATTCACTACTGAGTCTGTGAGTTCATGCTCGCTGTTAGGAGCCTGGTGTCCAATGTCCGATTCATTATATTAGTGCTGCACCTAGGTAAGTGTGAATGTGACTTTAGTGTGCTATTCGCTACTGAGTCTTGCTTCACCTAGTTTCAACAGCGATGGGTATGGTGACTATTTGGAACTGCCAAGGTAATACCGAAAAGTCTCACTTGCAAAAATGTTATCTGTGTGAGAGAAGCGAAAAAGTCTCACGCTGTACCCCACCCGAGCCTGGAAGCTGCCATTCTCCGGGTTACCGCTTTCTTTGTCACATGTATTTCAAACAGTGCCCCCCAGACTTTGCAGCCAATAGACGTAGCGGATAAAGTACTGATTCGTGTGACCAGAAAGCTAGTCATACATCATAACTATGATACAAAGGAGGTGCCCATCGAGATCGATCGCACTTGCCAAGGTCGAACCGGCCGCTCAGGTTTCCGCTGACCCGCCCGCGTCGATGGGGACGCTGCTGCCAAACAAGGTTAGGGGTATGTATGAATTGGGTATACGTCACACAAGAATCTATGGGCACGATCAGACAGTTCAAAGAACGTTGACGTGTAGGAAAGACGGACTATTCGTTATATACTTTCACAAGGATCCAAAGCAATCCCACATCAGCTCTCGGGGTATTACCGGCCGCTCTTCTATGCGGGGCGAGACACAGGGGCGGTCCTGGCAGGGGAAGTGGATTAGAAGGAGCGGAAGTTGGGTTTAAAGATGCCAAATGCTTCCTTACAGGAGCAGTGGCACGTGGTCTTCACCAGTCCCGGAATCGATACCAGTTCTGCTCGGCGTTGGGTTGATTCGGTGAGGGTCGAGAAACGTCAACAGTCGAAAGAGTAGCTACTGATGATTGGGACTCCACTTGAGCTGTCGAAGTAGCTTCAATTGAAGAAAGAGAGGTTGGTTTGGTCTCATCGACTTCAGGGGCAACATTTGCGGAACGCGCATCGTCAGACGGTGGAGGGGCTTCGTTGTTCGTGGAAGGAGTAGAACCGTCAGAATGGTATTGGAAGGTGTCGAACAAACCGCGAGCAATCAACGCGAGTCCGTCGTTCGATCCTGTGGTAGAGGAGGTGGGAATGAACGAGGTATCTTGCTCGCTAGAATTGTGGTTTAGCATTGGAGAATGTGAACACGGATGCGATCTTACCCTACGTTCGCGCTCACCGCGTCTAAGAGTGGCGATCGGGGTTGAAGCGGAACCGCGTTGACCAAAATAGGCAGAATCAAGGCAGGGGCGAGTAGCGTGGCAAGCATGTTACAGAACGCGGAGGTAGTCGAGCTGGGGGTGAAAGAAGACAAACGAGTGTGAGGGGAACGAATGGCGGAGACGAACGAGTCTAAGGAGTAACTGTGGGCAAAACTCCTTTTTATACGGGCTTCCACAGGGAAAAACTATTCTGGTACTTATGGGGTCTGCAATATCCTGATAGAACTTAATATGTCGTTGAAACTGCGGAACTAATCTGCCCAGTTTGTTCACAAGTCAGGCGACGACTCGCTGGCGCGAGAAACCATCATACTACATAATTGGAACCAACAACATAGACTTAACCATTTGGGCTAATTCTCAACCGCGATGCAGGTGGATGTCTTTTTCGGTCTGTGTCCCGCATTGCCGGATTCGTTTGTGTTGGCGCTTCTTCCAGCATTTCCTCATGAACACTGCGATGACCAAATCTTATCAACCCCGTTCCGATTGTCGTTTGATCTCTTCTGGTCCGGTCATAAAGCTGGCAGCTCCATGCTTCCTCCCACCCAGTGCCCGCCATGCCCAAGCTCAGTTCTCGACTCCGTCAGCGTCGTAAGAGACGAGAACAGCTCGAAAATGTATACAAGGGGATGATGGGGATCAGTAGTAGCATCGAGATGCTGCTTCCCATCCTTCACGACATAGGCGATTCCATAATAGCTATGATTATGGCTCCTTTCATCACAGCCGATCTGCTGTACTTGTGTGGGCGAATTCTCAAGCTTGGGACGTATATGGCCCTCGTAAGTCGGTGGTCGGAAGAGGAAATCGGGTGGATCGGGGCCACTACTATGGCGAATAATGTATCCGCGTTCCAGGTAAGTCACCTATACAATACCAAAAACGCTTCCAGCCGTATTCAGAGCGACTATCTAATATTGGGTCATTGACCGGTGTTCGACAGAAACTCGTCGACTCCATGGTTCAAGTCCTATCCGCTCTCACGGTTCAACGATATTACTTCAAAGGTAAGAACCTTTCATTAGTCTTTGTTTCTTGTCACTGATGGACAACCAACGGAGGTCGAGGATACCCTAATTTCATTCGCAAGTCGCTGCCTCTCTCAAGCGCCGGGGTAAAGGTACGTCCACCGCCTCGCTCTCTCACCACGCATCAGCTTTACAACCATGTGGGCACAGTTACTAGGCTCCAGCCTCGCCCGTCTCCATCCCGTACGCGAGCGGGCCATCCGCCAAGCCCAAACCGAATTCGAAACAGCGCATGATTATACGTATCTCTCGTACGCCGCTCCGGGCTAACCGCTCCTTTACATAGTGCTTCATTGTGACGAACTTTCTCTATCTCTCGTATTTCTGCCACTCGTTTTCGCTTGTCTTTCGTTTTCGTTTCATTTGGGCATTTTCTTGATGTATGATGCATCGCTTCTAAGGTTTCGTTTCGGACACTTGCTAGAGCTTCGCTTCGCTTCGGATTTGAATGACATTATCTCAAATTACTGCCAAGACGCCGCCAAGAGCTTCTGCGCTTGAGAGGGCATAGCCACCAAAGGGAACGTTCGAACCTGTAGGTTTCTCGCCCGCGACGCCCCCCAAATTTTACCCTCCCACAGCCGACGATTCAAGAAGAAAGTATGCCATTCGATGTTTGGAACCTCGTATATAGCACGGTGAAGATCCGCAATTCAGGGCAGAAGCCTGTATCAGAGTCATCCAGCGGCGTGGCCAGAACCCATCCATCATTAGGTCAGTTTCTCCGCCTCCCACGGGTTCTCCATACTCTTATTGACACTTCATTGACACTCGTACCTTAGAGAATACGGAGTACGAGGCTTTAGGCGCCGTCGCTTTGGAGAATCGATTCGTCTGTAGAGACGGAGTGGAAGCAAGGCGATTACTGGTGATTACTCGCAATGACCTTCTTCGAGAGGTGGAAGAATTGTACGCTGGCAACGCTATTTGCGAAGAAGCGTGGCGCATTCGCATTTTAAAGAGAGGAAAGGGGAGTTTGTACAACGTTTATGTAAGCAAAAAAGCAAGGGATGCCCCCGTGGTAGGATGGCGCCTGATTTTCATTCTCCAAGGTCCACTACCAGGGCCGAGCCGTCAAAGCTGACAAGCAACCCAATCCTTGCCAACCGGTGTCGCTTGAACAAGCTGAAGGGATCCCCTTAGGGCTTATGACAATCCTTAAGAAACAGGATATTTACGCAACGTATCAAGAATGACTCGCCCTTGGCCTCTAAGTTCCCTGGTGACTTGACTGGCGGCTTGAAAGTCATATTATCTGAGCCCCATTGGCCTCGCAGACTTATGTAGCATTCTTCTCAACTTAGATATTTGAATCTTCCTAGTTATGCTAAAAATACCTTGCTGTGTTCCCTCCCCTTATCACATTGATCTAATCTAATCGCGGCCTCGCGGCAGGCCGCGATGACGACACTTCGGCTGCAAACGGCCCGCAGTTTTCCGATCGAACTTGAACCCTCACCACGACTCTCCAAATCGCGGACGATAGACCAGACCGTAGAGGGGGAGGACTGTTGGGCTGTACGATATAGACAAGGAGATGGACCCGCTATTGGGCAAGGTGGTCGCTGCCTCAACAGGAGCGACTCTTACGGCTCTGACAAGTAGGTATCAATGAAACAGCCGCCTTCTTACACCCACAGGTCCAAAGGGAACTCGTTGAGTAATGCAATTGCGGAATGCTCACGGGCACCCGTTTTCTTGGCTTCATGATGCTGGCTGCACTTCGGAAAAAGCAGAGCGGTGACACTAAAATATCTGGGCGTGCTCAGGGTTCACACCAAGCCGCTTTTGTCGAGTAAACTCCTCCGAATATTCTCTCCCAGCTTTCGGAGCGTGCACCTGGTCCATTTGTGTTCCAACCGCGCGGAGGAGTCGTATCCATCTATATTATGATACTATTCCTGCGGGATGACGCTGACTGATACTCGCAGTGACGCCTTTCGACGTTGTCAAAACCCGACTGCAAACTCAAGTGCCCAATAAGCCAACACCAGGAGCACTACAAGCATGTTCTCAACCACCTCACTCTACATGCTCAAGGAACATGTCCTCGTTGGCGCGAATAAATATTACTATGGCGGCATACTCGTCATCCAGTCCACCCCCTCCCACCACCCCTTTTTTCCGACCTAGCGTTCGGCCTGTACCCCCGGACATCTGTGTATGCCTTTACGAACATGGCACGGTGCGATCACAAAAAGTTACCGGTTTTTGGGACGCACTTTTGGCCGTAGCAAGATACGAGGGAGTACGAGGCCTATGGAAAGGTCTTGGTACAACTTTGTATGCTACATTCAAGTAGCGTTGTAGCTCTAAATTGACTCGAACGCTCTAGGGCTATCGCCGTACCTTCACAGACTATCTACATGGTAACTTACGACCAGCTCAACAACGCTATACCTCATCTTGCTCCTTTACCTGAAATAACACCTCTGCTCGCGGGCATCACGGCCAGGACATTTGTCAGCTCCCTGACATCCCCACTGGAACTCCTTCGAACAACTCTACAATCCACACCCGTCGACCCACTAAAGCCACACACATTTTCGTCCACTCTTCAAGCTACGCGTCTACTCGTCAAGACAGATGGTGTCAAGGCCCTGTATCGGGGACTTGGGCCAACCTTGTGGCGAGACGTTCCCTTCTCTGGAATCTACTGGACCGGGTACGAGGCATGGAAGAAATTCTTCTCTCGCACAACGAATTTGCCCGTACCGGTGGTTGCATTTGCATCTGGTGCAATTTCTGGAATGACGTCTGCGTTACTTACTCATTCCTTCGACGTGACGAAAACGCGAAGACAAGCACTGGTGTTATCACAAAATGGGGCACCGGTCAGCACATTCCCCTTCATGAGGGATTTAATCAGGACCGAAGGAGTGGGCGCCTTATTTGCTGGTTTGACACCGCGACTGGCGAAGATCGCCCCCGCTTGTGGGATTTTGATCGCCAGCTACGAGGTGCGTTCCTTACTGCTTCTATTTATTCGGTGAAATCTTATTAATACGGCTATTGCAGGGTGTAGGGAGGCTACTCATCAAACAGTTAGAGGATGACGAGTAGTGTAGAGACCTGCGCACTGTTTGTATAGTTGATAGATCTCCATTCCTGTTTCTCACCCCGTCTTGTCAACAAGGTGTAAAAGCCTATGTCAAGTTGGCTTGCGTGGGTGGATACTTGTTCCACCAACAGCCATTTTGATACTGAGAAAACCATATCCCCATGGAAGTGCGAACTAGTCCCTTCCAGTTTCCAACAAAAATATATTCTTCGGGTCATTGTGCGCACTGTTGAACGACTGATATAGACCTAATTCAGCCATCTATGTTACTCAAGGTCTCGCCCAGATCTCAAGACAAGCATCTACCTTGAGCTTCACAAATGATCGAACATACCTTGGTAGAGACTAGAGAGAGATTGGCTCAGGGTGTCCCAGTAACCTTCTGTGAGTTCATATAAGGGTGATAGTGACGTCTCGATCACCATTTGACGTGAATTCTTCCTTTCCGTCGGTGGTGGTGGGAGACCGTTATGGCTTGGCTTCAGGTGTGCCAGAACGAAAAGGATGATGGCACCGAGGTACAAGACGAGAGAAGGTGGCTTCGAGCGACGATGATATAATTTCAAGGGTTGTATTTGTTGAAGGAGGTTTCAGACTCTCAAGAGACTGATATTAAGGGAAGCAAAGGGTTTAAAGGTTTTCTATTGATGGTCGAGAAACTGTCCAGGTTCAGGGGCCTTGAATCTGCCCAGGAAGGATAAATTAAGCATACCAAAGAAAGGTAATAGACAAGAGTAGGTCATGATTGTACGGCATTATTCTCTGGCACATTAATAGATGGTAATTTGCCTTTCCATCCACGTCGGATGTCTCCAAAACAGTACGCGCACAAGTTATGCATAAGCCGCGGTCGCCCACATGCTGGGCACGCGGTAATATCTACAGATACAAGGCACGTTAACCCCCTGCGTATACCAGTCTTTCACATTTTCTAGACTCACTCTCCTTATCCTGTAATCCCTTGTTTGCGCTCCTCATTCGTTTTCTTGAATGGGATGTCTTTTTCTTTGGCGCTGCTAACAACCAAGGCGGAAAGAGCTCAAGCAAGGATGCAAGGTTTGGGAGGAGCCTTGACCAAGACGCGATGGTGACCAGAGGACGAGGCACAAATGCCCGTAGTGGGATAGACAACTGTAGGCGATGGAGTAGCGATGGTCTTGCCAACGCCCACGCAACCATCTTGAATGAGGTCTTGCAAACGCGAGGACCAAACAGTAGCAGCTTTGTTTCGGCCACTTCAAACAAAAGGGTTTAGGATGCAGAGCAGGCTGAATCGACGACGAGGAATTGGACGGACAGCATTTATCGACCCTCTCAGGCTGCAAAGACAGAGAGAGGCAGAGCTGGTACGGGTGTATGACAAGGGGTTTGACTATGTAAAGTATGCCCGTGTTTTGTGATATGGTATGTGTTCCTGACAGCTAATCTCAATATCAGGAAGCTAAGGAGCCATAATTCTTGTGTCAACGCTGTCGCATTCTCTAGTAACGATGGACGGTGGCTTGGGACTGGCGGAGATGGTGTGTACACCTGTGTTCCCGAAGTCATGTGTACTTATAGAACCGCATTATACACTACTTAGACAAAAGGCTGTTAATATGGGACTTGTGGCAGGAAGATATCAAGGGACCCGTTCACACCTTCCTCGGAGCAAATGTATGACGTTTCCGATCGCGAACTAGAACCACCAATTGATTCATTTTGCATAGGCAAACATCTTCGAGATTGCTTTTAGTGCAAAAGACTCTTACGTCTTTTGGTATGTTGCTGACGTTGTCTATATGCGCAGTATGACCCAACCTATACAGTGGCGGAGTTGATTCCTGCGTACGAAAATACGATATGGAGCGCCTAGGGCAGTCGTCGTGGGAAGGGTCGCAGCCGTCCTCCATGTTCATGAACCATGCTGTGAGCCTACGATCGCCCTTGCTTCGCATAGTTGACATTGTCCACAGAACAGCATAAGAACAATTGCTCCTCATCCAATCAACGAGAACTTTTATCTCACGGCCAGGCAAGCCACCCGAATCCCTGAAGTTAGGACACTGACGTTCTACAGTGAAGATGGTTCGCTCTACTACCATGATGTACGAGAGCAGGTACCAGTTCATCGCCTGAGAACTCGTGGGGGATGGGCCGGTGCACAGTTCCATCCCCGCATGGAATATTCTTTCATCGCGACCAAAGACCAAGGGCGCGACAGTATCGCAATGTACGACATTCGCAAGCTGAGAAGGAGTTGCGAGACTGGTGATGACAACATCGTGCAGCGGGTCCGTACTAAACTTTTCCGTGCGCAACGACGGGGAATAACGATCGGCCAGTACGCCACAAAGACCATCGGCAAGAAGGGAAAATTGAAGTACGACCACACTGATATTACCTTCGATCGAACCGGTGTGTTCAGTCATTATAACGCGCCTATTCATAACTCACACAAAATTCACACATCCTCCAGGCGACCGTTTCGCCGTTGCAAATAGCGTACGGCCTTTGACTCACAAATTTCTTCTAAACTAAACCCACAAATTTCTTAGAATTATCTTCCGTTAGTCTATGCAACCTCTGATCCTTATCCCATCGCAGTGTGCAGTGGTCGCTACCGTCCAGACGGTACCCCTGTACCTCCAGGAGAACGGACCTACGGCTCACGGGCAACGATCAAGCACATCTCCTTCGGTGGTCCAGGACTGGACTCGGATATCTACCTTTCAACTGGTTCAGACGATTTTCGTGGCTATGTGTGGAAGCTGCCTCCCACAGCGGACCTGCTCGAACGCCGGACTATAATTGAGGACGACGATGCACCGTTTGACCCGCCCGAGGAATTTGTGGGGTTTGTGCTGAGCGATGAAGATAAGAAACTCTATTCGCCCGTCGAACTCTCTCAACCGATCTTCCGGCTGGGAGGACACCAAAGCATAGTCAACAGTGCACTCTGGCATCCTACCCTGCCTCGCATTGTGACATGCGGGATCGAAAGCAAAGTCGTGCTCCATTCGCCATTCGCGGATATCGATGGCTGTGAGAAGGCAGACTCGAATAACGTAAGAAAGAGACTGGGAGCTGAGGAAAGACAAAGCATTCTGCGTGGACAATCACAGTTCCCTGAGCCGCTCAGTGAAGACGAGGACATGAGTACGATTGTGTCCTTTGACCGGTGTGTGGCGCACGATTTCAGAGACAAGTTGATGTGGGTACTGATAATGAGAGCTTTCAGGGTACTTGAACAAGAGGAGAGGTGGATTGGGGTGAGTCCGTTCTGCCCGTTTGGTTTTGGTATTATAGGATTAATCACCCAATATAGTTCGAGCACGACGAGGATGCGGATGAAGATGACTATTCTGGTGGAATGCAAACCCTAGCCACTCTCTTGGGGTTTGATGCCGACCCCGATGCCGCGCAATTGTTCATGGCCGCCCTCGGCATAAGGCGAATCGTTACGGCTGAGGCACTCAGTGTTGATCTCGGTAGAGCGGATACGGGTAGAGCGGATTCTCCAGACGGTGATGGGGAAGAAGGGAATGAGGAAGTGGTAGATATGGAAATTGACGAGATCTAAGCACCTTGGTGAGCTCATGTGATCCTTAATATTACCTGGTGTGCCCAAGGCGCTAACTCGCCCTCGGTGTTTCAGTAATGCAGTGTATTTCTAATTTCCCCTTCCGAACCGGATCGCCGCCGGGGTGGGTCCTGAACACGGAACCTTCTCATCACCATTGATCGACCGTCTGGTTCTTTCTTCGTCTGCTTACTGCTTACTGAACAAGGTCGACTTTTTCCCAGAAGCACTGGTCATGGTCGGCTGGAGTGGACGGGTACTCCTCATAATTGATCTTCCTGAACTTTGGAGTTTGACGCATTCAATACACGACTGACGGCAAACGCGTTCGACGGTGGCATTGACGGTAGACGGTGGGAGCAGGTAACGACGGGAGCGGTGCTATTAAATCGGGAATTCTTACGGACGGAGGTCATGGAGAGTTTGTAGGTTAAGAATGTACTGATATGTCGCGTCGAACCGTTTGTTGTCACGTCTGTCAATTGTGGAAACCCACCTGCACAACGTGGACCCGCCCGCTCTTCTGCCAACATCCCACCTTCCTGGCCTCGACGATTATTGGAACTGGTCTATTGCCCAGGTGTACCAGCTCGAACACACAGGGCTGGCCGGGCCATAAATGCCTGCTCGCTCTCACGAATCCGCTGACCGCTCTCGCCTGTCTCAGCTTATTCTTCTTAGTTCCAACTTTCACCAACCCTGCCAGTACTACCATAGCACCTCAGCGCTGTCGCGTGTGGATTCTCGCATCAGCCGGCGGAAGCGGACAGCGCGAGCTCTGGCCTAGGTCCAGATCGTAACCTGTTGCAGTCATGTCGATGAGAAAATTGGCTCATGCATTTAGGATAAGAGACAAAAAAAGCAGCGCCTCGACCGCGTCTTCGTCGCCAACCCACTCGCCTTTGAACACTCCCATGTCCTCGTCCGTGTCCCTACCAGACAGCATTCACCCGAGTGCCATCTCGGGCTCATCTGCGATACCCCAAAAATACCTGACCTCACCGTATCCACCAGCTGGCGGCCGAGATACGACTCGAATTACACCCCCAACTGCGATAAGCAGTGGCAAGCAACCGTCTCTACAGGACGTAGCTCCATTCGCCTACGCTGGGGACCCTTCTGCATCCTCTTCCTCTTCTTCCCTTCCTGAAAAGTCCACCAGCAGCGGGGGTCCGGGGCTGCGTATCAAACGCTCACTCACCAAGCTGCTGTCTAACAAGGACTCAGACGAAAATGAACAAAACCAATCAAGCCCTTTCGGTCAGCCGAGACGGACCGGCTTGTTTGGAAACTCCAGCTTCTTCGACGAAAACCGGAACGGAGGAGGCTCGAAAGGATGGGTTAAGCGCGTGAGCAATCTTCCTGGTGGGATGGTCAAAAGGGCCCAGGATGCGCTTAAAGGTGCGAGTTCGAGTGCTACCAGCTCGAACAAGACAATGCCACACGTGAGCGGCTCCATGGAGTTTATTGAGGACGAGGAAGACGATTCATCAATATCTTCGGCGCCTTCTTTCGTGCAAACTGCTCCTGATGATGATGATCGGGGCATACTCTCGCCAGAGATGCCCCCACCTCCAGTGATACAAGCATACGACAACCCCGGAACCCCTTTCCTACCCAGGTCACACACAAACCTACATGCACTCACATTAGCATCCCTTGCTTTCCCACCCTCACCACATCCTCTCCTCTATAATCCTGCACTGCCTTGCTTTCCCCGCTCTTCAAACACTCCCAGCAAACTTCCGCGTTTACCAACCTTTCGTGCTCATCTCGCCAAGACCCGTATACTCGATCGACTAGAAGCTCAGGACCTCACTGTTATTGATAACGGGTCTATCGCGCCGTTCGCAAACAAACCGCCCCAAAATCCCAACAACAGGCCGGAGGGTGATGGGGAACCTCCACCGGAGGGAGAAATACGGAAAATTGAAGATGAACCAGGGTGGAGCGTTGGGTTGGACAACTGGACGAAAAGAGCCGCATTCGTGGAGCGGGTGCGAGTATGGCGAGTTGTGGGAATGGAACTACTGGACGAGGAGCCTGAACCTTCGACATCTCACAAAACGCAGATTAATATATCCGGAGGTGTAAGGGCTCTAGCAGGGCTGGTGGATCCGCGCCTGAGTGCCTTGAGGGAAGTCCCACCGACGGCCAAGTCGATCATCATCGACGAGTCTATGCTCATGGACTACCTCGAACAAGAGATTATTACCCCTCCTTTGCCCACCTCTCCACAGCCCAGCTGGTCGATGTCTCCACGACCACTGCCGAACCCACCAGGAGCGGTGCGCCTCCCCACGTCTCCTGACAGTCCGATTCTATTGCCGGCATCACCACCAATACGAGAAGAACTGGCCCGTCTGCCCCTCCCCGAGGCTGATCACGCACCTTATGCGCCTCGAATACGACGGCTGCCACCCAGACCGCTACCAGTGCCGCCATCTCCACCGTCGCAGATTACAGTTCGAGAAGTAGAATCGATGGAAGGTCCAGTCGTAATGACAACCAAGGTCTTCGATCTGCCCTGTACGTCCGGACAATGTTCGACTTTCTGGGATTGAAACTAATCTCGTTATTAGCCCCCTTTTCTCGAACCTCGCTGGACCCATTTACACAGAATCGCCTTTCACAAGTCATGGTGACCAGCTCTGCCCCCAACACACCGTTGGACCCACTAGACTCCGAAGGAGTGAGGGTTTCAGTGGGGTCGCTTGCTGCGGCCATCGCTAGTAGCAATGCGAGTGCGACTGAGAGTCCGCTTGTGGTCCCTCGTATGCGTGTCCAGTCGTTGGAAAGCACGTCTTCCCCCGATTCAGCGGTGGAGCACGCTATCCACCCCCAGCCGCATTATGAGAAACGAAAAAGTGTGGCCAGCGTGAGAGTACCAATACACGAAATTCCAACTCCGCAGACACCCCGCTCGCCGCAGAGGCAGTCTTCGCATGCATCGAGTGCGGCGCCTACCCCTCCAGCGCTACCGGGCACTCTGAATGTACCAAACCTAGAAGCAAGTGTATTGTCGTTGGTACCTCCTGAAGGGGTATTAGAGTGGGAAGCGGGACCAGTGTCAAAGTCGCAGACCAGTCCTGAGGTTGTCATTGTCGAGCCTACAGCTATAGAACCTGAGGAACTCCCCCTCGAGCCATTGCGGATATCAGAGGAGCAAGTCAACCCGTTCGTTCTCGCCTCACTGGGGGTGAATACCTCCATGTCGCCCATTCCCTCTGCGTCTTCACCATCGCCAATTACCACCTCCCCTGTACCTTCCACCTCCAATCAGTCCGCCAAGTCCACGAAGCGGCAAAGTAACGATGGCGCCAGTGGAACACCGCAGAAATCGCCTGCTTCTTCGCACCAGTCGTCTGTTGTTGAAAATTTAGACTTGAATGCCCCTGTGAGGTTTATCAAGCTCAAGCGCACGGAGAGCGGACAAGGGTCCAGTCGAATGCGAAAGAATTTGCTGCATAATTCGGGCAAGTTTTGGCCACCACAGCGAGGGAAGGACGATGACACGGTCGATGAGAAAGGGGAGTGCGAGATGGAGGGAACGCCATCCATTAAATCCTCCAAATCGAGGGATGTTGGAGCAAACGGCCATGAGCCTACTATGTCCCAGGAAAGCCTTGCGTCCGGGTACGCCTCTTCTACTACCAAGGCAGAGAAGCCAGATATCGACGATTGGAACGTTGATGCGCCGCGGGTCTTCCCTTTCGGTGCTGCGACCAGCAGCCACAAACGCAATTTATCGGATTACCGTAAACCTTCACTTGAGGATGGGACAAGAGGTATGGTATCTATGGCCTCCGCATTTGATTTGGGACGGTCGTACCCGACTTCCAAATCTCCAGAACATGCGACGACACCTAGGTGGGAACCACCGCATTCACCCACTAGAACGACTGCGAAAGATCTGGTCCAGCACATGCCAGTTGCCCCTATGTCCCCGTCAAGGCCCATAGTGGTCGGGAGGGTTGTACACACTCGCTTGCCATCCAGTGAAGCTGCTGCGAGGATTGAGGCACATTTGAATGATGTTCATACTGCAAGGTTTAGAGCCAAGACTAGATCTCAGGGACAAGGACGTCCCGATTTCTTGCCCATGCCCGCGAACGCCCAGTTACCCCGAGGCGGCGACACACCCACTGTGAGGAGTATATCGCCAGCCGCTTCCGCCTCAAATGAGCATGAAGCTGGAAACCACCCGGCTCAACCCCAAACCCCCTCTTCGCTGGATCAGACACCCTCCACGAGTAGGGTGGTACCACCATCTCGATGGAGCGAAGAAAATTGGAAGGAAAGGCAACGAACAGCAGGGACTTTGCCACTACCGACCACTACGATCAGTTCGTCCTCATCTAGAACACTGCCCATTGGCGTTAGCAACAACGCGAATCGCGGCACGCTGGGCAGCACAGAGCCATCCCGGGGACCTTCCATCTTCCGATCACCTATTCCAAACACGATCAATGGGCGAAATCGAACTTTGAGGATGTAATCTCCCCTTTGTATGAATCAGAATATGGGCACATCATTCACTATCTCTCTTCCATCTATGCAACATAACCACCTGTCCCATTTTGTTTATTTGCTCAGTACTCATATTCTGTTGGACTCAATCCTGTACTTCCGCCACAGCCTGTCTTATGGCGGTACGGACTTCTTAGCCTGCGAAGTTCTGGTTGATTAAGCCTTTGCAGGAATGATACTTGTACTCGTAGATGACTTATTTGGCGTCCTGCTTCTGACTCAATCTGATTATTTTCACGCGACCCATTCTAACTCGGCGGAGTAGCATTGTATTCCAAGATCGACAGCCCGGGGAAAAGGGACTTGCAGCTTAAACACGTCGGCAATCCCTGGCGTAATACCCTTCTAAATCTCAAGCACTCCCAAATCAATATTCAACGAGAAGGTAACCCATGGACCAACATGGCAAGAATCGGTGAGCGTTCTACATGGGTATGACTCGGACGTTACCCAGTTATATACTGGCACATCCAGGCGATGGAACTGCCGTCAAGTCCTCGCTACGATTGCGCAAACGCTGGAGAAATGAGCAAGGTCGAGTTTACAAACCTAGATCGTATTCTGTTTATATCCGGGACACCCTCAAGAAGACATTGACTTTACCAACCCCTTCTCGGCAGGCCAAACGGCAAATATAAGTTTGGCATACGAGGGCTTGTGCTGCTACAAACCCGGGGCTTGTATGTTTGTTTGTATTTACAAAAACTGATACTAGATTATGCTGCAGCCGCAGATTTCCACACAGTATTTTGTCGTTAGCGTTTCGACTTATATTCAGAATGAGTTCTGAGTGCTAGGTTCGCAGCGGTTAGGGTGGGAACGCCCCTCTCGAGCGGGTGTTCTTGTTGAATTGCGATGGAACTTGGCTTTCCCCGCGACTTCCCGTGACGTGCCATGGTAGACGCGAACACAATGGCTCTGCAAGCCGAGAGGCGTATGTACGCATCGGAGCAAGAATTCAACTTTCGCCAGCTCTCTAAGCTACTTGCGACCACGTCCCCTCGCCCGCTCACGGTCGAAGACCGGGCTTCCCGACAGATCGCAGTATCCATATCTGCATTAGCAGAATTTGCGGAGATTGCACATGGTCTCCTTGACCCTTCATGGGTACTTGAACCTTTGAACCGAAAAATACTAGGGAGAAAAGGCTTTCCCCTCGAAGACTATCGGGCGATTGCTGGCACTAGTGATACTGGGGAGCTTTTGGAGGACATCCGATCCATAACCAAATTCGTGGGTCAACGGGGAGACTTGCAGGGCTTCACAGCTCTCCGAATGAATCCAAGGACCGCCGCTCATGCGGTTGATGAACAGTCTGCCGGTACTTTGGTATGCGACATCTCTCTATATATACTTATTGACCATTTTCCTTCCCATAGTCATTGCACCATTCCGGCCACAAGTGATCCTCACATTTTCCGGCACATCCAATGCCCGTCTTGCAATGTACGATATCAAAGCTAACCAAGCGAGATACCAAACATCTTTCTTG
>Ga0307513_10001421_pt1 | contig 34396 bp, 24 predicted proteins | sample 15_EM_MG_FD_202174 | JGI IMG/M metagenome (GOLD analysis project Ga0307513, IMG submission 202174) | Populus trichocarpa ectomycorrhiza microbial communities from riparian zone in the Pacific Northwest, United States - 15_EM | ecosystem: Host-associated > Plants > Roots > Unclassified | place... | reverse complement strand
CGTAACCAAGGAAACAATACAATTTGTCGTAAACCTTACAAAGGAAATCCCTCATAGCAACCGTGTAACAAAAGAAAGAACACCAAAGTTATCCCAGCACGTATCTCATCAGGGGACCGTGAGAGCCGCCGCCCCAACCAGATTTCACCGAACGGGTTCTTGGATTTGGCATATTGGCAATAGTAGTTATATCTAGGCGTTTCTTTGTTTCTTTTCTTAGTGTTACCTGGGGGCCTGCTGAATGGTTTGGGTCTCCCTCCTGTACGTTTCTATGAGTTGATTCCCTACGTGTCTGAGGTGCGAGTCGTAGGTGCTAGGCGGGGGAAGTTTCTTCTATGGTCTCGGGGGGTTTGATTTTTCCTATGACGAGGTGAAGCGGGCGGCATGATATTTGCTTATAGGTTTTTTATCTCCATAGCTAGCGCTGCATGAGTCTTTTGTACCTTTAAACATAATAACGATTTGATTACAAAAAAAAAAAAAGAAAAAGAAAAAAAACAACGAAGAGATAGGATCTTCAGGCAACCCTCTAAGTACTTTTCTATACTCAAGGTATTGCAATACGATTACGCTTTACTCTCTTTACATACACTCCTCCTCTACGAGCCCCTACGCTCTAAAGAACCCGGAGACTATTGTGATACTCTCAACGGGCCGCCCGAACATAGAACTATTGCGATAGTTCTATCAAACACGACGATCCACCCATCTTACTATCTGAAGAGAGAGTACCTCTCACAAACCACGCAAGACAAGCAAGCCAGTTCCGTACTATCTAAAGAAGATAGTACTTCCCTACCTGTGGTGCAAGAAAACGAGACTCGCATTCATAGGAGATGACTGTCGTTGCCTGTTGCACACACACTCAACAATAGGATTGTTACACGAAGCCTAAACCTCTCCCACCCTTACTAGCAGTAACTCTATCACTCGCTGCCGCCCTGAATACCTTATGGACGAAATTACTAGCAACGCAGGAACCCATTCCCAGAAGCGCAAGGCTTCTGCCTCCTTGCCAGGTACATCAACCGCATCCAGCAACCATAGCAGGAGATCAATTGGAAACTCTTGGTGTGATAATAGAACTCTCCCAATCTTTAGTGAAATGAAACGGCGACACTCAGAAATGAGCTGGATGTCATGCACAGACGATGGGTGTGAAATACATAAGGATGAAAAAGAAGGTGCAGGCTACTGGCCAAAGGACCCTAATATCTGGAAGCAAAGCAAGAAGGCAAAGTGAAAAGAGCAGGATCGGAAATCAACATCAAATACAGCCCTTGAGGAACGCCAGGCCTGCCTCCCCGATATCCCATCCCTGGCAGAGACCCTCCCGCCTTTCTGTATGAACGATACCATCCTAGCCACACCCCTCATGGCCTTTCTGGCCTTTAGTTCCCTCTACAGCCAGGCCGGCTATGACTCCGATGAGGCAACCCATGTCAACCAATTCCTAAGCACCCTACACTCCCGCCTTATACGTATCCTCGCCCAGCGAGTTAGAGAAGCCCTTAAGACTGACCCGCTCAACACCAGGGCCAAGGAAACCAATAATAAATGTCACTATTCCATCCGCGATGACCATCTAGTTGCCCAGAACACCAATGGGTATGAAAACCTTTATATACCGGTAGGACCTCTTGAGAAGGGAGGATCTCTATGGGATTTCATCCTCAAAACTGTGCTTGAAGGCCTCGGGCATTTCTCAGCCTACAAATGCTACTCCAATGTGGCTTGCTTCTTCTGGTGGCCACAGACGCGCCAGGACTTGGTCCTCTACTGTCGGTCATACGATAAGTGCCAGATTAACAACCAGCCCACTACCCTACTCTATGGACAATCCCTTGCCCTCCCTGAGCCCGACGAAGCCTACCACTCACTAGCCATAGACTTCGCCAACCCTTTTAACAAATCCGATACCTATACATCTATCATGGTCACTATGGACCACTGTACCTCCTACACACATCTCATCCCCCTCCAGCACGCTGCTACCTCTGAGAAGATCTTCAAGAAGCTTAATAGCGCTATCTTCCATGTCCATGGCCTCCCTCTCGGCATTGTCCTGGACCAGGACTGTCGCTTTACCTGTAAATTTTGCTCACAGATGATCAAGTCCCTTGGTATCCAGGTCTGGAGGGCGAGCCAAGTACTACCACCAAACGAATGGCGTGGTTGAGGGAAGAATCCGTACCCTCAAGCAGGTAATGAGGAACTTCGTTAACCCCAGACAGGACAACTAGGCCGGTGCCCTCCTACCTATTCCAGCAGCCATGAAGGCGCCCCTCATGAATCCCGAGGCATCTTGCCATACCATGCCCTCTATGGCCACTCCTAGAAGATATTCAACCCTGTCCAGAGATCCGCCAGCAAAACTCCAGCTGTGGACGATATCTTAAACGCGCATGAAGCAACGAGAATGGAAGTAGACATGGCCAGAAAGCATGCTACCTTCAGCCAGAATGTCCAGGGTGACAAACGCCGCAAACCCCTAATGGAACCCTTCAAGAATGGTAGCAGAGTTCTTGTTTGAGACCGCGTGTATACCATCTCCCCTGGACGATCCAAGAATCTAGAACCACACTGGTTCGGACACTTCAAGGTCCTAGAACATCTACCTGATATTGACAACTACAAACTACACCTCAAGCCCAGAATGGGCAGGCAGAAACCCTACTTCCATGTCTCCTCCCTTAAGAAATAGAGAGACAATGATCCCGATAGATTCAACTCGCTCAGTATGGACAAGCCGACACCCATCCTGATCGACAATGCGGAAGAATGCGAAGCAGAACTCATACTCGATTACGGCCACTAGAACAACAGGCACGAATCCAGGTCCACTGGAAAGGCCATGAGCGAGGTGACGACTCGTGGGAACCTATCGAGAACCTCGACCACTCCCCGCAACTCATACACGAATACTGGGACGCGAACCAGCCAGCAGAGCCGACGCCCCAGATCACCTCCCACTCCATTCAAGCTTCCTGGAAACCCGTGGAAGTTTTCTCCACACACTGTACCGCAAACGCTTGCCCAGACGACTTCCGGGAACCCTATGACGATGAGGCATATGGTTCCAGCAGCTCTGATCACAACTATTGCCCCACAGATGACGACAGCCTCCTATGGTACACCGACGAGAGGGCAAAGGACAGAGAAGACTTCGGAATGATTGTTGATTTTTCAGAATAAGGGAATGTAACATGTGTAAATGTTCCGTTATGGGTACACAGGAGCGGGCAGTGCAGGATCTCCTATGTTTAGTAATTTGATTTATATTTGGCTTACTTGATTTGATTTCAGCTCCGCCACTGTCTCTGAGTCAGATAGGCTATGCGATCGTATTGCTATGTTTAGTTTGCTTTGTTGCATGTTTATATTTAGGATTCCGGCTATGGAATGGTCTTGTAACACTGGTAAAGGCTGCGGATTGTTTCTTTCTTTCCTTGGTCTTGCAGGATTACAGGATGCCGGTATGTGCGCAGCTACTGGTAATGATGTTGATTACAGGAAGGCTATGGCTCTCGCATTTTGAATTTAAACCAGTCTCCTGGCTAGCAGGGGACAGCAGACTTCGACAGCCCTTCAGTCTAAGAATACACTTGCTTGAACTGCAATCCCTGAGTTCTATTTGTCCTTCAACTATTATCTCTTACCTCCGGTCCCTTGAAGCCCCCTTAGTACTAGCGCTATGAGGTCTATCCCTGGTCCTACTCTATTTTAGTTAGACTGGAATAAAACTGTTACAGTTTGGTATATGTTTTCTGTTCTAGCTTTCGTAGATTTATTTGTAAACTTAAGTGGATCATTGTTGTTCTTCTCTTTTTTTTTTCATTTATGGTGGCCTCTTGCATTAATATTGGGATCCTAGATTTTCACATTATATCTCCGCGATTGAGTCTTAGCTGCAGCTAGTGTTCATTACAGGGTGGGGCGTGGTGGCTTCTCACACGACAGACCCTGACCATACATCACAAAAGATATTGCCCCTGATTCTATATGTTGTTTGTGACTGACCAACCTGACGCTGGAACCCACATTGCGAATCAGGACACAACTATACGACAACACAATGCTGTTGACGCGGCCGGACACAGCACCGGATCCTCCGGACGCACCAGGCGGAGCACCTAATTCCCAGAACACACCAGAAGCAGCACCTGATACTCAGCACGCCGTCTGAGACCGGAAGACATCTACCGGAGATCACGGAAGGTTGCTCCCTTTACATCTTTTGAACCTTGATCACCCGGGTTACAATGCATTTCTTTCTGTCCAACTATTTAATATACTACCAGAAAGCTTCTATTGTTTTACTAAAGATGCTAATTCACATCCAACATGATGCCTAAGTTCAGCATCCCCTGCGTAACCCACTCCCCTTCCTCAAACCCTATAGCTCCCTGGGGAATTGTTACCTCGAGATGTACCGCATCCCTCTGGGTAGCTGTTGTCGTGCCCCACAATCCCCATCTTGCAGATCCCCGATCGGAGAGGTGGCTGTTGTGGAATCAGTTATCGAGCTCTGGGAGGGTCACTGTACTATTACGTATTGAGACAACCCTCAGAATAGTCAGCGGTTTCATGTGTTCTGATCCGACGGAAACGCCATTTATACCGCAGCGTAGCTGGCGCCGAGCCCAACAATGGGCCGGAATCGGATCCCGAACCGCACTAGTGGTTATGGATGAATCTCTCATCGAGTTCTGTGAGACCCTGATCCGACAGAAACGCCATTTATACCGCAGCGTAGCTGGCGCCGAGCCCAACAATGGGCCGGAATCGGATACCGAACCGGACTAGTGGTTATGGATGAATCTCTCATCGAGTTCTGTGAGAGCCGGGCTAGTATGACATATATAGAGAACCTGCATAATGGTCCGCAATCTAGTGCGCTCTTATCCAACAGAGACATCCTTTATACCACTGCATAGCGGGCGCCAAGCCCAACAATCTCCCGCTATCCAATGCATGATTGGAGCAGTGGTTCTGGAGGAATCTGTAATGGGGTTTAGTGATCAACAGCAATCCATTTTCGACATGTAACTGCATGAATAAAGTTCCCAGATGGATCGACCTCATGTCATTAGCAAGCTGGCACCGAGCCCGGCGATCCGCTCCGATCAGATCGAGTATTGGCCCCAGATCGTTGCGGAATCTGTCATTGAGCGCTGGGACCCACAGGGTAAATGTAAAGACAACCCCCATAATGGTTAGTCATTTCATGGGCTAGGGTCCGACAGTGGCTCCCTTTGTTCCACCGGGTAGATGGCGTTGAGCCCAACAATCTCCTGCAATCAGATACAGGATCGGAGGAGTGGCTGTTGAGGGATCGGCCTTCAAGCTCCGGGATTGCCAGTAACCCACGCCATTCAAGTGTTCAGCCCTGTAACCTCCTGCATAATATCCCTCTGGGGATGAATCTCATAGCGGTGAATGGCTGGCATCGAGCCCAGGAACCTCCAGGTGTGGGATTCAGTATTCATTGTCAGGCTGTCGTGGAGGGTTGCAGCTGTTCCCGGGGAGTATGGATGTTGTCTCTTCTAAGGAAAAGACTATATTGTGTCACGTCCAGTCTTAGGATAAGTGCCGAGAAACCAGAAGGCACTATGCCAGACTTGAGAGAATTATGGCTACCACTTTCTTTCACGCTAGAGTGAGCTGGCATTTTCAATCATTCAAAGATGATGTTCGGAAAATACAAGTCTGAATGCTGGTAAGAGTGTGACTTGGGGTCTTTAGCAGAAATTTAAGATTATGGATATGATGGCTTTCTCACCAGGCGACCGCGCTAACTATATTTTCTTTGCCAAGATATACTCCTTGCGCACATCCGGGCTAGAAGACAAAGAAGGTGGAACAGAGAATCAGGGGTCGTAGTGAAGAGTGAGGTGCGATGGTGTTCAGGTTTAGGTCAGGATATATGACAGGAAGGGTTGCTTAGTTCCATGTGTCCAGACTGAAAACAGGGTCAGCAAGCCTCTCCGGACGGACTATACAAAATCAGATATTGCGCATGGGTACAGGAGGGCCAGGATCACAGGAGGCAGAGCAAAGGCTAGGAGACATCAGCAAAAAAACTCGATTTTGCATCCACACGCATCTGAACGCACCCTGTAGTGGAGTTTGCATCTGGTCAGCATCCTGTGCATCCCATGAATCCAGTTTTAAACTTCAGAAGCCAAAATGGACATGTAAATGTTGTCCGTTAGGGCTGAAAATTCATGTTTGTCTACAGTTACTCGTCATAAGTGTTCGTGAAAGCTTAGTAAGCAACCTCGCAAAAAATTGCCAGATTGCGACCGTGATCGTGACTCTCCCCATTCAACACAAGACTTCCGAGTCTACAGTCAAATAATTCAACCATGGTTAACCGATCGGGATATGCTCCTCCACAAAAAAGACGCCCTCCTAAAACATCCAGGCGAGAAATGACCAATGTTCAAAAGGGAATGATTATTGCCTTTTTCTATTGCCTTCGCAACATTACCCTTGTAGCTCAAATTATTGGCCGGCCTTGGACAACAATTAGCAGCTTCCTTGCTCGAGCATGTGAACCCCAGTCTCTGGATAACATTCCTCGCCCTGGTCGCCCTTCGCTTCTTAGCCAACGACAGCGTTGCACCCTCATTCGAGCAGCCAAGTCAAATCGAAAAATGACCAGATCTGACTTTCGCGAGCGATATGCTCCTGGTGTATGACTTTCTACAGGTAACAAAAGAAACCCCGGAGTTTCTGTGTTACCCTGAGTACCTGTGCTACACTTAGGCAGAGTGACAGACTATGATTTCAGCTAACTAATATATAATTCAATAGTGGATAGGATACTCAGAGAAGCCAATATTAAGAAATGGCTAGCCAAATCAAGACCTAGACTCAAACCTGAGCATGTTGCTAAGAGATTGAGATGGGCAACAGTGCATAAGGATTGGACAGTTGAGGATTTCAAAAGAGTTATTTGGAGTGATGAGTGCAGTGTAGACAAATCTAAGGATCCAAGGCAGCAATGGGTTTTCAGAGAGCCAGGAGAGAAGTGGCTGGCTGACTGTATTCATCGAAAAGAGAAGGATAAGAGAATTTCTCTTATGGTTTGGGGGTGCTTCTGGGGTCAGAGAAGGGGTCCTTTGGTTTGTATTACACAAAATATCAATAAGACCAGGTATGTTAGACTTTTAAGAAGATATCTTTTTCCTGTCATTAATCAAATGATTTCCTTGGGTATTCAACTTGAAGATATTCTCTTTCAGCAAGATAATGCTTCTGTTCACAAGGCATATAGTGTTATGGATTGGTTTCAGAGAAATTTTATTGAGGTTGAGGAGCATCCCCCATATTCCCCTGATTTGAATCCTATTGAAGATGCATGGGTTGAGCTTAAAAAGCGATTACACCAGCAGTATCCAAGGATTGGAGATACCCCAGGAGGAAAAGAGGCTGTGAAGAGAAGGCTTGCACATGTATTACCCTTGGTTTGGGAGACAATTCCTGAGGAGTTTTTTGAGAAGTTGTGGAGATCAATGCCTGATAGGGTAGCTGCAGTTTTGGAAGCAAGGGGGGGTTATACAAAGTATTAGCTAGTATTTTTTTCTATTTCTACCATTCAATTTATTTATTATTGGGAGATTGTTGATCATCAGGGTGATCGTTGACTTGAGTGATCGTTGAGTTGTGCGCGCGCGAACGCTGGTTGACAACCCCCACTAACCCATGGCCCGGCATGGCGCAATCGCTAATTAAACAGGTCTCAGATCACGAACACTTATGACGAGTGACTGTACGTAATTGTTAGATTAATCTTAAAATGAAACGGCTTTTTTGATTACATAACTTCAAAAAAATTGTCCCACAGAAAGCAGCCAGAAGATGCAGGGTGTGCTGAAATGCAAATAACGCAAACTGATTTTCTTTGCTGATGGACTCAGGATGCAACACAACTGTATCTGACGCAGGCCCAGTTTGGGCTGATGTACATCAGTCTGGAGAGGCTATTGTCCCATAATGACCACCCCGCCGCTGTCTGTGGCTCACTCACACGCATACGCTCAATAGCTCCCTTTGTTACCCCCTATTTGTCACCTGGTTGCGTCTAGAGTATGGGTGAGGTGAGGGCCTGACCAGAGACACGTTGAGGGAAAATCAAAAAGGACACACTGCCCCAGGCAGTTGACTAGAGTTTGGAGCGGAGAATGGCCACAGGAGGGCGTTTTTCGGGGGCCTGTCTGCCATGTAATGGACTCTAGCAGCAGCATTTACCCAACAACATTACCGTCAGGGATCGAAGCCCTGACCTTACCCGCCTTTGATTCCCTCCGTCTGGGAGACCTGCTCAAACTAGGTTAATCTGTATCTTCTGAAGGAACTCTGTTTTGATTTTGTTCATGAATCCCTAGTACATAACACTGGTATTACTCCAGTGAAGTAGCAGTAGAGTCACGACTTCCATTGCAAATTCTCAAATGAGCAAGTAAGCTGCAATTAGGATGTGCCATGTGTGATGACACCAGTGGACATCAAAGGCTGTGATCAACAGTTAATATCTTGATTCTTAATAAATTCATGTAGACCATTTCGATCTTCAAACTTCACACCTCATCTTGTGGCCTTAGCTACTTACCAATTGAGGCTTCATGCTACCACCTGCATCTCAACATCATATATGGCAACTCACTTCTACCACTATTCCACCGCATACTATGCTACAAGAACAGCGGAGGCATATGGCAGATAGAATGTGTTCATCGAGGTAGTTTAGGCAAAGGCAAAGGGGTGTCCTCCGAGTATGTTTCCAGAGATGGCGGTCCATGGACCAATTCACTATAATAGCGTCACCAGTTGTTGAGTTTGTCACGGCTGGGTGCACTGTAAGTAGGAGGCGTGATACCATGCTGAAGCCCGCTTGTTCACCACTCAAGGTACAAGACTCTGTCTCATCCAAGCTATATAGTGTTCGTTACGGGGCCAGGCCGGGCGCGGGAAACGGCTAGTGCCCCATCCTTTTTGCGCCCAGGTCCGCCCTGTAAACAACTCTAAATCGGCAGCAGTTGTTAGGGTCAGCCAATGAGACTTTGGGCTCTAGTGATAGAGAATAGAAGGGTAATGATGGCGAGAGTGAGGAGGGTAAGGACAATGAGGAGAACAAGTTATGCTTGCCTGAGGATGATATGTATCATCTATCAGCCTGGGTAGCAGCAAGAATGATTGACTGTCAGTTTCTTATCGTATAGCGCGCGATATCTTCCAATCACCACTGACAATAGTTAGAATTCTACCAACAGGATTAGTTAACCCGGACGGAGTATATCTCCGCGACTATAAGTTCGCCAAAATAGGTTTACATCTTAAATTCCCTCCCATTCTCCCGTGGGACTCAATTCACGTGCCTAGCCTGTCATAACCCCAAGTCACCCAGGTGAAAGGCTGCGGGCATTGGATAGCCGAATAGTGCAAGCCAGCGGTAGGCCAAATTGGGTAATCAGGCAGGAGCGTACCATTCTCTCTACGTCACATGACATAATGTTCGACAAGACGATTTGCCACATTGCGTTTCAAACTGAATTATAGTAACAGAATAAGTTAGCACAGGTGGGACGGATGCCCGGACCAAGGTAGGCTGTCCCAACTGAGCTTATTCTACAACGCCTGCCATTGAGGATGTATGATATACTTAATCGTTACCTTAGATCGTATTCTAGAGTCAATTGAGTCACCTCTGGTCACTGATGTCCAGAGTCTAGCAAAGCACAGACAATGGATATCTCTGTATCTGCATACAACAACGAACACTCTGAAATCACTCTATAAGCCCAATATTGCCCATGCTACACTCTGTGTACGAAGAGTTGACTAACTACTCATGAATGATTGGTTCCTTTGCTCTCCTGGCAGGTAAGTTGTTTCTATTTCACTGAGGTCGGGATTTGTTCTAATTGGAATGTGTCTAAAATCAGCTATTCTAGCACATGGCCTATTTCTGTAAGATTCTTTGGACTTCAAGTCCTCGTGGGATATTTGGTCAACATTAGAGGGGCTGTTGAAGGCAAGAGTGATGCAGGAGGGTTACTAGGAGAAGATCTATAGCGTATTTACCTGTCTGACAGCCACTATATTATGTCATTCACTGGAATGATGGCTAACAGGCACCAGTATCGATAATGTGACTTGGAGAAGGGTCCTTTCTGGGGGACAGAAGAACAATTTGTACCGGCGTGTTTGAAAAGGTATCTGGAGCCCCCGACACTGCAACCATCAGAACCCATTTCAAAGTAGGCAGTACTGATGTTGGGTGAAAAGTCATCTAATGCATAGTTAGCCCTGCCACAAGGTCAGATACAATCACGATGCAAAAAGGGAAGAGTTTGGATATGTCCTATAATCCAGCCGATCAGAACAACATTGGAAGCCAGAATGGTGAAGAAGCGGCAAAAGCAGGTTGACAGAGCGGGGAAATATAACAATGATAAGAACAAATCAAGGGGTGAGTTGGCAACTGATTAGTGTTCGTAACAGTGCCTCCGGGGCCGCGCAAACAGTGGACCCCCAGCTGAATACCCTGTACAGCTTGCTGAATATCCTGTACCACTCGCTGAATAACCTGTACCGGTCGCTGAATACCCTGTACCGCTGACTGAATATCCCGTACCGCAAGCTGAATGGCTCCGGGACGGAGCCTATTTCTTGAGGTTCCCTGCCTCTGCCCCCAGCCCTGCCTGTTCCGCAGACGGGCCTCCGTTTTAAACAGGTGGTGACAAATGTGGCCCTATCGACGGAATGACTGGGAACTGACAACAGACAGGGGCAGGGCAGGGATCACCCCCAAAATAGACCAACCGGCCGGTTGGGGGGGGTGGGGCCTGGCAAGGCAATAACCGTCCCGTCACGGCCCATAACGAGCTCTAGTACTGATACGGTGCTGGATGCATTGTAGGCCTCTGGTGGCCTGGTGGGTCCTCAAGGTGGACATACTCAGCAAAACGAGTGGCGAGAATATACGGTGAATCTGGAAGCACTGGTGGGCGACTCGCTGTTCTCAGGTCCAGAGGAGATGCACTTGCAAGTTCAAGGAACTGGTTCAGAAGATAGGGGGAATCACTTTATCCCCACTCGCTGATTGTCTATATATATGTAATAAAATTAAATTCAATTAAGTGTGCAAAAAGGGTTGGGAATTGTCAAAGAATTGTACAGTGCGGACAGGAGGGCAGGAGGCGCACGAGAAGTAATTCCTGGGATTGTTATAAACAGAGCATGTATGAGTAAGGTATCTAGCTAGCAATTGGATGTTCACATAGCGCGGGAAGGTGTCAGGCTGCTGGCTATTTACTACACAGGCATATGTAAGTTATCTAGAGTGCAGCTGTAGGTTGACAGGTACTAGAATGACCCGGGGGGCAGTAAGAAGCCCTGAAATAGGAGGGCCCCGCGACAAGACTATACGAGGCCTGGGGGAGTGCAAGACGCACTGAACAGACAAGATAGGATTAGCGTTGATTACTAGTGCACATGGCCACCTAAAGGGGAGGCAGCCGCCTCACCCATACCTCAGATGGGTTGCGGTTAAAAACAGCTGGCAACAAACAGGGACCTGTCGAGTATGGGTCAGCAGCTGACTGGGCTGAGCGGGATTAACCGAAAGATACCCCGGTGTCCCCGTGTAAGCGCAGTGTCTTGCGTGTGAAAACCCATCGCACCCCACTCCCTAACAAAGACTAAATACAATATCGAGTGCTGAGGGGAGTGCGGTGTGAAAGGTGACGAGAAGGGGGATGGCCATCCAATCAGGGAGAAGAGGGGGTGAGATTAGAGAAGTGGAGGACGAGGGGCTGAAGATGTTGAGAGTGATGAGGGCGGATGAAGAAATGACAGGAAAATGCACACCAAGGATCAATGAGGACTGGCGAAATCCGGGAGTGGAGGACAAACAGAGGCGACGTTGGTGGGGTTTTGCATGAGATATGGATGCTGGTGGAGGTTTGTAATGAGATTAAAGGTCAGGAGGAATAATTTGGAGCAATCGGGCAGGCAAGGAAATCAAACGGTGAGGCTGGAAGGAATGATCTCAAGGCCACAAGACATCTGCCAAAGCTCATCATGGAAACTGGTATATTGGCAGTGAAGGGATGCAGAGCCTGTGTGCTCGGGGTAGAGGATCTATGAGGTGGCTGAGCCAAAATGGTTCAATTTGCCAAGATGCTGACATCTGCGTCCAGGCGTATTGCAGCCGGCCCGTGGGCTTGCAGATGGAATGAGCCTATGCAGACACAGAACTGGAGTTTATGTTATACGCGCCAAAAGCATCAGGCACATAGGGTCAACGGCGAGAGACACAAGACGACGTATTTATTTTGCTGATGTCATGGGATACAGGCCGGGGCATGTTGCCAGTATTAGGCTTACAGTTGATTATTTTTGAGAATGCTACAACTACAGATATCTCTCCCGTACTACCAGCTGATGGACATACGATACATGGCTGGATCTTAAAAAGATTTAAGCATCCTCAGGAAACCTCAAATCAGTTATTATTTGCCATCCAAATCCCTGTCCACTTCACCCTTGACTTATTGACCTTCTCAAATGATAGTGTATTTCTTAGTTTTATAGGCCACTGGTTTGACCATAAAGGCCAGGTTCAGAGTACTGTACTTGCTTTGCACCGCTTTTGAGGAAGGTATACTGGTGAAAATCACCCAATACATTTCTGGGAACTTGCTACGCATTATAATCTACTCGATACAATTTGGTACCTCACACTTGACATTGCTTCAAATAATCAGAGTGCACTATGGTTTATTACAGATTATTCAGTAGAGATTGATATTCCCTTTAACCTAGTTGCTAGATGGTAGTATTCCTTTGGACAGGTCATGAACGTGGTGGTTAAAGGGTTTCTCTGAGGCCAGGAGGCGGAAGCATTTGAAGCTGAAATAACATTAGGCGAATATTTGGACAAGGAAGTAGAGGAAATACAGGGGTACAGAAACAAGGGTCGTTTAGGTAAATTAGTTAATAGTTTAACATAGATATGCAGAAAACAACAAGGTCCAGATAAGTTTCGGCAGAAGGTATCGCGAAACAACATGATCCAGGGAGGAATGCTATTATCACTCTTCCATTGAAATGATACAAGATGGGCGGCTCAGTATGACTTCTTACCTCCGGCATTGGATTTGAGGGAGGCAATTGAAGAGTTTGTAGCGGCAGCAATCCGCAGTAATGCAGATGAGTAAAGAGATTCAAATTGTAACGACCGTATAGATAGGTAGCTACAGTGGACTAAACTCAAGCCCATATGGTATACCAAGAGGTAACCAGACTGAGTCTAGACCAGTATACTTAGTATACTAACGGTAGACATGAGTTCCTACAAGTGTCTACAAAGTGACTTGGTGACATCGGGTTAGACAGGGTAACCTAGGTAGGCAAAAGTTACCCTGCTAGGCAGGGTAACCGTCGGAGGACATGTTCGCGTAAAGTTAAGGAAACATAGTAAATGTTGCACGGGTCTCCGGGGTAACATTATATGTGGTCGCGCAAACTCCGGAAGAGAATAAAGGCATAATAGGGAAAAGTTACCCTACCTTGTAAACATAATTACCCTACCTTAGGGACCCAGTTACCCTACTGAGGTACTCCAGTTACCCTACCATTACCGATAAAGTCATCTGCGGACTGAGGGGGAAGTTATCCCACCAGAGTAGGGCTCTTAGATGTTCATAGGGCCGCTTCCTATGGTACGAAACGGAATACTGACGGAGCAGGAGTGGTCCCAACCGCCTGTAACCTTCAGAGGATATTCCTAACACCTCTCTGTGGCCCAAGCGTTGGTAAGGCGCGACAGCACTCTACGGCTGTGTAGTTGTGTGCTTCCAAGTAAAGTGAGATCCATAGGAAAGCTCCCACAATACCGTATGAGGTGTGGCCGTCCAACCCACCAGAAGCTGTTCGCAGGATATATAAGGGGTGTGAGGGTGACCGCCTCCTGGGGCGTCATCTGGATAACACCTGGGAACCACCTACGGGCATACTTTGACCTCCGGGTAGTTGTATGGTTAACAGTACAGGGCTTGGGGCTTCCCGGGGAAGCTGCAAGGCTTCCAGGACAACCACTCCAAAGCCAGTCTCAGCCTACCCCCTGAACTGTAGCATTACCATGGGTTATTAGTGGACTCTAGAGGTGTGAGTCTTGTCACGATTTAAGAAGGTCCCGCACGGTTGACTGTGGGTAGCGCCCATGCTGCCAGGCAGCAGGAGATTTCTTATCGTGGGAGCATGCAGTCAGGTTTAGAAGCTTAGTATAGCCAACTAGATTTGACGATAGACTGCGTAGCTTGTATAGACGAAACCACCGCTGGGCCAGTGAGTCCCAATGGATATAATCTCTACAGAGGGGATGTCGGTCCGCCACTTACATGCTACCGATAGGAAAGATTTTTCGCGGATGCCGAGGTAGTTGGAGAGACATCACCGGAAGCGCTTCCTATTTGTGGAGATAGTTAATATCCGAGCGGTCCGACTGCCTCCGAGTGTTAGCCCACTCTAAGCGAGTGAGTTGGACAGCCCTGAGCTGAGCAGGATACTCGCGAAATGTCAGAATGGTTGACTGGTGTCCTCTGGCTTTACATTATTCTACTTAACTAACGCGAGAAACCCCCTATTCTGATAACCAACGATCCTCGAGAAGAACTTATTGAGTGAAGCTTGCAGGCTTAATGATATTAAGTTTTACCGCTTGATTCTACTTTGAATTATCTTTATCTTTATTTTGATTCTTACTTCTACTTTGAGTCTTCGGTGCCGTCGCAATCTTAGGATCCGTCTTCCTCCAGAGTGCCCCCATTGCACAAATTTACCCCAACCTTCAGAACAGGATGAACTAATGTCCGAAGATTGGGATATCCGTCCGCATAGCATTGATATACTCCTGCCTTTTCGAAAGTAGCAGCTTATTCTTCAGGGTTGCTGGCATTATCGCCAAATTGATGATGTTCTACCTGCGATGGATGAACTCCTGACACATCTTGCAGATAGACAGCAAGGATTTGAGGCTAGAGAATTAACAAATGCAGCAAAATCTTTTTAGACATCTCTTGCCACTGCTTGGGCTTAATTGAATAAGTATTTTCTATATTGTATCAGCATCTCATTTTCGCATATTAGATGCTAATATTCCTAGTACATAGTATATCTTGACTAACCTAGGGCCGGTAGATCTTGCCATTCTAGCACTTGACCGAGAGATGAAGTTTGTGTACTTCAAGAGCAGATGGGTCAACTGTCCAGATTGGATTGACAATACAGAAAAGCAGACCCGCACATGATAGAAACCAAGCCCCAATCCATGAACCAGGATTACTCAGAGGTTCACCTTCAGGGAAATACATCCCAGCAAGCTCCAGCATCTACGCGAGAGAACTTAAAGTCAAGAACAAGAACAAACAGGAAAGCTTTACAGGAATTTTGTGATGTGCCTGATGGCGAGTGAAAAGAAAGGGCACGGTGGGCCTCTGATCACCAGGATGAACAGGACTTCTTTGAATAGCTCAATCTGGATGAAGAATTGAAGATGGGGCCACTAAACTATTGGTTAGAGCGAATAGAGAATATTTGGTACAAGGACCCAGCCAACATGGCTATTGTATTAAATTCAATACCAGCCATGTCAGCTGACCCTGAGTAGAGTTCGTTACGGGGTGGACAGGGCCCCGAAAAACACGGGCCCCCGACCCTTTTCCCCGCCCCGCCCCGCTCAATGGCTTGGGACAGGATGTGTTTTTCGGCATTCCCTACCCCTCTCCCCGCTCAGGCCCCTGCCCCACCCATACCCCAGACGGGCCCCTGTTAAAAATAGGTAGTAACAAACAGGGCCCCGTCCAAGGATTGAGTGCGAGTAGGCCCCGGACGGGTGTGGGGTGGGGATAACGGGAAAAATACCCCCCCGGCCCCGTGTAAGGGCGCGGCCTGGCGCGTGAACACCCGCCCCGCCCCGCCCCGTAACGAACACTAACCCTGAGAGATTTTTTCCCAGGTAACCTACACCCACCTCACTGCTTTATTCTTATGCGAATGATTCAATGTCCCGAACCTACTTCTAAGCGATCTGTGAAATAGTCTTTGTCAAGATATAATTGAAGCAGCACGGCATTTAATATTCAACACTATAGGGTTATGCGCAGCAAATATAGATTCCACTGATCTGGCGATACCGAACTTTTATTGGTACGAACAATTTGGATAAAGACAAATTATCAAAGAAACGATAGAGATATTGGAATCGTGTACCGTAATGAATGACTTCGACAAAAGTAGGAGAGAAACCAAGTAAATAAATAATGACTGCGATGACGAACAGAAAACAAGCTAACAAAGGGAAGAACAGGCTTTCTTATATCGTTCGTGAGATGAGACCTTTCCTCTACAGCACACTTCCTGCGCGTGCTATATCTTTGATCAGTTTCTTCCGCATAGTTGCCCTTTCCTACTTCTCAGCCGAATCCCTTCCAAGGTGAAAACCCAAGCACCGCGGTAGTGGTCAACCGGTTTGCTGAATACTGAGTGCATAACCGCGGGCCCCATGGTTGTTCGGCTATTGGTGATAGTTCGTGTTTCGTTGTTGATGAACGGAGGTGTTGATGCTGTCGCACTAGATATGCAGGGTTGATGTCGGGAATGGGTATGAAGCTAATAGTCGTGAGACGTCTTTCGAAGACTTAGTGTGTAACAGATCGCTGTGACAACGTTCCTAATCCAACGTGCATGGGAATATATGCAAATGGTGAGCAGTCCAGAACGATCCACGTTCAACATTTAAAATCCAGGACTACAGAGGGTTTGGTGCTTGGAGGGGAAGGCAAGGATATTCAACAGGTTGAGGATATGCTTGCAGCCTTGCGGATTCATGCTGGTGGTTTTTGACTCCTATTTCGGCAAAGGCTCTTCTCTATTTTATTTCTTACTGAGGTATTCTTCTTTACTTATTTGTTTACGCACATCACACAATTTGCCAAATCATGAACCTCAAGTCTTTGAGTATATGAGCGGAAGAAATGTAACATGAAAACTACATAGGGCCCTACAGGGCCCTGTAAGGCGTCCTGTCCTACCTCCACATGCCCTAGTCCGTCCATTGACTTGAAAAAAGACGGACTGGACAGTTCGGAACACTGCCCACGCAGCTTCTCTGCCCCCCCTCATGAAATCCATTTGCCCAGATTTCCCACTCGCCCTTACTTACACATTCCCCAATCCGGGATGAGAGGTCCTTCGTCCTCGAGTAATTTTAACAACTGGTGGTGGAATCCTCTTCCAGACTGATGCCTCCGCGTGAGAGAGAAATCAACCGTCTGAGGGGGAGCAGTGAGCGGCCCAATGGCATCTTCACTTTCCAGCTCGGGGGCCTCTTTTAAAATACCAAGCCTTTAATACCCCCACCCGAGTTAACAAGGCCGATCACAGCAACAAGATTCCGATACCGAGAGAGAGCAGTGATCTTTCGAGCAACCCCATTAACCCCATTCCAGAGTCTGATCTTCCGCGAAAAAATGTGCCGCTATTGAAAACCAACTGTGCTTCCAACAAACAATGTTGTTATGCAAACAAAAAGCAAAACCCTGTCAGAGTCTTCGAACGGACGTCGACATACACATAGATAGAAGTATGATACTACCAATCGGACAACCTTAACCTTGAACTAAGGCTAAGCATAGTATATTATCAGGCAAGAGTTGGATTGAGGTTGGTGTGGATTTTCTTGAAGCTGCCCACCCACCGCCACCGATGTGCCTACAACTGTGGCGAATGGGCGTTCTTTACGCCCTGCTGTTGGTTCAGTTGCCTTTTAATTCACTTTAGCTCTAATCCGAATCCCGCCTCATAATACGGTACTCGAGTAGACCGCTGTCTCACTCACTCAATTTGATCGCTCACTAAGAATGGATAACTGACCGCTGGATGAGTGTGATACGATATCCCAAATTCATGTGGCGCTTGCCTAATCTTAGGGCTAACCCATAGCGGATTCAGGATGCTGTGGGTATTGGACCCCTATTATTAGCGGGCGCCGGTTCGGCCCAGCTAGGATGGGCTCATAATACTCGTATCGTACTCGAATACAGTTCGCAGCTCACATAAAGTTACTATTGTATAAGGAACGCTAAGGATCCGGGGTTTTTTCGTTCGTCATATCGAGGTCTTGGAAGAAACTCCATTGCGAGGTCCGTTTATTTGAGAGCAAGGAATATCGTATTTTAAGCTCGCCCTACCTGGGCCGAACCGGCGTCCTTTAATATATAATACCCAATCCTCATCCACTATAGGTTAGTACTCTCCACAGCTCCCCCCCCCCGAACTACCCGTCTATTACAGGGAAAAAAGAGACAGACTCTACCATACTGGAGTACGGTACACAACTGCGGAATGCAGCGCCAAGCCACTATCCTGGTTAGCCATCGCTATGTTGAGGACACTACCGGTAGTATCGGATGATTCCGGTCGAGGGGTTCTTTGGGTGGGGAAGAGGAACTTCCGAAGGGAGGCAAAAACGCTTCCTATCACGATTCCACAGTGAGGGTCAAGCGAGGTAAAAATCACGATGATGATTTATGAAAATGGGGGACGCAGATGGATGCGAATGGACGATGCTCTCTCCTGCGCTTTTCCTCCTCAAATACCCCTTGTTCTATGCAACTAAGCTAACAATGTAGCGGTTTCAAAACATTCACGGTGTTTTCCGTATCCTAGCGTATCATACTTTTCCCCACGGTCATCCACGTGACCTACCGGACCCTGGGCCACACTGTGGCCAAAATGCGGGTATGGCAGATCTTGTGGGGCTTGGCATTAATGAGCCTGTATTCCACCAACAAAACGTCAAGCCCACCACATAACTTACCCACCAACTAACCAATACCTGCAACATCGCTACACCACCCACAACCCACCCTCTGCACTTTCCCTCCCATGGATCAAATACAAGTGCTTGATAGCTCAATCATGATGGCTGAAGGTGTTTTTCAGGAGGTTTTGAAGGCAATCAAGACCCGTCATCCCGACCTCTTTGTCCGTGATGACCTCGATCAGAATGGCTTTAACCACATCCTCAAACGCTTACACGATCGCATGGATCAACTTGAGACATATTCCTTCCGGTAGGCTAAGGTCCTGTCCGGTTGCGATGGTTCCGTTCCTTTGGGCTACCGTTTCTAAAGTGATAATGACCTTCGCTCTATTTTCAAATGGTCATTTGTATGGGACAACGGACTGGTCCCATCACAACCGAACAGGGCCTAAATCTTTCACCTGTTTTTTCTTATTTTTTAACTAATTTACATAGCATCCATTGGTTTTCCACTGAGAATAGATTGAAGGTTGTCATGCCTACAATCATCCACGAGTGTGTTGGCGCCTGGATTTCCAATGTAATCGGCCGTGCTTGTAGGCATGGGCTCTTGCCCAGTGCCTGGGATGATACAATGGATATCATGTATGCTCCCGGTAGGTTGCTAATTAGCTCCTCCTCTCCGATCAAGTCTATCTAACCTAGTTTCACAGAACATCATAATTTCATCAGCCGACATGAAGGCTCATTCAAAGAGCCAGACATGGCTTTTATACCGTGTACCGGCCCTGATAGCATGAAAAGTGCCCCATTCCCCTCAGTTGTTTTGGAGTCTGGCTGGCAAGAGTCCCCTACACGACATCTCGACGACGCAAGGCTTTGGCTAGAAGGTTCACAAAATGGGGTTGCGGTCGTTTTGCAGGCCAAGTTTCATAACATAGATCAAAGTGGCCGTATCCAGCTCGTCTTGTCTGTCTCGCGTGCTTACCCCGATGCGCTCGGACTCACCATTTTCCCTACCTATTATGCAAGTTTCTCTCATCTACCCCATGCCCAGTCTCCAGTTTTTATTGCTAATCCGCAAATCCTGAATCTAGAACATCTTTCCAATCCCGCAGCTTCCCGCACAAAACCCTACCATCTCGCTGCATGAATTCTACGCGGGAAATTGCCCCCTTACAATAAACCCAGAGACCAGAATTCCACTGGACCTTCCAACCCTCCGCAAGGTGGCTAAGATTTACATCAGACAGCGAGGCTATCTACCCGGCTAGGGGGTATTTAACTGGGGGGGGCCGGGGTTTGTCACAATTTTTTCGATGCTTTTTCAATAAAGGTTTTGAGTGATCGAGTAACCCCATCGTGGGATGTCATGTTTGGGCATCTAGTTATCACACGAGTGGGACTGTCACCGCGTCGAGGGTGACTGGTGTTTGTGTGGTGGAGATCCCACTGTGAGAGTGGCCACCACAAATTGTATCTAGTCAGGTCGAAAGTCAAGTCAAGTCCAATGGTGGAAATTAGACCGACTGGACAGTCAGGATTATGGAAACCGACTTGACCAAGACTGGTCTGACCAGGCCTGCCAAGCAATAAAATATGCTATTTTTATCACTATATATTACGTTGAAATAAAGCTTTTCTTGATTAAACTGATTGTTTCCATGAATTATATGGTGGAGATAGTGCCTCCCTTCGATTACCGGTGGCGAAAATAGGTTCTTGAGTATCGAACCATTTGTGGTTCACTAACTGAGTGATATTACATGACCACATTCCACAATACCAGTATTGGATGCGACTTATCCATCAGGTAATTGTATTTCCACCGCATATCATCCTCTCCAGGATATTCTATCAGTTTGTAATGAAGGGCTGTTGATTTATAACGTGACAAGCCATTTTAAGATCCTAGTATAGCTATACTTCTATTCTTAGCAAGTGTTGGGCTTGGTGCCAATTAGACTCATGCGATCTTTGTATAAAGACTGTTCTGGACCAGTTCAAACCAGACCCGACCAGCCAAGTTACTCGGGTCCAGTCATCGCCATCACCAGGACGGGCCAGCCCGGTCCCGCCTCCAAGGCTGGACTGGTTGGACTATTCCGAACCCTGGCATCACCCACCATGGCATAGCGAATCATTATTCTCCCCATCGTTAGAGAACACAGTTCAGTCCTGCTATCAACTGCGTTCCAGATCTCTTGTGAAGGCTCTTGTCTCACTTCAACCTCACCGCGGTGTTTGTATAGTGGCAGTTGTCCCTGCGCACGACCGATCTCAGTGTTTCCAACCTTTGAGAGGGGACTGCAGGGCCCTGGCGTCCAATAGTCCGGTCCGTCCTAGGCAGGGTGGGTAAGGACGACCGGGCAAAGCGTCTGTCCTCAATATTCACTAAGGGGATTTCCTGGGAAGTGGCTCACGACAGCGACCCGACTCATCCATAGCAACCATGGGAAAATCTAATTCACCTTTAATTATCTCAACAAATAATTGAGAAACCACCTTGAAAATCAAGAGACAAGTACTTTGGAATATAGGGAAGCGGTAAATCAACTTTTTATTTTGGGGTTTTAAAGTGTTACTAAGATATGGTGATTTTAAGATTGCCCATTTCATAAATGAATCGTACCCTTTCATTAGCATAAAGAAATTGAAAACCCTTGAAGAATAATATTTCAAAATAGATACCAGGATAATATAAGTCTTATATATTAAGAATAATCAGCTTTTAATTTTATTTATAGGCATTTTTGGAGACAGAAGTTGTTAAAAAAGAGGTAGACAATTTATACAAATTACATACAAATTGGGCCAATTTTACAATTGAATAAGCAGATAAATAGTTGACATATGAACTCAATATCCCAGAATAACCTTGATGATAATATCTCGAGTTAGTATATGAAGTTTCAAGTTAGATAAATACAGGCTTTATATGTTTTTCACATGTAGTTAAAGATGATTGCTATATGACACGTAAGTTTCAGGCAAGCCATCTACCAGTCAAAATTCAATCATTTGAATAACTACAAGTCAATTACGAATTAAAAAAGTTTTAGTAGACTAGAGTAGCCACTTAGGAGGTTTGTTCAGAACATATATTTATTATGTTAAGTGGTAGGAGGATAATTGTTGATTTGAAATTAGTGGTAATTAATATTGAATCTGATCAACAACTATTATTCAACCTGGCTCTAACGAGTACGACTAGACTCCCTACGGCTGTTGAGTTAATCTACTAACTTATTATTCTTTTAAATAATGTATTATTGCAATTTAAAGATACTATCAGGTCCATTTCTACTTTTTGATAGTTTGATATTGATCAATGTACAGATTATGCAAAACATTGTTATTTCTTTTCAAAATATATAAACACACTTAGGATATGATGGTGAAAAGTATGCCAAGATACTGGGAGCATAGGTCAACTATCTATGCAGATATTCCATAGTAAAATTCATCCAATTTGTATGTAATTTGTATGAATTTTCTACCTCTTTTTTAACAACTTCTGCATTCAAAAATGCCTATAAATAAAATTAAAAGCTGATTATTCTTAATATATAAGACTTATATTATCCTGGTATCTATTTTGAAATATTATTCTTCAAGGGTTTTCAATTTCTTTATGCTAATGAAAGAGTACGATTCATTTATGAAATGGGGAATCTTAAAATCACCAGATCTGAGTAACAGTTTGTGACACCGAAATAAAGACTTGATTTTCAGATTCTCTATATTCCAAAGTACCTGGCTGTTGATTTGCACGGTGGTTTCTAAATTATTTGTAGAGATGATTGAATGTGAATTAGATTTTTCCATGGTTGCTATGGGTGAGCCTGATCCCGGTCATGAGCCATTACCCCGGGAATGACGTTAGATGACTGTAGGTTGACGGCCTTACTGGGTACGCAGAGTGCAGGTAGGCCCGGGCACCTTCGGAACGGACGGGCGTTACCTCCAGGGTCCTGTCATTACCTGGAGTTCTTAGGCCCGGTTTGGTTGCGTGTCACCCATTCAGGAGCGTTCCTGTGGGAAACCTTCCGATCTGTAGGAACAGTGGTTGTCAATTTAGCACCATTTGCTTCTGACAAATATATTTAAAAAAGAATTTCCCCTGAGAGCCTCCTCAAGATATTTTACTTGTGCTTCTCATCCTTCTCCAATTTAAACCTTTGACGCTGTACCTACAACCTTCCTGATTTTACAACTTCTGCTGCTGCCTCCAACTCCGACCTGCGGTTTCCCGCTCTGGCTTGTAAATCCAGCTCCAGCTCCTTCTCCAGCACCTGGTTCCTGCTCCTGCTCTGCTCCTCGTTGCGATAACCTGTCAGAGTACTTCTTCAACTGTTTGAAATAAACATAAAATGAGCATGTACCAATAGATAACCTACTCTCGGGCCACAATAGCAGAAAGTTTATTTTGGTTTAGCCACCTCGGTAGCCACCTAGAGTATATATTCCGCAGGGCAGAAAATATTGTTTACCAGCTATCGACCTCTGGAGAACATTTGATTTGAAAAATCTGTCAAGCTGTGAATTTTACTTTTTCCATTTAAAATAAGCTTGGCTTTCTGGGCATTTATAGCATGACAAATCATGTTGTAAAGTGACCTCCTTGTTACACCATTTCAGTTTGAAGTTGGTTGCATTTATTTGCCAGTATCCTATTTCCGATACTTGTGTTACATGCTATCAATATCCTTTGCTTATAAAATACAAGTGATTGGTGGATTACAAGGAAAACACACTAGGAAATGTAATTAACATTAGAGTTTGCCTTTAAGTATTGATTCAATCAAGATATTAAGTATATAGTAATATAAAATCGTGTTTCTTTGTTTATTAAATTTCATATTATTATACAAGTATAGTTTTTGTTGTTATTTTTTTACTCATGTATTACTGGTTAAGGTATAAGAACTCGCATGCATTGTGGGATATGGCGTAAAGAAATTCTCAATCTGAAACAACCGCCAGCTTCACCTCTTTATGGGAAAAATCAAGCACCCCGAATCCATAGGAAAAATCAGCCTCACCTGCCACCTAAGATAATATACCCCAGACATATAAGGAAAGCATTTCCCAGAAACATATGGGGGGGGGACACAAACCCTTCCGCAAGACGTCCTAGGGAAGAAGAAAGGTTTGATTAGCGAAGGCCGATCAGGCCTGCGGGGCTGGATGTATGACTGTCGTGACAGGGGTAACCTATGGGACATGTGGGTGAGCATTGATAACCATAAAAGTACTGTCGCACCGGTCATTACATTGTTCCAAGCCGTTGGACACGAGGGCTGCAGGTAATGCAATACCCAGACTTGGCTTAACCGAGAAGAGGTCTGACGATCAGTCAGGATGATGGGACAGTCATGGACCGGGTTCTGTAGCAGTAATGGTGCAAGCCGAATAAGCCGGAAGGGGAGAGAAGGAAGGATGGTGACGGGGCTAGCCACCACTGTCAAACAGGCCATAGCATGCGCTGTTGGGCAGTCTACGAGCCCGAGGGTGGACCGAGATGTTACTAACCGTGCCTTTCCCAGTCGGAGGTACAAGCCCACCAAGCCGAGGGCTACTTGAACAACAAGTCCGGACGCCGTAATGGCGACCGTGAATCACGCTAAAAGCTTTCTGACTGTGCAAATGCTAAGCGAGGTGCAAAACGCGTGCGGGGTAAGCGGGAGAACCAAACTTCATGACCGGATTGTGACAATGCACGAGATCCAGAACCCTAGGGCGGGGAGGCCGAAAGGCATCAGAACAGGAGAGAAGATGGCTTAAAGTCAACTCCTAGGCAGTAGCCATTGTGGGAGAAAAGAGGTGTCTGGGGGGGAAGTGATGATGATTTCTCCTGCTGTTGGGATTTCAATCGCCGGAGGTGGAGAGGTGATGGTTTGTCTTATTATACAACAATACAACAAGCGGAATTAATAAAGACAGGAAAAAGCAAGCAATTAGGTAATGTCAATGTATCCAATCCATCTATGACTAATACAGCCTTGGAGGAAATGCAAGTGAAGTGTAGTAAGGAGGTCCCGGGAAGAGTGGAGCAGCTATTAACCAAGTTTACTCAGAGAAGGGGTTGTCCACCGGGATTTAAAAATAAAACTCCACTTAAAAATATGTAATTAGGCCTATTTCCAAAATCTAGTTTGATTGAATACAGGTATTAGTATTGTACTAAATTTTACATGTGTTTAATTAATATTTGTATTTTTCTTGAATGAGTCGTAGTGGTTTAAAGTTTGTCAGTTGATAAAACTGATGTTTTCTCCAAACGATTTTCGTGGGTCATCTTGCTTGCCATGAACTTTCCCACCTTAAACTATATTGCCCCATGCTGGAATTTCTATTGGTACAGGCTCAAATTAAAGAAGTGTTGTTAATAGAATATTATAAAGGAGTTATTCAATAAGACCATAATTATTTTATTCGTATAAATATTGGCCTATGATGTGTCTATCTTATATGGCAATTGTTTGGGTAGTGTTATTGTGAAATGGAAGGGTAGATGCCTTTGAGAGTTACCGAAAATGTATTTCGTTCTTGATTTTGGGCATTGAAGAGGAACTGTAATTTGACTCTGGCAATTAAATGGGCCTAGTGTAAAAAAACACTGTGATAGTAAGGATAGGTGTCAGCAAAAGGTATTTTAGAAAAATGGCTATGGCGTTGTTCTATTCACTTATGTAGCATGTTTATTCCCCTCTAGCAAAAATGCAATAGGACTGGCAATAAACCTGATAGGGCAGGAGCTAAGGCAGGCTTCAAGGGACCTCAAGTAGGAGATAATATTTCAACTAGAAATGGGGAGTCGGGCATCCCGGTCCAACCGAGTGTATTCTTACCCTAAACGTTGGTTGAAGACTACCCAGTTCTCGCAGCCCGGAGACTGGTTTAAATACTAAACTCAAGAGCTATAGCCTTCCTGCAATCACAATCATTACCAGTAGCTGTGCACACACCAGAATGCAGTAATCCTTCTAGAACAAAGAGTCATAGCTTAGCCTCTACCAGTATTACCTGGCCATTCCATACCCTGAATGCTCAATATAATCTTCCAGCAAATCAAACTAAATATAGTAATACAATACCATAGCCTATATGAGTCAGAGTCAATGGCAGAGCGCTCACCTGTTTATTCCGGTCTAAAGAAAATACCTAGGACCCGTGATAGACATGCTAGCCCTAGTGCTAAGGGAGACTTGAAGGGACAGTTAGCTAAAAAGGTAATAGTTGAAGAGCCAATAGGGACTTAGGGATCGCTATTCAACCAAGTGTATTCTTAGACTGAAGGTCTGTCCTAGTCTGCTGTCTCAGCCTAGCCAGGAGAGTGGTTTAAATTCACAACCCAAGAGTGATGGCCTTTCTGCAATCCTAATCATTATGAGTAGCCACGTACCTCCTACAATCCTGTAATGCTGCAAGACCCAGGAAAGATATATTACTCAGCCTTCACCCGTGTTACCTCTAGTGTTTGTTAAGGGGTAGATGGGGCCCCAAAAATGCTGGCCCCCGGCTCTTTTCCCACGCCAGCCCCACTCAACCGCCTGGCGCGGGGTCTGGCCACTTAAAACCCGCAGCTCTCCGCACAGTAACGAACACTAGTTACATCACCATTCCATACTGGCAATGTATGATATAAACCTTCCGCAAAGCAAACTAAACATAGCTATACGACAGCATTGCCTATCGGACTCAGAAACACTGGCGGAGCTGAAATCAAATCAAACAAATAAAATCTAAATCAACTACACATAGGACATCTGGCACAGCCTGCCCTTGTGTACCGTTACCAGAACATGTACACATGTTACCAGAGCAAAATCTCATAAATCAAACTAAACATTGGAGATCCTGTTCTGTGTACTATTAGGGAAATATGTACACATGTTATAACTTCTCAGTTGCTTTATACAATTTATAAAAGCAGATAATAGGCTTAAGTATTCTGAGCAGGTGGGAGTATTTGAAAACATGATATGCATGATTAGATGATGATCATTATCGCATTTTGCCCACCTATCGTCGGCTGGATGAGTCCCAATCAGTGGTGTACCTTGATGAAATTATTCATAAGTTGAGCATCAACTATCTGACTTATTTGCTCAATTATACATACTGCCGGATGATGCTTGACCATTCGTGTCTATACTCAAGAATCTTTCATCATGCCTGCTAACTGCACTCATCATAGTTATCGTAATACTGTAATCATATTCCAATCAGTCTACCAGTATACTAAAGGTGAATCCTTTCTGGCAGACTCTACTCCTAGCTTGCTTTCACCGAAAATGGAGCATACTCAGGTATTGTCACATGTGGTCGCCTGTCCACAATTAAGGTTCTATCTTAGAAATAATGAATTGCTCAATTATGGCTCACAGATTTATGGATCATTCAATCATGCATACAATTAATCAGATAATGATCAAGTGTGCCAAGCCTTATATACTTGATCATGATGCTCGCAATTACCGAATTCCTATTCTATGTTTAGTAGAAAAACAGTTCGTTGAGTCCTGATTGATATGACTTCCTTGTCTCTACCACTTTTTGATTCCTCTATCTTGGTCACTATTGAAATGTCACATATTATCACATTCTGCTTAGACAAGTCCGCGTTCGCTTTGTGTGTAGGATTTCGTCAGGCGTGTCTTACCACAGTACTACGGGGTGAACTTTCTAGTCGGGAATTTCAAACACAACATGGTAAAATTAGATTGAAGAACTAGGATAGGTTCCGAGAACTTAAAACAGGGGTCAGATATAAGTGTACAGCTTGGGCGATCATATAAGGAAAAGATAATTGGACCTCTGAGCCTTGTGGACTGGGTTCAGACCCCTTTGATGTCATTTATCTATCCAGTGCATCCAGTGTGCTCTGACACAATTTCCAACCCATATTGAATCCTGAGTTGGCCTCAAATGTTACCAACGACTGCCTACATACGAATGTTTGATGTACTCTACTACTCTATATCTTACATTCAAATGTTGACTTTCCTGCATCATATTGTTTCCTTATCCAGACTGCTGCCCAAGCCACCTCCTTTTACAAATACTTTAGGATGTGGACTCCAGTATCAGTATTCCTTGTAGGATGTTAGCACCTCAAGTTCATCTACTCAAGCTCTTGTCGAGAAGTGAAGAGGATAATTTATTTCTAGATAGTTCAATTCAACTATATTTGTAACTGGTACGGGTACTATTGTTACTGATAGAGTATATTGGTTATGTTTGGTTGGTGCAAATCAGCCATAGGGCTGTAGCGAGGGTTGGTTGCAGGGTGTCTAGGGTGCGGAACTATGCCGACACCGGGCCATTAACCCTAGCGTGGCACTCTCAATGGCCCGGGCCTGCCTGTGTTTTTTGGCATTTCCTGCCGCTTTCCACTGTCCTGCCCCTGCCCTACCTACAGCAGTAATTAATCCCTGTTCAAAATTGGTCGGGAAAATGTAGCCTGCTCCGAAAGTAAGGATTGGCACGACCTGCATTGTGCCATGGCCGGTATAACCCAATGATATCCCTCTCTGCCCTGTTATCAACTTGAGCCGTAGCCTGGTTATACAGCTAGTATTCGTTACAGGTCAGGGCAAGGCAATGGTTAACACGGTAGATCCCACGCAGGCTCTTACACGGGGCCAGGGGGGGGGGATTTACATGGAATCTTTGCCTGACCCCTTCCGGGGCCCACCCACACTGATTCTCTCGCCAGGGCCCTATTTGTTACAAGCTATTTGTATCTGAAACGTGACAGGTGTATGAGTGGGGGAGGGGCCAGTCCGTCAACAGGGGCAGGGAATGCAGAAAAGGCCAGCCGGCCATGGTCCGTTGAGTGGCGCGAGGTGGGAAAACGTACCCGGGGCCTGCTCTGTAGCGAACGCTATATATACCACAGATGATTTGGATACTGATGTGCAATAATATGAATGCGGAACAATCTATTCTCGGTGGATAATACATCGAACGTACAATGCCCGTTGCGAGCCAATCTGAGTGTGGATGTGAAGCAGGTATTGGTAGGAATTGTGATTCTGAATTCCTTTAAGTCAGGTGGATGGTGGCACCTTATTTATAGAAAGGTGCGTGTCCATATATCCAAAGGAAATGTAGGGAAACAATATAAGCAACATAAGGGTGAATATGTTTCACCGCAAAACCCTCCGAAGTAAATTCCAAATAAGATGCATGAAAATATAGGTGTATCGATCGAGTATTAGAACTATCAGGACAAAGAATCGTCCATCAGAGATGCATAAACAACTGTATTATCCACAACATCTGATTAGAAAGTACATCATAAATCCTCCAATATTATCCTGAAAGAAACAATCAAACACGATAATATATATCTTGGCTGTAGTAATGTAAGTAGTGGCAGGAAGAGCCAGAACACAAACTATGTAAAAGCATACACAGTATTGTGATTAATATATATAAGCAATATACCGCAAGTTTCAACATTGCTCTCATCTCTTAAACTCACTAAATCCAAAAAAAGCAGGGAGGTAAGGCAGTTCTATGGAACATTAAATTACTATACAGCATTCTCAATATGCTCCAGCAGATTTTACAGCCTTCTGTCATTCCGCTTGTCGTGAATGCATCGCAACCGGAGCCTGTGACATAACCTCTCAGGTTACTGACCAGAGATTTAAAAACGACATTGTTGCGTAGTAAGATTTAAGGCAAAAGATTTTGCCATGTTTATTGAGGTTACTGTCAATACTTTGGGCGATACTTCCAGTCTGGCAATATACCAGCCATAACGTTGGTATTATTATCCCTTACCTTAAAGCTATCTAGTTGTCCGGTGTGACACAGGTCCACTATATCTAGGATTCCCATACACTTCACAGGATGGGGATTTTGCCAGCCCTCTTGTTGTACAGTTGGACCGCTCCAATGTGTAACAGTGCAAACCAAGCATATCTAGTGGAGCAATTCGCATACCCTGCCTCTGGGGGCTAAGGTGTTAGTTAGAGTCAGATATGTGCGGTGGGCCCACCAACAGATATGCAGTAAGCAAAAGTGGTCATATGTCCGGGCTACCAAACAAATACTGCAGTCCTCAGGCTCGGTGAGCCTGATTCGCTGGCCTTACCCCGGTTCAAAATCTTTGTATATTTCCTATATTTATTCAACACACTACCATGTATTCCTTTACTTTGTTTGTTTTTCGGCTCCGCCTGTCCACCACTTACATTACTACCGCTAAGATCTATATTATGGTGTTTTATTGTTTATTTCAGGATATTATGGCGTGATTTGCCATGTGCTTTCCAATCAGGTGTTTATGATTATACGGTTGTTTATGCATCTCTAATGCAGCATTCTTGGTCATGATTTTTCTAATAAGCGCTCCACAGCCGCTTGTTTTTTCCCACATTATTTGGGATTTACTAGGTTGGATTTCAGGGTCAAACATGTTCGGCCTTATATTCCTTACATTGTTTTCCCTATATTCCTCTTGCACATATGAACGCGCACTTTTCTATATATAATCTGCTACCACCCACCTGGCTTAGAAGAATTAAGAACCAGAACTCCTACTAATCCCTTCATCACCTCCTCGCTAAGTGTCCCTGGCAACCCCCCTTGTACTTGTCAAGTATTATGCACATAGAATAAATTTTACCGCATTCACATTTTGGACAACTGCATGTCAGGTCTACCATTTGTCGAAACACCTCTATATCGCTACAGAATACGACCCCTGCCTCACCTGCAGTTGGTCTGGTAACCAATGCGGGTTTAGGTGGCAGTGCGTCGATGAGGCGCAAAAGCTGGGTAAAACTGAGGTATCAAATTGCGTGAACGAGGATCAACCCCAAAGTTATAATATAAATTAACCTGCTACTTACTAAAGCCAGAGGACAAGCGTGTCACTCGAAATCAGATAAATAGGGAAGTTCCATTTGCCATTCTTGTTGCGGCATATTTTATAACTAGCTGGGGTTCCACCTCCTCTCATACACAAGTTGAGATAAAGCCCTCGGAGTAAGCGCCGGGGTTGAAGATCAAGCAGTTAAAAAAGATATTGTTAAAGGATATGGAAAAAAGGGACCGTAAAAATCTACCAATTGTAGGAAACAGGATTGCAGGGAGGGAGAATGTGGGGATTTCCGGATTGTAGAAGACCTCTTGCAAGACAAGTCGGGAAGGTTTCCCCACTAATTGCACCGCTTGCAAGACCAGGTATTGTAGCTCCTTCTGTGGCATGAAGGGGAAACGCGGCATCGGGTGTTCGCATACTGTAACAAGACTAGAAACTACCCCACTCTTCACATATGCCGCAGGGACCAATAGTTGTTGTTTTGTTTTTGTTTTGTTTCCTCCCGGCAAACAAAACACTCACAGCCATCATGAGCAAGTCATATCACATGCCTGAATCGTACTGTACGTCAAGCTTGCTTTTTCTAGGCCGATTATAACACATAGTGCTGACTTAGCTGTTACAAATCATGACTAAGCAAGGCAGATTTCACATGACTAATACTTATTAGTAATAAAGCATGTTGGTTTCCACACTTTGATGTCATTTGACTCATAGTTTTCACATGACTGGGCACTTGCGAGTTATCCCGATATTATGATTGGTTCATGGTTTCATAACACATGATTGTGATCTCATAGGATGTAATTACTTTCGGACATGACTCAGATTATCGGTGATGGGTTTCACGCATGTGACTCATTCGCGCGAATCCTTTGTTTATTGCTTTTGATTGATTAAAGGATGTCGGCAGTTGACTCAGGCAAGTCAGCTGATGGATTTTACAGGATGACTGACCATGAGTCATAGAGGTTATGTTACATGAGGTGATGAGTCACCAGGGTTAGGGTTGTGGGAAGATGCCCAAATAAGGAGCTTGGTTCCTACCATGTGATAGCACGCGAACAATCTCTCCTACACGTGCAGCGATTGAAATGTCAAAGCAACGGGAAATCGTCGTCAGTTCCCCCAACCACCTCTCTTCTTCCACGATGGCTACGGTCTAGACGTTCGCGTTCAGACATCTTCCCTCCTCTTCTGAGGCCCTTTGGCCTCCTCTCCTGGGGGTTCTTGTGCTCGTTCATCGTTGCTACGCTGATGAAGTTCGGTTCTCTTGCTTAGCCCTCACCTGGTTTACACTGCGCTTCGCATTTTGCACAGATGGAAAGCTTCTAGCTTCAGTCACAGTTGGTGTTAGGCTATCGGACTCTTGGTCCAAGTAGGCCACACCTTGGTGGGCTTGTAGCTCTAATGGCGAAACCCTCGGTTAGTAACATCACAGTCTCTCTCGGTTTCATCGTCGTCGTAAAAACCCTTGCTATGGTCCATTTGTTGGCCGCGTCTAGCCCGCTCGCTGTCCTTCCCCCACCCCCCTCATGGTTCTGCCGGCTTGCACCGTACTGCTACACTCCTCTCCTGGGCTGGCATCCTACTGCCCCCCACCGGCTGGCACCCTACTTCTACTCGTCCACTGGCACGCTACTGCACATCATCATTGGCTGGCATGGCCTCCGCCCTGTGGCTGCGCTCACCTTTCTACCCTCCCCGATCATTGGATTCCTTAGTTACGCCCAGATGTGGTATTGCACTGGCTCCGTGGCTGACTCCAATGCCTTAGATCGATGTAATTCTCCGGAGCAATGGTAGGTTTATGGCTAGTGTCCACCGGGGAGCCCCTTGTTGTCGTCAACAACGATGGTTAAATTTCTCTCCCTCGAGTACTGGAAGGGCTTTAGCGAAAATTTCTTTTATTCTGGGGAGCCTGCAGAAGGGTTTGGGTCTCTCTACCTGTATGTTTCTATCAATTGTTTCCTTACATGTCTGTGGTATGCAAATGTTAGGTGCTAGGCCAGGGGGGGTTTTCCTAGGGTTTTGGGGTGTTTGATTTTTCCCCTGAAGAGGTGAAGCGGGCCGTTGTTGTGACTTATGGGTTTTTTTCTCTTCATCGCTCGGCCTGCAAAAGGCTTTTTGTACCTAAAACAAATAACGCATGATTACAAAAAAATGAAACAAGAAAAAAGAAAAAAGAAGAACAACCAAGGGAGAGCACCCAAACCCTCTCTCCAACACTTGCGGGGATTGAAATCTGAACACAATGGGAAATCATTGTTACTTTCCGCCACCCACCTCTCTTCGCCCACGAGAGGTACTGCCTTGGAGTTGACCTTAAGCCATCTTCCCTGCTCTGCTATGGCCCGTTGGCCTCCCATCCTGGCGGTTCTCATTGCGGTTCTTCACTGACACGCTCATAAAGTTCGGTTCTCCCCCTTACCCCTCACTTCCTTTACCTCTGGCTTCCCATTTGGCATGGTAGGAAAGCTTCTCGCTTCGCTCACAGTCGTCATTACGGTGTCACACTCTTGGTCGAAGTAGGACTCAGCCTGCTCGGAATGTACCTCTGATGGGGAACCCCTCGGTGTGTGACATCATGGTCCTGCTCGCATTCGTTGTACTCCTAAAAGCGCTTTCCAAGGCTCTATTGTCGGTTGTGGCTAGCCCGCTGGCGATCCTTCCTCCACCTCCTCCCTACTCTGTCGGCTTGGACCGTACTGCTGCACTCCTCTCCCTGCCTTGCACTCTACTGCCCCTCCTGGGCCGGCACTCTACTTCTATTCACCAGCTGGCACACTACTGCTATTCACCTGCTAGCACTATACTGCTCATTATCGTTGGCTGGCATCCCTTCTGTTCGGTGGCTCCGCTCGCAACTCTACCCTTCCTGATTGTTGGATTTCCTCGGTTACGCCGTCTCGTAGTATTGCACTGTCTCCAAGACCTTCGCCAACGCCTTGAAAGATCTACTTCACCTGGGGAAGCGTTATTCGTTAGTTGTTGGCCCACTCTGTGGGTTTCTCAGATTTCGGTCTCTCTAGCTTGCACCCCGAGCCCCAATTGGGCTTTTGGGTCAGCTTCTTGTGTTCAACGGAGACAGCCGAAGGGTTTTGGGTCTCTCTCCTGTATGTTTTTATGAATTGTTGCCTTACGTGTCTGGGGTATTACTATTTTAGGTGCTAGGCGAGAGGGGCTTTTCCTATGCTTTCGGGGAGTTTGATTTTTTCCCATCAGGAGGTGAGACCGGCTGTTGGATATCTTGATTTATTGGTTTTGTGTTCCTTATAGCTCACCTTGCATCAGGCCTTTTGTACCTATAACCAGGAACCTATCACGGTCCCCTGATGATATACGTGTTGGGATAACTTTGGTGTTCTTTTCTTTGTTACACGGTTGCAATGAGGGATTTCCTTTGTAAGGGTTACGACAAATTGTATTGTTTCCTTGGTTGCGCGGAGATGCGACTCATACTGGGGTATGAGTCGGGCGGCAAAGGCTGTGCTAGGATTTTCTTCTATATAAGGGGGGCTCCGCCCCCTATTTCCTTTCATCTTTCTCGTCCGCTCCACCTCCAGCGATTGAAATCTCAACACCATGGGAAATCATCGTGAGAGTGTCCTCTGCCTCTGGGCTCCCTTGATGGCTTCTGCCTAGGAGTGCCACGCACCCGTCTCCTCCTTTCCTCTCTCTGGGGTCTCTGGCCTCCCCTCCCACGGGGTTCTCGA
>Ga0307513_10001420_pt1 | contig 34397 bp, 50 predicted proteins | sample 15_EM_MG_FD_202174 | JGI IMG/M metagenome (GOLD analysis project Ga0307513, IMG submission 202174) | Populus trichocarpa ectomycorrhiza microbial communities from riparian zone in the Pacific Northwest, United States - 15_EM | ecosystem: Host-associated > Plants > Roots > Unclassified | place... | reverse complement strand
AGAAAGGAAGGAACTCACCGGTGCGGCCCCATGCTGATGTGCTTCCGCTTGAAATCAGCGCCAAGTCGGCGGGACCCCCAGCATCATCATGGTAGAGAGCAAAGCCCGGCCGGAACCGAGTAGCGTTCCGATACGATGCGAAGCTTCCACTTGAACTTGATTCCGAGTCCATGTTGATAGAATACTGACCCAAGCAATTGAGCGAGCGCGAATGCAGCCTTCTTTTCACCCCATCCCATTATGGAGCTGTGGCGTCAAAGTGATTATCAGTAGACTGATGCGAAGGGGGTCCATTTACGGCACACCACGGGGACAAACATGCAAACTGGTGATATTTGACATGGGATCAACCATGCGTGCTCTACGAAAACAGAGTAAAATGCTACAAAGCAAAAATGATCGTAATCAACCTGTTAGATAAGTAAGTCGTCAACGGATCGTAAGGATGCCGGACTTGGTGGTCCTATTGGCCTTCCCAACCCCTTCACCCCAGAGGAAATCACCCGAGCCGGAATACATCCCGTCGTTTTCCTTTACACCTTTCTTCTTTTTGGTCCCTGAGGAGACATCTTGGCCCCATACCCGCCAGAACTTGAGGTTCTCATCGCCAGCCCCAGTCACGACAACGTCACCAGCCGGGCCGAGGGCGCTGAACAGGACTCGGGATTCGTGAGCGTCTCGAATCTCGGCGACGCGTTCCAAAGAAGGGTATGAGTGGATCATAACGGAGTTAGTCGGATAGCCGTGGGTGGACAGAATCTCCTTTCTGTGAGGTGACCAGTGGAGCGTGGTGACTTGTGACGGCGTTTTCAATGTGTGCAAGCGTGCCCCGGTTGTACTATTCCAGACATTGATAGTTGCATCGCTAGTACCACCGCCAGAAGCCAGTAGCGACGGCTGCCACGGACACCAAGCCAATGCCTAAAGAAAGTACGGTCAGTCTAGTATGTTCTTCGAGCGATCCTCCAAGTATCAACGATACCTTGACGGCGGCAGTATGACTCCTCTTCGTCCACTTCGCGCCTCCGCGAGAAGCTTCGGTACTTTCTCCAGTGACACTTCCCGTGCTCATGCGGGCGTCCCAAATATTGACGACATTGTCGTTTCCTCCACTGGCCAACAACTCGCCATCAGGCCGCCACTTCAGCCCGCAAACCTCGCCCGTATGTCCGACCAATTCAGCCACCTTGTGTCTAGCGATGCGGACGTCGTGATGCCAAATGGTGCCATCTCCACAGGCGGAGCTGAGAACATGGCCATTCCAGCTCAACGCAGCGACTTGCCCAAGGTGACCCGACATCGTCCGAAGCTTTGAGCTGCTCTCGATATCCCAAAGTTCGACGTCTCCCGTGCCCATTCCAATCCCCAAGAATGTGCCATCAGCTGAGAAATCCACTGACGAAACGTACGACCCCTCCGGAGCTTCACCGACGTGGACAACGTCTCCGGTATCAGCCTTCCAAACGTAAGTGTTTTCCGTCAGAGCGACCGCTACGATATTAAGGGCGCTCCAGGATAAGAGGTTGAGGTAGAAGTCGTCCGCCATTCCGGGAGCATCAAGAACCCGTTCGGGTACGGTGGGGACCTTGCGTGTCTTGTTGGTAACGGCACCAGTATTGGAAGCCAGCTCGCCGGGTCGGGTGTAGAGAGAGCGAGCGTATTCGCGGTGCTCGGCCATGAGCTTGGAGGACGCAGATGGTGGAGGGGGTTCATGGAATCCGAGCACGCGCTTGTCGAGTTGCAGGCCCACCGCATCGGCGATACGGGCTGTGTGAGCGGGATCAGCAGAAACAGCCTCGAGTGTCATGGCGTCGAGTTTCTTCGTGATGCCTTCGTCATTGAGGATATCTCGTGCAGGGATGTAGCGATCGCCGTGTTCTCTCTGATCAGCTGTCGGTGCTACGATAACGGATGATGAAAAGCTGGTGGGCCTACCGATCTGTTGGCGGGCGTAGACCTCGACCTCTTCATGTCAGTTTTCGGAGGTGGTACATAGTCCCTCGTTATGACATCGATCCGGCTCTCAGCACTCCCCTTCCTGATAATTCCGCCGCTCGCCTGCTTTGCCAGACTATCCGTCACCTGGATGCCTCCTGTGAGCCGCTTGATCGGAGAGGGGGGTCGAGAAGTTGACTTCGACGTCGTCGCGATGAATGGATTCGAGACATCTCCTATGGCTGTCCCTGATTGCTTCGGGAATCGACTCTTCGTGGGTGAATTGTATGCGACGGAATTTAAGCCGGTAGCGAGAGAGGGGGTCAGTGGGGTCTTCGTCTCGGATCTAGATCTGAGTCGCGTTGGGGTCTTGGGGTTATTGAGAGGCATGATAGAGGAAGAAATGGGTGATGACGGTTGAGGGTTTTTGCCGGTCGCGACTTTTCAACCACAAGGCACGTGCTGGCCACATTCCACCCGCTGACCCGACATCAAGGACTCCTCACAGAACCTAAACGAAAATTTCCGAACGCTGGCAAGGCCCAATGGTCTAGTGGTAGGATACTTGCTTTGGGTGCAAGGGATCCCCGGTTCGAACCCGGGTTGGGCCCCTCTTTTTCTCTCCCTTTCTGCCAGTCACAATGAGACAGGCTTGTCCAGGGATGAGCATCAATTCCAACCGTGTACGAACAAACAAATACGTGCTAGCAAACAATACAATCTTCCTTGAAGCTCAGGTTATACATGGTTTTGTCGACCGTTTTCTCAATCTTCTTCCAGTCGGATCGTCGTTGAATGAACTCATACACATCCTATAAGAATCCATCAGTACTGGACACCTTCACCGCTACGATGTGAATCACCTCAGGTCGATAAGATCCGCCGTAGCGCGTGGCGTCCCGTACGATCTGCGCAAGGTCCTTGGCGTCATCCACGACGAAGACGTGACCAAGCATCTTGAGATTGGCGAAATCCGTCGCAATGCTCTGAACCTGGCGATCGCGCTCAGTTGTCAATTCTCGGAAGTAGGAGATCACTCGGGACATACCTTCAACCCGGCAATGAACGCGTGGTAGGCGTTGAGATCTGCGATCAGTTTGAATCCACCGTTCAGGGAGATAATTTGTCGTTTGATGTGCTTTTGAAGGATACTGAATGGTTCGTATGAGGGGGCTTGAGACATTGCAGTGAACGTTGGAAACTTACGCGATGAGGCGGATGCCGACTTCCTGATAGAATACCTCCAAGACCTCCCTACTTGTGCTGCCCTTGACCAGCTTACAGTGAAGTTCCAGACACTTAATTGCCTCGTTGCATCCGACTGTAATACCCAAGTCTAGTGCTTGGTCCTCAGCGGGGTAATACTCACGGGGCTGCGTCTTTGTGATGATAATATGCTCAACCTTGGATGGCGTTAGGGAGGACCTGGGTCAGAGATATTATAAGGTATGCAGACCTGGTTCATCAAGACATCCGTTCCAGCGTTCAGTCCAGCAGCCACAGATTCATCCAAGACGTTTTCAAACCGCTTCTTCTCCCGTACGACTCCGTTGAGGAAATCGGTTTTATCGATGTGTGATGCCTGCACGCCGCTCAGATATAAAGATACCCCCTCAAAATGAAATATTCATACCAGCTCTTTGTCAAAGTAGACTTGTACCATCGACTGGATCGTGTCCCCAATATGCACCAGCTCAAAGAATTGAACCAGAGGGGCAACACGTTCTCCGGATTCCTGATGTTCATCAGGTTTGAAGGTGTGGAGCTCCTCGACAGCTCTGGCGGGGTGTCAGACTTATTAACCTATGTCGAAGATATACTGTCCGCACCTTTCAAATCCGGATTTTAGGTGTCGCTCGGCCAGCGCCTGGAGCATCAAAATGAATACTTCTTCAATCGTGTCCTGTACCTTGTGCCCGTAGTGTCCCGGGTAAGCGGAAAAGGCATCCACACGCTTAAGGGACTCTCTGTCTGCGTGGATCAACTCCATCGCCACATCAAGAGATAAGAACAGGTCCAACGTTTCCCAGAAAGGTGTAGTTGCGGTAGAAGGAGGGTGCAATGCGGTGTCTGGGGCTGTCCGAGATGCATGTCAGACGACAACATGAGAGCCATGGTGCTATGCATACGCTGCTCCGATGGTGTTTCCTGTGCTCTACTTAACGATTCTCGGGTATGGGCGAGCGCGGGTTCGTCGTCTTCTTCGTCGTCACCTCCAATTTCGAATAGCATGTCCCCTGTGTCAAACCTCTGGGAGTAACCGCTTGCGAGTGGGGTTGTGTTCGTTCCAGCCCATCGCTGCGGACTAAGCATCTGTAAACCTTGCACTGCGGCGGATCCCGCAGCCCCTGCAGCCGCGCCCACGGCACCGACGGTCATCCCAACAGTTTTGGGGACAATCGTCACTGGGAGGAGTAGCACGTCTGTGAAGGAAGCGAGCACGTTCCGTTTCACTTGGGCTGGGTTGTGTGAGGAAAGGAAACGGGCGCGGTCCATGGCGCTAGGTGCGTGCTCTGAAATCTACGAGAATATAAATCTGGGACCACCTGGAAGGGAAAGAAACTCGCTCACCTTTTTATCCCAGCCCCTGCAGATCAGTTCCAGAGCATTTCGCAGGCTCTCGATTTCCTCGTCCAAATACTCATCCATGTTCTCCTCGAACATGCGATAGCTACCTCTCTAGTTAGTTTGTGGAAGGAGACCCCAACAAAGTACGCACATGACATCTTCTGCTTGGGTCCTAGATATAGTACTTTTGGAAGGACCGGACGAGGACACCTGAATAATAGCGTCGACCAGTTTCCACGATTCTTTAAAACAAGCAGCGGTGGCTCGGAGGAAACTATCGTTTGAAATCTCACGGGCACGGCTGAGAAGTGGAGTGACGTATTCCGCAACGACATCTGTCGCCAGTTTGTTCGCGAACGAAAGTAGGGTAGGAGACTCGATAGGAAATACCCGAACGGCGATGGAGCCGCTTTCCGTAAACGCTATCAAGACGTATTTCATGAACTCGTCCATGGCGTCGAACGCAAGTTTGGATTGCTTTCTTCACGGCTTGATCAGAAATGTGCGTTGATTGAACGGGCCGATGGACATACGTCAGATTTTCCATTGGATTCCATTTTGCTGCTTCATAAAAAATCTCTCGCTTCTCTGCCCACACCCTACCCAGTTCCCACTCGCCGGCTCCATCGAATACCTCCCAGCTCGCCTCCGCCGCTTCGATCATTCCCTTCTCGTCCTTTCGACTCTCAGCAATGTCGAAGGCTGCGAGTAGGTTTGCCTCATATCTGTCAACGGCTGACCTCAGCGAAACGTTGAAATCCTTCCATTTGCAAAGTGGTTGGATCTGTGGCGAAAGCCACAACAGAAGCAGGTGCAAGATGCGAGATTGTTGGAGTAAGGGCACAGGCGGGACGCCGGGCACCGAGGGAAAAAGAGACGCCAGGATGGCGTGGGGCGGAGATGACAGGGAAGTGGTATAGGGTTTCAAGAGGCGGTGTACACGTTGATACAGTTCCAAATACATGGGCGGTCTCATTGATGAGACGGCCGTATGCACCTGACTCTTGTCCACCTCAATGGCCATGAATCCGGCTGTAGCAGGAACTTGAGCTTGCGCGAAATCACCGAAGTCGTCATCCACATCTCCAACGGCCAGCATAGGCGGCATATCCCTCATCAACCCACCATCCTTGATTTTCTTTGCGTCCTCCAGTTGATCGAGTAGAGTCTGGAAGTGGGTAAATTTCGTGAACCGCAAGGCGTTCCATTTGGCTTCCCAGACTTTCTCGTGGCGTGAGAGATTTGACAACGAACGAGAACACCGAGCGTATGCGGGAAAATCAGGAATTGGTAGGTGGATGAGGAGCAAGACGTGGAGGTCGATTGGAAGTCGGCCAACGAACTGAGCGGGTGCTACCGCTGCCTTTCTTAGCTTGCCTGTCTTGACATCCGGCGCGTAAAGTCTGGTGGGCTGGAGAGTCTCGAACTTCTCCATGGATCGAAGGGGGAGAGGTAGAGAGGCATCATGACTGGCGCACCGGCGTCGGCGTCTTGATCGGAGTTGATGAACCCAGTGATCCGGAGAGATGGCAAAAAATGGGCCCAACCCGGGTTCGAACCGGGGATCCCTTGCACCCAAAGCAAGTATCCTACCACTAGACCATTGGGCCTTCCACTATTGAATCGAAATATAACATCACATCCTTTCTCTGTGGAAACACCAGTTCTAGAGAGATCGTGGCCAATGCCATGGCTTTGGAAGACTCTGGAGAAACATGTTTTGAGCGTCTGGCTGCGGACATCCGAGCTTACGCGTCCGTTGATCCGCAGCAGCGCGCTGCAACTGTCACGAATAAAAGCATCAAAGCGACGATCATGACCGCCCACACCTTACCGCGGTCCTTCAATGGCAACAACAACAAAGGACGCACTAGTATGTACATACTGTCCTCTTACTTACGTCGTTCTGATAAATCTATGTGCAGTGGAACTCCGGACACGATGAATCCGTTGAAGTGAACCAGCGGGCACTTATTGACAAGGTTCTGGCGAGGTACTCTGGAGAGTTCACCGGTGTGTTTCGTGCACTAGTCTCCACCGAAACGGATGATCTAAACTCTAGCGTGTAGTGTTTCGTGAATTGTTACAGAACTCCGATGACGCTTCCTCCAAGGCTGTCGAGATCCGATTTGAAACCAGGAGATACATCAATAACAACTCGAGCGAGAATCAGGTCCCACCTCCGCAGGGTGAACGCCTTCCTGACCTTAAGACCGCTTTGGTTCGTGGCTTCCGCTCCTCACCCCGCTTCGTTGGCCTAATCGATCCTGCTCAGGTGCACAGATGGACGTTTAAGAACAACGGCATCCTGTTCCGGGACGAGGATTGGAATCGATTGAAGAAGATAGGTACATAAGGGTCCAGCGCGGGGTTGCTGTACAGCTGAAATCTCTTTCCAGCTGAAGGGAATCCGGACGAAGAGAAGATCGGCGCGTTTGGTGTTGGTTTCTACAGCCTATTTTCCGTCACTGAGGAGCCCTTCGTCACCTCTGGGGGGAAATGGATGGGGTTCTACTGGAAGGATAAGAAAGACCAGGTACGCGTAGCTCTGTAATTTGTCCGGACATAAAGATACTTACGTCCCACCAGTTGTTCGCTCGTCGCGGCGACCTCCCCGAGAAAACCAACAACCCATGGACTACGTTCGAGATGGAGCTACGGGAACCTACATCGATTCCCGCTGCGTTCGATTTCACCCGATTTCTAGTATCCTCCATCACGTTCATGGCGCACCTCCGTGAAGTCAGCGTGTATTTCGACGACAAGCGATTAGTTCACTTGACCAAAGATGCTGGGATCCCAAAGCAACTTGCTATACCCCGGGGTCTGAGGCCCATTAGCGCGTCAGGGTTCATGAACATCAAGGTCTTGAAGTCAACTCGTAAGTAGTTTATTGAAGATGAGGCCCATTTCACGTTGACCACTGTCACTGTTTACAGCCCTCCACATCACCGCGGAAGTCATGAACTGGGTTTACAGTACTGGAACGGAGAAGCCCAAACAACCCCCCGTTGTTGAACAGACTAAGCCTAAGACCGGATTTTTCTCTTCTCTCTTTGGGTTGGGAGGGGGAAACACTCCCCAACGGACACCTTCCCCACTGCCTCCACAACCAGTTGTGAACGATGCCGAGTACCTGAAGGTCGGCCAGTCCAGCGTTGTGTTGACAATTTTCACAGCCGATGTAGACGTCAAACTCAGCCAGAAGATATCAGCGGAACTTCTCCGTTCGACGAAGAAGAATCCACCCCGTACGCTCAAGTACGAGCTTATATACGTTGGTCACCATACACACACACCAGTCACCATAGATATTGATACCCCTTTCAGACGGGAAAAGACGAGTACGATGCAAGCAAGAGAGAGGATGATGCTCAGCCCAAGGCAACAGGTAGTATTTTCCAAGGCTTGCGTGCGGACTTGGATGGGTGAGTATGATTTTGAGCCATGCTTCCTTCTGCTGATCCTAGCCTAGTTCTGGTTCTGCTCGTGTGTTCATCGTCAGTCGCGTGATAACTACAATGTAATCTTCGCTCACCTGGACTAGGGACACGCGACCGCGCAAACAACTGGTCTTGGAGGACATATGGCGGCTCGGTTTATTCCCACTGTGGAGCGGGAGTCTATTGATCTCGTGTGAGTAAGCCGTCTCTTGTTATCGCTGGTATCTTACTGGTTTCTACAGTGACAGAAACGTCGCTGGTGAGTCCATGCGTTTATTCCATGAGCAAAACGTTCATAAAACGCTCCAGTATGGAATAAGGAACTGCTTTTCGTCGGTGGATTCCTCGCACGCGCTGCCTATGAGTTGGAGATCCAAGATATCGGAACCTACTGGAGTAGCTCCGTCGCCTCGAAAAAGCCTGGCGAACCCCTTGATCCAGAATTTCGGAAGTGGTTTTATGATAAAGCCAGACACAATCTTCAGTTCTTCACTTTCCACACGTCAACTCCGTCCGCTATCGTTTCCAGCGAAATGCGATCCTCGTTCTTCAACTGCGTCGGCCGCGGACAACCTTTCCCTGTCATCTCGAGTGCAGGGATAAAATCAGCCTTCGATGTGCGAATGCCGGATCCGACGTTCTCTGCGTTCTTGAGAGAACTTCCTGTGTTCCCGGAAGAGCTTATGGACAACTCCAAGCCGATGGTCGCGGCCCTGCGGGAGAGGGGAATGTTGAAGGATATCACGTTCGCAGATGTGTTGAAAGAACTCCGGGCACGACCGTTACCAGAAGAGGAGATGGTCGCGTGTCTCCAGTGGTGGATCAGCACGTCTCAGCAGGATCCAACAGGGATCAATGATATTCGACGAGAGTTGCTAGCCGCCGCGGTTCTGACCGTCGGCTCACCGGACAATGGCGACGAACGGATCATACCATTAGAGGGAATACAAACCTTCCTGAATCCACGAAACGCAGTCGTTCCAACGGATGGTCCGCTCCCCAGCCACTTGCTGCCAATAAGTGTCAGTCGGAAGTTCGAATTGATTCAACTCCAAAAATCTCTTCAATGGAGAGAATTAACGGTCCTGGAATGGGTGCAACATATCGTGGACCCTGCAGTATACACCGGGAAGAACGAGTTCAACATCGTCGAATCCCCGGCCTGGGCAGATCGTGTACTTCAAGTCCTCGGTAGATGCTGGCCGACCCTATCGAAGGTCAATCAAACCAGCATCATCGGACTACTCGACAAGCTTGCCTGTGTCCCAACATCCGTCGGGATGAAGGCACCAAGCGAGGCATATTTCTCTAACGCGGATATCTTCCGCGATCTACCCGTTGTCAATCTCCCGTCTGGGGCGCAAATTAAAGGCAATCTGGAGAAAGTGTTGGCCGACCTGGGAGTACGGAAGCACGTCGATCTCCAGGTCATCTTTAATCGGTAGGCCTCCCACTCACCGATAACGTACCCTTCTCATTCGATCATTGTAGGATGATCAAGACCGGCGATTGGACCACCCCAGACCTAATTAAATACCTCGTTTCAGTCCAGTCCACACTACAATCCATGGAGATTGAAAGGCTCCGACTCACCCCCGCGTTTCCCGAGGAGGCAGCTGTCGAGCAAAGCAAGAATGAGGATGGCACACCGAAGAAGGTCCCGAAGTTTAGAGCCTCTGACTTGTACGAGCCGTTAGACGTATTCAGGAGCCTTGGCCTGACGATCATCGACTGGCGTGGAAAGGATGGGAAGCACAGATGGAGGTCCAGCAGCGAAGAAGGCAGGCACGACATGGCTTAACCTTTCTGCGTACTAACCCCACCTTCCCAGCCAAGTTTTTGTTCAGTCTGGGATTGAGGCGGTATCCACCGACAGAGATTATCCTTGATATCGCCTCCAAGAGTGAACCACAGAGGACAACCGCGCTGAATTACTTCCTCGACAACTATATCCAGAAATACACGGACTACACTGCCGACGCCCATGCAAACATCGCTTTCGTTCCTGCTATCCATAAAGGCCAAAAGAAATTAGTGAAGCCGCTTGAGGTCTTCTCGAATCCTGATTGGCAATCGCTCGGTTTCCCTGTCTTGGACCCTACCCTAAGACAAGACGCGGCTAATAAACTGAAGATAAAGGAACACCCACCCACCAACCAATTAGTTCGCCTTTTAGAAGCGTCTCCTCCAAACACCGAGGCTCAGGCCCGCGAATGGTTTGGGGTTCTCTCTCGTCGTATATCAGGTTCGCGTGGTGTCCTGCGATGCATGCGTGTACTGACATTTCCCAGACTTCCTTGCTTCTGAACTAGTCAAACTATCCGCGATGCGTATCGTTCCCACGCCCGATGACTCCCCAAAGTCCACGGGCCATCGGCTATTACCGCCAAACCAATGTTACTTCAAGGGCGATTCCAGCGGGCAGTTCCATTCTAAACTGTTTGTTTTTGTTGACTTTGGTACTTCAGCAAACAGTTTCCTGAAAGCATGCGGAACAAAAGGAGAACCGTCTGTAGAGGAGATTGTTCTGATCCTGTTGAAAGATCCACGACAGTTCTTCCAGCTTGCGGACGGGCGGGACAAGTGAGACCTTCAAACGCAACTGGCTAACATGATTCTAACGGTGTTATTCGTAGCTATCTTGTGGAGCTGCGTAACATTGCCATCAACATCCGATCGTTGAGCTACGTTACCTCGACAAAACTCAAGAAAGCACCAGTTCTTATCGGTTCTCGACGTGTCCGGAGACAGAAGTCTGATAAATCCGCGGATCCCGTCGATGGTGATGAAGAAGATTGGGACCTGGAGTACGATCTACTGGCCCCAAACCAGGTCGCAATTGCAGACGATACGATCGCCCTGCAACAATTCGGCGAGAACATTTTCTGTGCTCCGCAAGAAGACATTCTCGAAGGTGAGTACGGCAGCGCAGGTCCCTGGTATTCCGCGTCAGCTCTGGAAATTGCAGGCTTCTATCAATCCCTTGGCTGCAAACGACTCAGCGACCTCGTTCGAGAGGAATATAAAACATCGCAGGAGATATATGGGCACAAGACAGCTCAAGAGGTCCGGTCCCTAATTCTTGAAAGATTACCGCTTTTCCTCCACGAACATACTCATGCTGCGACCCGGGTCTCCTTTACATGGTTGAATAATGAGAGAAACTTCATTGTTCGAACGTTCGGAAAAGTTGCGGTTACGAGGAGCCTCAACTTTGCAGGCACTAAATCATCCAAATCCATCGAAACGTCGGCCATTGCGAGACGGGAGGGCAAGGGTGCAATACAACTATGGTTGGCCGGCAACGCACAAGTGGATATGTACGAGGTTGCGACTTCGTTGTGCCGTTTGCTCTTCGACACGTACAGGGTCAACGATGCTTTATTGTTTATGACGATACTGTCAACAGACCTCCGTGCCTTACGGAGACGAGGATACAATGGTGGTTACGAAATTCCTTCCTTGCTTTGGCCCCGCTAACCGGATTTCGGCAGTCGACCGCATTCTGAAGCAACAGAAAGCGGAGCGAGAAGCCGCCGCAGAAGCCCTAGCCAAGGAGAAGGCGGACAAAACCGCCTTGGTTTCCCCTCCACCAGTCCCTTCAAAGCCTGAATCTATTCCAACACCCGCCCCAGTTCTGGCACCGGCGCCAACACTACCAACACCTGCACCAACACCTGCACCAGTACCAACACGGGCGCCGGCACCGGCACCAGCACCTGCACCAGTTCCAGCCCCCACCCCAACACGAACACCTACCCCTGGCCCTGATAATTCTGGAGACGTTAATACCGATCGGTTGGGTATTAACTCGAAAACTAGATCATCCTTTGACGGGGATTCCGGGGGACGATCAAGACCGAGTTTGATAGATAACTTCAGGCAAAAGATGTATTCCAGACCGCAGCTTCCTACGCTCTTGGATAAGGGCCCTCAAGCACCTGAAAAACCTATCAGAGACTTGATAACCCCGTTATCCAATATTGGTGGGCTGCTACGACTCCTACAATCAATCAGCTGACGGGAGTTTTGCCAGCCTCAAATATTGACACTGCGATCAGGGCGTGTAAGGAGGAGAAGGGTGATCTAATTCAGAGTCGGCAGCAGATGCAAATGGTCAAGGAGTCCCTTAATGACGGTTACTGCGATATATCGGGCAACATTGGTGATCTCACGCTTTCGGGTAAGCAAGACACGCCATATCAGTTACTCCGACCTCAAATAACTGTATCTAAGGTGAGATGGGCAAAATTAGGATGTATTTCTCCAAGGGTATGGTGTATATTCGGATACTTCGGAAGGGTTACATCCTAACCAATTTGAATGCAGATGTCTCTGATCCTGCCGAAATCCTGAAGACGAAGAAGAATACGATCGCCCGCTTCATTCATGTGGTGATGCCCATTCGGGACCTATATCAGTTACCTCCGACCAGCGTACACATCTTCTACGACCTTGCCGGAAGTACTATTGCATTCAACCGTGATGCAAGTATATTCCTGAATTTAAGATACTTCGAAGCATGGCGTATGCGTCGTTTCCTGTTTCTCCGTCACCTCAGCTCATTAGGCTTCAACTAGACGATGACCAAGTAAGGAGAGGAGATCTGGTCGAAGCTTATACCTCATGGTAACCGACCTTCTTCCTCTTGAATATCCCCAATCTGTTCGCTCACCGGAACTGATCAGGTACTTCACCCTGGCACATGAGATCGCCCACAACCTAGTCCAACCTCACAACTCGGAACATGAGTTCTACTTTTCATCAATTTGCCAGAGGTTTTTGCCTGGGCTCTCAAAACTTACACTCGCGGAGAAATGACGTTGGGGGTTCGGCTCGCATCTGACGGGTGATTTTCTCCTGGTACAGCCGGACATAACGATATCCCATTCAGTCTAGTTCACTGCTATCCCGACCATCCTCTGTACTCAAGTAATGTGCTATTGAAATACGGTTTGGTTCTTCGGGGTTGGCGGAGGCCGCTACGGCACGTGGCATCAGGAAACCTTGTGGGACCTGAGACCTTCGATCATCCAAGTCGCGTGTTTAGCGGACCTATGACCTTCGTTTCTCCGTCGAGGGCAACCCTAGTGTCTCCAGCATCCGGAATTCAGTACTTGATGGGGAACCAGCGGCAAATCTGACTGGCACCAGACTTCCCCTGCTGCGAACGCTGAGCGCGTTGCTTACTTGCTCCTGGGTCTGCTTCCGTAGTACATCAATGGAGCAAATAAGAGGGCTTCCCGACGGTTGCAAACCTTGGACCATCTCGCAGCCGTTCTGGACGCCATCTGGTCGGACTTAGGTGATGAACTGGTCAATAACTTCCGTCCGGCGAGGTCAGGGACTGTTTTTTCGGTCACCTGGTACAGGTGCCCATGATCTTGGGTGCCGCTGCGATCAGATGCTTGATTTTGCGAGCGTGTCGTTCCTTTCCTGAGCTTGGGCTTCACAGCACATGTCGCAAACCACGGGTTTTGGCAGCTGCTGATCCTGGATTGCAACCCGAGCCCGCCATGCGGGGCCCGATATAGCTCTCTTCCAGGACAACATCCGGGAGGGATCACATGCAACCACAGAAGATAGTATAAATACCAGGAAGAACGAAGAGAAACTGTAGGCCAATACCAGTCTCAATGAAGTTGTCCACCACCCTCGTCTCTCTTGCTATCGCGGCAGGCGCTGCGGCGCGCCAGATAACGATTTACAATCATTGCCCTTTCACCATCTGGTACGTTCCGTGTGTCCAGTACCGGGTTCGGTTGGTTGCTGACGTTGTTGAATCCATAGGCCAGCTGTATGTGTGCATGAGCTTTGCCATCCTCTCTGTTTAATCCTCGTCGCAGATATACACAGGCAGTGGCTCCGGCCCCAAGACCGGGTCAGCTTCCGGTCGTTTATCGCTGATACCGCTTACTGACCGCATTTCACGTTTAGATGGGAAGCCCCAGCCTACTCTAGCAGGGTGGTCACTGTTCCAGACAACTGGACTGCCGGTCGTATCTGGGGCAGGCGCAACTGTGACTTCAGTAAGCCCGACGTCCAAAGTTGTGCGATCGGCTCCTGCATCGGTGGCCTTGAATGCACTAACCCGGTACGCTGATCATTCCTTCGATCGGGAATTGACGATTTACTGTCACACGCCTAGGGTGTTCCCCCTGTCACCTTGGCTGAGTTATCTTTGCGTCAAGCTGGGAATACCGACTTCTACGACGTCTCCCTTGTGGATGGTTATGGGTTGCCCGTGAGGCTTACCCCCTCTGCGTCTGCTTGTCATGTCGCGGAATGCGCAGTCGACCTTGGCCCTATCTGCCCTGCCCCTTTGAAGGGACCGTATGACGCGAACGGTTTCCCTCTTGGATGCAAGAGCGCTTGCGAAGCTAATTTGGATGGCAACCCGGGTGTGTAACTCTTCCAGATCATAACCTCGCTTAGGGCTAATCACGAACCTCATGATAGGCAACTCTCCCAACTGCTGCTCCGGAAGTCACAATGTTCCGGCGACCTGCCCTCCGTCCGGCGTTCAGTACTACAGCTTCTTCAGTGCGTTGTTTTATAGCAGACCTCACTCCGAATGTGTTTATTCAACGGTTCACTTCCTACAGAGAGCAACTGTCCCAACTCCTACGTCTATGCTTATGACGAGAGCAGCGGAACTGCTTTGTGGACCTGCGGGCCTGAGCAAAACAGCGCCTACACCGTCACCTTCTGCCCCTGAGCCCTAAATAAGCGGACGGCACCAGTACGGCACCAGCCCATACCCCCGAATATTGTATCTAGGAAAACAAATATATCCCGTGATCCGGTGAATACACCTGTATTGAGGTTGAGGCGGATGGAGGTTGTCTCCGGCCTAACCTACGTAACTGGGATGAGCGCTACCGCACCCGAACAAGGTGGGGCGCACTGTCTCCCCGCGGCGGGGTATAAATTCTGACGCGTCACACGTCATGGATCGGCACTAACATCAACCCATTAACCCTCCAACAAGATGTACGTCGCAGGGATAATGGACCATTTCTCCGACGCCCCCAAGATGGAACTAATCGTCTGGGGCTCAACCCTGGGAGCCTTTGCTTCGTCTGCTTTCGACACTCGCACCCAGCTGAAGAGGGCAAGGTCAAAAGCTGGAGGCATCAAGCCCGGTTCCACGGGCCCACGTATCTGGACCAGCCTCGCGATATGGGGGCAGTTTGGTGGAATTACTATTCCGACGCTCATTTATTGGACAGCCACCGCGTTCAACAAGTTTCACCAGCCGGAATGGATGACAGAATACGCTCTCCCACCCCCTCCCGATGCCTTTGGAGTCGACGGCGTTGTGATTGGAAGGGCGGTCGGATTGTTGGCTTTTTCTGCTGGGATGGTTTTGAGACACGCTGCGCTGAAGGTTTTAGGAGACCAGGTCTACACAATCGGAGTGGGTGCTCCATTTTTCCGGTGTTACCGGCAGCTTACGTTCTTCCGGAGCTGTAGATAAGGGAGAAACCCAGGCTCGTTGACAACGGACCTTTCGCATGCGTCCGCCACCCGCTCTACACGCAAGTTTTCTATTCACCGCTTGCCGATTCGTGCCCCTTATGACCCTATTCGCAGCGGAAACCTCATCGTCGGAGCGTCGCTTGCTCTCGCATTCTGGTCGTATATCCCTCTCTACATCCTTCCCATTACGATCAGTGGGCACATACTAAAGGTGCCGATTGAGGTACGTGATCGTCATCAACATCCACACTGAAGTCACGAGCTCATCCGTCGTGGACGAACGCGCGTTCCAGGAAAGAACGATAGTAGAAGACCCGGAGCTTGGAAATGAATACAAGCTATACAAAATCAAGGTCCCATATAGGATTATCCCGTACATCTGGTGAAAGCAAGCCAGGAATGGCCGGATTGAATTAAGAGTTTACGTCTACCTTGTCCCCATCCACACCGGGCTTTGACGATCCCAAAGCTATTTACGCTAATCCACAACTTAATCTAACTTCTTGGAGTCAGGGCATTACCTCGCTTCCGCCTCGAACAACTCCATCAATACAAATCTGCTAGTCTAGACACAAGACGATTGGGAGCATCCCTGCAGCTCTCCTCACTCACTGAGCGGAGGTGACCGGTCGGAGTTGAATCTTTTGATACCATCATCAAAGATCTGGTTTTCGGATCTCATGTGGCGCTGCAGGGATCGATCAGTGCAGCCTCGGCTAGCATTTCAAACTCAGATCACCAGAACGTCTGGCTCGAGACTACAAATCTGCAACCCTCATAAGCGTGCTGGCTGCCACACTCGAACTCCTGTGACAATTCCGTGGGAAATGAGACCCATTACATATGATTGACGCCGGGGGATTCGCAGACGACACACCGACATGCTGATTCCACGCCAGGCACCTTTCGCATATGTATATTTCCTGGCAATACCCCGTACCCTCTCCCGGTATGACTAGTCCCTCCTACCATCCCCACTACCATCCCCGCCACTCAGCTTAGTACTCTGGAAAAACGCAATCGCACGCCTGGGCTCTTATTGTACGACTGACCACTTGCCGTGCCTCATTACGATTCCATGCTTCCTCTTCATAATCCAGAAATGATCTCTCCTGTTGCCTCCAATGATGCTTCAGAGAGCCCGATCGTCTCACAGTGGCAACACCTCGCTTCAATGGATCGGCAGTCTCCTGATTTTCTTCCCTTACTTTCGGCCCTTACCGCTGGGGCCGATCGACCCTCGACAACAGCGCTTCGGGACAACGGTGCCGAGATCGCTCTCGGTGCCATGGACGATGTCAGTTACCCCTTCTCTGTAAAGACGATAGCTTATGCTGCCCCCTTTTCACAGCTTTTTATGGACGGTAAAATCCCGAGTGAAAATAAACGCGATACCCTCTCTACGATGCGGACGCTTGCGTATAGTTCGGGTCAAATTCCTTCCCGTTACCAAGTTAATCGATGCTCCTTGAAGGAGGAGGCGGGTGTGATTGCCAACGGCGCTTTCGCGGACGTTCGAAAGGGAAGGTTAGGCGGTCAGACGGTAGCCATTAGGACCCTGAGGGTGGATCAGTCGAAAACCAATCACTCTGAGACCCGGAAGGTTCGTGTCGCATCCGCCTCGTTCTTTGGTATGCATTAACGAACGGGCCATCCAATCAAGCTCTTCTGCAAAGAATCCGTCCTCTGGATGAGCATTTCTCATCCACACCTCTTACAGCTCATTGCCGTCGATATCAACACACACACCGGCCAATACTCGATGATCTCGGAGATGATGGTGAACGGGAATATTAGGGAGTATATCCGGAATAATTCAACAAATAGGCACCGTCTGGTATGATTGCCTCCTTGAGTTTGCATGGATGATATTTACCCTGCTCCCTACTCAGCTTGAGGAAGCCGCTACAGGGTTAAGTTACCTCCATAAATGCGACATTGTCCACGGGGATTTAAAAGGGGTGCGTTCATCGCAATCAATACCGTGACGTGTCCTCACAGGATCCGCAGTACAACATCTTAATTACTAACGAGGCACCTCCCCGAGCTTGTTTGGCCGACTTCGGTCTTTCAACTCTCACCCCTGGCGGGCCAGGAGAGACGACAACGACGACCGTTGGTGGCACACCTATCTACATGGCCCCAGAGCTACTATGCCCCACAAAGTTCAATAAATCGAGCGGCCGACCAACACAACCTGGAGATATCTACGCTTTTGGGATGGTGATATACGAAGTCCTGACCGGATTCCAGCCATTTCACGAACAAAAGCGCGGGATTTTTGATCTCACATACCAAGTGGCACATGGATTGAGACCGACCAGACCCGATAATGTGGAGCAGGTTGGATTTGGAGACGGGACTTGGGAATTGGTGGAAGAATGTTGGACGGAAGAGGCAACGAGAAGGCCAACGACCGATCGGGTGCTCGCCCACCTGAAACACGTTGCCGCATTCTCGGCGATTGTCGATCCAACTCCTGAAATGCCTCGTGAGAGTATTGAGAACTCTTTGGGGTTTGATTCTTCCAGTAAGGGCTTCATGTTTCTGACCCGCGATGACTCTCACCTCGGTGCACAAGGTCAAATACAATTATTCAATTCTACAGTGGCTACTGTTCAACCTCCGGACAACCCAGGAAGCCCGGTCAGCACAGTTAACGCAAACAGCATGGTGGCGTTCGAGGTGCCAAGAAGTAACAGTATGACAACGGTTCTGAGTAGGAACAGCGAAGACGCTCACCGCAGTGGTAGTAATTTCCTGGTCCTTATCTATTCTGCCTCACAGCTAACCTCCGAGGGTTCTAGTTAAGCTTTCATTCGAGCCTGGGACCGCGCCTCCATACGCCAGTCCAACCAAGAAGATACCCTTTCGACGCCCATTCTTGGCAACGAAGCTCTTGGTTGAACGGCGGCCTGAGAAGATCCTGAACTCCACTATTCCTATGCCTGTCTTTTTCGCAAAGAAACCTGATCCCTTGGGGTTGCGTGGATTAATCAACAAGCTCAAGCTCAAACCCGCCACTGACCCTTCCACCTCAACTCGCCGGTCTTAATGATATTAATCCTTATTGATTTGTATGCGTACAGTGGAGCGCGGGACGCTTTGAAAACTCGTGTAATATTCAAGTAGATGTAGTATTATGAACATTTCCCATGTGTTCTTGGAAATCCCTCCGATACACTGAATACCACATTGAATGACGTACCCAGCTGCAAGCCGGCATACCAAACCAAACGCCCCGAGTAGCTTGTGATTTGCGTACCCAAAACGAGCCAGAGCAAGGTGCATGCGCATACAGGATGGGGTCGAGGGCAGTTGGCATGTCGTTTGTCCGAAACTCGGATGATAACTTATGATCCGCTTCGTCCAAATTCTAACCGTGACTTGTCACGTCCACCACGGTGTCCCAACTCGTTATTTCCTCCGCCAACACAAATCACCTTTGGTTGAAGGACCATAGATATCGCGTTATGAAGGATAATGTCGGCGGTGGGCGCGTTTCTGGTCGCGAAACGCGAAACTGATGGCAGTCATCGCCAAGTCGGGGGCAAGGTATATTAGCACAACTCCTCTTTCAGGGTATCGACTCACTTGGGTTTCATGACAGTGGTAACGCTCGCAAAGACCTCGAATTTACCGACAACATTGTAGCCATGAGTCCAAAACCAGAGATACCGATGGATTATTTTCTTCGACTGTTATTCTCGCCTTGATTGGCGCAGACGTTTCGGACGTCGTCATAACCAGCATAACGCATGCTTAACTGGTTTTGATCCAGGATACGTGAAAACGGTATGTTTGCCCCAACGTTACGAGTCTGAGCCTTCTTCATCTCTGTATCGCGTTTAGTCCGACCAGATTCATACAAGAAACATAGGAAGTCCCAATACCCATTACGCTTCATCATTTGAGTTTCAGCATCAGCGCTACACGCCCCGACGCTGATCCCTGGCCATTGTTGACGCCTGGCAGCGTCCATATAAATTCACGGATCCAAAAGATTTAACAGACGGTTGGGACTCCGGGTACTCTTGTGTGTGTGTATTCTTTTCGATTAGCGCTACCCCGGTGATCGAATCCTGGCCTCATCCTCCTGCGGCACGCCCCTTCCACGAGCCACTACTTTATATACCCTTCCGGCCCCTTCTTCCAGGCATCCCCATCTCCCTCTAATACTTTGGGAGTGCGAGGTTACACTACCGTTATATATACCCACTAATAGGGACACCCATCACTTCACGACCTCATGACCTTTTCAATCGCGCCTCCAATGGTCGCTATCATCAATCGCTTCACTCGCCGCGACGCACGGCCCCCCCAGGTTCTCACTCCAGGTAACCTCCGTTCTCCGTTCTCATTCAGCCATGGTCAATGACCAGTTCTCGCAGAAAAAATCGTCCTCCAGCAGCGGCAGCACCTCGCTTCTCGTGATTCGAAATCTACCGATCACCAGCAAATAGCACCGCTCGTTGATAGCGAGAAGAATAGAGAAATTGCCTTGAGCTTCAGGGGGGAAGATGCAGCTATCGTCATAAACACCATCGACAAAGTAAGCTGGTCCCGACCGTTCACGTCCACTACTGCAACTCAGACTATCCATCTGGCTCGAAGGTGTTAAGGGAAAATCAAATCCCATATACAACCAAGGCGCACGGCTTCAAACTGATGCGAAGACTTGCCGGGGCCTCACGTCAAGTCCCAAAAAGCTATCTTGTCGGTACATTCACCAGATATAAGGTCGAGAAGGCAGTAATCGCGAACGGCGGATTCGCGGACATCCGAAAGGGGAAATTGGGATGGATGGATGTGGCCATCAAGACCATTCGCACATCGCTTGAGACAGACATCGGTACAATCCACGAGGTGTGTGAATCTGTCGGATCTTCCATTCTTGACGATTGATCAACATGAAATACCGAACCCAGGCCTTCTGCAAGGAATGCGTAGTTTGGATGAACATATCTCACCCTAATATCCTACAACTTATCGCAGTCAAAATCAAACCTAATTCCAGCAAATTTTCGATGATATCGGAGATGATGACGAATGGAAACATCCTTACTTATATCAATAACAAGAAGACGAACAGGATTCGCCTGGTGCGGCTTTCAGTCATCAATGCTCCTCCGGTGAAATAACTGATCGGGACCGCAGTTGGAGGACGTTGCGAAAGGCCTCGAATATCTGCACAAGTCCGATATTATTCATGGAGACTTAAAAGGGGTACGTTAATATCTCAGCCTTCTTACCCCTTTCCACCGCTACGGCCAACATCAATCCTGTTAACTTGCTATCGTAGCCCAACATCCTAATCAATAACGAGGTGTCTCCACGAGCTTGCATATCGGATTTCGGACTCTGCGCTATCACGTCAAGCAGGTCTTTTGGCCCTACCGAAGCGGGCGCTGGTGGTACCCCTGGCTGCATGGCCCCCGAGTTATTCTCTGAGAGTGCAAAGCTTTCTAAAGAGGCGGACATGTATGCTTTTGGAATAGTGGTTTATGAGGTAATCACCGGCGTCCGCCCGTTCGGAGACCGTAAGCTGGTGGAACTTCAGATGCTTACCCTCCGGGGCTTGAGACCGTCCAGACCAGAAGATCCAGTTGCTACCGGGTTCGGCGAAGGGACGTGGGAATTTATCGAAAAATGCTGGGACGGGAATCCCAAACAACGTCCCACGGCCAGGGAGGCAGTGGAGCACTTCGAGCGTGTCGCAAGTACTTCGACGGCCGTTGATCCAGGTCCCACGATACCTGTTCATAGACCACCCGCTCAAGCCCCCTCCAGACTGGAGAACAGTTCTAAAGGTCTATGTGAGTACCACAGGCTCAGCACAGCGTCCCCTCCCTGACAACATTCCAAGCCAAATTATTTGTCCCCCCATCGACAAATAACCTAGGCAGGCTCCAACAAACAGCTCTCACCGCGCGCGTACTGGTTAGCAATCGGGCTGTCCCCGTCCCCGTCCTCCCGACCAATGGGGAACCTAATCTACTGGACCGCGTGCTTTGTGGCATCAAATCACTTCTGCCTGCACATCGTCAGGTCGCACCCCCATGAGATGACGATTGAATTCATTATACCCATGCATCACATATACCCCCACACCCTACCTTTACTTGCATGTCCGGGACTTGCGAAAGATCATTTGCTAATTCGACGTAGTTATTATTGTTACACTGGCGGGTTCCCCTCTTATATTTCCCCCCTCACTGTGTTCCCATCTATGTCACCTGTATTATTCGTACCCACCGCCCACAAATGTTGACCATTTCGTGGTGAATCGCGTCGCTTCATCCCCTTGGAGCGCGGGGAATATCGACCTCGGGTTGTGCCGAACACTCCGCCAGCGGTTACATTGCTGTCCTCCACTTCGTCCGATCCACCGACACCGACAATGCGCCCTTGACCGGCGGTACAACAACGACATGACTACCTCATATCTGTAACTACGATTCTGCGTAGCAGCCATTCTGGGACTCAGTTACGACAACGACAGAGTCACACCCACCATGCTGATTATCGATTAACGCTGAGCGGCATCGCTTCGCGGACACAAAAATCCTCAGGACCCCGATAACCCTCTGCCCATATTATCCAGCACCTTTGCCACGCGAAACTGTATTCCTGATTGCGGAGTCAACGGATCACAGCCTGCGTTCAACGCCATTGCACGCAGTCTCCTCGAGGCACCGTTACCTTTTACTTATACAAATGAGAGCCTCCTCCACCCCCCTTCATCATGCCAGCGAAACCTTTCCCTCCGACAACATAACCTTACTTTATTGATCCTTTAATCCGTTCCTCACGACATTACGACTCCACGCTTACGATGCCCATCCGCTTTCCCTTTCTCAATTTCGGAAGGAAACCCCGCGCTGATCCCGGACGCCCAGTCCAAAGCCCGGACTTTCTTCGTCCCTCCCCCTCCCCTAACAATGGTGTACAACTTGGTCCCCCGGATCGGCGGACTGTCTTTTCGCAATGGCAACACCTAGGCTCGCTGGACTCAAAACCCCGCGAGTACGTCGAACTCCTATGGACACTCGTTGATGCAGAAAGCAATAGGAATGTTGCCTTGAAATTCACCGGTAACGATGCCAAGGTTGTAATTAATATACTTGGCGAGGTAAGTTTCGGTCATTGTCGAGTGTTTCTACTATCCCTTACACATATTTGTTTCCGTTGAACACCAGGCTCTGAGAGGTGGTAGGCTGGAGAGTAAACTCGCCCGTCACACCTTTTCCATGCTTCGCAAACTCGCCGGAAAAACTGGCCAACTCCCAGACAGTTATTTGGTCACCAGAGGTACCAATTATCGGGTTGAAGAAAGGATTTTCGCATGCGGCGGGTTCGCGGACGTTCGGAGGGGAATATTAAACAAGAAGCCGGTGGCTGTGAAGACTATTCGCATGGCAGAGGATACCAGCATGTCTAGGATCCAAAAGGTGGGTATCATCATAAACGTTAGATCTAGGTGCTTCTGACATGCACAGATACAGGAATTTTGCAAGGAATCTGTTCTTTGGATGCACACTTCGCATCCTAATGTTCTGGGGCTCATCGCAGTGGATATCGACCCTCGGACCGGAACACTTTCAATGATTTCGGAACTAATGAAAAATGGACATATTATGGATTACATACGTGTGAAGAAGGCGAACAGGATTCGTCTGGTGCGGCACTTCTACCTCTAACTCTTCTGTGGGCTGACTGTTCCAAAGTTGGAGGATGTTACGAGAGGCTTACAGTACCTTCACAAATGCGGAATTGTCCATGGGGACCTGAAAGGGGTGAGTTACGTTGTCTGTGTCTAGCGCCCCGCCGGTGGGAGAGATGTCCAATTTCGTTGACCCGATATCACCCTGTCCCAGAGAAACATCCTGATCAAGAACGGAGCAACACCTCAGGCGTGTATCTCCGATTTCGGTTTTTCGACCCTCACACCCACCATGTCCTTCGTCGTGTCTGCGAGTGCTGATGAATCCAAGGGTACATGGACTCACATGGCCCCAGAACTGCTTTACCCCGAGAAATTTGGCCTCCGCACAAGCCGGGTTTCCAAGCAGGCAGACATATATGCCTTCGGAATGGTTGTCTACGAAGTCCTTACTGGGCGCATCCCCTTCGGAGTGGAGAAACGCCGACACCAAGAAGTCATATTGCGCGTAATGCAGGGCAAAAGGCCAAACAAACCAGAAAAAGCGGCGGAAATTGGCTTTGGTGGAGGCACATGGGAATTGGTCCAACGATGCTGGGACGAAAACCGAAATGGACGACCCACGGCGGACAAGATCCTTGAACATTTCCGCCGCGTGGCACGAACGTCGACGGTTGTTCCACCGGGACCCACAATACCGGTCCATGGGGCTGAACACACAGCCACCTCCGAACCTGATAGCAGTTCCGGAGACTTTTGTCAGTGTCTTCTTCGGATCACGCATCCTAACCCTCATCTTATACTTTCAATGTTTCCAGCCCCGCTGTTCGCCGCTTCTCCCCGGGAAAACACAAGTTTCGTCCAGCGGGTCGGATTTGTCGCGGATCTTATGACCGGTGGTGGCAGCCCCCACTCTGTAATTTCTATGCCCCGTGTGCAGTTGGTTCGCGCGAAACCTTCACTATTCGACCGCTTAGGGGCACGCGTCAAGGGCCGGGGGCCCGCACCTCGTCTCGGTGCCCCCACACCCCTGCCGTTTCGGACTTGAGCACATTTTACGCCTATCCCCCATATGGCCTTACATCTTTCGTCCGTACTCATGTTCATCTGTTATGTTCTTAACGTGCAGCGCACCCATTAAGTACTTTCACCTCACTGTTATCAAGGTGTTTATCCACCCTTTACCTACTTTGGACCCTACGTAGTCGATCTACAGGTATTTATCATACTCTTTTCGGGTCATGTCGATTGGTTACCATTCCCTGTCCCGTTTCTTCACACAAAGAGATATCGGGAAACTGATATTCCCACCATGGCTACCGAACGGGAAACTGAGGCAGCCTTCCCGATTTCTTTTTCTGGAAATTGCCGGACAGGTAGCTAGTACCCATAAGTAGCACAAGACTCTCGTTCACAAAAACCACCGACCCCAAGCCCTGTGCCAATCAACAGCGTATCCCACTCAATCTCGGTCGCAGTTCTAAGCCACTTCATGTGACCTGGAGGTCCTGATCCCCATACAAATCCTTTTATCAGTGCACCGGTTTTCAATTCCAATAATCACCACAAGCATCTCGCCGTGGGCCGCGTTCCCTTCACGGCATTCGGGCCACTGATGGTTTGACAATGACAGCTCCATGACACCAGGGACTTTCGGTCGCCAGTGATTGTCTTTGTCATCTTTTCCGGCAGGAATGTCCGGGGGGATGGTCCTGTGTGCTCTCATATATCAGAAAACCCCCCAGGACGGCTGCGTGCTTTTCCCTCGAGGCGAGAAGCGTATATCTTGGAGTCATCTCATGATCCCTTCTCTTGATCATGTTTAACGACTTCATCGTCTCCAACTCTACTTCAGGAGTCCAGATCCGCACGTCCCTCAGTTAATCCCACTCTAATTGGACAACGGAAACTCTCACGACCACAACGTATTCCGACCCCGCCCATATCATCGTCCGCGCCTCCTTGAATATACCCACGATGAGGATCCAAAACTTCTTCCGTCAACTCATCCTCGAGTATAACAGCGATAATGACACTCCAACGCCGGATAGCGCCCCTCCTTGCGATGCTCCTGCAGACCAGTTACGGGGTGGCCATATCGTCTCTAAATGGAGACGTTTAGAACAGTTCGACCCCAAGTCCCAAGAGTACCTTTTACTTCTCACTTCCATCCTCGACGACCGGGCGGACAGAAAGGCCACGACATCTCTTGAGGGTGAAGATGCTGCCGTTGTTCTTGATATCCTTGCCAGAGTACGTGACCATCCACCTATCTGGGCCGATTACAAAGCCATCCCGGTTTCGTCGGTGCTCATCTTCTCTCCCGCTCACAGGTTCTTGCTCGTGGCCGAAACCTAGGAAAACTCTCAAGCCGTACCCTCGGCATGCTCCGGGGTCTCGCATTCAATGCTTGCCAGGTTCCAGACCGTTACAAGATCGACTGTAGTTTGGTCTTCGAGATCGATCCCGTGGTTTTCGCTAGCGGAGGGTTTTCAGACGTTCGGAGGGGAAACTTGGGGGGTCAACTGGTCGCTGTCAAGGTTTTGCGCACGTCACTCAACAGTAACCTCCACGAGCTCCAAAAGGTCAGACGCGCTGGGCTCTGTCTTTTTTCTCTATGCTGACCAGCGTACACCGGCTGTAGCATTTCTGCAAAGAGGCTGTCCTTTGGAAGAACATCTCTCACCCTAACATCCTTGGCCTCATTGCAGTCGAGATCGACAGCTACACTGGGAAATGCTCAATGATCTCCGAACTCATGGTGAACGGCAATATCGTTAATTTCATTCGGTTAAACTCGGTAAACCGGCTCCGTTTGGTAATCGACGTTCAGTTCCACTCTTCCGGAAAATTCGAACTCATTCTCCCCTCAACCCAGCTTGCAGATGCTGCCGAAGGACTACAGTACCTCCACGATCGCAAGCTTATTCATGGGGACGTAAAAGGGGTAAGCTCCCACCGCCCACCTTGTGCCTTCCATCAATTACACTGACATCGACTTTCATCTGCTCTCGGGGTAACAGCCCAACATCCTTATCACAAATGGGACACCCCCTCGAGCCTGTCTTTCCGACTTCGGATTTTCGACCCCGGCCCCGACGGTGTCTTATCTCACTTCCACCGAAGGGATGAACCCCGGCGGGGGGACACGACCCTATATGGCACCAGAACTGATCTATCCGGCGAAGTTCAATCTCCCTCAGTCAAAAGTATCGAGAGAGGGAGATATTTATGCCTTCGGGATGGTCATATACGAAATCGTGACGGGAGTCCGTCCATTCGGCATAGAGGGTTTCAGACCTGAGGAAGTGGTGTTTGTGGTGTTGGATGGAAAAAGGCCTGCAAAACCGGAGGATGTAGAGGCTGTTGGGTTTGGACGAGCGATTTGGGACTTGGTGGAGAAATGCTGGCTGGAGGACCGGATGCAACGACCCAAGACTTGGGACGTGCGTCTGTCTCTGTCAATCGCAGCATCCATGTCATCACCCGTACCCCCTGGCCCGAGGATGGCTGTTTCGTTGACTCGGGGGAACAGCTCTTCCTCTATGGTATCCAGCACCCACAGTAAGTGATTGGCCCCTTTATCCACCCCTTTCCCAACTGACCCGGTGCGCAGTCGAACTATTTGGCGACGATCGCGGACCAACCACTCCAACAGACCCAGATGGAAGTGGTGAAACAAGCAGCAGCCGACAGGACACCGGCTCGATTTTCGAACATCCCATGATAGAACATTCGCTTCATGTTGCAAGCCAAGTTGTTAACACCGTCCAAGCCTCTATACCTCCAGCCATTCGGGAGAAGTTCGCGGGGCTCGAACGCCTCCAAGTCCGCGACTTTATCGATAACTTCCGCGCGAGATTCAACTTCGACCCCCCTCGTACCAATCTACAACAAGAATGAACCCCAGCTGCTTTCACGATCCTGTTTGCGACCCCAAATGCTCTCGTTTTGCTTGTACGGACCATTGTTTTGTGTGTGACTATTGTAAAGCTGCTTTGTATTTCCCTTTGTTTGAATGCACTTCCGGTTGCAAGGTGGTGCTTGTGCACTTCACGAAAGGGCTCCGTTTCATAATCGCCCGAACTGCCGGTGGAGTGCTTTACACAGCGCCCATAAAATGGGAAGTGTTCATCGATAAGGGTTGGGCCTTTCATTTCCAGCGAACAAGGTGTGCCCCTTTCACCTTATCGTCCATCTTCTCGGGTGGCTTCACGAGAATCACATAAGTTGGTGAGAAGAATTTGCAACGGCTTGAGGACTTACGAGATGGTTACGAAAGAGGTTATCTGACAGCACGGCCGTTTCCCTCTGTCCTGAGCTCAACCCCGCGCTGTGGGAGGCCACCGGCCACCGGTTACCACCGGGTAGGAAATAGTCCATCAGCCGAGCCCGTATGTATGCATACGGTTTTTGAAACGAGATCTGCTTGCATAGTTGATCAAGTCACCCTCCACATGAGCCAGGGACTAACCATTCGCAGCACAAGTGGATTTGAATATCTTAAGCACGCTGGTCGCGGATGCACCCGCAATCTCGCCACTTTACCTCCAAAGACAGACGATGATCTTGATGCGCGATTTCCTGCACTCCAGTAACTTGATTTGGGCACAAAGTGGTTCACACCTCAATGTTGCGGTCTGAATGGATACCTTGGCGGGAAGCCCGGTGGTAGACGGTTTAATTTCCTGGTGGGACGGAAATATTAGGACCTCTGTCGTCATTACCTCGAATGCGGGACGCGCCTAATGTTACTGTCTGTATTTGAAGGAGCTGCGCTGTTGGAGAATGGCTGTTCGAGGAGCTAGACGGTAAACAGTGAGCGCCAACGGGGATGAAGGTGACAATTGGAGTTGCTGACCGACGAGCCCCAAAAGGTAGAATATCAGCAAAACCTTAGTCTGAGTATTCCGACCAGAGGGTGAATGTCAGGAACCGTCGAAGACCTTCCCTTGCCCTTGTTGATGGGTCGTAAAACCAACAATCCAACCGGAAATTCTATGCGGGGGCATCTAGGTACTAGGATTTCGTTTCGCTGATGCCTTCCCCGAGGCTATTCCCGGGCGTGGCTAGTCCTAGTAAAAGCCGTCAAATAGAGTTGGCCAAGCAAAATTTCGAGGCAGTGCAACTTCGCGAGTCTTTCTGCACCAGGAGAAAGGCGTAAATCTTCTCTGGGTGTCCGGAGTCCGCAATAATTCGCTAGTAAGAAACTTCGCATCCCAACCAGATTTTCTGCCCAAGCGGGTGACTCGAGGTCATTCAATCGTACATCGAACCGCGGCGGCTCTCAGTTCCTTGGCCGGGAAAGAGCGGTTCAAAAGTCAACAACACCAGCGTCGGCGTATCTGTGACACCAGAACCGTAGGTGCTAGTGTGAGAAGCCGGCGCGAGAATGATAACAGTAATGGCCGTGGAGAAGGTGAATCAAACGAGAAGGATCGACATCGACAAAGATGGGATCCAGAAGCTCAAGTTCATCAAGCCCAACTATGTCATGATCGCCACTTCGTCTAAACGATCTCCTGCATATCGTCCAGCCCCGCAGTGCAGGAGAAAACCGGGGAGATACTTGGTGCCCGTAATGTATCCTCGGGGGCACAAGGGTGGGGGGGGTAGAACGAATGAATGAGATACGCTGAGGCTCATAGTATTAGTACCATGCATCGTACGTCAATGTCAATGTTCAAACGTTCAACGTTCAACGTCCAAGCGCTCAACTTTTAACGCTCGACTCTCAGACTCTTTACGACTGTGGGATGCGCAGGAACCGGTTCCCGTATAAGTCCGGTTCAACACACTGTTCGCTTTATTTTTTCATTTCTCACGTTTATATCGATCTCCACGGATGGCAGGGGGCTAGAACGGAACCACGCAGTGGAGGAGAGCATGCTCCACATCGCAGACCTTGTTTGAAACCTCCGGCGTGTGGTGGTTATCTACATTTCCCCGGTATCGAATGGAAGACGTGAGACTTCTTGATCGAGTTTCGGCGAACAATGGGACGTCCACCAACGCGGCGAGCCACATAATTGCGTTGGCTAAATTCACCATCGTACATTACAGACACGACCAGAAGCTTCGGCCACAAAAGCTTACAACTACCCGTGATGTAAAGGCAGGTGTTCCTTGCTAAACCACTTGTATGTGATCCGGATCTACACGCAGATCCTCAAATAGTATAGGTGTCTGGAGAGTTTCCTTTCCGTCACCACGACATTGAGACCCATACTATGGTACGCACGGTAGTTTCCTGATCTTAGCTTTCCCGGGCGTGGAATCTGCGTGGCTCCGTATCCGCGCTCACTCTCAATACATTCCTAGCCGGCATTTGGAGGATCCACAGGACTTCCCGTGCGATAACACAAGAACGTCGCGTCTGGGGACCCTTCTCAATTAAGTGTTTACTGACCGAGGACTTCTACCGTTCCACCATATAGCGAGCCAAGCTTCGTATTCGTTGGGATTAACCGCCAAACCCCGAAACTTGGAGTGTCCACTTCTCTTCTTTCAATTGGGACACGTCAAGCTGTCCAATCTCCGGCGGAAGTGTGGTCGACTCCCAGGGTTCTCTATAGCACTCGGACCCGGAAGTCACACCCTGAGGACTGAGTACAATCTGTTCCTGGAAGAATCCACCCAAGGGCGTCAGCGAGACGCCCCACACGACAGCAAGGGCTCCCCTTCGTGGACCAGGTATATGACCCATTCTCAGCACCTGCATTCAATCTCCACCTTGAAAATTTGAAGACCGGGATTGCATCCACGCACACGATCGATCCTTCGAACTTCATCGACATCCCTCGGGCGTCATGTGGCCCCAACATTATACAGACCAGCCGCTATACCCCTGAGGATGTCAGGTAGCACGAACCGCATTCCTTCCGCAGAGGGTCTGTACCCCACCAAATGAACCTTGCTCAACGTGACCCGTCATCTCGGTGCTTTTATTGGCCGATACGGAACGGGGGGAAAGAGAGCCCTGAGGTCCCATGCACCGAGGGAAACCTTGGTGATGCATTGGGATGGACAAAGGCAGGTTTACGTGTAGGCCTCGATGAATGTTCTGGTCGAGCCCTGGTAAACTATTACGATGACTTCAGGAAGCTAGATCTGTTTGTCGCCGAGTTGGCGCAATAAAGCGACCCCCTTAGGCACTTATCGCGGTGGTGCACGCTACGGCTGGCGCAGTGGGACCACACCACGGATTGTCGATTTTCAGCGGCCGACCATGTTACTCTCCCGATTGCCTTATTGACTGGATCTTGTATACAGTCGACTGTATTCCGGGTCTTCCCAGGAGCCACATGGGAGTGTGCATCAGGTACCGCATCAACATTCAACACCTATAAAATACCTGAGAGAGTGGCCTATGTGAAACGTCCGTGGCTGGATCGAGCGCCAGGGGCCAAGGGCTTGGTCGAATTCAATCAATCGGCGGAAAGCGGGGGACGAGAGGCGGGGGTAAGGAGGGTGCGAGGTTGGGAAGAACGATAAGATGAAAAGACCGAGAGACCAGATAGCCGGACGTTGGTGTTCTCAGTAGTCAAGGCGGGTTCGCAATGCCGAGAGCCAATCAAAAACGCAATCAACATTCAATGGCCGAAGAGAGTCTGGCGGCCGTTTTGGGTTCGACTGTGCAATACAAAGCATTGAACGAATCATCCGGGGGGGGGACGATCGGACGCTCGGATGCAAGGGACCAGATGGGGAGGGGGGTGCGACACTGGAGATACGTCGGGATCCAGACACCAGAGTTCAGGCGAAAAGTGGCCAGCAACCGGTCAGGGGAGGGGATTATAGTATGTTGCTTCTTTGGTGACGTTTACCGTGGATCTAGGAAAAACGTTGTCGTCCCGAGCTTGTCGCTGGTTTAATATACAGGTCAACGTCAAGGGGTTCAAATTGCGACCGCGATAACGGGCCTCCCCACTCCGAAAAGCCCAAACGAACCGTGATGGCCTAAGTGGGTTTCGAATGTATGGAGAGGAGTGGAGGAGGGGGAAAGGAAGTACCATTGTTTGCTCAACTCGAGGTTCGCGTGAGACGGGTGGGTGCATGGGAATTCTCCCGTTCCATTCCGTCTCGGAGGGATGAGTGGGGGAGGGTTCGACACCCACCCCCTTGACACACCTGCAGCTGTATTAAGCATTCTCCCTTGGCCTGAAACGGTCAACAAGACGAAAACGATAAACCGGATGATTTCGGAGAGACTAAAATGAAAACTGACATTACAATGGATTACGGCCACAGGGTTTCAAAATTAACACCTTCATATCGCCGCCGTCACCCAAACGACCAAACTAGTGGGCCCACTTGACATTGAAAACAGCGGGAGAGGGGGAGTAATATGAACCCGAACAAAAGGTGATGTGTATATAATGTGATGCGAGGTTGGTTGCGACTACAAATTGAAACAGTAATATCAAGACGATTAACAGCCGAACTGAAAGGAGGGAGAACCAATGAACGCCAATATCAACGAGAACGTATGAATGGAGAGCGAGAGAGCGGGTGATATCCAAATCCAACTCCTAAAAATGAAGAGCCTGAGTAACGACAGTAGTCTAACGAGGATGGATCTGAAAATCAATCGATGGAAGCTGGGTGGAGTAGCGGGATAGGGAAAGGACAGGTCTGGGGAGAGGGTCAGATGGGGGCAAGGCGTGTTCTAAAGAGGGTGCCGCGAACTATAGTATTTTAAAAGAGAAGATTGCGAGAAAGGTGATAAAATCCGGTTGTACACGAAAGTACCAAGGTATGAAACGTTCATAATCGAGATGAGAGGACGAGATAAAATCATTCACAACGCACAAGAGAACAGGTAGGAGTTGGGTGGGTGGGGTATGTGTGCCGGAAGAAAAAGCTCAAGAGGGCGGAGGAAAAAATGAGATAATAGATAACGTAGTGAACGTGAAGGCGCGCGTCAAGACTCGAGGGCGAGACGTGAAGGGAGTAAGAATGACATAAGGACGTCAGAATCAGAAAGAAGGCTTCAAGAGAAGTATGAGAGAGAGTAGGGAAGATGGAAAGACCTTAATCATACAGAGACCGCCATAAAACTTCTCAAAAAGGATGCTAGCACTCCACGGGAGCAGGGGTGATGTCAGAAGTCGAGAGGACGAGACAGATCCTTACAGGGCAATACCGAACTCGACGGTTGACGAAGCAGGCGAAGAACCGCCTAAGCTTCCGCCAGACCTCAACGGGGAAGGCACACTCAATCCTCGACCCTTGACACCACCACCGATCCCCCCGGTCGTCATCAATGTTGGCCTCTTTAACCCAGAGGTCAACCCGAATTCCGAAACGGTTGGGCCACTCTTCTTATAGATCATGCCCGTACCGATCCTTGACTTCGGCCTTGATTGATCCTGGAGGGGTGAGGACACCTGAGGGTTCGAAAAGGAAGGGGCAGGGACAGGTTTTGGAAGGCTCCTAGTGCTCTTCAGCAGCGGGGAAGGAGAGATCGTCGCAGATGACGGCACAGAGTGGGTCCTATTCCTTGTATTCAAGGTCTGGGTGGAGCGAGTGACAGGATTCGACGTCGAATTGCCATTCACGAGTCGCGAGTTAGGGGGATTCCCCAACGAACTGGACCTCAGCATTGATGAACTGTTCGTCAATTTTAACGGCTTCGGTCCACTCGATACAGATTGTGCAAGGGGTGGCCGATCCATTTCGCCAAACTCCGACGTTATCGGCGTATTTCCGGGTGATTGTTTAGCCCTCATTGTCCGGGGACCCGGTGTCGATAAAAGAGAAGGCTGAACCCGGCGAGTAGGAAGTGATTGTGTTGTGAGTGAATCCTTGGGAGGTAGGGGGGGAGGTTCGTCATCATCCTCGCGTGTTATGGGTAACCGCACACTCGCTGCCGAAGTCGTGCTGAGAACACTACTCCTTGTGGAAGACTGTCTTGTCCAAGTCCCATCAGCAGATATTGTGCTCTGTGCCCTGGAGAGAGAAGGCCCCATCGCAGATTGTGACCTCAGCGAAGCAAACGAAGATGTCCGTGAGAGGGCCATAGATGAGAGTCGACGAGTAAGAGGTGATGGCGAATCTTCGTCCTCGCTATATGCGCGCAGCCATGAGCATCGAGAGAAGCGGGCACAGAACGTTTACACACCTATCACTCCATCCCAGCCCGGTAGTGAGACCAATGCCACCGCGCAAGAGTCTACCGTCCCTGTGCCTTGTGCGGCGTTTGATGGTGTCACGGGCATCCTTGAAAAGGCCGGTCTTTGTCTTCGTGGACGCTAGACCCCAAGTCAGGATTCTTCACACGGGGCAATCATAGGACGGACTTACCAGTTGACATGGTGCTTCCAGGGCGGGTTGACGTATCAAGAGCCGTGATAACTTTAGAACGGGGAGATATGAGCCCATCCCTTAACATGACATGTCTGCGTGACACAAGAGGGAGAAGACGCGATGAGAACGGCGTGCGGCAACAGAACGAATGGGAAGACCACATACGCGAACGGGGTATGCAAATCCAGGCTCGAATCCGACTCCGTGCCATCGCCTTCCAGTTGCCTCTCTAACTTATCCATGTCTATTTCATTCATTTCCAAATCCGAAGAGCCTTCGTGTCTGCCCTCTGGTAAACTCCATTTCCTCACCACCGGCGGCCTCGGAGACAAAGTCTGGCCAAGGATTGCGGAAGGGGCGCTGGACCTTTGCGGTTGCTTCTTCAACGAGGGAACCCTTGACCTAGACTGCTCCCTTGACGACGAGTTGGAAGGCAACGACGACTTCCTCCGTCGCGGTTTCGGCGTCTCAGACAAGATGGTCTGAATGTCTGGACTTGTGCGGCCGGTGGTGGGAGAGTCGCGTCCCTTATTGGGGAAGGGCTGAGGCCGCACTGTCGTCGAATGGGGAGGGGTTTTGAATGAGGAAGGCGGAGGAGACGACTTTTTCGGTTTGGCCGGTGGCTGCGGAGCAGACTGTGGCGGTGCAGGGAACTCAACTAAATCGCCGTCTTCGTCAATTTCTGAACACAAGAAGTCGAGGGTTACTGCAGTGAGGTCGGCAGAGGTCGAAATCCCGTCGTCTTCCTCAGTGATGGAGATCTCCATTGGCGGAACTAACCGAACCGGAGGCGACTTTTCTATAGAGGCGGGATACCGGTGTGGGTGTGAGGCCGAAGCGGAGATGATGGAGAGGGAGCTTGAGGAAGGGCACGAGCGGAGGGAATGGGAGGAGGTGATGGACTCGGTTCTAATCCTAGCGGATGATGTTGATGATGATGAGGAAGATGAAATGCTACTACCAGACATTGACGGCGACAATCCTGGCACGCCCCCACT
>Ga0307513_10001419_pt1 | contig 34411 bp, 37 predicted proteins | sample 15_EM_MG_FD_202174 | JGI IMG/M metagenome (GOLD analysis project Ga0307513, IMG submission 202174) | Populus trichocarpa ectomycorrhiza microbial communities from riparian zone in the Pacific Northwest, United States - 15_EM | ecosystem: Host-associated > Plants > Roots > Unclassified | place... | reverse complement strand
ACTCTGAGAATGGTTTACTTTTTGTTGTAATGTGAAACCTTTTGGATGGTATGTCTCGGCCAAGGATGGTATCCGAAAGGTATGCACAAAAATGCATGGTATTTAAAAGGTTTTCTCATTAAAAGATAGTAAAAACGCCATGACATTACATCACTTCCAAAAACCGTTATCACATCCTAAACCACTGGATCATTCCTGTTTCTCCTCCAGAAACTGGAAGCAAAAAAGACCGCCCATGTTGACTTATATCACGGAGGTACTCGAGTAGACAGGTGCATGAATCAGGCCTCTCTTCCATCAGCATTATCGTAATTGTCATCATTCCTCCTCTCTCGCCCTTATCCCTACTCGGCTACCATCACGCCCATATTTAACGAGAACCCTCCTCCCCCATTTCTACTATTTCTCCAACTACACTACCGGTGCACCACGTCCTAGTGACCCTTCAGAAAAACTATCAACATTTCTGCTACACATACGGTAGTGCTCAAGAGTACGAGTACCGGTGGTGCATTCCCGCTCTTATTGCTATCGATAGACTGGCCCACTACTTATCAGACCCTGGCAGTTCATCCTCTTGTGTCTACCCAGTCAGCCACCAGTACCGTACCCTACCGTTGTCCCGCAAAGGTGGTTCATATCGGTAGTCCATGCAGTCTGCGCATCAAAACGCGTTTCATCATAGCCTTCGCTTCTGCTTCTAACCAGCACCCTCTCTGCTGGTAGCCGCCTCTCTCTCTCTCTCTCCAACCCAAGCTCTCTTTATTTTCACTACCTCTCTCCCTTTCACGTCCAACTTCTTCTCCCCCATTTCTCCCATTTTCTTTAACCTCTCCATCCTCCGTCTCCTCTGTTATCTTTGCCCGTTAGCCTTGGTGGAAGGTTACAGCACCTGCCCCTTATTCCCCGAGACACAGCGGTTAGAATCGCCGGACCCTTCTACAATCCGGAAGAGAAAAAGAAAAAGAGAAAAAGAAAACAAAAAGACAATATGGGTGTAGCGGGCACCAAGAGGAATGTCAGAACTCGTCGTCCAACTCCTCGAACGACCGGTGGCAGGCTTACCTTTTTCAACTTAGCTGCTAGGTTAGTCTTTATCATTTATCTCAAATTCCAAAGTTTCTCCCTAATGGGAAAACCCCTAGTGATGTGCGGCGCTAACAACCTGCCGGCACTCATAGAATTCTGACATGGTACACATTATACACTGTATTGTTCCGCTGCGAAACAGCACCAACAAACAGTTCCCCCACAATCTGCCATGCCTCTCATGCTGTCTCGAACGCTCTCCGACCGCATCTCGAACCGTACTATGATACCTACGTTTCCCCCTACATCATAGAATATGGCCCTAATGTGAAGTACGCCAATGAGCATTATGTTATTCCCCTCTACAAATCGGCTTCCTCTTCATACGGAAGATTTGCTGCTCCTCACGTTGCTCGCGGCCAGCAATATGCCTCAAGGCAGTACAATAGGTCGGTAAGGCCTCGTGTTGACGAGGCCCGCAAAAAGGCGAGGGTGTACTACGACGGTCACCTTTCCCCTCATGTAGCCACAGCCAACAAGTTCTACGCTACAATCCAGCCTTATCTAACCAAAGTCAGGAAGACCACCGAACGGTTCTGCAAAGATTTCTTAGTACCCGCATTAAAGCAAAGCTTGCCATATGTGATCGCTACCTACGAGCAATTAAGGCACATCATTGTTACTATTATTGCTCCTTTGGTAAAGGCCAACGGAGAGAAGGCTATTAGGTGGGGTATTGGTGTGTGGAGTGAGGTTGTTAGGCCCCAGGTCGGAAGGGTCGGGAAACGATTTGGAGGCACTGGAAGCGGGTGAGCTGATATTCTCTCCATATTCCTATTTTTCGTCATTAGATTTCATTGCTCCTTCTCGCTTCCATGGGAATTTGTAGACAGTGAGTCATGGGGTTTTACAATTAGCGGGCGGATACTACAGGTCATGTAGCAAGTTATGAGTAGTGGTCAAGACGTTTCCTTATGACGAAAGCTTTTTGCTTTTTCTTTCTTCTAATTAGAACATGCCAAAATTCGCTCAGTTCAATGACTAATGCATTCCGTTCATGTAGAGTTCCTGCTGCTTCCATCTCGACCTCAATATTCTCTTCAGCCGACGCAGCTAAGGCGACTGCATCTGCGGCGTCGCTATCTTCCGTCGTGCCTGAGGAAGCCGCATCCGCCAAGACTTCGGCTTCCTCGCAAGCAGCCGGGGCCAATGAGGATAAGACAGGGGAGAGTGAGGCTGAGAAGCCTACAAAAGAAGAAATTCGAGAAATAGTTAAGGCAGACCTTGTGAGCTGGAAAGTCAAGTTCGGTGTAGCCACCGAAAAGGCCACCAGAGATCTCAACTCACAAATTGACGAAATCTTAATTGAGGCCAAGAATAGACAGGAAATACATGTCCAGAAGGAAATCGAGTCGCTCGAGGAATTGATTGAACAAGAATTTAGCCTCCTTAAAAAGGTTGTCCAGGAACTCGCAGGACCGGTTGATTCCAAAAAGGAAGAAGAGCACCAACAAACATCTGAAGAAACATTTGCCACTGAATCCAAGAAATCGGGCATCAAAATTAGAGACAAGGCCCAGTCAATCAGAGTCGGGAGTCAGGAATTCCTGTCACATGTTTACGCCGATGTTGTTAAGGCCGCCGATAATAATTTGGAGGAATTGGACTCAGTGCTCGATCTCGCAATGCAGGAGCTGGGAATGAAATGGGCCTGGATGGATTATGTCACATACAAAGACTGGCAGAAATACCACGAGCTCAAGAAGGACTTTGATGACCTCCGAAGAAATGTTGTCGCGGCTGCTCAGAGGAACCAAAAGCTGACTGAGATCACTCGCTGGACGGAGAACGATTGGGAAGGAAAGGCAACGGAGATTGCCAAAGAGGCGGCCGATGAGCTTAAGAGGTTAAAGACGGTCTCCAAGAGGAAGATCCAGTTGTCCGATCCTAGCGATGACTTTTCCGAGTCGGTTGTTCCGGTCGCGCCACATGAGGCAGCCCAGGCGATCATGAAGGAGAGCGCTGCCAGTGTGGATTCGGGAGAAGTAAGAAACTCTATTATATGAAATACTCTAGAGTAGCTGCATTAACAGGCAGTTTAGGTATATGGCACGGAACCCAACGCTTCGGAGAAGGCAGCCACAGCCACCCCAGAAAGGTGAAGTGAGCGTACGAAACGGCGAGGGAAGGGTTGTAGGTTTTCCTGCCCTCCGATCGTCTCGACAGGTCTAACTCCAAAATTATTCCTTTTTTGTCTCTTATTTGCTTCTGCGTTTTGTTTTATGTTCTGCACTCTTATTTTCTGTGTTCGTTCATCCATCGGAACTGTACTACTACCACCCTCTTAGCTTAAGCCATGTATTTCACATTTCTTTTTTTGTTTCCAAGGTATACCTTTCTTGTTTCTCCAAGTTGCGTTCCTTAGGGTTGGTAAAAGGCGATGGTTAGTTATGAACATGAATTATGGGATAAATATTGGGTTTGCTCTAGGGGAGGGAAGAGACATGCTAGTTTGGCAAAGGGAGAGTACAGTACACAATTCCAGGACGAGATCTCGTCGTTCCTGCGAAGGGAAATAGTACTGTATGCATCGGCGGTGAGTAAGGGAATGGAGGGCCCGCGCAGTCCAAGGGTCAAGCGATAATAGTGCGATAAGTTAGCGGTGGTCATTGGATTTTCATACTGTACTGTACATACGAGATGACAAAAGCGCAATCAAATATTAGACCGTTTATCCAGCTATCGTGTTCTGTAGTTCTCGTTGAAGTGGGGTGAAGGGCACTCCTAATGTAGTACTGCACTGGTACATTAAGGTGACCGCCGTGGATAGAGTATCAAAGTACCGGCAGTCCTGTATTACACCGAATCTCATAATACCAGAGTACAGTACCCATTCCCGCAATGGGACGAGCAAAAACTCGACAGTCACCACCACAGCATGGATGACCGCCATATCATAGTGATTGGGAGGAAGCATATCACAAGAAGAGGGAGGGAAGGGAAGGGAAAGGGCGGTACGACGCCGGCGACAAAAATAGTGAGCAGACTAGCACTTGACATGTTACTTCACGCTCTCCATTCAATACATTCCCAACTGGAAAAAAAGATATATATATAAAAATTGAGAGTATTCTAGTCTAAAATCCTTCCAAACATCCCTCCAAGGAATTACAAATTATTAAAGAATTATTGAACACTTTGGTAAGCAAGATTGTAAAGTTGAAGTTGAAAAAACAGCACCAAGCCCTACCGTTTCCCATGTACAGTACCAAATTTAGCTCTCTTGGTATGATAATTCCTCAACCGGTCCAGATACATATAAAGTTCTAGAGCGTCGGAAAGTAAAAATCTGGGGATTTAGCCCAAATTTCTTGACTAAATCGGTGGCTAGGAGGTTGTAAATGGTACTTGTACATATAGAGATTCTCAGTAGAAACCCCTTACACCGCTCACCATCCCCGGCACCAGCCGAGCAGGGCGCTGCGATCTGATGGCCGTTTTGCGGCTCTTAGATTAGCGTAAGCCATAGCCCTCCTGTTACTGATATCGATATCAGGAACGTGCTGTGTGATAATAAGTGCGCTAGTGCCAATCTTAGCCCCGGATTTAACGATTGGGGAATTCGAAGGAAGCGAGAATGGGCCAAAAGTGACTTGCGAGCCAATCGCACACCCCTCCTCACCTTACATGGCAAGTGCAGCTCTGGTAGGCTGTCTATCGCTTTGGGCAAGTGCTACAGGTACCCCCCTCGAGGTTTCTTGTTCATCTCTAAATGTGGAGATGGGGACATTAGGAAACCGTTAACAGAGACAGCCAGAGAATTTTTAGCTAGTCGGCTTCGAAGACCGGTAACTATTCTGTAACTTCTTGCCGCACCACCCCCGTGCAGGTAGGAGTTTTTTTTCCTTCAGTACCGTATGGTGCTTTGCACTTGCACTATCATGCACGGTGCTCGATGCATCATGTAACGCTCGTCCCTACAGTATTAGGAGCTAGAGCTTTATCCTAAAAACACAGCCTTAGAAAGATCTCATTCAATTCGCAGCAACTTGATCTTTCTAAACACTTCGTAGTGATGCTCAAAGAGAGGGAATATGGAGAGCAAGCTTAAAATTGACACCTTGGCAAGTAGGAAAGTTGGCAATGTAGGCTTAATACTCTGTGAGTGTGAAAATTAGATTTTTTTTTTATGGGTGATGTCAAGCTACGGGAATTGAACACAAGATCTCGAGAATATTTTACAGTCATAGTTCCTTTGGTGGTTGACCGTTTTGACCGTTATCATACTGTACATGTTGCATAGATCACGGTGCATATTTTAATTTAAGCACACGATTTCAAGGAGCAGAGCAGAGTCCCTGCTCAACCTCCATCCCCATCCTAGCCCCGCAATTCCTGTCAAAACCCCGTACCGGCATACCCGAGCACTTTGCCCCGGGCCGTTAGTACCGGAAAACAGAGATCAAAAAATATACGGCACCGGCATGACAAACAATCCATGCCTACCGATATCTAAGGACCCTTACAAAACCTACCCCCTCCCCTGCTTTCGGGTACCGGTATCTACGACCTTGGACAACGACACGGACCAGTGCAGTACCGTACTATACTAACACTAGTATGATACCCCAGAACCATGAATCCACCACCCCACCAGTAACTCATCCCCCAGGATCAATCAACCGACATACGGGTAATAAATTAGCCTTTACTCGAGTCGATATAATAATAATATACTTATATTGTTTCCCTAGATTGAGTTAGGTCGGGTTTACCTTACCCACCCACTCTTCTTGCCTGCCCCGCAATGAGTTAATATTGTATTTTTGCGGGGTAATGGGCGAGATGTATCCGAAACCAGGGATTGTAAGTTTGTGGTTGCTCGGGTGCGCACGGATTTTTTTTGATATGTGTTTTTGGATCCCTGTTTTCGGGGGAGTACCGTACTAGTACAGTACTTGAGCACTCCCTGCCTGCTACGGTACTATCATATCATACTGTACGAGTAAATTTACGAGCAACCTCCTCTTCTCCCACTGTCCATCTCAAACGAGTGACAAGACATGCGTCCTTTCCTTCACCTTTTCTTGCTTTCCCTCGGCGGGATCTTAGCCTGCCCTGCCCCGCACATCCCTTCCCTATCCATCCACACACTCTCACTCTAGCATTAGGTATCGGTGCCGTGCTTTACTAGTTTAGTTCAGATAAGGCTCTCGCCCTGCTGTGGCGGGCCATATAACCCCAGACGGGGGGGGCACGTGAGGATGAGGTGGCAGATAGGGCGGACGGACGGGCGGGCGGACGGACAGGATTCTCTTGGGGGGGCAATTCTCGAGCGTTATGGGTGGGAACTGTTACATATCATACCAATGTGCCTCCTCGTTTGCGGGGTAAGTTATCGTACAATTGGATGTGACAGGGCATGTGTGTCTAGAGTTGCGGTTGTGCTTGGCTTGGCTGGAGCGACCAAGAGGTGAAGGAAGGGTCGGGTGTTGGCGGGTTAGGTGGGTAAAATAGGGCGGAGGATTTTGATTTTTTCCTATGATACTGGATTCTTGGCGTTACTGTGGGTTGGGTGGGGCACACGAGCGGTTAGCTGCCTCTGTTCGTCACTCTAAAACGCCGCAATTGAAATTTTTACTGCGGCCATGGAATTATCGCGGAAGGTTTTTCTCCCTCGGATTACAGTAATTTGCTCTTGCTTGTCTTGGCTCGGGTCTTTTCTTATTAAATTTTTGTATTTTATTTTTATTTCACTCTTCTTTGGGGTGCTCAGGCACTCTTCTCTCCAACTGGCGGATCGGATCGGAGCCAGTTCTGTTGCATTGGGAATTGGCTTGACTCTTAGTGGCGGGGGAAATTTCCCGATCGATGCAAATTTTACCTTGACCCTCCTTCCAAGTAAACTGGAGATCACGAGATTTCATCACCCAGCAAACCACCATCCATCCATCCATCACCTCTCACGCACACGCACGTACGCACACGCATGCACCTCCCATCTCATTGACCTCTCTCTATCTCCACCTCTCCTTCCTTCTCCTCTCTCCTTCATACTTCTCTCTATCTTTCCCCCCCTTCAACACAAGAGCTCCAGCGCGTCCATAAATGACCTCCGTGCAATCATGGCTTTCAACTTCAACTGGACGCCCTTGACTACGTCAAACACCTCATCCAGTGCCTTCTACTCGCACGCAAAATCGCTACTGACCGCTGCATTGAACAAATCGCACAAGCCGCCCATCATCGTCGACGACATATTCGTCGAGGAGCTGAACCTCGGCCAGTCGGCGCCGGAGCTGGAGATTCTGGAGATTGGGGATCTGGCCGAGGACCGGTTTCGCGGAATTTTTCGAATGAGCTATGATGGGGATGCATTTCTGACGTTGAAGACTAAAGTTCAGGTTTGTCTGTTCTTTACCGGTTTGTTTGATTGTGCTCATGATGATGATGTGATTAGGCGAATCCGCTAAATACATATTTGTCCACTACCCCTTCCTATACCTCGCCTATGCCGCTCGCTGCTTCTTCGCCCCTGACCATTCCGCTGCAAATCACTCTCTCGCGGTTCCGATTGACCGGGTTTATCATTCTGGTTTTTTCGAAGGCGAAGGGGATTACACTGGTTTTCCGAAACGATCCGCTAGAATCACTCAAAGTTTCGTCTACATTCGACACAATCCCGTTTATTAAGGACTATCTGCAGAAAGAAATTGAGAGGCAGGTTCGGGGGTTGTTCCAGGAGGAGTTGCCGGTAGCGGTACATCGATTATCACTACGGTTATGGAACCCCGAGTATGCTGCGTCGTTGGGTCTTGATGCCCATGATCCGGACCCGTCTTCTCCAATCGATGGGAGCGAGGATGGAGTTGGGGATGATGCGACAGCGGCATTCACAAACCCATTGTTGTCGCCCAGCGACAACTCTGATACTCCGTCAATTGTATTCTCACAAAAGAACTTGGCTGCTTTGAAAGAGCTTTCGGAGGCTCAGAAGACGTTGTCAATGCGCACTCCAAATATCTCGGACGCTGTATTCCGAGCGTGGGCCTCCGGCGGTGGCAGCAGCTATGTGGGCTGGGAAAAGAACGTTGATGTACCCAGTACCCCTATGGGCCCACAAACATACACATTCTCGGACACCGGCGAGGTGGTAAGCTCCGCCACGAGCATCTCCTCCTCAAGAACTAGCCTCGCTACATCCTCGTCGCCGGTGTCTGTCGGAGGAGGGGCATCAACACCTAGCACTCGAGCCCGCGGGAAAAAGAAGAGGCACCGGGTTGTCAACCTCCGCCCTGCCAAGGAATCCACACCTTCAGATCCGGCACCCAATAAACCTGCCGCATTACCCGCACAGACCACCACCACCACCTCCTCCGCTGATCTGAAAGAAGAAGACCTGCCAACCCCCCGAACGCCTACTTTCCCCGCACCTCCCCAACCCCAACCCATCCCGAGCACACCGGCCACCGCCTCCCAATTCCCTCTAGAAGGAAAGGTAGTCTTTGAATCGCCGGTATCCCCAACTTCATCCATCGCCACGGAAAACATCACCTATCCCCAAACCTCCCCTTCGGAGCACCGCCGCCCGCATTTGCGCGCTGGGTCGACGTGCTCTTCCGGCATCCTTGAGCAGGCGTTTATGAAGAAGCTGACCCACGAGATGCAAAAAAGGATAGAAGAGGAGAGAAGGAAGAGGGGAGTCATGGGTGGGGCTAGCGGAAAGATGTGGTGCGAGGTGGAGAGGGAGTTGGCGGGCGTGGGCTTGGGAATAGGAATGGGAATGGGGATAGGAATGGGGGGTGTTGGGGCGCCACCGCCGGCGTATCGGCAGTAGGTTGATGGAAGAGATTTCTCTCTTTTTTTTCTTTTTGAATCTCCGCTCACTCGTTTGGTTTTCTTTTGCCCCCCCCTTTTTGGTGCTTGGGGCTTGTATCGTAGATTGGTGTAGGTGGGCGTTTTTATTTTTATTTTTATCTCACCCGTTCTTTTGCTCTACACTTGGATTGTGTTGGCATTACTCCTTACTCATCAATCTAGTGCCTTCCCTCCTTCCTGTCCTTTCTCTCTGACTTTCCCATTTGTCTCTCACCGGTGTAATGGCTCTTTTCTCTATCATAAATTTTCGCCTCTATTTCTACCTCTATTTCCTTTCATTCATTTCTTATGTCAGGGCTAGACGGTTTCCTTACTATATACTATAAAAGTTGACTTTTTCCTTGACTTTTTCCTTCTGTGCTCTGATTGCTTGGGTGTTGGTACTAGGTTAGGTTCAGGAAGGGATGGTGTGGTCTGGTGTACTTAGGGGCTGTGAACGCTTTTATCACAATATGGCATTTTTGACGTCTACTCGGGCGTGCTTGGTCGTGGTTGCGAATGGACCTACGAAAGAAATGCTGTTGTCTCCGAGTAATTTAGTGTGAACAGGAGCGGGTGGAAGTTCATGAGTCATCACTCGCCCTGAGCATACAACAGGAATACCGGTATATTATGCAAGATTGGGAGTACGATAAGCTGAGCGCGTCTTTACCGGCGCCCGAAAATTAGAGCTCTGCGGAGTGCCCCAAATTGCTTCAAGTAACGAAGAACAAGCAAACCGTGTTCCGTGCACTGGTTGCGTTCCGTTCAAAGTGGCCTCTTCAGAACTCCCACAGTAGAACGGAGGGGTTGGTTGTTTCTAGTACGGCAGCATAGTCCGTCCATCTTGGAGGCAGTGCGGCCAGTGGCCACACCACTGGGAATGGTTCCTATCCTTTTTATTTTTTATTCTTTCTGGGTGTCCGATGAGACCAACATTGCTCTCTGGCGTCTATACAATAATATTATGATGCCGTGAACCCCGGGAATTACCCACAATCCCCGATAGTCCTTCACACGCCATCGAAACTACAGCTCTCAAGTTGCCGCGTGAGGCTATTCTTCCACCATTCAGAACTGGCGTTCTAATCGCGAATGCACTAGGGCTAAAGTACAAGATGGATGGGAAGGTTTCTTCCCGAGGAGGAAATTTGAACTTTGGGGGTTTTGCTTCGCATCGATATGTGTGGTATGCTTGCTCCTTCATTTTTGTACAGTGCCATGGTTGGAGGGTGCGGTGGGGTGGGGCATGGTTAAGATTTAGTTCATGATATATCACTCATGGCTTTTTCTGCAACTTTACTCTGTAACGCTTGTGCGTCTTGAACCCCACCCTCTTCTCTCCCGAAATTCCTGTATCTTCCCGAGCGGCGTATGGTAGATAAAGCCTGCATAGCTACGATACTTACCGGCGCCGCCTCTCCCGCCTGCGTGTTATTATGTAGTAACTCTTGCTGGGAATTTGGCATCATCAGTTATTCTCGAATCTCGTGGGATAACTAGTCACCAGAAGTACCATGTGCTTTCTTGCAACTGTACTGATAATACCATCGTCCCCTGTTGTGATTCCAGAAATATGGTGTGGTGCGAGACTTTTTTTCCAATGCCCCGGTCTAGTTGTTACGATGTGGGAGCTGGGGATTTGATCCCGTGCTGACCTACTTACACTATCACCAGTGAATTACTAGCTGTAGTTGGATATGGAATGCCCGACTGCTATGTATCCCATTCATCATCAAGATGGTTAAATATTATTGGACGGATGTGCTCGGCTTTGTGTCACGGGAGTGGGGAAGGAGAGTTCATGAGGCACGTAGACGGAACCGGCGCAACGGATACGGGGGAATATTCAGCAATAGATTTTACTCGTTACGTCTTTTTTTTGTTATTACGGAAGTGTACGGAGGAACGAGTGCATGCGGGAAAGCATGGAGACAGGTGGAGGATCCATGGAAGGAACCAGGATGTGGTATTTGTGTTTTTACTTTATACACCTGTCTCTACGATTAGTTTGATTTTAGTTAGAAGTGGAGAGAGAGAGAGAGTATGTGTGTGATTGAGCGAATGAACCAGGTATAGGCGGAAAAACATTACGTTCCATATCCTTCCTCCAAAGTGAAGTCTCTTAGTCTATCATCTCCTTCTTCCGTGCGACCCTCGTTTGCCCCCTCTTTGACAAATATAATCAGTATCATCCTCATAGAAGGTTTTTTCTTCCCTTCAGGTTCCCATGGCACCCTGAGCTACCCTACCGCCATGACCAGAGTGCTTATCCTTTGACTATTACCGCTGATAAGCAAGAATAACGAAGAGTCCTCAGGAATGAAGGAGGATACAGGGGCGGATGGCCTGGATCCCGTGGATAGGATTTCTTGCGTGATCGCTCAAGCAGAGACTGACTTTTTTTTTTTTGTTAAATCCGCGGTTTATTCGTATCATAGCTAGCTACAGGAAAGCCATGGTATACACCCTAAGGTACGACCTAAAAACCTTACTTGACAAAGGAAACTTCATACTCCCCCCAAAATAACAAATAACGATGAAATATCACATCATAAAATCATACTGCCAACTCGGCCTTAACCTCAAGATCCCAAATTTGACCCCCCTCTCGTAAAAGGAAAATCCCCCCCCCCACTTAACCGGAAAATGGTCTATGTTTCATCACAAACGAAGAAGAAAAACTCCCATCAGCTTCCTCCCCGCTTTGTCAAACTTCCAAAGTTTTGAATCTCCCGATATCATACATCAAACGCATCTGGGTTCAGCCCTTCTCTTGCATGCTCCAGTGCAGCAGAGAACTGACTCTTTTCGTTTGATATATATATATATAATTGTCACCCATATTTCCTTCTCTTGTCATATCCATCTGTCCCCTGATCACCTACCATTCATCCCTGCTATCCGCTCGATATGCAGCTATCCTCCCTCCATCTCAGTTCTGCAAAAAAATCTTCCTTAGTTTCTCTATTTAATTCGCGGTAACCAGCAAACCCTACCCGTGAATGATCACTTAACAATCCTTAACTAGGCTCGAGAATAATCCCGAGCCTCCCGACAGCTGACGGGATCACTCCTGAAAAGAACAGCCTTGCCAGCATTCCACCGGCTACAATGTTATGTGCTTGTCAGGTTTCGCTCGTGGCCTAGGCAGGTATCCAGAATTCTAGAAATGCCACTCCCCGGATCCCTTTTCCAAACCCCTATCATAGGAAGCCTCTACCAGCGGTCTATTGAACCGGGCATCGGAGCAGCAATCCATACCCACGACATACAAAAAGGCGCAGGTCCCCCCCGCAACGATGGTTCCTTCAGATCCCCGGTATCGCCCCATCCCGCAGAAATCATCAAGAGATCACCAACCTACAATACCATAGCCCCCCCAAAAAAAACCCTTAAATGGGGGACCTGGAAAAAACATCTAGCGAATACCAAACAAGCCAAGACTTCCACCCAATATTGGGAACCCCACCCACTTCAACTCCTCACAAAGACGTCTAGGGATATATTTCCAAAAGTTAAACACACCCTTCCCCCCCATGATAGAGATGCGAGTGATTATACGTGAGTGAATTTGCAAATCACCCACCACCTTAGCTGCCCGAACTCTCGTTTCCACTTATCCCCGTTCAGCGTGAAGGGCTATGCTTAGTTTAGTCTAGCGTTAGGCTTGTCTGGTTCCCGCTCGCGCGGAGTGGGGGGTCCCTTATGACTGACCCAGAGTAAGAGATTTGTCCGCTCCGGTATGGGCTGATTTTTACCCCCCCCCGCAAGTTAGCTATTTAGGTGGGTAATATCGCCCCGGGTGTGTCCGAATAAGACGTTAATACACTTGAGAATGGGCTGTAGGATGCGCAGCAATATGGAAAAGGTTATAAAGTAAAGGAAGATTTCTCATCGTGTGTTTGCTCCCCGAGGGTTGGTCCTCCGCTGTGACTGATTCTTCGACGAGGTACTGGTATGTCCTCGGAAGTGGTACGAGATGTTATACCCTAAGTATCACACCTGGAAGGTAAATTGTTCCTGGGAATCTGTTGAGGTTCCCGAATCGCCCAGCCACTGATTTGCAGAGGGCAGTTGAGGGGAAGGGGCACTGTAAGAGTGGGCTATGGTATTAGTGCTTCTCGGCCAAGATTTGCCTTCCCCATTTGTCAGTGAGTTTGGGCTGGTTCTTTTCCACTGAAGAAGGATAGTATGGCGGTAGCGGAAAACTAGCCCATAAGTTACTAGCATCCGGAAGATCAAGATTGGGGACACGTGTTGTGAGAAAGTTCAGTCTCATCAAATTCAGTTCAAGATGCCCCATAGAAAGAACCTTCCCAAGCCGACAAAAGTAGCTATCCGTTGCTTTCCAGCCGTGTGCTTGGATGGCTATTGGCCAGCTGTAAGTCTGCCAGTTTAGAGTTCATATAGTGAGTGGCGGTTGGTGAACTGGTGCACCTTCATGCAATCCACTATAAGAGTGTTAGAACCCACTAGACATACACTATTTACGCACTATACCTCTTTAGCACAAGAGAACTAGCGAACCTTACTACCACAAAAGGGGAGGGGTAATGATGCAATATAAAGCTAGCAAAAATTCGGGTGGATAGAGGGGAGAAAAAAAGGAAACTTCCGTTGCGGGGAATTGAACCCCGATCTTGTCGGTGAGAGCGACAGATGCTAACCATTACACCACAACGGATCTTCTGATGACAATGGATCACTTTTTGGGGATGTTAACATATAGCAGTGACCTGGAGAGACTTGGTCAATTAGGAGCGATCTATGATACCATATCAGGAGTTTCACTCTTTTTCAATTTATCACAATTTGCCCTGTGGGGCAATATTCCCTCTTATTACTTCCCCTTTGTTTTAGTATACTTTTCCATCTCCTCCCTCTCTCCTCTACAATCTTGCCTAGTTGTTCATATATCGTAAGGACTCGAATTGTTGACCTTTGCGCTAAGGCGTCGGAAATTCCGTCTCTTGGATGGGAGGGGGAAACCATTGTGAAAACCGACCGCCCTAGCCCTAGCTTGAGACAAAAGAAAAAGTGCGGGCTTTACCAGCGAAGGCGTCTCCAACGTCCTAGTTCGGGATTCGATTATTCGAGTTCTTATAGAGCATTCTCTGGAATAGCTGTGGCATCTATGAGACAGAGCAGTATAACTATTCGTAATAGCAGTCCCTACACCATAACGGGTCTTGGGTAGGGGTTGTATCGATTTAGCTACTTATAAAGTGGAGAGATGGAGCGGCATCAATTTTTTCAGATATCGACCTGGTGTGTTTATTTGTCCTCTAAGCCTATATCAATTTGAATAGCTCTAAAGTGCATATCTGAAAACTGGTTTCTGATCTCAACAAACTGTGTATCTTCACTTGATACTGGATTTATCAATGCCAAGGTGGCCAACACGATTTGCAGAATTTCGCCCTAGGTATTTGGGTAGAGGATTGTGGTATTAGATGTACGGTTGAGGGATCGGCTGAGTTCTGACTCAGATATCTAGAAATCATATGGTTGCGAGCTATGACATGTATTCATTTATTGTATAATATATTGATGGTGTCGTGGGTAAACCAAGATGTTGCGCTTGTTTGTTAGCTTTCTTTTGTTAGCAAGAAGCATCTGAGAGATTTAACCGCCCTGATAACTTGAATGAACGGACAATCTCCCAGGTATATAGCTCAAAATCTCCCCCTCTGGAAAAGACACCAAAAAAAAACAGTTTCCCGGGAGAAACAAATGGGAGGAAATCACTAGACCTTACTAGGTCGGCAACACCAAAGCACTAGCGCATGCTCTGATTATTCGAGTTGTTATTGTTCTTACTGTTCGTGCCGTCTGTACGCAGCAGCACCAGGTGGGAGGCAACGGGGGACGCCTCAACCAAGCCTATGTTCAGATCAGAAGAACGGTGCAGTTGATCCCTTATTATTGCTCCCATCTTTTTAAAGTTAAAAGCGTTTGAACACCGAATCCTATACCAAGGGGTTCCCCATTGTGTCCTACTTGGTGCTGGTATAGACGGCACGAACCATACGGTGGCTATCTATCTCTCAAGCTCAGTGTTGCGATCACGGCATGCCTTGAGAATGCCTAAGTTCCACCTAATCTTTTTACATTCCTTGCAGGAAGCCACCCATGCTTCTTTCCCCCTACAAAATACCGGTAAAGCCCGGATCCAATTTACTCTTCGTTCAAGGTCCCAGTTCGGGATGCCTATCCTGCTAATACTAGACCGCTCAGAAATCCTACCTGGGAAGGATGAGATCTTGGTGCAATCCTGTTGGGTAAGTTAGTTTGTTGTTGGCATTTTCACCCCAGAGTGCCAAATTGATTCACGTCTTACAAGTCGAGTAGGTCGGATCATTGCGAACGCTCTACTATCCGGACCCCAGACGGATACTGGTAACAGCAGGAAAGGTGCAATAGACACCCTAAATGAGCAAAGCTTACTGCTTGCACAAGCACAGATCCCTACAACGTTACGCATCAACTTAAGAGAACGGATCGTCTCATGTTAATGAAACAGGTCATCCGAAACTCTTACGATGGGGGAGCATCATGAGAAATAAGCGACTATTGAAAGTACAATGTTGGCCTTGCGCGGAATAAATACCAAACTAGAACTATCTCCTTCGGCCGCCATCATTCTGGAATATATATGGTGACACCATCCAATAAAAGGTTGGCATCTAATATACTCCGATTGATGTTGACTCTAGGAAGATTCCATTGCCGCAAAAGCAGTCGCAGACAGTAATAATTATCTGAGATCAAGCGCAACAATCTAGTACTCTAGTATCGCATAGCACCACTAGATAATTGCCCCGGTATGAGGGCCGTTTAGAATATGGAGGGCCCTAAGTAGGCTCAAAACAATCACCAATTATTTCAGTAGCCAGATCATTGGCTAATAGCTAAAGTCCCATCGAACTACAAACGATTTCAGCATCACCATATGGGAAACGCTTTCAGGAACCCAAACTTAAGGTAGCCCAATTACAAAAGTTTTGTTTGCTTGTTACCAACAAGTGGCTGAATTGACCCTTTCCAATTGACAACGTGCGGAATGTTTGCACGAGGTGAAGCTTGTCGTAACATGGGATAAATATCGCTATTCAGCGTAACTTAGGTGGCGATATCAACCAGGACCTACCTAGGACTAGCGGTATCAGTATCACACTAGCCGGAAAAGGGCACACAAGGTGAATAGAGCGGTGAGGTTAGGATGCTCGGCGCAGTGTGTCGTTCTCGCGTGCACCCCAACTTAGCCGAGTCCTGTAAAGTTTGGATAGCAGGAGCTAGTGTTTCCGAGAAACTTCCGCTCCAATCGCTAATCCAGACACAATTACGGAATAATAGCTCCGTTCCGGCTCAACGGGGATCACCCATGGTCGGAATAAACCCCACTGCTAATCCCCAATAGTCGGCGCTGCACCCGAAGGAGTGATGTTCGGAGAAAATTATTTCTCCACAATTGATTGATTGGCGGGGGTCACCTTCTGTGAACCGCTACCCCGGCACCCGCACCGCTAAAGGGTTTTTTTAATCGGGGCTGCCATCGTATACCGCCAGGGTTCAAGCAAACCAGCCAAATTTTCGTGGTATACAACAGCAGTCCTTTAAAAGGGCTTCTGCATCACTTGTGGAGTACCTATATGCCGGAAGACCCCAAGAGCTCAAGCTAAGGACCATATAATCCTTGCATAATGCCCAGACAGGTAACCAGCTAGCTAACATTTGATTTCGTGCGACTTTGGACTACCAGTGCTCGTAGCGCAAGTATCGCAATTGGCGCTACAATTGCGGAGAGCCGAGTTGGCTTTATAAGTGGAATTATGATATTCTATCGGTAGTCAGCGAACTAAATGAAACATGCATAGTCACGCTACGTGCCAGCCTTAGGCGGGTTTCGACAGGAGCCTATGAACGGGTTAGTGAGGTCTTTCAATGGATAGAGAACACCATGACATTTATCCAACCACATGCAGTCCGAGAACAGAAGGCCGGATGCGGGTATCTTAGCTGCTTATAGGCTACCGGTACATCCACATTAGCGTGTGCTTATACAGCACGGCCTAAGGCCAGGAGGTAATGGAAGTTGCCAGGAGTTGGGGTCAGGATTTTGTGTCGCTCAGCTACAACCTGTCATCCATCCATACGAAATCACTCGCTGAATGTTTCAGGAGTCATTGCGCTATCACACTGCGATCCCTGCTGCTGACTTTTGAGATATCCATTGGTGCTGTGGATGCTCCCATCCAGGATAAGACGAAGGCAGGTTCCGGAGGCATGGTCCTCAATGTCCATCCTTCAGCGAGATAGCAAGTAAACCACTCACAACCTCTAGTCGTCAGCATTCTGCGACATATTTTGAAGCTTCTCATATGGAGTATGATATCTCTTTTTAGCAAGTGCTAGGTACGGTGGATTTTGCTTGGCCACCAGTAGCGCCGGCAGTGAAGCTCCTGAGCCCTATGCTTTAACGTGGACAAACTGCTCTTCGGAGGGCCTTATTGCGGCCTGGAGTGAGGAGCCCCACTTCCAACCTTTCCCAATATATCTCCTAGCGTCATTACCCAATCACACAAGCCCCCACGGCCAAGATTTCCTTTAATAATAAAAACATTTGGTCGCACCATAGCCAGACCCCCCCCCCCGACGTCCCCCTAATAGATCGATCAAATCAAGTCATGGGCATCTCCTTGTCCAAACCTCCCGTGAGATCCTACCTCAATAGCACTTCTCACCTCACAAAGCCCTTGCATCCTCCAAAGCTCAGGGATCCAACCCCACCCGGCTTATGCCGCCGCTCAAGCCCTCCATAGGCAGCTTTTGATAGTGTATCTCATCAGATAGGTCCACCCGGATGAGTCGCCAGTTCCTACCCATCGGGTGAAACCCCCACCGCGTTTACCTCATGTCATCCATGATCACTCGATACCCCACAACCGCTTGGCAACAATCCAAACAACAAGTCTTGCATCTCTCGGCGCTTATGCTTTGTCATCCCTGCTACACCCCCCCCCCCCGGTCGCCATTACTGGTGAGGACAAGTAGGTACTCCCAAGCAGCACTCGTAATTGCAGTCCTCCCTAAAAACGTCAGGCAATTCGGACAACACAAAAAAAAAGATTCCGCTGACAACACCGCTGACGCGGGGGGGGGGGGGGCAGTGAACGCTCGCGGAGCTTCTTATTTAGGGCGCGGGATGTGGGGTGATGGGCGGATAGACGGATTACCGGTAGATGGGATGTGATGGAGACGAGTCGGGGAAAAAACCTTATTTCACCGGAAAGGGGTGAAGCGGGAATCCTTCCGTAACACTGCATTCTAATGCTTTTGTCCCATAGCATCATGAAAATGATGATTTTGGGCGCGCTAGCAACCAGAGATATCGAGAGCAGCCGGGGCACACACAGCAAATACTACCTTGATATTTTGTGGAGCGCTGTCCTGTGGTGCAAGTGCTCTCGCTGGTCCCTGGCACCGGACTCCCCGCGGAACTGTACCATGCCGAATTATACCGGTGCATATCACACATCACCTCACGTGATTCCTACTGAAGGGAGCAGGGAGAACGGAGGGGGAAAAAATAAATAGCGAAGAGAGCACCAGACCCAGAAAGAGAACAGTCTACATCCAGCGTCTCTCAATGCAATGGCATTAGGAAATACAGTACCCACACTGACAACGCCCTATGCTAGGATACCGGTACTACCAGGCTGCTTTCCTTTCCCCCTGCCATGTGAGAGTTCTTACGTATGGAGCCGGGGCCTTCCATACCTAACCTATCTGATTACAGTAACGCCGAAAACAAGAGGCCGCTAATACTTGTAGGTATGACAAAAATCCCTTTTTAAAAAAGACCCTCCCAGTGAAGCACGGTGGCCAGACCGAGGATTTACAAATAAAATATGTTCGATAAACAGCATAGACGCCGAAACCGCACGATTTAGTTGTTTTGCTAAATCCTCGGGCTGAGGTGTCGCCCGGAAAACCCAAAATCAAGAAGCAACCCCAAATGTCCTAAAATATCAGAATAATTAACCATGACTAAAACTAGTATAATGATAATTCATGGTCCCAAATTGGATCCTCTTGTAGAAGAAAATGCCCCCAACCTTCTCGGAAGGACCTCTCATATGCCTTGCGATAGGAGAAGAAATTTCTTAGCTCCTTATATCCTTTATTTTTCTCATGATTAGCAATTACTTTGGAAGTCCGGGAGCAACAAGATATTCCATTACTATTATAACCATACTCTTTGTTTGGCTAAAGATAGTATCAGACTTTACTCTGTTTCCTCTTCTGCTAAGAGAGGAGATGGGCAGGGAGGAGATGGGATGTCAAGCCTTTCAAACTTTGCCCTTCTTAAGAGTGCTGCGCTCTGGCCTGTCCGGGGAACCTCGGTTACCCAAGAGGTGGAGCAGAGAGGTACCATGTTGAAAAAACCACAAATTTCAACAAGGAAGATACAGGAAAATAAGCATACCAAAACTGCACAATAAAAGTACCATGTTGCCCATGTACCCGTATTTGGTATGATACAGTAATAAGTATTTGAAAATGCAGGATTGTTACTCAAAGTATGATAAATGTTTACACCATTAATGATAAAAACACCCCGTCACTCTCAAATCCTTTATACCAGATACAATACTTACCTAGATTTATAATCTCCATTGCGTATGCTCCCCACTCTCCTCCACATTTTCCATCTTCGCTTCCATTCAGTAACCAAATTCCCCGCCGCAAAATACAAGTGCGTACAGTCCTTAACCCCAACCCAGATCTTGAAAACTTTCCCAAAAACCCCTGTTCAGCCAAAGTCAAGGATGCTTGACCAGTCGATTCCTTCCTTTTCTTCCCGGTTTAGCTTCCTTTAAATAAATTATTACACTACCGGTATTACAAGATTATTACCGTGCCATGGCGGTCCACTTCGGCCGAGTACTGTACCGGCACCTACGATACTAGTATAGCAGCCCACCAGTGGGTCAGTGATAATGGACACAAAGCCTTAAGGGGGTGCGTTAGATACCTTGGCTATTACGCGTGCATAGGCTTGATTGCCCGTGATCTTGTGATGTCTGCAAGGCGGGCTGCTGCCGCATACCACCAAAATTCTGGGGCTCTAGTCAATCTTTGGCTGTATGGGATAGCAGTCCTTTTTACAGACATCACGATATTACTAGCACAGTGCGGTACTGTACATCTGTAAACTTCTCATACCATTAAAGAACCTATCTGTTAGCAACAACCCAACAGCACTGTCTCCTAGATAAATTTCCTCAGATATGGCGCTAGGGATGGGGGATAGGTTGAGTTAAGCTAGGCCAATAAAACCTCCCATATCATATCATAGCGGATTATACCGCAGCATAACGAGCCACCCACCAACTCATCCCATGCCGCAAACGCGAAAATTCAGCCATTTTCACGCCCCCATTTGCCTCGGGCCTATCAGTCAGGTCTTGTACCACTACACGAATGTATAGATAGTTAGACGGATATATCGGTACACAGATAGACACACACCACCATAGCTGGACTAGGCAGTTTATTCCCACCAACACAGCAATGTTTCCAAGTTGCAAGGTTTTCATACCACTAGAATGAGACGTATTTACGAATATTACTGTACCGCACTCGTATTGTCCCCGGACAAACGGTACAATAACCAACCGACGAAGATCTGCCCCATCACAACCACGACCACCACCACACGGCACCCAAAGACCCTGCAGCGCTAGGAGGGAGTCCCGGAGAATGGGAGAAGGAAAAGAGTATTCCGCCCAAGGGGACAATGTTTCGGAGGGCAGTCCGATTGATCGGTCGATTACGGTAATCGATCGATTGACTGGACTAACTACTGTAACCGGCGAACCAGAAAGAGATGGGCCGAAGTGATGATTATAGTTGTGGATACCGTACCGTACTTGAACAGCAATAAGGAAATGAACTCAAGTGCCACACAAGAGTAGGGCCAACATATATCATACCAGAAATGCATTGTATTGTAGCAACGGACGCCGATAGTGGTATAGGCATCTCGGTTGCACTTGACTCCAACCCCGAAGTACCGGTTACACTACCCCTCCCCATGGCCCCGGAATACCGGTACACTGTAGAGGGAGACCCACCAACTTTAAAAAACCCCTGACTGTCTGAGCGAAGCTGAAAAGAAGAAAACAAAAGAAATGAGTGAATGAGATTCCAACTGTCTTAGGCACATATCAGGTCATGTCCTTAACCTCCGGATTTTTTTAGGCTCTTCTTGATAAGCTACTGGTTCCTGGGGTCTAGGTCCATCACCTTCCAGAACGAGTTCCAAAACCCTATGGGTGATATTATAATCATTACCCTCTTATTTTCTTTTTATCTATGATACCGTAGTCAATCAATAACTACTAGTGCATTTGTCCAAGACAGGAGGAGGGCTTTTTTCTCTCTTTTCTCCTTTCCAACTTCACTCAGGTTGTCAAGTGCTTCTAAAAGTTGCGACCTTTCTGATGCCCGCAACTAGTTGATCTCATCTCATAGCCCCCCCTTACGTACGCTGTGTGTATCACAGCATGCGGTACAGCACGGCGCTTGCTGCCTCCTTTCGCGCGCGCGCCGTTTTATCGTGGCTTGACCAATCAAGTTGCAAAAGTGCCCTTTGCTTACCAATTAGGTTAGTATGGCGAGGGGAAAAATACCCAAGTCCCGCCACACTTCTGGATGGCGGCTACTGCTGGTCTGGCGGTTGAAGTGGCACGCGCACTTGTGTCTGCATATACCGGTATGTCCACATGTGGAGGCTCAAATAAGGTCACAGCACCTCACTCGCCTTGCCTCGTCGCATTCCTGCGAAAGAGTGAGGACGCGGCTTGATGCGAGGGGCAAACCAAAGCACCCACGAGAAAAAAGAAAAAGAAGGGAGGAAAGGAAAAAGAAAGGAAAAGCCTCACGTCGCGGAAACGGGAAATTCTGTTCGCAGGGTAAACAAATCTACGGGCAGTGTAATGAATGAGCTGGTGTAATTAATCCTGTTTGTGCGGGTGGAAGGAAGAAAGGAAGGAAGGAAGGAAGGAAGGAAGGAAGGAAGTGGCATAAGTTAATGGCATATGATGTTTGCCGGTATGCTACATACCCGCGCAGAACGCCTGCTTGTATGCAGTACGGCATGATACTCACCATATCCTCACCCGTCCGTGGATAAGCTGTTGCATAACGCTGTACTGTACGGTACAATACCGTATCTATTTATCTCCACCCCAGTTTACACGTGCTTGACAGTTATTGTAGCCTGTCAAGTCTACCTTTTTTCAAGAACATGCAGGCATTAAAGCCCTCCATAAGCACAGTTAGAAGCTGTTCCCCTGCCGACTACCCATCCAACCGGACCAAACAAACGAAAATCCATCTCTCCATCCCACTTGATAGTGCTGTCCCATATCCATGTCAATGTCAACAAACTCACCCCATCTTACCATCGATCCCTGCACACCACCGGACTGAGGCCGCGCTGCACATTAAATCTTGGCCTAGCCGCCGACCGGCTCCGATCGGACGAGACCGAATCGAACGGACGGAACTTATGCGAGCGAGCGGACGAGCAAGCTCGGGCTTGTTGACATAACACTACCGTATGAGTTTAAACGATGCCAGCCAACAACTTGCCATCATGTTTTTTATTATTGCTTTTCTTTTCTTTTTAGGATTGAGCACTGACATCACAGGCTCAACAAGGGAAGAGGAGGGTCGGTATGATATTAGTGTTTGTATCAGTGTACCGTGCCGGTTGACTGAGATTAACTTATCTTGTTCCTGTCGGATGTCGGAATACGGTGTTGGTACTATACAGTAGAGAAATTGTTTTTTGTCTTGTCTTGATCCGCCAACCGGGTGAAGGGGGGAGAGAAATGAAAAGAGAAATCTTGTTCTGTCCGAACGAGGTGGATGGAATGAGAGAAGATCATAAGGAGCAGAGCGGAAGAAGGAAGAAAGAAGAAGGGAATAAAGGAATAAAAGAAGAACACAACGAACTAGGGAGGGCCCTAAAAAAAGAGAAAAGGAGGATGATTTTTGGCTATTTCTATTAGTATGATGCTTTCATTTGGCATTATTAGTGTCGTGCCGTTATCTGCATAATGGTCAATATTAGCATAAATATGTCGTGAATTATTCTGATGGTGTCTTACAAGAAAGCTAGAGTACCGGTATGGGGGAGTTTGTAGATAAGAAACTGGTTAGATTTTGTGGTTGGCTATTAGGCGGGATATGCATTGGGCTGGTGTTATCGATACCCCGGCAGCCGGGTTACAGATGATATCAGACTTGAATCCGGCCTGGGAGGGCTTCCTTGCCTCACCCGAAACGGGGCTCGGGATTCCCGAGGACCTGATCCTGAAGGCGGTGCTCTACCATATTGAGTTGAGGCTTGTATACCGGGGGGGGGGCGAAAATATGTTCACATTTCTTTGGTGTTGGGGCTTACTAAAATGCGAAGGTATCTTCGCCCCGGGGGTGGGCAGTGCTTGTACCGGTACGCTGATCGTACTGTACCCGTAGGTACCCTGCGTACTCCCCGGTATCTTACTCCGGTTCCAATCCAATTCTGAATACCATCATAAATGGGTTGGTCCTAAGTGGTTGCTTTTTTCTTCTTCCTTTGATTGCCTTGTTTTCTTTGGAGTTTAGAGGGTAGTTACGTGTGCAGAAACTCCTTGTTTGAACACAGATAATTGAATGCAGAATGTTGGTAGGCCACATACCGGCAGTCGAGATTATACCCTTCTTTTCTCCTAGTGTAACAAGCTTCCCCAGACATTCAAAGACCAGACAAAAGCGAGGGAGTTAGTGGGGCTTGTTCACTCTGTGTGATAGGCCTGGAAAGGAGAGCTTTCTTTGGTACTCGAGTATCCTCGCTTCTCTTCCCTTCTCTGTCCAAACCACCATGCTTTTCCTAGGCTGTATGCCTCTTTGGGCTTGCAGATACCGGTGTTCTACTTTGGCAACCCTTACACGGCTTACTCGCCCAGCTTGCCATGGGTGCTCGAGGACGAAAATAAATTGCCTGTATGGTATGAGACGATGCTGGGGTAATCTATTATAAGTCGGAGTATTCTTCAGCGCAGCGCAAGCCACAACACACCACGCATCCCGCAACCGCTTTCATAGAGCACTCACTGTCCCGATTCATGAATTCTAACACGTGACTTAATATACGGCCATTTAAAATACTTGATGCTGTGTGGCCTCAATTTGTGGATATATGGGGCAAGGATTTGCAGAAACGCGGTACAATCCACTTTGATTGCAATGAGCTGCACTGATTGGGGGTGTCTCAATCTTCTCCATAGTGACTGGATTCTGAGAATCGAGGAAGCATCGGGGCCCAAGTGGATGTAACGTATCGTACGTGATATCCCCTTGGAGTGCTGATATCACAAAAGAGAAAAATAAAAAAAGGGCTGTGAAGGGTTAGGGAGCATCGCAGTGATATTGTTGGTGGCAGTTGTGGTGGCCGTGCATCACCATCCTTGGTTTAGAGCTGAGCTCTCTGAAATAAACTGAGCAACGTGGAAGGTTCGTGTCCCGGAATATCTTTATTGGCGCATATTGGACCCATCAAATCACTACCAGATAGCCCCCGCACTTGTCACCGACTGCCTCGCGACTCTCGAGCTTGACTTGTTGAATGGCTATAAGCCAGAGTGAAAAGTGATATTATGATGCCAGTGATCGAGAGGCCAGGACATGGGTCTGGTCCGTTTTTGCTTCTTTTCTGGTGCCGCTTCACATGCAGTCTTCAGACCATTGTCATCGTCTGATGCCAGTGCCAGGTGAGATCTAGTTGAGCCCAGGGCTTGGTTGATTCGCTGATCAAGAATCCAATTTGTGAGATGCTAAGGCGATTGGGGCCTGGTGTGTGCGCCACAAAGTCAACAATACTTCTAGTTTGCCTGTCGCCCGGAGCCGGTAGAATAATCGGGAATTCGGGGTACCATGACCATGTAATTAGAACAAACTTCGAGCTCTCCTCCCATAGTACTGGAAGAGACAAAAAAAGTAATTTATCGTGACATATCGGTCCGTCTTTTGAAGCCCATGCGCCGGTATTACCGAAGGCAACTGAAACATTCTATGGTTGTTTGTTCAAGGACACATTTTGCTGTCCCCATTTTAAAGACGTTACAACAAGCGACGATGGAAAATTCCGGTCTCCTCCATGCATTGTTAATGCGAGAAGACCGTGCCCTGTACCACATGGTACTATGATAGTGAATTATCACTGCAAATCAATTTTCATATTTGGATCCAACCTCCGATGTGTTTACCGTATCCGCCCAAGGTCCACAAACTTTCAATTGTGGCTATTTTTTTTTAATTTTTCTTCTTCGTTTTTTCATCAGGTAGGTTGCAGTTGGTGGGACCTTGCATATGCAACGGAGTAACTAGATCCCCAGGTTCTCGGGATGGGCCCAACCATATGGCACTGGAGCGGCCCCATTAGCAGCGTGCAGATGTTTATTTGGGTTTACAGCATATGCCCCGATCTCAGGTCTTTGTCTAATGGGAAGCCTAGTTTCTCACTGAGTCGTTGCGGTAGCCCTGTTCGCCGTATGTCAATATAAGAAGTACTTGTGGGAAGGTGGGCAGAAGGCGAAGGGGGTTGGTTGAATCATCCTGAATCTCATATGACTCGAACTAAAAAAAAAACCTTGTGCTTCCTTTCTTCTCGCCTTACCCCATCTTCTTCTCACCCCCGTCTTTTTCTGTCTCCCTTCTCTCCCGTCTGAATATCAAACCGAGGCTTGATAAACAGCCGATATCTGAGAAGTGATAAACTCACAGCCCCAAGACAGACATACATATCCGGACCTCCTCTCGGAATACCTCCCATACTTCTCATACCAATACCGGCACACAACTGAGGACATCCTCGATATTAAACCGAGATCTCTCGACCGGACACCCTCACACAGCATTAAGGACCCACAGCCGAGACGTGTGTGATCTTTAGGTTGGCGGGGCTTCTGGAGTGTTACTCTTTCCCCACTTTCGTCGTTGTCTTTCCTGCCCTCGGTCTCTCGCTTGATTCAAGTTGATTTGCTGGTTTGTAAACCCTCAAAACTAGGGCGGCCCGTCTTTGAAGGGGAGAGAAGGGGAAAAGAACGAAGTGTATTCGACCAAGTGCATACCTTGCACTTGCCGTATTGCTGACTGGCTGCAACAGATTAACCGGTACCTGCTCGCTCGGATCCGGAAGCACTTCTTTCGCTTCTTTCGTTTTGCCAGGAGCTTTTTTCTAGGGGCCATACCTGCCAAACTCGGGTCTCCGCCAGTAAGCGCCTATAACGAGTCTTTTAATCTACTCATCATCCTAACTTGACACAACTTTGTCCGCGGTCTGAGAACTGAGGCGTTGCCAGAAAAGGTCTTAGCAAATTTTCATCTTTTCTCTTTGATTTTCCCCATCTCTTCTCGTTTATTTCATTAATCGTTTTCGTGCTTTTTGCTATTCAGTGCTTTACTCTTTGGGTTGCCCCTGGTATATCATGGTTCATTGGTTGGGCCAGCAAGGGTTTCCCTTCTATTGTGGGTCTCGTTTTTTTATTTTTATTTTATTTTTCCACTCTTTTCTGCCCAGTGCATGAGTGATTCTTGTGTCGTCGGACTAAAGGCAGGGAAGCGAGATTCCCGTTCTCCCAAGTAACGATTATTGGAGAGCTCGTTTCGTTTGATTATTTTGGCTGGACGGAAGAGAAAATTGGGTGTGTCCGTGAACAACCAACAGCCCTTCGTTCACAATCAATCAACCGTCGCAATTAGCGCATGCGAACCGCGTCATGGGCCATCATCTGAGTTCAGTTGTCCGAGCAACTGGGATACAGACATCCTTGGCGGTTCATCCCTTTCAAGGTTGTAACCCTGCTCGGCGCCCCAAAGCGTGGCACATATCACATTTTCTGCTCTCCTCCATCTCGGTTGTGCAGCTCAGCTCGATTGACGAAAATTCCATGGGTTACCCGAGCAGTCGGTACCACATTTTAAATTCAGGGGTCCCGATTCTTTTGTCTCCAAGAGTCTCTCAAATTGTGTATACATGACGGCCCGGTGTGTGTGCGTCAGGTGCCCCCGCGCGGGCTCTCCGAACGGAGTATCTCTTATATCTGCGGACCAGTTTTTTCTTGTTCCTTCCAACTTCCAACGGCGAAAAAGTTAGGAGTAAGGGGCCCCGAGGGCAAACTGTTGCACTGTTTCTACCTTTGCAAGGGATTTATTCCCATATACCCACGCTTAGAGTGCGCTTTGGCAGATTTATAGGTTTTGTTTCCAACAGAAAGGAAGAAAGGCACGCAAGTAAGAACGGAGCACACCGTTATCGCCAATGGCCTTTTTTTTTCCACCTCAGTGCCAATCTCGATAGTTGCGTTTCTCACACTGGTGTGCGGTAGCTATTGACGGCATCTTTCTTCTCCACCCTTGCCATTACATATAATAAGGACAGGAATGACCCTTGGATATGCTGCTGTGGATCTTTTATTATTATCGGAAACATAAGCTCGGGCTTATCACATTCCAAGAGCTTTTCCGTAATAACATCTGTTATTCCATCTTCTCTTCTAGAAGCTTACTCTTGCTTGCCTCTGATCGGCTCTGTTTTCTTAACCGTTATCAGCATCGTTTCTGTCCTTTCTCTTCCATCGATTATCTAGCCTTGAGACGTCGAGGAATGGTGCGCTGACGAAGGCGACACCAATTGCAGGCTGAACGAAGCTTATTTTCTGATGCGAAGAGGGCAAAGATTGCGACGGGCAAGAAGTCAACCAGGGCCTCTCCGAGGTCAACAGCAAAGCCAGCAGACACGCGTAGGCCGCCGCCGGAGGTCTAATCAACAGTTAACAGCGATAGTAGACGAATCAACCGAGTCCGGCCCATCCACTAGGCAACCATTGGTCCAGTTACGTCGTTCAGCCCGCCTAAGCCTGAACTCTGCGCGACCATCGATTGCAGAACGAGCTTCTGAGGCTGAAGCGAGTAGATCAATAACTCGCCGCCAATCCCGCAATCTTCGTGAAGCCCATCGAGCGGCCGAACTACCTTCACACAACAACGAAGAGGGCATCACCGCCCCCACTATATCTGTCGAGGGAGGACTAGACATGGGTTCTACATCACGCCCAAATCATTCGAGCGGCTCTTTTGCTGGTCCTGAGAGATTGTATACCCTTGAGGTTGCCGTTCAACCTCCGAGAGTTGCAAAATCCGGCGCACGTTTGTATCCACCATTGGCAATACATGTGCATATCAGGGATGCGAATACCGGAGAGGAGCTTAGCGGTGAGGATGAGCTCAACAGTCTCTTTGCACAGGCAACTCTGTACGGCGAGAGCGGTGATGGCCCTCCATTGGCTCCTCCCGACCTCTATCTTCTCTCTGGGCGGCTCTCTATGTCATTGGATCTCTTGAGTGATGGTGAGGGATCCGAAGATTCGGCCCCACTCAGTCGGCAACAAGGGAGCTACGTTATTTTCCCAGATCTTATGATAAATCGTACTGGTAGATATAGGTTGGGCGTTAGTCTGTTCAAGATTGGTGACCAAAGGAGGGTCCGATCTACCTCAACGGGGTCTGGTGAGATGCATGGGGGTGGTAGGTCTTTGGAGGAAGTTAAGAGCAATGTAATTGTGATACAGCGATCTTCGGCGCCCATTGAGATTGGTGATTACTCCCGAGATCAATTATTCCCTTGATCTTCAAGCAGCTGACTTTACCCAATTACTGCTAGGCTCCGGTGAGCAACAATTCTTGGAGCATATCCGGAATAGGGGAGCCAATATACCTTCGCCGCCATCAGCTGAATGAGTCCCGGCCCAAAAATGATTCAGGTGCCTAAGGGGCAGAAACTCGGAATTTAAGGCTTCCGCCTCGGAGTGCAGAGCGGATTCGTGGAGGTATGTCTGTTTACGATTGGAGTGGTGTGGTTCGGTACGTCTGGCATGATGAGTTGTCGAGATGCCTTAGAGGGTGTTATTAGGATTGGTGTTTTCTTTTCTTTCTTGTGTTTTGTGTTTTGCTTGCTCCTGTCTCTTGAGTTCCCCTCTTATTTATTTTCCTTTCTCGCTTTTGTGATAGAGGGCTTGGCCAGAATGCCCGGGGAGTCGAGTCGGATGGACGACCATAGATCCCGGGGCTAGAGGAAGAGTTGAGTTTTGTGCTTTGATGGAATGCCTATGATTAAAAGACTTTAGATTAAAGAGGAAGGGGATAACTGGAGGGAGGTTTGGTGCTTACCTTTTGTTTTATTTGATATTTTATTTCTTTTATTTCTGATTTCTTCGCGGATCTCCTTCTCGCAGCTCTCTTCGTATCTTTTACTTTTAAGTGACCTCTCTCCAATCCCACCCGAGGATTCAACCTAGCAACCGATTGGTGTGGGAGCCGATGTTGTCTGACTCTGTATCAGTTGGACAAATCGATCTTGTTGCCGCTGATTTTATATGGCCTCTGTTGCCTAGACATCTCCACTGGCTAAGATATAGGATGGGGGTATAAGCGGGTTCCGCGTGTTGCAGCGGAGGAAATGGACACTCTCCGGTGAAGCACAGGTACCATAGCTGGAATAAACACATCAAACCGTACCTTGTGCAAACACATACCGGGCAATTTTAGGAGAGCCTCGGGATGACCTAGGATAATCCGGCGGAGGATTTGGAGGAATGCTAGCTGAGGAGCGCCTCCTGAGGTTGAATGCTTCGGACTGATAGTTTTTAAAGAGAATACTGGACAGGTGTCGCATATGGCAGTCTTCCATTACACCGCCAATGAAGAAGGCATTATAGGGTCGTGGGGAGCGAGCAAGAGATCCGGTAGTTGATGAAAGAGGATAAATTTGGAGTCACGCGTATAACATTACGTTTCCAAGGTAACAAAAAGCTTCCGGTAATGTTAAGTTGAGTTGACGGCTATATTCACCGACTCGTTGCCAGCACTGTGTCCACGAATTGTCCATGGCGCAGATCAGCTGTGCTTAGTGCGGTCTTGTCCTATCGTACAATTATCCGGTATGGGGTATCCGGCATCGGGATCAGAAATTTGTATGGCATATTATCTGCCCACATCTGAACCTCCGTACTAAATTCAGACTCGAACGTTATGGTATCTCATGCCTGACACTTGTACAAAGGTTATTGTTGTCGACTCGGGGAATTCCGCATGATTGGGCTTATTCGGTGTGCGTTGGTTTCGTACTCGGGTGTCGATGGTTCATCTGAAGGCACTGGTTATTAACGAATTAGCCTTAGTAGGCTTACAGTTTATTGGTTGGTTATTCAACCCTGGGGACATACAGGATCGAGGACAGCTATTGACATACCGGTATTATTAGAAGCGATCTTGAGAAAATTCGTGCCCAGGGGTGAAGCTGCGCAGCAGGAGATCAAAAACAAAGAGTGTGTCGGTGCGGTGATCAATCTGGGTTATATACCAGCCCTCTATATTTCGTTTGTTTTTCTTGGTGGAGCCTTGTTATGCTGTCGGTATGCGAGTTCCGGGAATGGGGAAGTTGCCCAAGAAACCTTGTTGCTGATCGCTTTGCGGCCTGTTCCGAGTACCTGATCGACAAGAACCGCCAACACCCTCATGCGCGACACTCCGGATCGGAATGCTAAACATTCTGTTCGCCTCATTTACAAGGGGGCGGGGTAGTTCTGCATTGTGGATCAATAAGTGCCGAGATCGAGATAGGATTGGTGGTTTGTGGGGGGAAAGGAGGAAACCATGTTCCTAGTTGGATGCCGGTAAAGCCCTGTTTATTGTTGAGATTCCTTACCAAAAACATGATAAGAGACACTAGATATACGGTGGGAAATTCTGGTGACATGTTGACAAAATTTGTTGGGCTATGGCCCCCGCGGAACCAGGGAGCCGCAGAGAGCGGTCTGGTAGTGGTTTGGTGCTCAAATCGGTAGTTTCAGGTGTTGTCAAGAACCTGGGAAGTTCCGAAATGCGGCAGCTGCGGTGCGAAGGTGCAAGTGATACCTGATGCGTTCACCAATGAGAGCTCGGGTACTCATGGCTAGGCGTGGCTAGGGGCTGCTAAATAGTTGGCAGTTTGATTATGGATGAGGAATAAGAGATTAAGCACGAAGTGGGGGATACATGTAAGTGGGTGTAAGGAATATGGGGGAAAGGGAAGAGGGCCGAAGGTGGGAAAGGAGGGGAGAAGTGTGGGGAGGAAAGAAGGAGTTCTACTCTTTAGATATAACTTTACACCATTGATCAAAAGATTGGGAAGTCCGTTGGTTGTGGCCGCTGATATGGCACCAGTTCTCCAAGCGGTAGGGGACCACGTTATCAGCTGTAAGGGGGGCTTCGTTGTTCTATCTACACGACATTGATTTCCGTTTCGGCTTTATTTTTCTGGCTTCATAGACACTAGCAGCCTATTTGGCTTTTCCCTATAAAAAAACTGGAACCATAGAGTGGTGTTCACTTTAGCGTTGTTCGGCTGCTAGACTCGCTTTTAGGTTGTGTTCCTTGGTAGTTATCTAGGGCAAAGGTCCCTGGGATGTTTCTCGATAAATTATCTTGTGGTCCATGGTATCATATTAAGTGTCCTCCAAATGCCATAATTGGCCTCTATAGGCAGATTTACTTGTTGGGGGACCAGATATGGCAATACACACCTGCTGGAGGGTCTGCGGGCCACCTATAACTAATTCTTGTGGTATCTTTCTCTATAGGAGCTAAACATCTTGTTCCCTGAATGTGTCTTTCGGGTGATATAATTATCTATAGAGAATAAGATTATCTTCACTAACCCTCCAACCACTCTTCCGAGTAGAGAAACTGCTTGTGCATTCCGACTACTATTTGGTACTCGAGCTGCCTCTCCCGCTAGCTCTGTGTCATCGCCAACTTCGACTCCCAACACCTTTATCTACTGCCTCTTCTCCACTGGATGGTTCTCTAATGACTGACTACTCATCCTGTTGATTCTGCATAGCCGACTGCTCTTTTTATGTTCCTGATTACCTGGACGCAGCTATCCAGGCGAGAATATAAGCATACACTTTGGATCTGCACTAAGTACTGCGCCTAGGGGCTTCAACCCCCACGGTCAAGAGAGCGGTGAAGATAATATATTACCCCCGCGTAGTCGCACAAGTGTAGATTGTTGCTGTGTAGGGTAGTTTCCCCCTCGGCCCACGTCAATATATACTCACCTCTTGTTAACCCCCTAAAATAAGAGTAGTCATGTTTGATCACTCGGAATCGTGATATTTCCAATCCTGCCATGCCGGTCCAGCTTCCGAAAAAGCCCAGGTTGGACTGGCCCCGTGCGAACGCTACTTACAGTGGGCTATTATTGGACAACCAGTCGTGTAAAGCAGGATAGCTGAGGAATCCTTGTCATGGGACGTCACATTATATATATAAAAAAGCTGCTTTCCCCAAAAAACTGTATCCTCCCTAGAATTGGAAGGCCCTCGACCAACAAGCAGGGGACAGGCCATATCCAGGCGGTAGTTACTCTATTTCCGGTTTTCACGAAGATAAAATTTATCAGGGGGTATATGAGTGGAGTTTTAATAAGGGGAGTACTCTTAATGTTAAGGTCATAAAGGTAGCACAGAAATAGACTATGGGCTAAGAGAATTCACGTGGAACTTGGGCACTTGGCGGGAAGGATATGGAATGTGAGTTTCGCCGCTCGCACTTCGTTCATTCACTCGCTCAGCTTCACCCAGCCAAAACTAAACTCACTGCAGAGACAGGTGTATTAATAAAAAGTAAATACCACATCCCGGCCCTTCATGGATCACAGCACCTATCTCTGTATTCCCTTATTCCTCCATAAACTCCCGTGATAACAAGGGAAAGGTATGTCGGTAAAATCTATTGTTATTTGAGATTTTACGGTATCTCCTGAACGATCCTTCACACTCCCGCAATAAAGCTAACCACATCCGTCCAACGAGCGTATGTTGAAAGGTTTCGCGAGTTCCAAACCCTGTAAAAAGTAAGGAGAATGCCGTCTTTCTGGCATACGGGATAGGGCGTTATAAGATTAGTCTTGACTTCTTTAATTTGGAAAAGAAACCCCAAGTATCGAATGTTATATCGGTTTTCTAGTATTAAAATAATTGGATTAGTCTGCAAGGGTGGCCTCTACAGCTGAATCACCTTTCCACCATTGCTAGCCTTGCAGGCTTGCTATATTTTCTGATAAAGGTGGACATAGATACTCACTACAAGTAAAAGACATAATACCCGTTTAATGGTCCTAGAGAATCCCAACCTCCTGTATGAGGTGTCTTAGAATTTTATCATTCGGACTGGTGCTACACGGTTGTATGGGCACAATTCCTTTTCATTTATAACCCTTGGGCTTCTTTACCCAGCATTGCGCACTTCGTGGAAATCTATCCATGATATTAGCAAGCACCGGTTAGGCTACGGCCACCCGATATAACCAGTATGTGTTATCACCGGAAATCACTCTGGCCGTTATCCTTAGCGAAACCCCTGGTTGTGCTCTGTCGGTAGTTGTGATGACAGACTTGGACCAAATTCTGCGGATGGGGTTGCGGTAGGTGAGGAGGTGTTTTGTCACTTCCATCACTTAATTTGTGGGTGTGTAACGGTCTTTGGCTGCCTATCTGCGATACACCACCCCACTTGATGTCCTTCCCCTGTACTGTGCAGTGGTGTTGGAAAAAGTTCGTGCAAACGCCAAAACACACCAAAAGTGCCCACTTTTCGGCACACCAGAACAGCCCCGTTTCACATAAATAGAGCCTGTAGTTTTTACCAACACCATAGCTTACATCCAGAGCACCTTGTAAAAAAATTATGTATTTTTTCTAAGCCTTTAGGAGAAGCTATGCTGTGTATCATACTCTACCTTGTGGTTAGAAATGAATGCCAAGACACCTACCTCATACTTTGCATACAACTCAACAAGTGTTGAGATTGGTTTGGCACTAAACTGTGTGAAGAGGTCCAATCACCTATCGAATTGCTACTTACATGAATATCCGAGGTCTGACCACCGCCACCACTTCAAGAACTGCCAACTAGGCTTATAACTATCTAGAAGCTCTACCAGCTCAATATGTTGAATTTAAGATAGTAGCTGATTTTTTTTGGTTTCAGAGAATATTAGTGCTATTAGGCATTCTAGTGTCGGGGCATCTTGAAATATGGAGTATCCGGTGTGTTCCGGGGTTTGTCCACGAACTTTTCCAACGGCACTGTACACGAGCGGGGGAGGAGGGGGAGAAGAAAAACTACTCCTTAGAAGGTGATGTAACTAAATGAAAGGTTCATATTTATCACAAGAAGGTACCGTAAGAACTCGAATAAACGAGCCTTGTGCTAGGTAGTCAATTTAGAGTTTTGAATACGAGGGTTCGGGAAATTACTGTCTCAGTGAAGACTCATATATAAGACATAGGATAATCTCAACGCTATTTGAACCTCAAGTCAACAATACCGCGACTGTGACTCTAAAGTAATTTTGAATAAA
>Ga0307513_10001418_pt1 | contig 34438 bp, 36 predicted proteins | sample 15_EM_MG_FD_202174 | JGI IMG/M metagenome (GOLD analysis project Ga0307513, IMG submission 202174) | Populus trichocarpa ectomycorrhiza microbial communities from riparian zone in the Pacific Northwest, United States - 15_EM | ecosystem: Host-associated > Plants > Roots > Unclassified | place... | reverse complement strand
GAGGGGGAAACACCGCAAACTCAGCCCCCAGTTGAGACAAAAGAAAAGGAATATACGAGGCGCCTTACTAGGAGAGGCAACTCCAACGTCCTAGCACATTTTTCTTCTATTCGAGTTCTTACGGTATACAACATAGTACCAGTATTGCGACTTCATAGACACATCTTAGGCCATTAAGGTGGTATCATAGGCAGATTAAGCAGTGACTGATGAGTGCTGGAACTGTGGTTGGCTGTTGAAAGCTGGAATAGCCCTCAGGGACAAAGCCTTACCTCAGGTGGTAGATACTTTCCTTCCATCAATCCAAAAATGACAATATTTGTCTAAGAGATAGCGGCGGAAAAATACAACTTTCTCATTCCTCAAGAGTTTCTAAAGTCGCAATAGCAGCCACAATATCTGTAATTAGGTTTTGGTGGTGAATCTTGTGAGGGATTTACATGTTTAATTCGTTAGGCTTCCTCAAGGAGGATAGTCTGGCACCAGTGCTAAAGCTTCAACCTTATTACAAAGAATCGATTGAAATAGCCCCAGCCTAGGCTTTTAAGCTGCCCCTAGCGGTGACACTATGCCCCACAACAACCGCCCCGAGAAAAATTAAAATATGGTATGATAAATAGGTGGTGCAGGTGCTTGTAACTATGGTATCACGATTCAAACCCTCGGGGCACAAAAACAAAACAGAACATACCCCGTCCAACCCATAAAGCCGCACCTGCGCACATGCATGTCCGCGCACTGATATAGCCTACCCCGCAAAATTCAAGCCCACTCGCCAGAAGGTTCCATTCTAGGGGCAGTGGTCAGATTCTCGTTCTCTCCGTTGTCAAGAACGAGAATGTCGTCCTCGATTCTGACGCCGCCCACCGCCCAGTACTTTTCAAGGACCGTCTTGTTAATGTACTGGCTATGGACATCGTGCTCGAGGTAGGCTTGGATTATGAATTTTGAGAAGTAGCTATGGATTGTTAGCCCCGTCGTGTATGTGAATGGAGAAAAGTTGGTAGTTGTTGGGGATCGTACATTCCAGGTTCGACGGTAATGACCATCCTAGGCTCTAGCACTCTGCGCACCACAGCGCGGTATAGCCCACGTCCTAACATTGGGGTTGGGAGGGAGGCGATAGAACCTAGTTGGCTTGTAGTGGGCTTCCAGTCGAGATCTGGGGTACCCTCGACATCATGGGTGTCTAACCCTAGAAAGTGGCCAAGGCCATGAGGGAAGAAGGCACGACTAGTTCCACATTGGAAAATTTCTTCTGCTGTACCATTATACAGAATTCCCAATGCCATTAATCCCTTGATAGCGATCCTATGCGCGAGGAGATGTGTATCTCTCCAATCCACGCCGGCAACTGTCTCTTTGATGCATTCTTTCTGCATCTCATCAACAATATTATAGATTTCACTAGCTTCTTTGGTCCACTTCCCGGATATCGGGTATGTGCGAGTGACATCGCTAGCATATCCATCCCATTCCGCACCAGCGTCAATCAGGAGCAATTGTTTCCCTTTGAGAGGTGAGTCATTGCGGGTATAGTGTAGCGTTGCACAGTTCTGCCCAGAACCAACTATTGGGTCATATGCTTGCGTTCGTGCGAGCTGTGCAATGCAAGTTTGGACAAATATTCCTTCGAGTTGGGCTTCCGTTTGTGCCGCTTGCACCGCTTTTAGCACGGCGCGATGGGCATTTGCTGAGATGGTGTTTGCCTGACGGAGTAATTTGATTTCGTAATCGTCCTTATAAACACGGCAATCATCAATTGCGGGTTGGAGGTACCGATCAGAGATAAGTCTCCGATGAATCCATGTGGGGATCCGCGAAACTTGCTGGTGAATAACATAAATCGGAGCAGATTGAAACGCAAGATGGAACCCCATTATTTGATCAGTTATTGAAGTAGAATAGAGGACTTCGTCCACATCGTATCTATGAATTTGTTAACTCTTTATTGACGATAGTATGAAAGGGGGGTTCAACAAACTTGAAGATGCAATCCTCAATTGAGGGTGGAAGTCCAGACCAGAGAACTAGACTCGGGTCAAAAGGTGGAATGTATCTGCGAGCTCGCAGCATCAGAACTCTTCCTACCCATTTCCAAAGTTTATGAGAGATTCGTACAAAGTTAACTTATCGTGAGCGATTGAATATGTGACGAAACAATCCGACATATCCACGACTCCCGTGAGGTACAAGAAATATCTCCTCTGACGGAATTTGACTGCCTGGTCCGAGTCTTCAAAGAGCACCTCTGGCATCCCTTCGAGATAGACAAGGCCGTTACGAGTGGGCAGCCGTCGCGCTACATTTCGGGCGTGTTGCTTCGCTGGAAACGAGTTAGCTTCAATACGAAACAAGGAGAATATTCGCTGGGCTCATTGATACCTGGATACTTTTCCATTGAGCAATCGGCGGTGATATGTATGTTGAGAATGTCAGCCGGTCTGCGATGAATACAGGTCAGCAGGGAATTAAGAGAATAGGTGGTGACACTTAGTGGCACGAACGGTTGGCTTCTAGGTTTACTGAGAGCAGGTTTTGTTGTCATATTTGGGAAATTCTATTATCGATACGGGAATCCTGCGGTTGTGAGAGGAAGAGGGGAGTTGCAGGTGTGAGGGGAGGGTTTGCACCGGTGCTGTTCGGGAATGGTTTGCGTTATCCCGGCACGTTACAGTAATCGAGCGCCCTAGTTAGAGGTTGCGTGACAGTTATCTACATAACAAAAATACTATGATAATATTATAAGAAAGTAAATGCCGAGGCGGAGGTTCTCATGATCGGTTTGTGGCGGAGTTCTTTCTATATTTCTCGGGATCGTTCGCGAGAATCTGATACGATAGCAGACGGGCTGTGTTGGGAAGACGCGTCAGGAACCCTTATCGTTAGGTATCACAAGTACTTATCATACCCCTGTTCTAGAACTTTTCATACCGTTCCTAGCCAGCCAAGATCCTCAAAGCAGGGTAAATCTCTCCCACGGCTTGTCGTCACCTTTAACTTGACGACTCGGTCTACCCCACCTTTAACAAACATCCACCACAATATTTCAAACAATGGACAGACCACGAGGCGGAGGATTTAGAGGCGGGCGCGGCGGAGGCGGTGGTGGGCGCGGAGGTCGTGGTGGCGCAGGAGGGGGCGGTGGTGGGGGTGGTCAGGCCGGTTACAATAAAGATCAACAAGAGCGGAAACCTCGTGAGGCGATCTTGGATCTGGCGAAATTTATGGATAAGGCAATCACCGTGAAATTTAATGGCGGTAGGGAAGGTACTTCTCGCCCCACGTCCTAAGCTCTCCGGATACTGATGCTAATTCTGGTTTAGTCGTGGGGATATTAAAAGGCTACGATCAACTCATGAACCTCGTCCTGGATGATGTGAAGGAAAACCTTAGAGGTTTGCTCTATATGATGGTAACCAGCGTGTAATAGATGCTAATAATGATTCCCCGATAGATGAGGATGGAAACGAGACAACACGGGAATTGGGTCTGGTCGTTGCGAGGGGTCCCATGTTGACCCTCATCTCGCCAATGGACGGCAGCGAACAGATTGAGAACCCGTTCATGGCACAGGAAGGATAACTGGGAAGCGTTGTTGTGTTTCTCTAAATGGGTTGCCTTTTCGAAGAAGTTTAATGTCGGGGATCTTGTGATTGGGTTTTGGCGTTAGTTCTTTCGTTAATAAAAGGGGGTTACACTGCCTGATATATGCCTCGGACCAGAATTTGCGCTTTCGCGAATCCTGAAGTTGTGATAGCGCCAGATAACCGTAACACAACTTGCTCTACTCCACCAGTTAAGCGGTCTGGCCAACGATAGTTGAAATCATACAGGATCACTCGATTTTCACATAACTCGCGCTGCCAAATGGGGGTCATCTCTTCAGATTCAAAGGGGCTGTTCACCCGTTGATATCAGATAAACTCTCAAGTTGTGTATCTAGGTGAATTCACATCACTCTAGCACAAGCCAATCACCGTTCGCTTTGTTTTTTGACACTTTTTACTAATTATATGTTGTATTGAAAAAGGAATTGCAACTAACTAACCGGTGCATACCTGATCCTCTAAGGCAGGCAATAGGAAAAGGGGAATACAAGAACGCCCAATAAACTCGTGGTTCCCATCCACAAAGGGCTCGTGAGGCTGTATCCGGAGAATATTATTGATCGCAAGTATGACACTGTACTAACCGTTCGGTCCGTCTAGACAATTTCGATATCTATGCAGGAAGTATACCACTAAAGTTGCTCCCGTTAGCAACGGGTTACCAATTATTTCCGCAGGGAGTTAAAAGGGACAAAGGGCAATGGTGCATACCTCCTCAACTCTGGGCTTTTCCCGGCCAAAATGCCACGAGAAATCCCAAACCCAGTAAACTGTATAAACATCCCCAACATTCAAATTCTCCGGAATCACAAACTCCGATCTGCATGGCTTCTCGACCCCGGTTTTCCCGACCCCACGTTGCTTGGATATGGGGGAGTCATTGGGTTGCGTACAACTTCCATCGTCGTACGGGCTCGTCTTGAGGAGCCTGCCCTTCTTATTTCCTCCCTGACCGTCGGTGGTCCAAGCCCTAACCTCCCTCAGTGGGAGTTTCGGGTCGGGATCGCTGGTACCGAACCAGTACGTCAGGCCTGTGAAAGCTGTCGCCGAGGGGGGAAGTGAGGTGTGTCCGTTTTCAAGGTAGTAACCTGCTACCGTCTGCTTTCGGCTGGCCCTGAGACGGGGGAAGCCTGGCTGGTTGGCGCGCACTTGCTGAGTGTCCTTGCAGATGGGCTTGTTTTCCCAATCCGGACCTTCGATGCGGTAAGTCATGCGGGTGTCGAGACTGCCATCCTTGCCCACTGGTAGGTTGTTAGTTTGAGCTTTCGTATTTCATGTTATGAGGATAGAGGGAGGAAGGAAGGAAGGAAGGTACTCACTCCAACTTCTCATGAACCCCTTTGTCCCTGGGCCAACAGCTTCTAGGACTTCGATCTGTAAGGTGAATGTTAGCACTCCGGGAAAGCTTCGCACGCACGTATATCTTCGGTGGATCCTCATACCCAGGAGTGGGAAACAGCGTTCCCGGTGTGGAGTGCTAGCAGCAAAGCTGCCGTGGTGATCAAGTTAAAACGCATTATTATGATTTAGTGAAGGTATAAAAAAAGGATAGTGAAGAAGAGGAAGAAGAGAAGAAAGGTCTGCTTTCTCGAAAAGCTTATAGAGTGTAGAAGTGTGTTAATGCTGATATGAGCGAGCGTGAGTGTGAAGGAAAAGAAGGAACTCGACAGATATAAGAAAAGAACGGCTGTTTTTGTAATAAAAAATGATCATGAAGACCATAGAAGTGCGGGTGATCTACTTCATTATATACATTACACTCCCACCTCCGGAGACCATTCAAGTTGGCAAACGCCTAATATGGTGAGCTATTCAAGTTGGAAAGTGTTGAGCATCAATGGTTGTTCCCCACACAAAATCGCCATTATAATGAGTATGGCAACCACACACCGACATCCCGGAGTTACAGGTTGTGGCCACCACCACTGCCACTATTGAAAGCGAGGAACAATAAGACACAACTCACTCCATTCAAATGAGCCGGTAACTGCGCTCCCATTACACATGGCCTTAATCGCCAAGACCCACCTACCGTAATCTAGCCTAGCCTAACCTTTTTCTTTTTCTTTCTTTTTTCAAAATTGAATAAAACGGACAAAGAAGTGCATTTTTTTATTGGGTTGGGAGGCTAAGGTAAGACAGGCAGGACTTCTATTCAATACCGAGCCATTATAAGGTCCCTATTCGGGCCCTTGTTCGGTCTTCTTGGTCTTGCACCCCATACTCGCTATGAATAGGATCCCCGGGCGTGACATAATATTAAGGGACGCTGCGGTCATGTGAGATCACTCGATGCCGTGCCAATACGTACCACCGGCATTCCGACCCAAGGCGCTGTAATATAGTTCGGTAACTCTTTTCTCCTTCCTACTAGCATAAGAAATAGTGTGAGGTAGGCCAGCTCGGGATGATACCCCTGTTTTTTTCAAGGGAATAATTACGTTGCACCACGTCGTACCATTGCTTCATTTTCTACTAGGTGAACTCGCCACTCTCTGGGGAACTGTGCTTTACGGTACCCTTTTGCAGCATATACAGTTTGGCATATCGGGTCTTGGATAAGCCAGCAGTCACTTCTTATTGTATCGTACAAGCGTCTCACACTGATTTTATAAGCCCTCAAGTACAGTTTACCTCGAGGTAATCCTGACCGCACTATATTCAGACCAAAGCAAAGCCCCTGTATTAGAACTCATTACGCTACCAACTTTGTCACCAACGATACTCTACCTTCCACCCCCCCCCCCCATACAATCAGCAACTTATTTAGAAAGTAGGATATGTGCTTCCCCTGCCTTCCTCCCTCGCCCACCCACGGCTACCCTTGCTAATACGTCCATGACATGGGAAACCGCCTCAAACTTACCCTCCGGTGAGCTTTGCGGTAACAACAAACGAACCCAGGATCTCAACATCCGAAATTATATCACGGTAAAAGGGTGGCCGTCTATCTATCCATCTGATATTATGGCATAGCTTCCTTTACCGGATGACTACCGCATACTTGACCACAAAAAGCGTCTTGCTTGGCTAGTTTGGGAGCACCGTATAGTTGCAGGCACAGCGCGGGTAAGGTTAATGGTAGGTATGGTAGCGCTCGGTTGGCGCCTTGGCAGGGGAAACAGACTTGTCGGTGGAAGGAGGGAAAGTGAAAGTGCAGGTCACCTGGAAAATGTACGATACCGACCCGGGATATACAGTGCTTTGGTGAAGAGATGGGCATTTCCTACCGCATTTCGCTGGCTGCCGTCCGTAGATGGGTGGGTGTGCTGGTTGGTTGGTTGCGCTTCCATCGCAAACACCGGTAAGACACCAGGGGCGAGGGGGAGCTGTTAGCTGGCATGGTACAGTGCGGGATGATCTGCTTTGCGGGCGAAGGCTGATTTGACCGAGAGCGCAGCTTGCCGGATTGCATAGATTACGGTACTGGTGAACTGCATGGTATCATACCACCACCGCGGTTAGTCATTTCGTCACACGAAATGGTACAGACTGGAGACTCGCTTGTTAATACCGTTGTACTCTTAGAAGAGACTGCATCTTGGTATTTGGTCAAGGGTACATATGCCGCACCAACGTGTACAATGAATTTCATTACATACAGGATCTCTACTAGTGGGATTGATAGAGAAAACGACAAGAGCTGATACGGGCTCGCTGAAAAAAACACTAGTTTGGTCACAATTTCCACCCTGTTCCAAACTCATAAAGCAAGGCTCACTCTTAATACACCACCAAAATGAAGTAACGATACCCCAACCCTTGCCTGACGAACTGACAGCTAGAAACCATGAAGAATCTAGGATACTTTGCTAACAAAAATCGGGTTTCACCGCCTAGACTTGTTGAGGTCCTGAAAACAGGATTCAACCTGTCGTTTCAACTATCCGATCATGAAATCAGTTTATGTACAAAAAAAGAAAGAAAAGGGGAAATGTAGAGGCACTTACCTCCTTATAGGTGACCACAAAACAATTCATGCTGTCTCTGCTGACTAGCATGATCTTCTCATCTACCCCAGCGTCCAGTTTATTCAAACAGGTAAGAACGTGAGCCATGTCAACGACAGGATTATTGTTCTCGTCGACAGAGTGGAACACGTAGTCTCTAAAGAGCTTCAAGTAATATCTGTCGCCGGTTTCGCTCCATCTTGGGTCATGATCGTATTCGGGTCGTTCGTTGATGAAGCCGAATTTACATAGGAGCCGCACAAGCCTACCGTTCTCTAATTCTCGGGAGAGCGCCGACTCCAGCGAGTCTTCGTAGTGTAGAGCGCTGTCGAAATTCTGAAAAGCTTGGTTCGCTATAGATTTAACGTATTCATCTATGATTTTCGTTGATCCGGTATAAAGGTAGTAAATGCTGTCCCGAAGTTGAATAGAGTAATGACGACCGATGTATTCCATGCTCTTCTGGGGATATTGAACAGCTGAAGGGGTATTACATGCAATTGAGAGCATGAGGCGACCTAACTGAGTAAGGTCTTCTTGTTGACACTCGCGAACCGACTCCTGGCTGCGTGTAGTTTCCGGGTGGATGACGTCGAAAATCCCACAGCAGTTGAGACGTATCCTAGCATGTAACTATCAGATCCAGCTACACAAGTGTTGCTTTGCTGTTGCTTTGTAATTACCTCATTTTACTAGAGAGCAGAATTTTTGACGGTTCGATCACTCGGGCCGCTAGTCCTGCACTATGTATAACTTTCAATGCAGAAGCGACCTGGACAATGTAACTCCATAGAACTTGTTCTGGAACTATCGGACCTGTGGGTTGATGCCTCGTAGGATTCGGGTATCTTGGGTTAGGTCCAAAGTGAGTCTCAGCTAGTGTTTTGGACAAAGGGTGATAATCATAGGCGAAGACGATAGCTGTTATAAAGCAAATGTTTAGGGCGACTCGCACAAATTTCGGGCAGAAGAAGCGATAATAAGGATGTGGGAGCAGGGCCCAAAAATGAATCTGTTCAAAGGATAAAATGAGACCTACAGCTATCCCCAAATTTGGTAGTCGTCCAAGCATCGTGTATTGTCACAATATTAGCGCTCAATACCTTTCTCCATCTTTGGACAATTCGGATATCAGCTTCATTCAAGAGCCTGAAGCCTTATAGTTGGTGAGCTGAATGTTAGCAATCACTGCACCAAATTGATTCCACAACTGCTGGAGGAACCCACCTTCAAGTCTCCGCAACGCATAGGCGTTCCCATCCTCGGATGAAAATGCTTTATAGGCCCAGCTGGGATATCCAAAAACCTGTGCGCTCTTTTGGTTGGAGGTGTCAAGTGGAACGAGCTGGTGATATTCCTCGATTGAGGGGGGAAGTATTGAAGATACGGCTTAATAGACCCGGGAAATCTCATGTCAGCTTTCATTTATAGTCATGGATCTCTTCGCTGAGTTAAGGGCTAAGATACCTGGCAGTGTTTGGAGCGTAGCATCAGCTTTTTTTTGGAGCTCTTCTCTTAGGTTATCAGACAAGAAAAATCCATGAATATTTTTCTGAAACGGCTGCAGCTTCTGAGGATACGGGGCCAAGGGAGCATATAAATGATAGTTGAGCTTGATAGGGAAGAACCAAAAGTTAATAAGATTTTGTCTACTTTAGAGGAAACTTAATATGGGGTTAGGGGTACAAAACTGGATGTTGATACGTTTGTTGCGGTTGATAAAACATGTCGACACCCGTTTGAGCATACGGATTCACAGGCGCCCCAACAGTAAAATCATACGCATTCATCGCGGCATTTGCAGTAGTCTTCATTTTGTTAGCCCTGCGCCGTGATCTCGTAGGCGAATATACATTCTCGCCCAACCCCATGTTCTCAAATCCATGCTGGAGGCCTTGGTGGTGATAAAGTTGTGGATCGATTGCTGGTGCCACAGGGTATCTTTGACAGAAGTAGTCAGTTACGGTGACCCACGAATTATTGAGTGATGTGTGGACAAACCCGTTCGCAGCATCATGGAGCTGTTGTGCAATTGGAGGTGTGGCAGTCCCTGTCACGTCAGCTCTCCATGCTCAAAATGAGGAGTGCTTCGTTCACTAAAATTACCGGTACTATGGTTTTGTTTGGGAGTAAAGGGCACGGCATCCGCAGCTCCCGGAGATATCGTCTTTTTCGGAGGAGTTGCTGGAGTGAAAGAGGGGGAGTCTACATTGAATTTACCTCGACCAGCACCAGGTTGCTGCTTTTGTGAATGTGGGTCGTGGTTAAATGCACAACCTAGGAGACTTTAGTCTGCGAAAAATTGACCATAGTGGCCCCCTACCCTTGTCCTGGAATCGACAATATCCATAGATAGTTATATTTCGACAGATCGTGGAACTTGAATCTTAGTGATATGTTAGACGCACATCCAGCAACTGCACATGGCTTAGAGATGGGGGTAATGCTGCTGGGAAATGTACAGACCTTTTGCTTTAGGTCTAGGTGAAGAAGCGGATGAGGCCACAGAAGACCTCCGTGGCTCAGGGGGAGGGGTTGTTCTCGATCCCGTCGGGGAAGAACTCGTGACAGAGATTCCCGGGCCACTACTCGTGTTCGGACGTAGCGAAGGGGAAGATTGGGTGAATGCGCGGCTGCTCGAGGCGGTAGAAGGACGTTCGGTCATGGCGGAATAATTGGAGAAGAAAACAGGAAGAAGCGCAAGCAATAAATCATGCAGGAGGCAACGGGTATCTCGAGGTTGCCTCCGCCGGTCGTGAATTAATAATTCTGGTACGATAACCAAGTCAGGATGAAAGAGCGAATGGGTGCGGTATAGTCTCCCCTTCACAATCGATTGATCTCTCCCCCGTTTTCCGTGGTACGTGGACTGGGGGTCGGAAAAATTGGCGAAAGAGTGTATTAGGTATAATTCTCTAGGTTGGGAGAGAATGATGGGTTCGGTGAGGGAGGAAGGGGTGACAGTATTTTGTGTTGTCGGGATGATAGAGGAAACCCCAATAACAAGATCAGACTGGTAGAAACCCTTTAGAAAGCGGGTAAGCGGGGGGAGTATTTTTTTTCTCAGGCCCAGGAAGCGAAGCAGCGTCGAAGCTTTAGAGATTCCAGGACCATAGCGGTGGGAGGGGAGGAGCTGTGCGTACGATAGTATGTACGAGGCAACCACCAAGACTGCGTAATAGGACCTGCTGGTGGTGCAGTGCCAGATGACTTGGAGGGGAGGGGGGTGGAAGAGGGGCTTTGGAGGGGCGGCTCCCATGGAAACCAGAAACCCCCAATTCAGCTATCCCCCCCCTTCTTCCCATGTGCCAATCGGTTGCCTGGCAACGAGGGAGGTCCGGTTCTCTCGCAACCTGCCATTGCATCTTCTCACCCCCCCCCCCCCTCAACTTTCACCCCCACCGCCGCGGTTCACAAAAGCTTCGCTCCTATACCTGCTTGATCGCCCCGGCCAACCACATACCTTTAATTGAGACCTCTTCTCTCAGCTTGCTTGCCATGGGCGGTTCCGGAAGTGAATCATCTGGTTCTGGTCAGCTGTCTACTCGAGGTTTCCGTATACATTACCGAAAGACCCTTCCAATTGCAGCTCGTCCTAGTTTGGCTGCTTGGAGTCCGCAGCTTGATTTGATAGCAATTATCACTTCTAATGAAAACATCTTACTCTATCGTATGAATGGGCAGAGAGTTTGGGGTGTTGCACACAGAAAGGAAAAACTAGCCTCGGATGTCCGGGTGGAAAGGATGCAATGGCGCCCAGATGGTTTGTCTATGCATTAGGGAACCACTTCTATTAATCTCCTTAGTCCGCTTACTCGATTGATTCCCGTTTCAGGGAAAATGTTAGCTTTGGGATACAGCGACGGCTCCACACGAATATACGACGTGAACAATGGCAAACAAATCCATCGTATCACCTCGGAGGTATCAAACTTTGGAAAGGTGACCTGCGTGGGGTGGGTTGATAACCATTCAGATTCGAAGTCCCCCAGCCAGGTTTCAGAAACCAAGTCAACGGAGTGCACACCCCAAGCGCTGTTTGACATGGATGTTGGTCAGATGTTACCCCGATTAAGCATTCTGCCCTCTTCTGCTGGGAAGTACGTATTACTCCTTGCGCTCTTTACTAAGAAGGAGTGCTTATAGTCACTATAGCGAAAGCACTTTCACCTCCAAAGTCACACTAGACGCTTTGATCAACTCTGTTACTAAAAGCGGGGAGGGGAAAAATCTGGATGTTTTACTCATTGGTGAGGAGGATGGAAAGATACTTTTAAAGTTAGTAGAGTTCCAACACCTGGTAGATTGATTGTTAAGGATATTCAAGTGTGTTTGACTCCTTCTTGATTGGCACTATGGATCTATCATCACTTTCAGACAGGCTTCGGCCTTCCTCTAGGGTATGCCCTTGAATCGAAATCAGGTGCTTATATTTGGTTATTCTGATTTGGGCCTAGCTTCTCCGACACACCGCTTCCTCCGATCTTTCCACACACTCTCTGCTCATAGAAGATGTACAAAGCGAGAATATATTGTTCGCGACTATGGATATATTATTCATTCAGCAATTTGGACAATATCTATTTCAACTTGCTTCGACTTCTACCAGAGTTCAAGCACTGCTCCGGTATATAAAAGAAACCGTTGTAGCTTTGGAAGCTGAATTTAAGGCTATGAATGATCTAGCTCAGCGTTACGTCAGCATCATAGACGAGGACGTGAAAAAACAAGGGAGTGAGGTATCTCTCGAGTTTTTCGAGTTGCTTGTGACTGGAGTGCCTAGTGGTATCCTGAAAGAATGGCTGGTTGATGTATTGACTGAAAGGGTAATGACATTCACCATATTTCCCCTAGGCAGCACACTAACACCTGGGCGGCAGGGTCAAAAAAGATGGGAGAAAAGTTCCATGAATGGGTATGAGACGCTACGAAGACTAGTACATGAGAACCTTCTACCAACCTGCGAAAGACTGATCGTCTTATTTTGCCGCCTTCGAGGCCTGGCTCGATGGTGTGTCTTTGGTTTGCTCTGAATTTCGTGACCTAAGGTTGAAACCTATCTAGGAAAGAACGAGGAAGCCCTTTAGGTTTGGATCCAGACGATTTCACCCGTTGCTTGGACGTTGTCTCAGGCCTAACTGTCTTTGCGCACGAGTTCCTCTTAAAACTCAATAGAGAATTGGAACATTTTGACGCTTTTGCTTCATGGCTCAGGCACACACTAGACGAATTGGCCACTGTCATCAATATCGACGACAAACCCCCAGAAGACCCCCAGATTGACACCCTCAGGGTTTCCGAATACATTAGCGAATATCTCAAAGAGTCCTCCTTACGGTCCTTTTTCCGTTCCGTAAAAGGCCCAAAGATTAGCGAATACAAAGGAAAGGGAGAGAGTATCTTTGAGCTTTATGCTAGGCCTAAAGCTAGTGATACTAAACCTCCAGGCTTCTTTGAGCTGACTGAGTACCTCGAGGACCTTTGCAAAACTGTGTTCGCCAAACCCCAACAGGCGATGAGGCAACAACTGAGAGTCGGGAAGCCAGTTGTCATTTCAGACCATAACAAAGGCATGGGGGACATGAGGATGGTGACTGAAGAGGGGAGGCCAGTCGGATATTTGGCTTTCCGGGGGGGTGACGGCAATGATCTCATACTAATACGGTGCGATATATCCATCGTAGGAGGATTGAGCTCTGTTCTGAAGACTCGATGCGCCAGGGTTTCACTAGCCGCCCAGGAAAGGAAAGGGAACTTGATAGACTTTCAATTTGTTGACGACGAAACAATAATCCTTCTATTTGTTGGTAGAGGTATCTGGCCCATTCTAATTCCCGCTCTCAAGTTTAGTATGTTGGGCTAAGATGTTCCGTTCTAGATGGCCACAGCTCCGAGATGATGACAATCACTTGTAATACAATCAATTACGATGAAGACTATGACCCAGAGGATCTGGCCGAAAGCGTCTGCTCATACGCAGATGGTCTCGATGGTCAAGATATCAATATTGTAAGCAGGCGTGTATTTGATTCTGGGTTCACACCATCTCAACTCACGGTCAACGGGAGGAAAGGGAGACGGGTGGGGTGTGTTGTTGCGGAAGACCGAGTAACATATTTAGTTTTTGACTTGGATCAAGAAGAATATGACGAAGGGGAAGAGGAGGGGGAGGAGGAGGAGGAGGAGGAGGGAGGAATGGTTGTTGATAACGGAGAGGGTGAAAGCGATTATGAATAAGGCGGCATATAGGTGATGATGCTTTAGGTTGGGTTGACGAGCAGGTGAAAGCCCGTGTCTAGGCCACCGTATATTCACCTTGTCTTGACAGATAGTTGCCCCACGCCCCTTTAAATAATGCATTATAAGTATAAATATTGCTCCAAGCTCGGGACTTGACTCTGGCAGAATAATGTACAGTACTGGAACTTGAACCAGAATCTCATTTCGAGACTATTGCCAACCACCAACACGTGCCTTTGAGGACAGAGAGACGACAAGGCGTAGCATATCGGTACTTCCTGCAGACGCCGTACACATCCAAATTGTGATAATGGTAGGCTCTGGTGGCCCCAACAAAACTACCGCCGTGGGTTACCAAGCCTTTGTGTGCTCTGGTTAGCTGAAACTGGGTAGTACGGTACTGTAAAAGACTGCTGTTACAACGCGGGAGAGATTTTGAATTAGGAACCAAATATCTACCGTTAGCGAATCGCCACGAAGCAACAGTAGAGAAGTCATGAGGGAGGCAGAGTACTTCTACCGATCCCGTATAAGTACTGCCATATTCGTCGGCCAAAAGGAAAGTCCAAGCAAATAATTGCGTCGAATTCTCTGCAACATTTTCTCCTCTTACCAGAACCAACGCACCAAGCCAAATTCACCACCGTATCATGCATATTCTTAAATCGACCAAGTTTCCCCATCACAAAAGTCAAGCGGCTTTCTCTTTGTAGTAGCACTGGCATAACATACCGGTAGATGGTAAAAAAATGATTTTTTTCTTTAGCTTCTAGATTTCCCGATAAGCTTTTTTAGTGTTCTAATTTTTTTTTCTAATTTTTCCCTTCGGTCTGTTTTTATCCAATTCTTTTTTTTCCCCTTCCCCTTTGGCTCTTTGTCTGGCTTGTGAGTCTGCCAGCTGCCTCTTCTTTTGGCTTCTTCAGTTTTCGCGGATGACTAAGCAAACCTATTTGCTCCTATTGGCTGGATGGCGACTTTGAGACAGAGAGCCCGTTGCAGATTCGCTAACCCCAAGAAAGCACTGTCCCCTGTCGTAGGCGTGGTACCGTATAGTACATCACCTCTCCTCCCATCAAAGCCCCTCCTCACCCCTTGAAAACAAAAACCCTCCCTCCTTTTTCCTGCCTTATCCCCCCCGCCAGTGAAAGTCAGCGCCCACCTACAAAAATATCCTTGGGTAGGCAAAGTAACAAATTCTTATCTTTAAGAGAAACTATCAGAAAGAGGTTCGTCACTACACACACACACACACACACACACACATCCTCCTCAACCAAACGTTAATTCACCCCTCATCATACAAATCTCAGAGGCTTCCCTGATCGTGGACTGTGCCAGATTCCAGGGAACAATCTCAGATTGTCCAGCTGCTACTTGAACGTTGTGTAACATCACTTGCTTTACAAGGCATTTGTTGTGGCCGCGTCAAACCTTCGAGGTCCAACTTCTTTTCCCTCTCAGTGACAGCCTCGTGCTTCTTTCAGTAGACGACACCACGGTTTTATCACTCCTTCTTCCTCGACTCTTGACCGCTTAGTTTCCCCCCTTCGAATCCTGTTGTCATCCATTTTCTCATCTAAACAACACTACCACTACTACCACCTCTCATCTCATCCACTCATCCTCATCTCGAACACAACCAACCGCAACCATGAATGTTTCCGAGGTGTTGGCCAACACCCTCTCTGCGGGCAAGTCACACACAGTTACAATCTTTTCCCCCACACGAGAGATATTAACGTTTTTGTTTTTGTTGTAGATGCCACGGTCCGTAATGCCGCTGAACAACAACTTTCAAGTGCTGCCTCTCAACATTTCGTACGTTTATCATCCCCGCTCATTACTATACATATCCTTTATGATCAAAGTAATCTAACTTTCTATCGACTACAGCCTGAATATCTTCAAATGCTCTCGGCGGAACTCGCCAATGAAGAAACAGAACCGTTCATTCGAAGTGCTGCTGGTATTGCTCTGAAGAACGCTCTTACCGCTAGAGAACGAACACGTTTGCTTGAAGTGCAACAAAAATGGATTTCACAAGTGGACCCCACTATAAAGGCCCAAGTGAAGGAAAATTCACTTCGAACACTTGCATCAAACAACAATCGTGCAGGGACCTCTGCTGCTCAGCTTATTGCAGCTATTGCAGCCATCGAACTGCCCCAGAATCAATGGAGCGAATTGATGGCTGCGTTGGTCCAGAATGTTGGGGAGGGCACTGATAGTTTGAAGCAATCCTCGTTGACTACTATTGGCTATATTTGTGAATCGGAGGATCCCGATCTTCGGGAGAGTTTGAATCAACACTCAAATGCGATCCTTACCGCTGTAGTCCAAGGTGCTCGGAAAGAGGAGTCTAACAATGATGTACGGTTTGCGGCTATGGTGGCGTTAGGTGATTCTCTCGAGTTCGTCAGAACGAACTTCGACAATGATGGAGAGCGAAATTACATCATGCAGGTTATTTGCGAAGCAACTCAGAGTGATGACCCTAGGATACAGCAGGCAGCCTTCGGTTGCCTAAATAGGATCATGAGTCTCTACTACGACAAGATGAAATTTTATATGGAGAAGGCTCTATTCGGTCTCACCATTGTTGGGATGAAACATGACGAGGAGGAAGTTGCTAAATTGGCTGTTGAATTCTGGTGCACAGTGTGTGAAGAGGAGTCTGCGATCGAAGACGATAACGCTCAGGTAAGCGGGAAATGCGGGCCAAAGTACATCCATTTAAATCCTAATATCTTGCAGTATCAAGCCGAGGGAGGGTCCGAGCTTCGGCCATTTTTCAACTTCGCTCGAATTGCAACTCCCGAGGTTGTCCCTGTATTACTGGAGCTCCTTACTAAGCAGGACGAAGACGCTGGAGACGACGAGTACAACATCTCCCGCGCCGCTTATCAGTGCCTACAATTGTACTCTGCCTGTGTTGGTGGGTTTGTTATCCAGCACGTATTGGCATTTGTGGAACAGAATTTAAGACACGAGAACTGGCGTTTGAGAGACGCCGCTGTTTCAGCATTCGGAGCAATCATGGAGGGGCCTGACATCAAACTTTTGGACCCCCTTGTTAAGCAGGCTTTGCCGATACTTGTAGGAATGATGAATGATAAGGTTTTAATGGTCAAAGATTCCGCTGCATACGCTCTTGGAAGAATATGCGACTGCTGTGGAACGGCTATTGATCCCGAACTGCATCTACCAAGCCTAATCCAGGCGTTGTTTTCTGGTCTCAAAGACAGCCCCAAAATGGCCAGTTCTTGCTGTTGGGCTTTAATGAATCTGGCAGAGAGATTTGGTATCGATAGCGAAGGGGAGGAAAACCCATTGTCAAAGTACTTCAAGGATAGTGTGAGCGCTTTACTTGCCGCCACCGAGAGGTACGTTCACTATTTCCAGCCCGGTTCCCACTCTTCATAGATCGATTCATAGGTAAGACAATTCTGACATATCATAATTACGCAGACCAGATGCAGACAACCAACTGCGAACAGCTTGTTATGAAGTACTTAACTCTTTCATCACCAACGTCGGCCAAGATGAATTGCCATCGATCGCGCAACTATGTACTGTCATTATAGAGCGACTAGAAAAGACTATTCAGCTCCAAAACCAAATTGTTAGCCCTGATGACCGTATTACTTTGGAGGAAATGCAGACAAGCTTGACAGTAGTTATGGGAGTAGGTTACCCATCAAAGCTAGTATCAATGTGTAAACGTTGGCTAACGGACACCCCAGAGTATCGTTCAACGTTTGGAGAAAGAGATCACGCCCCAAGCAGATCGTATTATGCGAATCCTTCTTCAGATCCTTAGTATGCTACCGCCCAATTCCTCTGTCCCGGATGCTATCTTCGGTACGGTTGGGGCGATGGCAAATGCCCTTGAAGAGGATTTCACCAAGTATATGGAAGCATTTGCGCCTTTCCTATTTAATGCTTTGAGCAACCAGGAAGAGCAACAGCTTTGCTCTGTGGCTATTGGCCTAGTGAGCGACGTTTCTCGTTCAATAGGCGACAAAGTAGCCCCTTACTGTGATAATTTCATGAATCACCTACTCAACAACCTCCAGGTTTGTTTACCCGCTAAACGTAATCCTCTGTCATGGCACTTACCATCACCGCAGAGTAATACCTTAAGTCAGCAATTTAAGCCTGCTATTCTGCAATGTTTCGGCGATGTTGCTCAAGCTATAGGGGGCCTCTTCGAAACTTATCTCCAAGTCGTTATGGGTGTGCTCCAACAAGCTGCTTCTATCTCGCCCACGCCCGATAGCAACTACGAGATGGTGGAATACGTTATTTCTCTCCGCGAGGGTATCATGGATGCTTACGATGGTATAATTATCGCCCTCAAGTCAGGAGACAAGAGTGAGTCACCCACAATCTACTCAGTCTCATTCTCGAGACGTTTTCACCAAATCTAACCTTTGCTACAGCTCAGCTCCTTGCACCATACGTTCAACATATCTTTGGGTTCCTCTCTGCAATTAACGCCGATCCTAACAAGACTGAGAATCTGATGAGATCAGCCATGGGTGTCTTCGGGTACGTTATTCGTTACAAAAAAAATATGAATCTTCGGGCTTACATCATCCAGGGATTTGGCGGATGCATTTCCCAATGGCGAAATTGCTCAGTACTTTAAAGCGGATTGGATTAACGCGATGATTAAGGAGACTCGGTTAAACCGCGAATACGCTCCCAGAACTACCGAGACAGCTAGATGGACTCGGGAGCAGGTCAAGCGCCAACAAAATCAGGCCTCTTAGACGTTTAACAGACGGCCGCGATGGAGATGGTCTCTATTTGCTGGAATAGAAATAAAGATGGCTTGGGGATTATACTCGTCTTTTCTTAGACGGTGGACTTATAATTCTGTGGGCTGATCATTTTCAAATTAGGCATTGGCTTCTCATTTTTCATATGTTTGTGTTTCTCAACTCGGTTCATGGGGGGAGTTCGTCGTTTCTATAAGCCTCTCCTCTTTTTTCCTTTTTTCCTCCCTTTTTTATTCCGTGAAGGCTATTATCTGTTGGTAATGATGATCACGCTACAGAAGTCTAAATCTGTTTTTCATACCAGATGAGACTTCTGAAAATGCGTAAGGCTCTGTTTTTTCCCCCTTCCCTCTTCTCTTTGCTTTAACCCTTCTCATTCTCATCCTGTCAATTTTTTTGTATCTCCCTTTTTTTAGATGGATCGGTTTTGTTTGTTGAAGACAGGCTCCTATCTTTGTATTCCCTGTTTTTTTTGTTTTTTCCCTTCCCATGGCATCGGATTTCCCCTTCCCCCATCACCAATTACCCCAGCTCCCAATCACCATATAGCCGCATCATCCCGCAAGCGATCACATGATTTCTTATGTCTTTTTCTTTTTTTTTCCCTTTCTATCACACTTCCCATAAAGTTCCCCGCCCCTCACCCAACCCAACCCAAACACCAATTGAATCTAATCCAATCATCAAAATCATTAAACCCTGTTAATTAGCGAATTCCTCTTCTTTCTTTGTGCCCCTTTCATGTGCCCCCGCCTGACATGATGCGTCTTCACCCATCATCCATTTTCATATACTTTCTAGCCCACCAATCACGCATTTGACATTGATTCTTGTGGTTGTTTGTAGGCCTGTAGATTTTTTGGTTGATTTTCTTGCTGTTTAGGGCCGGCTTGGCTCAGTGTGCCATCATGCTCGTGGGGAAGGTGGAAGGGGAAACGTAGATTGTGAGGAGAAGAGGGAGGGGTGGTGAGGAGAGCGGTGTCTTGTGGTGTGTACTTTATCGGGGCAATCGATGCAGGTGGGGTTGGTTAGCCGCTCGGGGGACATCCGTAGGGTTGGGAGATGGTATTTTTTTACCTTGCTTACACATTACTATAGCAGCGATGGGAAGGCAGAGCAAGGGAATGGATGGATGGATGAGGCCCGGGTTGGGTTAGCAGTGAGCGAATGTATACGGCGCGGCAGTCACGACGGTATGGATATAGGCTCTATGGTCGGCCTCGGGCGGGGGGCGGGGACAAGATGGGAGTTGGTTAAGCTATGGTACCTGGTATCTTGGGAATTTTCGTACACCCTCACGGGCAATCACTCGAGACAATTATACCAAAGTTCCCAAACAAAACAGAAACACCCTTTCCCTCTCCCCGTCACTTTTTTCTCCCCCGGTCTTCTACAGATTATCGCAATGCACACGTGGCCTTCACCATTAGAGAAGAACGGGAAAAGGAGAAAAGAAGGATGAAAAAAACACCTGTGTGCCAGAAGCTACCCAGCTCCCTAACCTATCTACTTCGCCCGCGCAATCAAGCCCACACCAACTTCCTCAGATTGTACCCCCATTGCTCCAACAGCCCTGTGCTCTTCCTCGCCTCCGCCAATCCGATAACGTCCTTGCTCTCCACAAACGTCTCCATGGAGAGAGCAGGTCTATGCTTTGCACACGCATTAGCAATCACTTGGCAGACACTCTTCACAAGATCCACCTCGCTATCCTCGCCGTCGGCGGGCGCCTTGAAAGCCATCATGCGAGCCACGGAGGGCGAAGATGTGGCGGCGACGGCGTCGATGGAGGGTGCTGCAGCTTCCGAGTGGGTGTCCGAGCCGCCGTGGTCGTGGTATTCTCCCATGGGCTTCGTAAAGGCGTTCCTCAAAGAGCGGGTGTTTACCCGGACGAGTTCCCCGGTGCATGGGGGATGGTACTTTAGGAGGAAGCCGACGTTGCGTCTTTCGTCGATGCTGGAGGGAGTAAGGGTTGAGGTTATGTATGTTCCTGAGGTTTTGGTTAGTCTCCGCGTTATTACGCTGGTCGGGGGGAGTGGGGTTGTTACCCCATTGAATACCGATAACGTCTTTCAATTTAACTCTTTCAAACTCGCTGACTTTTTCGACACCGAATTTAAATCTACATCTATAGACCGCCTGGTCTGTGATTAGGATTACGGTGTCTCGGAGGGGAAGTTTGCGTCTACTGCCTTCACCTGAAGGCGTCAGGAACACCCAGCCCCCGAGCACGGCCTCGTTCTCATCCTCTACGACGATTTTAGCGCTAGTCTCTACTGCGTTTTCGCGAACCTTCTTCATGGACACCGCTGGGTCCGCAGTGATCATTTCCCCCTCAAATTCCTCAAAAACCTTAGATGTGACGTTTCCGAGCAGGAAATCAATGGCTGCCTGGGTGAAGAAGTCGGATACCGCATTCGTGAAGAAGCGAGAGAGGGTTAATCCGAAATCTGTAAGGGCCCCGCGATAGTTGCGTTTACGGGTACGTGTAAAGTCGCCCTTGAGTGCAGCTGTTGATGCATATTGTTTTGATATAGCATCGCCATTATCAGCCCATAGTATATTAAACCCTGCAGATGTTTTCATCTCTTCTTCCGCAGACATCGAGGCTATTCCGAGAGACATTAACTGTTTGTCGAGTGAGTTGCGAGCACAGAAGGATTGCACAACGTTAGTTCTGTCGAGACAGTCCATGCAGTTCGTTCTTAATACGCCTGACTGGTTCTTGACCCTCCTTGGCTTTCCCTTTTCTTGTATTTCTTCGGTATACTCAAACTTATCCAATGTTTCCCCAATCTCGTCGAATAAAAGTCCGACATTCTCGAATCTCATCCCTCTGCACTCCCGGTGGAAATCGAACCAATTAAACCCGACTCCTTTGTTGGCATTGCGGAGGTTCTCGAACGAATTTTGGAATTTTTCTCCAATGATTGCTTCATTACCACGTTTCTCGACCAAGCTCACTGCATGTATACTACCATACCTCCCCCCAATATTTTCGAGGTGCTGTCGGAAGGCCTCCGTGTTTTCAGCCTCACTACGAAGTAGCACCGGCTTAGGCCTCAAGGCATACGGGGATTGTTGAAAGTAAAGAGGAATGGAACCCCTAAGTTGCACATGGGAGAAAATATGATTCCAATTCTGGTCGGAAAGGATTTGCTCGGTTTCTACACAGTTCGCGACATCGCCAAAGTCGTCAACCCCGCGGCGAAGGTAACGAAGGCCGGCGCGCTTAATAGAGCGACGAGAAATCAAGGTCAGAAGAAAGTTTCGCTTTCCGTCTTCATGTGCTACTTCTGTGACTCCCGGTTCGCCGGGCTCGGTAGGGGGCCATAATTGAGAACTTGAGGGCGCTGCCGCAGAGAACTGAAATTGTCCAACAAATCCCTGCATTAGGGGAAGCACAAAGGTGCCGTTTCCAGACCCAATAAACGGCTTCTGCAGGGCACGGTTCCAGAAAAACTACACAATAAACAAAGAAACATTAGCTAAAATGCCTTTAACTTGATACTAATATGAGAACCGCTAGTGTGCACATCTGCAGGGCAAGGATATCAGGAGCGAGTGATACACACCAGAGGATCAACAGATTCGTGCAAGGGCAAGCTCGGGCTCGGGCTCGAGTTTTTCCCTTGTGTGTCCCACCTTCTTGTGATATCCCATTCGTAGCCAAAAAAGAAGCTTCTTGAAGACCCCAACAGGATTCGGGTAGCGCGCAGTAACTTAGGAGTGAGGCTATGAGCTACACCTTCCTTCATGGCCTCAGTATCCGCCTCCATCTCCCCCTCCACGGCACTGTTTTCGCATTTACTACCCTCGGGCACATTTGCAGGGCTACTGATAACACCACCTCTTGCGGCGTCGGGGGCGGGCTGATTCTCGGGCTCCCCCATGATTTCTCCGTCGGAGGCGCCTGTGATGTGCCCTGTTGCGGCTTTAGGCTCTTCCTCAAGAATGCCTTCATCACTACTAAGACCCTCAACTCTTCTCTGGTCTACAGTCCACCCCCTCTTAGAGAACCATTTCTCGGCAAAACGTCCATAAGCCCCCTTCCTTCCGATTACGTCTTCGCCGATTGAGCTCTGTCGTCTATGATTCACGGATTCCGAATCCGGATCAATTTGGTCTTGAAGCTCATCATCAAGGACAGCAGTGTCATCTTCCTCAATGTCAGTATCTGTAGCTCCATCCGACTCTGCCTCGCCTGCCCCAGACTTCCCAGCCCGAGCCTTGAATATCGCAGCTTCTGCATCCTTCCGGGAAGAGAGCGGGATCAGTGCGACATCAGTGACTACGTAGATTGGATAGCGTCCCTGAATGGTAGCCACTTGCTCACGACTTGTTATTGCGATCAGGAAGGCACTAGCTGAGGACACATTCAACAACCCTACTCATCACCCATCCACAAGGGGAAATTTGGTAAGCCCTTGCTAGAATGTGAAGGAGAAATTTTTCGACTAGCACAAACCTCCGATTCCATGCGCCTCTACAGAAGAAGATAAAGTGCTAAGAGCTTCTGTCGCCTGAGACTCTGCGGTCGGATTGTAAGCGGATATGAGTTTGGACTTGTAATCAATTTTCACCGAGCCGTGTGGCGGTGAAGGTCGTACATTACGAGAGTTTTGAATAGGAGATAGGATGAGGCCATCGATTGCAGCTATTATGAGTACCCTCCTTGCAAGCGGGGGCATTTTACTCGTACTGACTTGAGAGTGTTCCCACTCGCTCGAGGAGGGATTGGAAGGGTTTAATCCGTCTTATAGTCGATAGGGGGGGTGGGGTCAGTAGTGCGAATAAATAGTTGGGCAAGACCCCTTCGAAAGTCTCATGGGCAGTGAGAGGCGAGCAGATGCTAGTAGAAAAACGAAAGGAGCGGAATGTTGCAAATACGGTGAAAAACAAGATCATACGTAACGGTATGGCATGCGAGTTATTCCAGTGTTATAGGTGAGTGGACACGTTGCTTGAGCCCTACCGTACGTACCGCATCGTGAATTCCCCGTGCCTCAAAAAATGCTTTGGCAGGGGAACTCGGATCAGTTGGACAAGCTGGGTTGACGAAATGGAGTTGACATGACGTGTGAGGCTGAGACGGAGCCGCCGAATCCCACTCACTGCAAGTCGACACCAGCAGACCCCAACTTTGCCCGAAGTCAGGATACCGTACTCTTCAGGCGGGATGCGATAACTAGTAAGGTAGAGCGCAGAGGAAAAAAATTAGACAATATAACCACCGCACCGGCAAAAACTCGAGCATCACACTGAATAATTGCGATTCGCCCCTTATTTCATTGGATTGTCAGTTCAACACAATACTCGTGTGTCCGTAATCTTCTGAGCCAGTGAAAGCATCCCGTGAAGCTGGGTGAGACATGAGCCCCAATTGATCGTGGTCTGCTGGCGTCTGAGTCAACATACTCGAGTACAGATGCCACGCAGAAATCCCAAGTGCCCCGCAGGGTGGAGAGGAATACCGTAGATGAATGCTGCTCTTGTTGCCCCATGCTTCTGCTCAAGTATACCTATTTATGACCACCTGGTAGAATAGGCCTCGAAGGGAGGAAGAAATACGGTAGTCATATACTGTAAAATTCAGTCTTCCGGCACATTAATCCACCGGTAGTCTTGCAAGAGGATGAAGCAGGTTCTATGTATCATTAAACTGTCCCAATTCCTAGATATGTACCGCAGCCTATTGCCCTGCTTGAAGAGACCCACTGCTGTTACCTGGTAACAGCAGTGGAGGCCTGGCTACATTACTCCTTACCCACGGTTTACATCATAACTTGAACGTTTTATGACATTTTACCAGCTCAAGCATCATCCCGTCGGGTATTAATGCTGCATAAAATGCCCTCAAGAAGGACCTTAGTCACGAGACTCCAGCACCCTACCAAAATCCGCTCTGCCAAGACTAAGTATCGGCACAAGAGCAAAAAAAAGTCTGGACCGAGTGATGCTATAGAGTCAGCCTCCACTGTAATCTTCGGTTCACACACCAAACGAAACTCTCCTCCGATAGCAAAGTATCACCTCGATATCCCTATTTCATTTTCAATTTTCGCCTCCCCTCTACCATTGCAATTCATTTTTGAATTTAGGCCCTCCTTCCCCTCTCGAGTTTAGGGAACTACATCCGCCTGGTTTTCTTGTCTTGCTTTCTCCACGTCACCCTCAACCATACAGAACCCTGGTATTTGAACACTCGACGGTGTCCATACCGTGTCTCAACCTCCGTTTCTTCGAACCGCATGTAATCACCGACAACGAACCTGACACCAACAACAGACCTCCTCGACATCCACCAACTGCTGCTGTACAGCCCTCCCTCACCTAACCATGGCTGATAACGATGTTTCGCAACTTTCGGAATCGCAACGACAAGCTCTAGAGCAGTTTACAGCAGTGACTGCCCAAGAAACTAAAGACGCTATCCCCTTACTACGAAGGTCACAGTGGAACGTTGAGGTAGTTGAACTCCTGAGCCTAACTTTTGACCTGTTCTCACTGATGTGTATACCACCAGATTGCGATCGCAAAATTCTTTGACGGTGAGACTGCTGATCCCGTGGCCGAAGCTATTGCGGAGCAAGCAGCAGCAGCAGCCCGACCCCAAATTCCTCCTCCTCCTCCGCCTCTACCCACCCCCGGTTTGCCTCTGAGAGCTGGACAACGAAACCGTGGTACTATCTCACCTGCTCCCCGAATTGTCCCACAACCCACCACGGTGTCTCGACGCCCACCACTGCTCATTTCACTCCTGCTATTTCCGTTTTCACTGGTATGGCGACTTAGCAACTCCTTTGTCTCTCTTTTCTACACCCTCTTTCCCTTCTTGGCTCGGTTCCGTACAGCGACTTCTCCGCCATCTCGGGCACAAACTGCCCGCCGCTCACAGAACCCCCGGGACACTGCTGCTAGGTTCATCCGATTATTTGAGGAGGAATATGGAACGGAGACCGGACTGAAGTTTTTTGAGGGAGGCTATGCCCAGGCCCTGGATCTGGCGAAGAATGAGTTGAGGTTCCTGTTGGTAGTTCTTCAAAGCGATGAACATGATGACACGGCATCTTTCAATAGAGAAACATTGATAAATCCTGAGGTCGTTGAATTTATTAAGACTCAGAATATTATAGTTTGGGCTGGGAGTGTTCAAGACAGTGAGGCATATCAAGGTATTTCCAATAGCTGCTGCTTAATAGCTTTGTTTTCCTAACCAGTTTGGCGCTTCGTAGTTTCAACGGCCCTCAACTGCACCAAATTTCCTTTCGCTGCATTGATAAGCAGAGCTCCTTCTTCAGCCAGTAGCTCTCAGGGAATGTCAGTTGTCTCACGCATTATTGGGCCAACACCGCCTCAGACCTTCGTCTCAAAGTTGACCACTGCTATAACGACCCATTCCGAGACTCTCGAGCGGATCCGTGCTACCCGCGCTGTGCACGAAGCAGGTAGAGCCATCCGTGAACAGCAAAACTCGGCATATGAGTTGTCCCTCGCCCGAGATAGGGAGATAGCCAGAGTACGCAGAGAAAAGGCGGAGAGAAAAACTAGGGAAGAGGAACTTGCCCGAGCTAAAGCAGAAGAGAAGGTTTTGTTGGCAAACAATCGGACTGCCTGGAGACAGTGGAGAGCCACAACCATCCCGAAAGAGGAACCAACCGGCAAGGATACAGCTAGGGTTAGCATCAGATTGAGGAACGGCGAGAGAGTGATCAGACGATTTAATGGGGACGCTAGCATGGAAGAGGTGTATGCCTTCGTGGAGTGCTTGGAGTACCTGGACGAGAGTGCAACCAACGAAAAGATACCGGAGAAGCCAAGCAGATACACCCACGAGTATGGGTTCAAACTGGTCAGCCCGATGCCAAGGGAGGTCTACGAGCTTCAAGGTGAGAGGGGTGGATCTGAGAGAGCTGTTAAAGATTGCCTCTGGCCTACGGCGAGTCTTGTCGTTGAGGTTAACGATAACGAAGACGAAGAGGGAGAGGATAATTAGCTAAACTGCACTGAAAAAGAACTGGAGTATGTGACTTATGCAACGCTACTCATGTGCCGAGTATCTGGTCGCATCACAAAGCCCCCCATAGCTTGTTTTGGCCCTGTCAGAACCAGAGGTGCTACCGTACCGGTTTAGCCTATTTCTTTAGTCTCAATGCAATTCACTTTTCTGGCATTTCCTTTCGGGGGTTCAAGGTTCTTTAAATGTTTTCTCGTTCGCTGTCTTTACTTTTGGGGGTTCTTTTTTTTTTTGCGTATGCTTGGTCAAGGCTGGGGCGCATGGGGAAAGAATCCGTTGGAGGGTTGGACTTTTCGCTACGCTATAGTAGATGACAGTGTCCCAAGGTAATGAATGGGGTGGAGTATTTATAGTTTGCGTTTGGGATAAATGGCTGCCTGGGCGTGTGGCAGAGGTACGGTACTGTGATGGAAGGGAAAATATAACTTATATATTATAATAATATTATATATGTTACAGTACCTGTACTTGTACAGAAGGATCTCTTCCATCCTTGGGTTTCTCAAAAAAAAACTATAAAAAAAAAACTCAGAGCTCTGGGCTCCCTTTCGTAGCTCTGAGGAAACTTGCAACAACTCAAAATCTAATGTTTCTCACAATATTGTATCATACTGTTTCTGTGCACCAGGGGGTTTTTTTTTTGAGAAACCCAAAGATGGAAGAGATCCTTCTGTGAGAGTGTTTTTTTCTATAATTCTCTAAAGAAACGGTGCCATTCTAGGTATCTTGGTAGGATGTTTCTCTACTAGTAGAACAAGAAACCTTTCAGAACTTCGACCGGTAATCAAGACAGACCATTTAAAGAATCGCCCCTTTGCATTTAAGAATTGGCCGCACAGTTGCAGTTACCCCACTCTTTCCCCTAATTATTATTATTTTCTCTCCAGTGGGGTTTGCTCAAATTTGATTTCGGGTTGTGAGCGATGGCAGTATTTTTGTTGGCTGACATGAAAAAATATGGGTATCATATTGGTATTCTGTCACGGGCTGTGCCGAAAGTTTCGCTCTGGAGAATCAGATGTACGGTAGTCTGTAGACTATGATACGTACGGATTCTCGAGCCTGGCGGGCTGCATGGGGAGAGAGGGTGGGTCGTCTGAGTGATACAAGGACGCCTGATTACTTTTGAGTGGGTGCTCCTTAGGGTTTTTCTTTTCCAACTCTCAACACGCAGTCAAGGCTCAGGTCTCCTCCCAACGCCCAACCACACACCCCAAGCATCTCTCCCCATCGTTGCCCTCTCTCACAACACACACACCTCCCCACTGCAACACCACAGTAAAGAGTGCAATTATTTCATACGATGAACTGAGCCTCTTCCTCGTCCTGCAGGCGACTATTACAGCCGTGTTCTTGTTTTCCTTTCTTAACCACGAACGTGCGTCTCAGCACCTGAATTTGGCCACTAGTTTTTTCTTTTTTGCTCGCTTTGTTCAACCTGCAAATTTTACTCCAACTTCCCCGCGTACCCCTTTCACCACCGCGTCTGCCCCCAACTTTCCCATCCCACAATACTCACCTACAAATAACCCCCTCACCCCCTCCTATTCTCACACCAACAGTCTCCATCGACCACCTAACTCAGTCCCAATAACCAACTTACCTACTAACCATACAGTTTCCCTTGGCGTATCCAGACCCTGTCCGAGACGCCACACAACCCAGCCGACTGCATCGCGAGTTTGCCCCGTCAAACAAGCCTTGAACGGTCTTTTGCTTGACTAGCTGGTTTAAACCAACCTGATTCATGAGCTTAGCAGTTCGAGGCGGTATTCCTATTTCGCTTTTTGACCGCCGGGCCGCTCCACTTACTCCATTTTCCGATCTTTCTGACAACCCAGACACTCCTGGGACAACTTACTCCTTCCAGGACCCCCCGCAACACAAGTCCGCCAACATGCAGGCGGAACCAGCACACCACGCACTGCCAAGTCTATTAGACCCCCATATTCCTACTACTGATGACGAAATGATGGACTCGGACACCGATATCAGAAAGGATTCCGATTTTGACATTGAGATCGATGCCGACGAAGTTTACTCTAATGCAGGCGGTGCCGATCTTGATGTCAACTACCGTATGGAAGAAGATAATGCTGATAATAGCCATCAACTGTACGATAATGACGATATCATGTTGGACGAAGAGGATGATATCATCTTTGAGAAACAACAAGTAGATGATGAGGCCGATCCTGTTCCAGGTGGGGTTTCTACGAGCGCAGCTCCTGAGGCCTCGCCAAAAACACTTCCGGAGGAACAATCAGCTGTCCCCGAAGAATCCAACATCACACACAGCATCCCCCCAGCCATTTCAGAACAAGTTGATCAGCCCTCTCTCCCGCTGGAAAAGCCCAATGCTGGTGAAACTGCTCATCTCACAGATTCTCAGCAAACAGCATCACCCGCGGGAGAGCCCCATGGTGCTCTCGCCCCCCCTGAAAATACCGAAAAGGCTATTGTACATGAAACCGTTACCCAAGACAGCGACTTGCAACACAAGGAAAATGTTTGGAGCGAGAATACATCTGTAACCCTTACGAACGACGTAGTGCCCTTGGAGGAGCGACAGGCAAATGAAACAACCGAGCAACCCCATCAACCCATCACCACTGGTAATGAGGCCGAGGAGCAAGGTGCTGTCAGCCTCGCGGATGAGCCCCCTAGTTTCGATCCACACCCAGTTGTAGTCCAGTATGAACAAAATCACGTCTCGCTCTTCCCGCCTTCTGATGATGTTGATTTGCCGTTTTTTATCAAAGATGTCGGTGTTTGTCTGAGGGGGATGAATGAGTTGTTTTCTGAGCTTCGTAATGTTTTGGATGGATCTGTTAGCCTAGGAGATGAGTTGGTAATTAAGATTGTGGATTATGGTGTTGAAATTAGCGAGGTAAGTCACTTCCTTCACCTGATGCTCATGGTTGTATGTACTAACTTGTCTAATGTTGACAGGACTCTAAGTCTTCATATGAATTTTCGCTCCAGCATATCCTCGATCTTCATGTCCGACTCAGTCTCCAGGACAACGTTGAAAATCCGGAAGCGCTTCGTTTGGTTTTGTTTTCGCGTCCTAGCGTGTCTGACCGTATCAATATGTTGCTAAGCTCTGCAAACGAAGGCCTTGGTTACAACAAGGCAATCGAGTATGCAAGACGCAAATCGGGGGACAGCGACGCGAACTCCGAGCAGAGATTCGTCGAGACAAGCGAAGGTGGAGATCTTCAAGAAGTTGAAGTCGAAGATTATAATAATAATGATGACTCACCTGCGGCGTTTGCCCATGATACCGATAAACCCGCTGAAGTAGAACCTAACCTAACAGAAAACCAAGACAGTATCTCAGAACAAAAAGAGGAATTTGAAGAAGAGGACGATGAGGACGATGACGACGACGATGACGACGACGACGATTTCGATCTTGAATATGGAAACGATGATATTGCTAACGGTGTGGAGGGTGAGAACGAAGGTGGTGCCAATCTGAAGGATGGTGCCCCTAATTCCCCCTCTCCCACTACAGCTGTATCCAAAGATTCACCCGCTTCTATTAACGAATCGCCTAACCATGGCTCGGAAACTCCGAGAGCCCAAGAAAATACAGTGCTCGAGCTCGAGACCGTCTCCAATAGTGCTTCACCGAGGGATACTCAAACTCCTGATGAGGTTGAGGAGAGTGTTTCCACAGTTCAGGGCGATGAGGCTCACTCTACCGAAGAAGAGGAAGAGGAGTTGATTGAGTATGAGGATTATGAGACATTCGGAGAGTCTGAATCCCATCACAGCCCACGCACTGTTAACTCGGAATCTGCGGAACAAAATCCGGGCGACAACGGACCATCACCTCACGAAGATCTAGAGCAGCAACAGGACGCGGCTAGGCCATCTGATACTCCTGGTAAGCTCTTTCTTTCCATTTCCTCATTTTTTTGCAAACGCTAACGTGGGCGACAGAAAACTATGAACAGGAATCTACCGTTAATTTTATCGATCCAGGTGAAAATGCTGCTGATGGCGATCATAACGAGAGTCATAGCCCTAGTGATGGCGATGTGAACGTAAATAATGAGCCATCGTCAATTCCCGTTTTCGGGGGCGATGGCGAAGGTGATTATATTGGAGAGCAGCAAGTGGAGTATGGTGATTATGAATACGAGGGCCAGCAAGGTTTCGAGGCCGGGCAAGATGGAGGCCGAGATTACCTCCCAGATGGCGAGCAGTATAACATTCAGGACCCCTCGGGAGATAGTCATGAGTCCAGCATGCAGAGGTACAGCCGCCCAGAACAAAGTGACCAACTAGCCGATGATGAGCAAAACCAGTACCTTGATGAGACTGCCGAATATGAGGATGGTTACGAACATTACAATGCCGAGTACGACGGTACCGTTAATGGACAAGAGGCTTTGTCTGGTGAGACAGAGTACGCTATTGGCTACCAAATCTATGACCTCAATCAGGCCCATCTCGGGACCGACTATGATGATGACACAGCTACCGGTGATGCGAATGAAACTGGAGCAGCAACAGACGCTGGAAATGACGAGGCCGTCGGAGGTCTACATCCACCGGAACTCGCTCCTGAAGTGGAGTCCTTACTTGGTTACGACAGTGATGATGAAGCAGAGCACAACGCACTTTCGGAGGCAAAACAAAGCACCGAACAGAAGAGGATGTACGGCGAGTTAGAGCAAGACGAAGATGATGACGAGATCTTAGGTTGGTCAAAGTTCTCTAACCCCTCCACGGCAAGTTCTCCGTCCTCTGACAGAACCTCCCCGCGACCAGCGAAACGTCAACGGTCAGATTAAGGTCTAAGTCGCCCTTTGCAGTCTTTGCATTCTACCAACGCAGGGACCTTCATTTTCCTTTGTTCTCTTGTTTTGCATTCTAAAGCCGCTCTCTCGACCTCCCTGGCGGTTTCTTTTATCGATAAAAGCGGTTCGCAGGTGTTTGGGTATCTTTCTGTTCGGCGTTGTTTTTTTCCTTTCATGGGTTCTCTTTCCCTTTCTGCAACATCCCGATGTGTTTCCGGGGATATCTCTGAGGTGCTGCATTTCGTTTCATAAGGTGTTGTTGTTTATGCAACAGACCTGGGGGTTTTAAGACGCCTTTACTGTAAGGTTTCGCTGTGTTCTGGGAAGACTTCTCCACCGCGGCTATTGACTGGCATCGATGCTGGATGGGCGTCTATGGTAAAGTTAAATTGGGGGCTTCATGGCAGCAACTAAATGGGTTCATGGGGATCCTATTTGAGTTGGCCTCAAAGTATCGAGTAAGTCTAGGATAAGTCACTTATCATCCCCTCCCTTCTCCGTTCTTTCCGTTCCTTCTATCCTTGCTGTTATTGTCTTCGCGTGTGGAATTTCCACCCAAGTCTATCTGCCTATAGATTGACTTCGATGCGCTCCGCCCTTCCCACACCGAATTCCATTGTAATACGTACCCCTTTATCCTTTATTTTATTTTCCTTGCTATCCTTCCTTATTGTTTCTCACCAGCGAGATGGTCCTTTTTTCTGCCTTCCACAGCAGACATTTTAGTAGTAAAGTATGTTAACCTGGGAATCTTTACTACTGTATGCCCGGCGTTGGGCGGTGATTGAATTTGTTTTATTTCTACTTCATACGGCAAGGGTCAACCGAAAATGTAACTACCTGTGTTTCCTTTGTGGCTCTTTCACTCTGACAGGTATCTGGTAGGGTTTTTGGAGCATGGGTGGTAGAAAGGCTCAAACCGTGGAATTACTAGTTAGATACTTTTATTAAATCATTCCTCCTGCCTTGGTATGATATTGCAATTGTGGGCGTGGCCTATGATGCCACGACTAGTTGTCATGCCCGGTCACTCGTTTTTTTCGAATAAGTGCGATGTTGAGTGAGCAAGGAAGGATGCACTATGGAGAACCAATGCTCGGTATCACTACTGGTAGCAGCAAGCTTGGGATGCTATATCAATATCAGCAATGGCCCAAGCCCAGCATTGCCACCCCACTCCCGCGAATATACCATACTCCCTATAGTAGTTTATTTCTGGGGCATAGCGACTGTCGATAGTGTAAGTGCCGTAACCATAGTACTCTCGCCATCTAGCAATCTTGGTAAGGAGGGTTGCATTGATTACCACCACACATCTAAGTCAAAGAGATCCGGAAGCCAGTGTCCCTGGCGTGGCGGATGTTTGGATTTGGGTAAAACTTAGGAAAATACTTTATTTTGGCGAATACGATGCCCTGGTAACATACTTTGCCGTGCCTAACTTATTTCGCCTCTCCTCCTAGCAAGGAGTGACACCGCTCCCGAATCCACCGGCAAAGGGATTTATTCTATCCGGAAAGCTCCTGGTTTGGGTTAATCATTGCAAAAAACCAAAATTTGCAAATAGCTCGGCTGGTCTAGTGGTATGATTCTCGCTTAGGGTAATACCTTAAGTACGCTTGCGAGAGGTCCCCGGTTCAAACCCGGGGTCGAGCCATTCTTTTTTCCTTCCTTTTTTTCCTTTCGAGTATAGATAGTGGTTATTTAGTAAGGCCTTGTATGATATTATGATATCTCGTGTGGGATGTAATGGGATATAACTAGGGCCTATGTGTCTTCGCACCTTGGCCCCTTCTGCGAATTACTGCACCCGCCCTGCTCGAGTAATTGGATGCCTTCATTGTAGGTATCACACCTTTGGCCTGCTGTTCGGCCCCAACACACATCCATTGCACAAATCTCCCTATCTCCATTACACCTGGGTTGTAGAGGTCCCTAGTCGTGCATTCCCTTCTCCATCCACCCAATCAAACCCCCGAACGAAAAAAGCAATCTACCACGACAGCCCACCTATCAACTCTCCCCACTTCTCAGTATAGAACATTTTAACTACATAATATTATAATACCTTGCTCTATCTATCTATCTAACACCTTAGCCCGCGCTCCGCTCAAAGATCTCAAAGATTAGACGTGCGCAAGTGCATCCAGATCTCAACCTCGACCGATCACTAACCGGTCACTCGCGTTGTGCGCCTCCCGTACTAATCAACTCAGTCATTTACTCTGGTCGCTACGGCGCAATATCACAGCTACGCCAGTTCAAGTCACCCGTAGTCATTTCATAGTTGACCAACCAACAGAACTAATTAATTAATTATTGAATACTATAGTTAGTGATAAAAACCCGCGCCGGATCAAATGGAAATCTCCGCGAAAAGGGAGTTTTTTTCTTCCTCCCCCTAAAGCCGATGATAATTGTTGAATGGGGGATGGAGCGAGCGAGCGGGTTAATACCTGTACTTCTATTCTCATCGTGTATTCGGAATACGGTTGCTATAAAAGTACCGGAAGGTGTGTCAGAATTATTTGAAATATCGAAGATTTGATGTCTTTAATACAAAGAGGATAATGTAACCGATGGTAAGTGAGGGTAATGATCATTATGAAAATAGTGATGGCAACTGTGACGGTAGGATGAGGGAAGGTGTTCGTTCACTGTTGAGGGTAGCCTTGATGCCGCTTTTCAAGCACGGTGCAATAAATTCTAAAGTGTTAAGTTAGTCCATTCTCATACATGGGCTTCACCAGCTACTGGCGCCGTTCACAGCAATCTTCCAAGGAGCATGAACACTATACTTTCTATGGGTTCGCGATGGCTCTTCCAAAATGGGAAACCAATTTTGGTGCGAAGATTACCTGTGTGTGAACTAAGAGGTAATAAAAGAGAACAAGCTTGGCCTGGTATGAGAATAAATGATGTAAGGAGCAGAAATTACTACTAGCCATGTTTGGTCATAGTATTAAGACATAAATCTTTAATATTACCTGATTCCGAATACGCGATGAAAATGGAAGTACTC
>Ga0307513_10001417_pt1 | contig 34474 bp, 28 predicted proteins | sample 15_EM_MG_FD_202174 | JGI IMG/M metagenome (GOLD analysis project Ga0307513, IMG submission 202174) | Populus trichocarpa ectomycorrhiza microbial communities from riparian zone in the Pacific Northwest, United States - 15_EM | ecosystem: Host-associated > Plants > Roots > Unclassified | place... | reverse complement strand
TTAACAAAACCTTCCTATTCCTTTTTTGCTCAAAACTAGGCTTTATTAAGGGTATGTCGCCTTGACGTGGAGATTAGAACCCTGTACGGAGATAGCCAATTTGGCGAGAAGATGCGGTACTGCACAGAACAGTACTTGATCATCAAACCCAATTCCTGGTGCGGGGAGAGCAATCTACCGTGATCCAAAACCTCCAAGCGACTACTGTCGTATCAGTGAGGGTTGCGCTTTTCTGGCTTCCCAAATGACCACTCATCATTCACCACCGCCCCATCGGAGCGAGGCGAGAGTCGAAACTAGGCGACACGAAACTTTAAAAATTCAGGCGGCCAAAAAAGAAATTCAAGTCAAGGTAACATGGCGAAGCTTTCCAGCTCATCCGACCAACCGTTGGCTGGCCCCCCCCTCCACTCCCCTTCCTTTCTTCAGCAAAGGAGCAAAGAAAGCTGAACACAGCAAACCAGCCGGGGCTCCGCCATACCGGTACTGGTTGATGATGCGGTTGGAGAATGGGGTGCGGATATTTCAACAAGAGCAGGGAATAGCTCCGATCTTCAAACGTGGTACAAGCACACCAGTATCTGGCTTTGCTCCCTTTTTCCTTATTTCTTTTTTCCTCTTCCATCTCGCCTTGTTTGTGGTAAAAATATCGTGGTACTTACAGTAACCATGTTGCATTGTCCTTCGTTTCCTCTCCGTGCAGCTAGCAAGTGGTCTCGTTTACCGAGTGATTTGATTCGCTGAAGCTACGGTGGGTGTTGTGGGGGTGGAGCATGGTACTGGTACTGGTACTCAGATGAGGCAGTTGATCCGTGAGCACCGTTATGTCGACCAGGCTGGCGTAGATAGTCCTTCTGGCCAGTAAAAAATTATAGAAGCTTTCACCGAATTTCCACTCTTTTACGGTACGATCAATAGGCTTGGTTACATATCGGAAACCCAGTTCATTGGGAACGTTCACGGACTAACCTGGGCACTGAGAGCCTGGATGGGTTACGCACATTGTTTGAATGAAGAAGATTGAAACCCTGGTATCCGAGCAGATTGTGCTTAAAGTGTGTGCGCAAGATGAAATATGTAGGGCTCTGTTTACCTAATGTATGATACCATGCGCAAGTTTTTGGTGGGGGAAAAGGGTCTGTCGAATTCTTGATATGATATGATATGCAGCTCGACAGACTCGCCCTGAACCCCCTGCATTGTAGAGGAATATGATATGGTGCTACATATAGTGTCTGCCACATTTCATCGGAATTGCCAGGTGGAGGCGGCTTCGAAGGCGAGTTACGATGGTCCTGATGGTTGCCAGTGCTGTGTTAGGTGATTGCGGCCGTCCTCGGAACTTGTTTGGTACCCTGTACTCGAGCACCGGTAGAGTACCGTACTATACTGTAACTTACCGTGCACCAATGTCCGTGAAAGTTCTTACCCCCTTCCTTGTACCTCATGAACGACCCCATTAACAGCAACAGAACAAGAGCCTTTTAGGTGGCTGTTTTCGGGCACGTCCTTAGGGACCTCTATCCCAATCTGTTTTACCGTATAGTGGAAGGAGAAGGCAAGTGAAGCGTTTTCCCGGGCTAGCTTATGGGTATTTGGGAAGGGTCTTGAAGCTTTGAGAACGAGGCTGCGTTAGATAGGATTTAGAAGAAAAGGTGCGGTAATATCGGCATTGAATGATGCCGTGACGTATCTCGAGTTTTGCTCCGGGTAGTACTTGTCCCAGGCAAAAGTATCATACTGGCGGCCATACGCCAAGATTCGGCAGTGGCCGTGAGGGCGATGTCTCAGCGGCTAGATGAGGAAGGTTAAGGGAGAAGCGCCTGCAATAGGTCGAACGCCATTTATGTTTCGTGGTGGCTATGATGTGAGTTGTGCTCTTAGAATACCGTATACGGGTTGTAGGTACAGTACGTCACGCAGAGAATTACGGGCCTTTGGGAGCCGAGAGAGGACAGTCATAAGTTGATGTTGGTAAGCCACCTACCCAGACTTTTTAGTCGTCGCTACTGTGAATAACTACAGTGACCTGGTTGTATGTTTCGGCCATCTTTTTCTGAATTCTGCACTGGAACATCCCTCCTGATTGATAGTTAACGTGTTTGAGAAGCGGAATTTTGTCACTGGTAGAGAGCTTGAGGGTGGGTTGGTGGCGTGCTGTAATGGGGCATGTCAGAGATGACGGTACTGTACGCGAAAAGCTGTATTCGTGGGTAAGCGCGAGAACAATTCAACCAGTTCCAGTGAGCCTGGCTGGATGGCTTCCTAATGACCTCTTGCATAACATTGGGGTTTTCGCGAATCTTCCTGCCCCGCGCCCAGGTTTGTAAGATGCAAGGAGATTGGGGAAATTGAATTCTTAGGCCATCACATCACAAGAGTATGGTACCGAATATCGCTCTGCGGAAACACGAGCTCCGCAACCCTGGTGATCATGCCGTGCTGCACCGCAGAATCGATGCGATGTGGTAAAGAGCTCTTTTTGACAGCAAGGTGCTTTCATAAGCTATAGCTCAAGCTCCATCCTATTCCCGTTGGGGCAGGGGCAATGGCTAGAAAAGCATCTGCGGAGAATAGAAAAAGAATCTACGGTTTGTGCAACAGGCACAACTCCGGTCTTGATTCTCCCACCCAACTTTTTTTTTTCTATCATTTTGCCCTGTTTTTTTCTTCCCTTCACGTGGTCCCGTGAGCACAGCACCTTACTCGGGGGGGTGGGTGCTGGTCAAGGCCCTTTTCCCCTTATCCGGCCGTAATGGGCGAACTCCCTGAGTGACGCGCTGCTAGTTTCGATCAACAGGAGCAAATGCCTTCAGAGTTCCCCGGTTGAAGTTTTACTATCTATCGATATCTAGCTCACGGCGGACGCGTAACTTGGTGTGAAGCGGGGAAGGGCGGCTGATGCAGTGCGCACTATTTGGAACTGCCCGTGGGAATATTGGGGTGGATAGAAATCATTTCGTCAAGGGTCGGGATGAGGGTTGACTGCGCTTTTTCTCTTTCTCTCTTTCTTATGTTCTCACTTTTGGTTTTGTTTCTTTTTTCCCCATGCTTTTTTCTCTCAATATGCTTACAATTTGTCTCGCGGGGATATCGGTGGTAAGGGTGATGATAGTCGAACGGAGATGGAAAATTGCTTAGAAGATGGGCAACTATTGTCGTCGTAGATACAGTATTGTTTGCTTGACTCTAGGCTGGTAGGGTGAGTGATTATTGTTAGCTGATGATACGATAGTTACGTGTTTTGCCGCAATAGTCTATTCGTGCATCGTGAGTTCGAGTCTCTGGGTCTGAGCTGCCTTTCGTATACCGTATCCAACGTACGGGAGGCTGAAAACAGAATAACTAACTCTAGAGTTATGTTGTGGTTATTGCCAGCGAAGAGTTGGATCTAGGGTTCGTCTCCCCTTGAGTACTAGAGTACAGAGGAGTGCAGAGGATATGCAGGCCAAATTTGATGGTAAGCTTATCGGCCCCGCTGACTACCTCTATTCTATACTCGAGTATTTTCGCCACCCAAGGTAGCTCTCCCCTTCGTTCTTGCTGCAATAGGCTACGAGAAATGCAAATGATTGGTTTGAGCGGCTGCGGGTGTGGGTGCCCCCCCCGCTCTCAGTCTTCATAAACAAATTTCGTTGCCTTGTTCTCTAGCGCACATTCACATCACGTGTTTTGGTATAATGGGAGCTCCATGGAGGATCATGGACTCGTGGAGCAGGGTGAGAATGTTGAGTTGGAAGGAGTGAAGGCCCTTTTATCGCACTTTTAAGTTTAATTTGGGTTAGAGTGGTGGTGATCATGGCCGTAGGGGCTCTAATTAATCGAACTAACCTCGCACTTCTATTGACCGCAATAAGTACTGTAGCGGCTCTTCCGAATATTTACCCTGACGGAACTGATTGGAACGTGCTCGAAAGCTCTACTAGTGACTACAATAATAATGGTAGCAATGTTACTTGGTGGATGGGGATACGGGTATGGTACGAAAGTATAAAAATAAAAGATAACATCCTGGAAAAGGCCATACAAGAATCCTAAGTTCTCATCCACCTGATGCATTTACCAAGGTCATGCGGATTAGTTTCCCTTCCTCCATCTATCTACAGCTCGGTCTAATCGCTTGTAGTCCTCTCTCATGAAACCACTGTATCAAAACGAAGACTTTAAATTTGTGCGATTTTTTTCTTTCAAAATGGGCAAACTGAGACTTGTATATATGTATGGATTGTGGGGGTAGCTCGTCCCTCTGGTTCACCTTTTTTGTGGGAGGTTTCGACGTGTCAAATGGCGGCAGGCTTTGAAGACTGATTGACCCACTGTGGAGTTGGTTTCCCGGCTCCCCCAAGGCCCATTTCTCATCGCATTGCTTCACTCAGCGCTTTTGCACAGGATACCAGAGGGGCGCACTCGGATCTATTTTCTTCCTTTTTTCTCTTCCTGTTTATTCAATCGCTGAGAAAGTTGATACCGTTCCAAGTGCGCTTGCTGGTTGGGTGTGCAACCTTTTTTCTCGTTACCAATACGGTATTCTTCTGGTAGTTTGAAATACCGGTATGATGAACTATCTTGAAAAAAAGAGTGAAGGGGGGACCAGTGCCCAATGAAGGGGTAGGAAATTTCGCCCAAAGGTTTTTTGTCCTTCTCTCACTACACTCATCCACCAACCTCAGCGAAGGGTGGCGGAGCTGTGGCAGCTAGTTCTCGAGTGATAGAGCTACGGTAGCTGGCGCTCAAGGAATCAAATCCAGAGGATTACGATGTGCGCAGAAACTACTCTCACACCACCCCTCATACCTATGTTTTCATACTTTTTTTTTTTTGACTGCCAGTACTGTACTTAGCATGTAAAGACAAAAGCCCCCCCATAAGACCAAACTCCCCCCCTCCCCACCCCCCCCCACTCCAATGTTCTCTTCTCCCCTGGTGGCCCATTGTCGTTCAATCATTTAGCTTCTCGAGAGACAGGAGGGGCTCTTTCTCCTACCCTGCCTATTACCGGTATTCACTATTTAGTATTTTCGCTCCCTTCCTTTGCTCTCACACGCTTTCCTTTTTACTGTTATACTACGAGTACTACGAGAACTAGGACCTGCTGCTGGTTATCCCAATCATAGCACGAGAAACACCGATACACTGGACTTCACCTAGATTTCGCTACCGGTACTTAAACACTACCATCCTTTTGAATTATCCTGCCGCATGCTGCACTTCCACTGCTACCACCTGCCAGAGCTGCAGACAATGAGGTCTGTATCTGGGGACTACTCGCTGCGGGCAGCCGTCCACCGCTACACCCTCGTCCTTCGCCTTCCTACCCGGCTCTTCTCAGCCATCAAGAGAACAAAACAATGCCTCCGTGTCTCGCCTGCGGCAGTCGAAGACTCGGCTCAAATTCTCTCTGCTTCAGGACTCTCTGCGACGGCGACAAAAAGTCCTTGTGTACAGACGGTGGTGCCTGTTGAACCAAGTGCGGTATCGGGCGTATGCGCAGTGCGAACTGGAAAGGACAAGTCCCAAAACTTCGTGATTCCCATTAGGATTACTGTTAGCGGTCGCTTGGGCTCGCGGCTCTCCACCCTCTTCAAGTCGGTAGGCAAATGTGCGCCTTCAGGCCCTCACCACCCCGAAAACAATCCGCTGCCTTTCAAACAGAGGGCTCTGGCTACCGGACCTTCGGATATAAACGAGTCTTCCGTATGCCTTATAGAGTTTGCGAGGGGGAAAGGTTGTTCTAATCACCCTCTCTCGAGCGAACTGCCTGACTCGTGAGTCCTTCTTTCGCTTAATTTTGGTTTTCGTGAGGCCGCCTCAGTCATGCGAAACCTAACCCCAACTCCCTTGTAGGCTCTGCGGCAACGATTACCCCCCCGACTACACTGCGGTCATCCCTGAGCCCCAGGGTCCTGAGGACGACCAAGGGATGCCTGGTGGGGATGCCATCGCTACTAAGGGTAAGACTGCTTTAGTTTCTCCACCTTTCTCCGAAAAAAATGGCCAAGTTGACATTTACTACTTGGTAGTGCCTCACCAGATGTCACTCGGCCCAAATCCAGCCGCCAGGACAGATGCTTGTGGTGCCACTCCCGGAAATCGTAAGTTAGGCCCTGAGAGGGGTCGAAAAAGATACAATTCATGAGCTATGGTTACTAACGTGATGAACAAGGCGTTATTAAACACAAAAAGGAGGAAGGTTTTCCAAATGAAAATGTTGATGACAGCTCGAGCTGCCCAACGGGAGGAACCAAACCGGACCTTGAAGTTGCTCCCAGCCCTGCTCTCACTCCTGCCTCATCTTCTGTCCATAATCTTGGGCCTACTCATGAGGTTTCACGACAACCGGTTCTAGAAAGCAATTTCCTGCACTTTTACTGTACTTTGAAGCCGTACATCGTCCGGCGCGAGCCCCCGGCCCGCCCCGCCCACAGGACACCTCCCCCAATTGACGATGGACCTTTGCCAGAAAGCGATAACTTTCGGGTACTAGAGAAACCATTTACCACTCCAGCCGGCGGGACTAACGCTTCTGAGGTAAAAGGGCCACCATGCCCACCCCTGCCATCGCCGACAAATAGTGAGGTGCTTCATGAAAGGAAGCCTGGGGTCAAGCATTCTAATCCATGCCTGGCTCCGGCTATATCCGCACTCATAGATCCTACCAATTACCAGTTGGTATCCCACCCCGTCGCACCAGCCAGACTTTCCGACGAAGTGCTCGGAAAAGCCATGACATGGGATATTGACATCCTTCACGCACGTGCCGGGTTCTCACAGACGTTGAATTCAACGCTCCGCTCTATGCAAAACAGGTGGCAGATTCTTACCTTCGAATTCGTGTTTGAAACGAGCAACGCCTCCATATTTCGCGATAACTATGGCTTCACATCTAAACCCTTGGCGTTGCAACTGCCCTGTTCATCGCCTCGGATAACCGAGCTTGATGACGATGATGGTGAGAATCAGCCTGTTCTACGAAAAGCTACCAGCGAGATCCAATCCTACGGCGGTGGGGCAAGTGAGAGCAGTAGTTCACAGGCTCAGCAAGGGTCTGGGTCGAGGGTTTATGTCCAATCGAAGTCTACTCAACTCCAACGTGGTAAAAAGCGTGCGAATGAGGAGGATGACGATGACCGCAAAGGTAGGAAAAAAAAGGAGCGAAGGGAAGAGCCACCAGTCGGCGATGACCCCCCAACCCCCAGCCCAGAGGATAGTAGAGTTCTTTGTCCCTACTATGTCAGAGATCGTCGGAATTGCAGGAAGAAGTCCTGCATTAATCCGAAGAAAAACCTTAGTAAACTCAAGTAAGTTTCCTACTGTTTAGTGTCGTCATTTCTTTGATATCATACCAGTTTTCGGTAACTAACAAACATGCATAGGGAACATCTTCGGAGAGCGCATTTCCTGCACCTTGGTTGCCCTTTTGAGAACTGTGGCTTTAACGCTGGAGATAAATTCCAAATAGATCGCCATCAGGGGACTGCCCATGCCGGCCAGATTAGGGAGCCTATCCCGCGGACCACAGATTCAAAACTTCGCAGAAAGAATGAAGCCTTGGCAACTAGAAACCTAACATGGGGCGAAATATACAACATCTGCTTCAGGGAAGAACCGGAAGAGCCTATCACGGGCCTTGATGGTGATATCGAGGGTGGGGACGAGGAAGGGGAAGAAGAAGAAGAAGATGATGATGATGATGATGAATATGGGGTCTATTGGGGTCAAGAAGACCATGAAGACCGTGAGGCCCGTGTTGAACAGACAGAGGGTCAGGGCGGACATACTAGTGAGTTGCAGTATCTTTTTTTCACGCACTCGACATCTAACCTTTTTTCAGGTAATAGCAATGCAGCGCCTGCTGTTGACCAAAATTACCAGGAGAGCCTTGCTCTTGAGCCCAACCAGAGTATGCTCAGCAATGAGGCTTCAACAATTTTTGATACTCCCGAACCTGGTGAAGACTTCCCGTATCGTCCCGAATTCCCCTGGCCGTATGGATTGAACCAGGGAGAGGGTCTCCCTTCTCCTTCCCCCGGTCGCGATACCTTCCCTAGCTTTGCACAGCCTGCCCCCTCAAACCCTGTCGACAGGATCTCCTGGGAGAGAGCTGAAGAGTACATCTTCAGAAAATTTGAAACCCTCCGTGAGACTTATACCGAGAACCTGGGAAATCGTCATGGCACTTCACCAAGAACTGCTGAGCAGATGGATCGTTTACGCCTATATATAGATGAGGATCTTGGAAGCATTGAGGACTTTATTGGAACTACCCCGAACCTAGTGAACGGTGGTAGTGGGCCCATTACCCGCTACTCTAGAGGTACGGGTGGAAGCTGATCCTAATCCCCTCTTGCGAGTACTGGCTAACACCTCTAATAGCGTCACTCACACGTCTAATGCCACCCACCAGCCAAAACCCGGCGGCTCCCTCCGGTTTTTCCATGCCGGATTTTCTACCAAATTCGCAAATTGGAGGGAAAGGTACGGGTGGAGGCTGATCCTAATCCCCTCTTACGAGTACTGGCTAACACCTCTAATAGAGCCATTCACAAATATAATGCCATCCACTAGCCAAAGCCCGGATCCTCCTGTTTTTTTCATGCATCAGGGTTTGTTCACAAGTTTCCCAATTGGAGGGCATAGCTCCACCCTGCCGTCGCTCACTTTTGACTCCTCATCGCACAACTCAATACCGCCCAGCATGGTTCCCCGGGCCTTACATCAAGGTCGCACCCCTACCGTGGCTTCTAGCTCGCAACCAACAGGCCCCGTTACGGAAGCATCACAAGCTGGGGGTCGTGCTGTTTATGGTCCTGATGGCGATATCTTGGTTCATAAGAATCCCGGGGGTGAATGGTCCGTTGGTAGTGGTTCGTGGGACATGCAACCCCACTATGATCAATCATACTCCTGATCAAAAAAACAAAACAAAACAAAAGGCGGCGAAGATGGAGACAAGAGAGAGAAAGAAAAAAAGAGGGTTTGAGATTTTCGTCCCCATTTTCCCCCGTCTTTGACAGGGTCAGTTGTGTCTTTTTCGGTTAACGATACTTGGGCCCGCAGTCCCTAGTGCGTTTCCGCAAAAATCTATGTGCTTTCTTTCTCCTTTGCATATACTTCTTTTGATTCGTGGCGTTGTTGGGGTTTAAGGTTGGAAAAAGTTTGGCATCATCATATCCAAAAGTGTTTTCTCATTCTTTTCTTCTTTTCGTGAATCTGTTTGACTCCTTTATGCATGGATGTGAATCATGTCCTTTTCCTTTCTTTTTCCTTTCCTTTCCTCTTTTCTTTTCTTTTCTTCCCCCCCCCCTTCTCTCTCCTTCTAGTACAAAACCAAAAAAAAAAAAGCTTCACGTTGCGCGAGAGGTTTTTTCTTTTTCTTCTTCTGCGATTTTTTCTTTTCTTTTTTGTTGACGATTCTTACTGCTCTATGTCGATGTTTTTGCAGGACGGGACTTCAGGCAAAGGTTTCAAATCGGTATCCTAAAGGCGTCTTGCATTATTCGACATCTTTATTGCTCTCTGGTTATTCGGGTTTGCGGTTTGGGGTTTTGGGTGTTGATTGGTGGGTGGGAATGAGTGTTATGATTAGTATGATAGTGAGGGAAGAACAAAAAAAACAAAAAGAGAGAGAGAGAGAGAGGATGACCTGCTCAAGATGACGATTACTTGTACCTGATTGTGCCTGGCCTAAATATGCATGATGAAATTTTATAGTGGATGGGTAATAAAGTTAACCACTTGGCTAGATTGGGAGCTAGTCAAGAGGGGGGGGGAGGGTAAGATCTAGGTGGACGGAATTACATCAGAGACACCTCCCTCCCCCTCAGCCGATGAAAAATGCCGCGAAACCGATCGCGCCGAAGCGGTTTTAACCGGCCTGTTCAGTGAACTTGTAGGAAAGCAAAAACAAACAGATTCGCTCGCTAGTCTACGGCTACTGTAGCGTGGATCCACTAATGTCTCAGCAGCTGGGGCATCCACACCATCACAACCCCTCACTCGAAAATACTGTGTGGTGGAGGGCAGAAGGGTCCTATTAGCAAGTATGATACCGCAGATTTCCCCTCGCCCCCATAAATATTCCTCCGGGTATGTCGGTGACTCTATTTCGGGATAGCACCACTTGGTATGTGGAGTGTGGCCGTGGAAATATTTTTTTTTTCCTTCTTCCCAGCCGGGCCGATATTAAGCTTAAACCTCCCGCACCGTGTTTTTCCTTTGGCAATGTGCTGCACTGTACGTAAAAGCCCTCGAATTCAATTGCATTAGATGCACTTCTAGAAACCGGCATACTCCAGTCTCATCTGAAACGAGCCAGGAATAGTGACATATGTTATGCAGAGCATTCGGTTCCACCGGACTGAGCCGGAAGTGGTATGGTATGGGTGTAGTTGAGGTTGGTTTGGGACTGTGCAAAGGTGCAGTACCATAGCGGGTCTGACGTGCGGGTAATGGCTCTTGAATATCTCGTTTGTTTGTTTTTTCTCTCCCCTTCACTTATGATATTTTCCCTCTTCCCCTTGCTCTTCTTGATCCTATTTTGGCAATGCTCGGTTCTAGAGGCGCTGTGGTTTAGATAAGGTTATGCGGTATGCGATTCGGAATCCGGGGATGCATGGGTTGACTCGATGGAGAGGGGAAGTGTTTCGCTTTTTTTTTTTTTTTGAAACTTCGGTATTCTGTGCTTTTAGTCGTAATTGATTGTTGCGGGGGGTGGTGGTTTTTACTGTTTTGCGATGGATTCGCTAGTGATGCGGTTCATGTTTTGTCACTCGGGTGGTTGGGGATTGGAGAGCGAAACAAGCCGCGTCCTTCGTGAGGGGATTTTCACGATTGTGTACTGATCCTGTTCGTTGAGTCATTGGAATCTCAATGAATCATAGGAGGGGTAGAGTTCATGTAGTTGGCTAAAAATGGGCTTATTTTATTTTTTCTGCCCGTCCGAGAGCGGAGATAAAAGGCAACACTTGGCGGAGTTGATGATGGTCGTGAGTGGAGTGGTCGTTATTTGCCAGTCCTTTGTTTAATGGCCTATGGCTCAAGAGGATGGAGTGTGGTGCGTGCTTTACGTATGGGTAGACGCTGTGGCGGTTAACTTATGCTGTGGACCCGTGGTTAAGGTTAAAATTCACTACCTTACCTTACCGTACATCCTCATAATCTCTCACTTGTTGAACGGAGCGGGGCAGCGCGTTCCTGCGACGTGAAGATTGTTATGTCTATCGTGTCCCTTAAAGATCTAAAAATTGCCCCTTGAATCAAAATTTTTTTCTTACCTCCCATCCTGCCCTTACCTCCGCTTTCCCCTCCCCGCCCCCCCCCCCCCCCACCGGGTGCCGTAGCACAGCTCGTTACCTTCGATGGTTCCAGGAGCTCGATCGACCGGTAAGAATAGTAAGTTTCCCCCCCTGGGTCTTTTTGTAAAGAGATGTTTTTCCCGAGCGGCACTTTTGGCGTTGACGCCTCGCTGGTCGGATAGGGTACGCTTTCGGGATGTCTCCCGGTTTGATTAGGTTGGTGGAGCATAGCTAAGCTAACTAAGCTGGGGTAACTTTTCGATTTTCGGACAACCAAAACTAGGATGAATAGCCCACCCGTGGGCTGCGCACATCTCAGTGAACGGATGTATCTCTGCGATATTCATTACTGTGTGGGCTAGTCTGGCTGTTATTGCTGTGCTTTGCTACGGGTGATTGCGCTTCTCCCAGGCCGCTGGGAGGATATCGGCAGGTGGGTGGATAAGCTTGTTTGAGCATCTCTGATAAATTTTGCTTAACTACAGTATTTTGACTCTACTAGTACATACTGCGTGTGCATGGCACCGCACGAAGAACAGCGCAGAAGCTTTTCGCTTTATGTGCCTAACCATTTGCGGTATCATGTTTTGAGGCTCTATTGAAGTGGCATGACTGGAGTTTAGAGGAAGCTGCAACCATGGCCTGGCCTGGTCCCCCCCTCCCCCTCCCCCTCCTCCCACCCCGCTTGATAGTCATGGCTTTTGCTTCGGCAACGCGCAGATGCAGAGGCGGTGTGAGCTTCTTTGTTCAATCAGGTGCATGGAGCAGTTACCATTTCATGAGTCTTAACCTTATTATTTATCATCTGATGAATAGTGTTTACGTGCTTGCATGTACCAGTCTCTTTCAAAAGCGGCGCTGGTGTGGTGGAGGGGGGCCCGACTACGATTGCGGAGGGGGGATGAGACCAGTCGGGCCAGCGGCGGCAGTGGGAACATGGCGTATTGTAATGATGCTGGGGGTGCTCGATCCCAAAGGATTGGTATACGGGATTTAATTCGATTCAAGGTAACCGCAAGTATCGTACCGTCCGATCCATGACGCCGCCGTGCTCATGGCAAGAGGTGAGAAGGGAGGAGGGGGAAAAAAAGCAAGAGCAACGAAAGGCTGTTAAAAGCGTGTGGCATTATTGGTAACTTTTCATACTTGCTGTAAGGTGCGTTATTGCTCTTTCCTTTCCCAATATATATATAACTGGCGACCGCAAAAGTGTAGCAAGCCATGTAGCTATTCGTCCCCCATCTGAGCAACAACGTATTAATGTTTGGTCGTTCCTAGGCTGGGCACACAACAACCCCCAATTGGTCACACCCTTTCCATAAACGTGCAGGTGGATACTCTTCCCAGCATTGCCTCGTGCCAAAAGAACCTTTAGCCGCGTAGCTAATTCGAGGCTCTGCGCTGCGAGGGGAAAGAAAAAAAGAAATAAAAGAAAAAAAAAGGAAGGGATTAAAAAAAAAAGGGAAGGGGTGGGGGGGGAATGTATGTTGGGGCTCACATTTAATTATTTAAGCCATGCCGTGTGAATTCGGTAGCAGCTTACTTACTAGCATCGTTTCACAATCCATCAACCAATCGTTTTTAGAAGCACACTTTTTTTGAGGCTCCGCAAGGGAGCTGTATAGAGCCTCCAAAAACCAGACTGTAGCCTTCGCAGAGAGAAAGATTCAATTCCCATTGCTCTACTTTACCTCGTCTGCTCTAATTTAACTGACAACGCTCTCGTTTATGCTATATCTTAGGGTCTTGGAAGCTCTCTGGAGTTAATCATTCATATCTGATACATATATCTCGAAGGACTTCCCCGGAATTGGTTTTTTCTTATTACACTTTTTACCTACCATAACTGGGAAGCCTGGAACTACTTCGATTTGCTTCTTCTGCTACTACATTGTTGAAGGGTTTCCCTTTTGCACCGAGCTGTAGCATACCAGTTTATAGCGGCACTCTACCCTGCTATATCATAACATATCTTACCTGCCTCAACGCTCCCGCGCGCCGGAAGGAACCTGGGTATGATAGACTACACTACCCCGACTAGCCCCATACATAACACTACTGACAGTTTTTTTCTTCTTATCCTTATTCCTGGTAGTTCAAAATATTTCCGCAACCCTAACTCTACTCACGACCGCTCTTATTCGATCAAAGCGTGGGACAATGAACCGTCAGGATGCTAGCATGTCCGATCATCGGGTCCTAAGAAACCGAGGAATGCCACGTGAGTTTCTTATTTTATTTTTTTAACTTGCTACCCCCATGTGGATTTTATTCCCACATTTCGCTGGGGTTAGACTTTGGGTTTGGGTTGTCCCTGAGAACGAATTATGTAGTGCCTGCTCAGCATGATTCCCCTTGGGAGCATGTACCTCCGCCCCAGCACCCACACCTAGCTGCCCAAGCACGGCCTGAAAAGGGAGTGTTCTTATCCGGGACCAAACCTCTCGAATTACTCCCCCCGGGAGATTTACACGGTCAATTGAACAGCTCCGAAAGTACCTCTCCCATGTCGGCGTATTCGAGTGAGAGCATCCACAGTCCGGGTTATGAGAGCGGTAACTCGCCACCACTCTCCACTAAGGAATGGGAGTATTCAAGCCGTGAGAATTCTAGTTGGTCTATACCTTCGTTGGCCCCTAGGGGCAGGAGTGCTGGCGCGACGTCCCCCTCCGGTGCGGGAAATTTCACCGAGACATCTACCAACAAGGAAGGCTTTTCGGAGACTGCGAGAAGTAGCGGTAGCCCTCGGTACTCTGACACCCCAGAACAGGATGATCCAGGTGCTGCTGAACTCGGGACAAAGTTGGTCTCTCAGGGCAACTCGATTTCCCATCGGCCTCGCCCTTTCAGTAGAAAATCAAAGGCTGGGAACCAACATACAGTCACGCCGTCTGCCGCAGGCCCCGAAGGGGGGTTTATCTGCAGGTTCAAGATGGGGGGCTCTGCCTGTGGACGGCCGTTCAAGCTTCCTTCTGATATCAGGTTTGTTTGAGTTTTTGTCCCCTTACGAACAGCTTTTGTATTGACCCCGATGGTTGTTGCAGAGCACATTTGATTGAGAAACATATGAGCTTCTCTCCCTTCCAATGTGAGAATTGCAAAAGGGTTTATACGAGGAAGTCCCTTTACACTCGCCATCTGAAGGACGCCGACCAAAATGGCTCTCAGCAAAAAAGAGGCCCGTGTCGAGAGTGTCCGAACAGGAAGATGGATGCTGACGATGCATTCTACATTCGAAAGGAGACTTATGCAGCTCTATGGGCTGTTCAGACCACCCAGGAGCAGGTTGACAAGGCTGTCAGCATCATCAAGAGGCATAACGGAGCGCTTCCTGATCGAAGGAGACGGACTCAAAATCAAAATGAAGCCGAGCCGTCTGAAATGCGGCTACTTACTCTCGGATCTAGCCCTCCTTTTGGAAATCACACTCAAGCTTGTATGTTTTTTTCTAGTCCACGATCGTGTAGCAATGTTGGGACTAATATGGTCTGTTCAGCAGCTCAGAGGTTTCCGCCTCAGCAAAGTCCACCTTACACTCAGCCTTACGCATCAGGTCTGCCTAGGACACAAGGTGCAAGTGACTATTTTCCTCAAAGGGCGGCCTCAGCCTACACAAGCCCCACAGAGACTGGATCCACCATGCGAAGAAGCCCACTTGCAGACGCTAGCCCTTACCAGCAGGAAGCACCAATCATACCTCGGGGGGACATTGGGGGGTACATGGACACAGACGCAGGCCAGCCATTGTATGGTCCTAACCCAGTATACGGAAGAGGGTACATAGAACCACTCGAGCAATCAGACAACATCGATCCAAACATGCTCCAGCATGTCACGTCTGCTTCTCATCGCACCGCGTGGGAGGGAGGCAGGCAGGAGTATCCCACTTGGCCTACGGTTCGAACTGGTGAACACAGACAGCAAGTGCTGTACTCCAATCAAGAGTTCAAAGAAGATAACTACCACTACCAATCAGTAAGTTAACATAGCCCCAGCTCATACGTGTCTTTCGGTGCACTGCTCCCAGATTATCTCTCCTAGGTGAGTTTCTACGGGTCTTATTGATGGATTAGCTAGGGCACACGGAACGACGAATCGCAACCCAATGTGTTTGATCCGGCTGCGACTCCTAGAAATATTTCTACCCGAGATCAGCTTCATCAACGAAGCCCTAAAACAGGAACTTGAGGGTACGGGAAGGAGTTCTGGTTAGTTCGTTAGCCATGAGGATGTTTTTGTTGGACGGGTTATCTGGTTTCTGGGACTGCCTTTTGGTGCTGGTAGAGGGTTAATCAATCATTTTTGGGAACGTTGGGAGTGGAAATATGGTAGAATAACAATTATTCTTTGTTTTTGAGGTTTTTTGCTTTCACCAGATCTCTGTAAGTTGTGTCAAACGGCCAATGAAGTAAATAGAGGTGCTAGCAAAGGGAATAGAGGGGAAAAGGGGGGGACAATACTGGCCAGCCTTCCCAACAAGAAGGATGCGAAGTCTGGTAAATATGCGGCCCACGACAGACCTATTGCACTCGCTGCGCATTCGAAACGTATTGACTGTGCTGTCGGGAACCGAACAGGTCATAATTTTGTATATGCTTTCTTGTAGCTGCCTTGCGGGATGGGGGACCCCTCTCTGTGCCCTTTCGGCGAGGCTCTTCGGGGGCTGGACTTTGGGAGCTAAATTCCATGATAATGAGACGCGGGCGGGCGGCGAAAAATGAAAAACAGGATTCTTTACCTCCCATGTGACTCATGACCTGCTGCATCGATTGCCCCGAGGGTATCAATGTTCGGTATTTTGGAGCTTGATCCACCTTACCAGAGAGGCCACGACAAAAGGCTGGCTTCACAGCCAACGTGTGCTGCCTCCGTAACTGCCCTTCACGGATCGTCGATTCAGTCTATTTTGTGCTAGAATCTGATCGTGATAGGCCGTTTCCTCTTACAAGAGCCTATTTTTCAAGATTATTATCCTTCGGGGAGGGAGAGTGGCTATACATCTCGGACAGTTGAAAACTCGAATATATGTTCTTGGGGGCTATTTGTAACTGACTCGACGACAATATCATTCAAGCAGCGCCAAAGGGTGTGCATTCTCATGATGGTTCCTGCCGAAAATCACTTTCTGTTTTCGTTGCTGCAAGCTATCAGAATCATGTTAGATCACCCGGCATTTATCCTAATCTAGCTTTTATGCTCCAAGGGCGTTTTTTCCGGAGCAGAGCGAAGGAAAAGTCTGGCATCACATATATAATACTCCACTTGCTGTGTGCCTGCATTCAGAAAATTGCTGTTAATATATGTCCTGACCTATTAAGTTGGGCTGCAGTGCGGCAAGTGCTCCCGGGAGTCTTTGATTTTGGGTGGGTCTCAGGCCCAAAAACAAGAGAGGGTTAAATATATCGAAAGGGGGCATATCAGTAGAGCGTGGCGGGCAATATGACATGCTGTGCGAGGGGGCCCTATACAGGGGGACATGGCGCTGGTGGGGGGTCCTGACATGGTCGTGGTTGGCGATTCGCGATACGAAAGGTCTGGTCCTGTCCGCCACTAGCTCTTTCGATCCCCCTCTCCTGCAACTCTTTATTTTAACGCAGGAGTAATGTGTTGTCAATGCTATAACAAAGGATTTCCAGGATAGTTAAGGGCTGGTCTGATGGACGGGGGTGGTGAACACGCCAAATGGCCAAAGCGATCGATCTCAACGAAGATATGATAGACGTCCCCCTCCTATTTCTCCCCCCGTTCCCTCCCCCTCCCCCTTTAAAATACATTTTTTGGTAGGCTGGGAGCTTCCAGCGCCGCTCCATATAGCTCAGGGATGTCTATCGAGGCATTTAATTGCCCCCTTTATTGGTTCAGGTCCTGGTAGTGGGCCGACTGCTGTGCCGGAGACTGACTATGAAAGCAAATTTCGACTTCGTAAATGATAATTACCGGCAAGTTGTCCCTCGGGAGTGAAAGTGTCTTATTGGCCCCTTAGGCCAGGCTATTAGATTGATTCGTGATCGTTTGTGAAGGCTGGGGTGTTGCACAAAGGATATTTTGCGCTTTTAGACTTTTTGTTGTCAGGCCTCAGCTCAAAGGAGCACTCAAACTACTGATAAAGTTAACTCCCTAGCCCGGTTTCTTGGGTGGGCTATCGGCAGTCATGAGCCCCCCTGGAATTTTTGTGGAACAGAACAGCTGATCCATGGAGAAGCACTCGTGGGAGAAACCGAGCTGGGAATGCCGACATATAAAACTCATAAATGTTTCTTCCACCACGACTGGCCAACTCAGTACTCTCTCCGACCTAGAAGGTTGAGTCTCTCATATCTCTGGGTATTCCTTGGGGTGACTTGGGCCTTGGGCTGCCTCAGTCTCCACATTTGGCTGGGTGCAATATCGGAGCACTGATCCCTGAGGCTGTTAGGGTCAAGACCTCTGTTTGGCGCGATTTTTTCCGGACCGCCGAATTCCCCCTATTGTGGGTTCCGCTCTTCAGCTACTCACAAAGGATCGCTCGGCAATTGCGGGTTTGCTAAACTGGCTCTCTCCCGGTTCTGTTGGAAGTTTGATCTCTCCCGGCTGACAGCTCAGATATTTCCACCTCCTTTGTTTTCCTTTTTTTTTCCTTTTTTTCATTTGACTTATAGGCTGTTCTCCAATTAGAATCGCGGATTTTCCACCTCTTCTACTGCTCTATCGCACTCCGTTTCGGCTTCCCCTCAATTTTGGATATTCCGCTAGGATGTTGTGGGGGTTGGATCAAAGGTGATAATGAAGCCTTTCCGAAAGTCCGATTCAGAAGCATAGATTGGCTCCGTGGAGGGTTCCCGCAAACATGGTCTCCAACGTGGTATCCACACAATAACTCGGGATTGGAGGTATAGCGGCCAAGAGGCTATGGGACATAAGGGGATATGCGACATTTATCTTGCTGCTGGTGGGTGGGGACCGTTCAATTCCTATATCTATGTTAGTGGTAGGAGTAACGACATCAGACGGAGAGAGTAGGAGGGTCATTCCATGGGCTTATTTAGCCTATTTATTGAAGCATTCGTATCTAGGAGAGCACCTTCTGCGCGGAGGTAGCTCAATCGACAACGGCGAAGTTTCTTCCGATTTTATAACTCGGTGGGTCAGTCGGGGGTATCCGCCTGGCAACCCGATAGACACATCATATCTCGTCGATTGGAGGCATCTGAACGCAATTGGAGGGCTTTCGACCCTGATGCTAGCCGTATGCTGTCGTGAGTTTTTGCTCGAGCTGGAGTCGCACGTCCGGAAAAACCAGTGGGGCGTGGGGGAGGGGACGGTGTTGCCTCTATTCGAGAAATGGGTCGCTCCTGCTGATCCCTAGGGGTGTCAGGGCCGAAGTATCTTATGTGTTCCTTTTCATTGGGACAACACCTGGATTGGATTGATTTCCGGCATGTCTTATGTCTGGGTATAGCCCCCTTGGCTTTCTTTTGCTACCCTGTTGTACTGACTGAAGCACATACGCGCGGTGCAGTGCTGTTCGAAGGCTTTCTCTTGGATTACTGGGGTTAGTAGCCCCCGCCTTAGAGATATGGATATTTTGGTGTGTTGTCGTTCCCCCAGTTGCTTTAGGGCAGGGAGTTTGGAGTTTATCACTCTCGCACCCCATCATATGGTACGGGTTTCATAGTTCCAAGACGGGTCGGGACGTTGCCGTTCGCTCGGCCGCGCTCGCGCAATTTTCGAGATGTGTGAGGTTGTTTCCTGGGAGCTCTTGGTTCCTCTATGGAGTTTCTTTCGTTTCTCCTCTCAGAGGTTCAAGGATCTTTTTAAGGGGTTGGGTTGCAAGGTAAGTGTGTATCTGACCCCCTCCTCGGCTAGCTCCCGATTCCTCATTAATTGCTCAATTTTCGCCGTGATTCTGGGGGGGCCGGTGGGGCCCCGGAATGGCTGACTCAGGCGGGAGTCCGCCCTTGAGTGCAAAAGCTCGGGGATTTTAGATCCCTATTATTTGGTTTGGATTTGTTTTTCTAGGGCCCTTATGAGGGCGGGTTCTGAGCCGCATCAGATGGACAGACCGGGGGCTATAGGGCGCGCCCAGGCGATTAGCGGATATCCGCCGCTAGGGGGCTCGGCAGAATAGTGGGCTTGTATGGCTACCGGTATGGGTCTTGGGTGAACCTAGTATGGGACCACCCTGCATTTATTCATGTCCAATCACTCGCTTACTGATGAGAAACATGCGCCCGGCCCTACCCGTTGGCTCTCTTGGTGATTGGAGATGAGCCGTCTAACTTGTGGTGAAATTCGGCCTAGTCTGTTGGCCCGTCATAGTGTTTTTCCGAGACCTTTTTGGTACCCATTTGATGGAGGTGGGGAGGTCGCTTAGAGGCGTCGAGGGCTGGGGATGTCTAATGGGGGTTGCTAGCTAGCGGCTGTTTGATGAGAGAAACTTCTACATGTATAATACTGTACATCCGCTCATGTCCCAGTGCGCCTACCCACATCCATACCTACTTGGATTATTATACCATCACCATTCACATATCTGATGTCTTGACCTCATTAGCTCCTGGGGATCATGTTAAGATTCTCTCGGAACATCTAGCAGAGGTTTCTATAGAGTCGAGCGAGTCGTAGAGGCTATGATTAGTAGGAGTTATGTAGTGTGCCTACTGCGAGGTGGGCTGGGGCATAGGGAATGGGACAGTTGGAACGGCTATGAGGTATCGACAAAAAGGGATCAGGGCTCCTGAAACATGGCTATGTTTTCGGGTATATGTCCGGGTGGATAAAGCGTCCAGCCAACTATGGCTCTGGGGATGGCTCCTGGACTTTTGGGATCAAGATGGGAAGAGTGAAGTATGGCTCATGCCGTTGGCATGGTTTTACATTCCTAGGTATTTAACAGGCTACTCAAAACACCGGAGCCACTTGGCTCAGGAGATAACGGTAATCTTGAATGGGTTACATGGGACGCTCTGGAACGGAGGGGGAGCCCTGTACTTAATATCTTGGATCTATTTCACATTCCTTAAGCTGACATGACTTCTGGTGCAAAATACTAGTAGAGCCCCCTTACCGCGCCTGTAGGGCGTAATGGGTTTATAAAACCACGAGGAATACTATTCCAAGGCCTTGCACTCGCCCCCGGCTATCCCGAAGTCGAACCGAAAACCCCGGCTCTATGAAACTCACTCTGAGGCGGAAGAGGAGGTATGTCAAGCCCACTTGGGGTTATTCTTATAAGTTTTCAGTTGCCTCCTGCAAAGATAGATAACTACAGGTAGCGAAGAAAAGCTACTAAAGGATACAGTGTCACTCAGACTTTGGTAGTGTTTGAGCTCTAATCTTATCAAAGACACGTCAAGGGTTGCATGTAGTATCCTACCCGGGAGTGGCTGAATGTTTTACATGGGCCAACTAGAGTGAAGAACGACTTTTTTTCAAACTCTTTTGCTCTCCTCCCCTACCCCCTAGCTAACTATTTCCACCTGCCTTTGTTTTGGATCGGGCTACATGCGGTGTGTTTCAATTTTTGGGTATTTTAGGCCCAGAGTTACAATTTTACCTTCAAGAAAAATGAATCCTCTATCTTGGTGTTGGGCTTGTCACAGAATCCGATAGTGGGCGAAAAATGCTAGCAACTAGCCTGCGGTGATGAATAATTGTGGGTTCAAAGTTGTCTAAAGCGGGGATGGGAAAACTGGATGATATCTGTTTGCTTAATTCTACAAGGGTGCCCGAATTTTGACTCCGACCCCAATTTTCTGCCTTGACCCGGTTGTTTTTTTGGCCTGATGTATTAGTGCATATTGGGAAATCTGGACTCAGCCCATTTTTCTCTCACCCTGTATAGTAGTGGTGGGCTTAGGATAACAGATTACATATCACTTCCGTTTGCAGGGACACGGACTTCTGAGCCCGCCTCTCCTCTCTAATAAATAGATATAATTGAAAAATATCCCTTTACAGCATTTTATCCCCCGAGCTACTACTTGGCCTCTGGGAATTTATGTTTTTTTATTATGAGTCCTAATAAAATCGACATTGTGCAGAAGGCCGCCTTGGGGCGATGGGCGGTGTAGTTGCGGGGTAAAAGATTGGAACCAAGATTGCGGTAGCGCTCCCTCTCTTAAGAATGCTATCGGCCTGCGGGTACGATACCCTCCCAGGCTGAGAAAATCGTGAGGGCCCCGGCAGACTAGTGCGGAACGCTGATCCGCCATCTTCTCCCCTACCGAGCACATAGCGATGTGTGTGTTGAAGTCACAGAGCGCTCACAATACTATGCGCAATAATTTTAGATTCGGTGGTATCACTTATTAGATTTTAACTTGGAGGCCAAAATATCCCCAATATTCCCAAGAGGATTTTCTAATGAAGTGAATAGAAACTTTTATCGATGTGGGGGTTAGTGAGTCCATGGAGAGGCCGATAAACCTCTAACTATAGTTACCACACCTCTTCTTACATCAGATTTCTAAGTTCTCTTACGAATGAACCGTCCAAATACACCTTCCCTAACGGAAGCCCTGCGGAATCTCGCTTGCCCATAATTTTTTATTTTATTGCTGCCCCTACAGATATGAGGGTGTCTCAGGGGGGTAAGGTAATTTCCCCTATCGAGACGAGCTCAGGGCTACACATGAATATAGTAAGACCAACCGCGTACTGAATTTAGATGTAGCATAACTAATGGCACCACCTAGAAAATATCCATGGCTATTAAAGAAGGTGGATAAAACACTAGGGTGGGTGTGCCGGTCCAATTAACTCCACCAAACACCTCTAACTCTTATTCACCTACGACTGGACACTCCGGGGTGTCTGTTCTATAAATGCCCGAGTAATATATGCGGGGGAAAAACCGGATCCGCATCATCGTTGCTAGAAACAAATATATTCTTATCTAATCTAAATTTCCAAAACATACCTTTGGATAAGTTCCCTAGTATCCTAATAATTCAACTGAGTCGATTGATGTAGGGCAGTAGAAATCAATTTGATGGGGGACGAGGCAATATATGGTAGCCCATCACCTCTCAGTGAAGCTTCCTGGGATCCTCGGCTGCGGTTTTGTGCCTTCTCGAGCGCTTCTAGCCGTAAAGTAGCATAACTTCATCCTTGAAAGTAATCACATCTGGCTGGGGTCTAAGATGACGGAGAGACCCCTGGAGCTAGGACTGTCTTGCCAGGGAAATCCCCACGGTCACTTTGATAAAGATCTTTCTAGGTAGTGGGCCAAACACCTACACTATAGAGAATGTTTATTAAATCCCAAAATACTCTTCTCGTGTTTGATGTGAAACAGGAAGGGTTCCCAGAGTTTAACCCAAAGGAGAATAATCAGTCTTTTGATGCGATACAGGGTGTGGATTTCTTAAGAACGACGGTGAGGGGCATTCGAGAGGCCGGCTGTTCTGAGCTGGGCGGTCGAGGGACCCCTGTCGAAGTTGGTAGAACTTAGACGGGCTACGAATCTCCTCAGCAGTTGAGGTGGGAGTAGCTGGACTATGAGAGGACCTGGGACTAATGGGTTTTGGGACAGTGACCCGATGGAGATAGTAGCATATATCGTGGCCGAATCATGAATCCCCAAGCCTCCCATGCACCGTAAGGACCCGGTAGGAAAGGAAAATAAAGTCTGTCGATTGGTCTCGATTGGCAGGCATTTTTGGAAGTTATTCAAATGACGAGTGATTAGTGATGATCACTCAAGGTGTCTGTTTCCGGAATGGCTATTCATGGAATATTCCCCGTTATGCTAGGTTGTATGAGGGGTATCGGGGCTGTGATGAGCGGAAGCAGGGGAGGGGGTGGCAGATAAATGAAGTGTAATGCACCATGGCTATCCATTCAGCATAGATTCATGATTTAAGGAGAGAGAGAAATATTAATTACATATGCAAAAGGGATATCTTTATAAGACCTGCTCTCGACTGAGGCGGAGAGAGTATTGAATACAAAACTGGATGTGTCGGACACCGAGTGGGTCAGACTAGCGCAAAGGATATCCGGTGACTCTTTGATAATATTTATTTAAATTAAGAATTATCCTTGGTATGATGCATTATAATAATATTATAATATAATTATGACCTGTTATAATGAATATCTAAAAAGGGCATAAAAGGGTAAAGAATTGGAAAGTCTTAAGAGTCTAAGAGGCCAATGAATGAGCAATATTAGTCCAATGTTTAAAACAAATAATTAAACTATTTGTCTAATATTTTTAACCTGGACCTGTCTCTCAGAAGCAATCATTAAGTTTTAAAATAGTATACTAGTAGAGAAGTGTTGAAACAATTTATTTATTAATATTTCTGTTAATAATTAAAGTAGAAGTACTGCTTCAGGAACTGAAATTATTAAAAACCTGCTAGTATTTCGTATTTTATTAATAATATTATATTACTTCTAGTTATAATATATAATGTTTTTTTTGATTATATGTTAGTAATTATATTCATTAACTACTAGTAAACAATATCTTTCTTTTATTAATCTTGATATTTTGTAATTTTATATTATAATCTACTAGGGTTTACTGTAGCATTTTTTCAAATAGCACATGTTAAACAAGTCTTAAACTTTATCCTAAAGTATTAATACTTATGTTAATTAATATAGTGATTGTACTTTAAAAACTAAACTTATTCAAGTTTAAGTTAAAAAAATTATAAAAGTATTAAGTACTTATAGTAAAGGTAGTTGTAATATTCTAGTATAGTTTAGATTATTTATAAGTATACAACTTTGAGATGCTTTTGTATTTTATTTAATGTTATTGATAATAAAGATGTTAATAATATTATTATCATACTTGTATTCTAGATCTGAGATGACTTTAGTATACAAAGAGTTAAAGGTTTTTTTTGGTTACAATAAAACTTACATGACGTATTTGTTGTTGTATGATATCGGAGGGTACTATGGCAATTGAGGAGATCCCTCCAAAAATGGGAGGCATACGAGACCTATACCAGAAAAGAAATGGCATATTTTTTTACTATGCTGAACACCTCCATATCAACCTCTTATATGGAGAAATATATGCTATAAGAACCACTTTTATTGCGTAAGAGTAAAGTGCCGCACGGGCCTTGGCAAAATAAATCAAAAATCTCCGAGGACACGGATTAGGAAAATATATTTCTGATTATCAGTGAGCATGCGAGGGCCCGTATTCTAATAAATTGGTTCTGGAATGTTCGGGTACTGTACTCCCTGTGACTTGTATAAGTGGGGGGTTTGTTGCGTTTGTAGCAGACTGTCTTGTTGGAGACTCTGACTACTATCCACATGTCCATGAAACCGGGGTGTATGGTAATAGGTGGGGTGGTATCGTAATGCGGGGTATCGTTATTAGCAGAAGAAAGATGTCGGACGGAACGAAGATTTTGCCGCGCATAGGTAAGCGACGGCCTCAGGACTCATAATTGCCTGACGTTTGTAAAACCGACTGCTATTGCATGCTAAAAACCCTGAGGCTCTGGTCGATTATTGGCCTGCATGCAATACCGGAGCGGTCCGTTTTACAAATGTCAGGCAATTATGATACGAGTGCATTTATGATTCTTCTGGCAGGGTGAAAGGTTCTTAACCTTTCAAGGCGTAAACGAGTGGCACAGGGTTGTTACGTGATCCAGGGTTCGAGGATCGATGGCAGTTTTCTAGTCTGGTTGGTTTCAAAGGGATGGGAGGGAGGCAATGCATTTAGGGTCAGGAGCCGGAGCTTTTGCACCTGGCCCGCAGCCCTGCAAAAAAACCGCCTAGCCACTCTTCGGTGAATCAGGCACCTTCCAAGGCTTTCTCTGCGGCTGTCGCGCTTGGAGACTGGCCGTAGAAGTAACCGGCGGGCTCAGGACAGGTTGGTTGTGGCAGGTGAAAGTTAGAGTAATTTAACTGCAGCAGAGGATGCTATAGTGTACTCTTCTCCCCCCTCCGCCAAAATAATGGAGCACCATCTGGTATGTTTTACTCTACTGCCGGCCCCGGGAATTTGTGCCACAGACGGCCCTGCACCACTCTAATGATGTGGTAGCTGAATCATCCCTACTAATTTCGGGCTAACTAGGAGAGCTGAAGGTTTCTTGGTAATTATTTTATGTCTTGGTAAACTATGTCTCAATATGATGTAGTACCCTTAAAAACGTATTCTGAGTGGCCGGACAAGAGAGCGTGATTTCTATGAGATGATGGTTACCAAGTCGGGGGGCATAGGCTATGGGCCGCATATCGTAGAATCTCAAATAATCGAATTGTGTACGAGGTAGCGTGGGGTTTCCTTAGCTGGTGGGGCGAAGAACATAGTGAACGTGATCTCTCAGCCGCTCTGTAGAACAAGAAAAATAACAGACCCTCCTTGAGGAGGAAATACGAGCGACTTAGTACACTACTGCTACAAGGTTCGATTAATCCCCTCTCTTTGCCAAGAATATCTCCGCCAGCCGGTATTTTGTTGAAGTTCTCACCAAATATTCAGGTCACGGAGGAATTCTTGGCAAAGCCGGGTGGGTACTCGAGTGCTCGAGTAACTGAGATGTTAAGAGATTTTGCAGAGCACACGCCTACTCTTTAAAATTTCCCCACGGAAATAGAAGAATCCACTTCCTAGAATATTATATAACAAACGCGTTGCACTGTAATTTACCGGTAGCCGCCCTGCCACCAGCCTTGACCGACCCCATGGGAATGGAGCGTCCAGCGCTACCGGCTTCAAGCGGCCCCAGCCCTATGAGGGATCGTCCGAGATGGGCGGCATGCTAGCGCGCATGAGTACATCATCTTGAATACTACTTGGATATTCGATCGCGTTCGTCCAGCACCGGCACCTGTGGTTGATTACCAGGAATGCAGCCCTCACACCAGCTCCCTCCTTCCCAAGAATCCCGCTATTACGGGGGTCATACTAGATGCGGATCCACTCTTGCCCACAGGCACGGCCAAGACAGTCAGAAACTGCAAAAATAGCCCGACTTTTTTTTATGGAGGCTGCCACGGAAAACACTCCTTCCCCTATACACACAAGGAAGGTGGTCCCGAGAGCGTTTCTGAGAAACCTTCCGGAGCGGCTGTCAATAAGCGAAAAAACAACTGGAGTCCACACACCCTCTTTTGGCCCTGCCACCAATCTTCCGTTTTGTTAGCCAGTGCTCCCCTACGGTGCTATTTGAGTGACCTAAGAGATGTTCTCAATAGAGCATGGGGCTGAACCTGAAGAATGCAGGATCTGTCATCAGCATTCTAGGTTGTCACCCGTTCCCTCTTACTATCTCTCAGAGCGGCACTCCCGACATGCAGGAAGCTGCATATATGCTGTTTCTTCTACCGCCCCCAACATCGAACCCGATCTACAAAGGTTTCTGCAAAGATTGCCATATATACAATACAAATATACAAATACAGTGCCTAGCTTTCACTCCTCTGCCTTTCTAAACCCATTGGGGTAAGGTAATTATGCTTCTATCGTTCACGGTTTCCGGTACGGCGCTGCAATTCTATCAGATTTTGGCTGCTGATCTCAAAAAAAAAAGAAGAGGGCAGCGGGTCTTGGTCGCCTTCTGTTTAATATTAGTCAATATTCCTTCTATGCCATTGACGACATTCTGAAAGTCACTAAGCCAGTGATCCCTAAACACTGGCTTTGGTTAGAAGGGGTTCCAGGAAGTTTGGAGTGGAGTTCGATACCTGCAAGTTCACAATACACTAATTGCTGGCGCAGGATAAGTTAGTTCCTCTCTCGACTAGCCACTGCCTCTTTCTCACCCTACTACTCCCTTCTACATCCCTTGTGGGAGCCAGCCCCTTCTCAAGTTCCTACCACTATAGGGTTTGTGCCACCCCAACCAGCAATGACTCCCTGACCCATTGACCGTGAAGCACTATATATGTCCACACTCCACAAGACTGGAACCGACGTTCGCCAAATCTATCCGTCCGTGCTTTCTACGCCGCCACCTAGTCGACTAACCTCTATTCTCCCTCGTACATACAGCACACACTGAGTGTCACTCGGTAACTCCTGCAGCGAGCATCACAAGTGAGCCCCTTGCGAAATCCATACGCCTATCATACGTGAAAGCAGTGTATGTATATTAAAGCAACCTACAGGCCTACACTCTTGGAGCTGTACTTTTTAAAGTAGCCACGCCCTCACGCCCTCCACCCCATCTACACAACCCCACGCCCATGGCATCTACCCTACGATAAAGCTAGACGTTGGACCAGACCCCACATTGTTTTCATCTTCCCCACTCGATAGCTTCTTGTGCCAAACCACCGATCCTGTCTCTTCTCTACTCTTCTCCAAACCCAAACCGGAGTCATTTCCAATGGACTCTACTGGTCCCCTGGATGGCGGGGTACATGACAAGACTGGACGCTACTCATACCTTCCTTCTCCACACTTCTCAGGCACACGGGATTCAGAGATCATATCAACAACGGCTTCAGACGATTTGATGTACAGATACGGGGGCCACCACCACCGCCAAAACAGTATTCAGAATAGCTATTCTATAAACCTTCACGATCGGGCGAAGGATTTTGAGATAACCAAATTCCAAAGAATCCCCTATTCTCCCGAATCATTGCCCTCAGATTATAGAAATTCAGACCCAAATCATACTGGCACCAAGATAGGATCAGCATCGCCAAACCATAGAGTCAAGAATACTGCGGCATTTCTGGCGGTCAACGATAACTCCGGTTCCCACTCGTACCTGCCAACAAGTTTCACAGGAGACAAAGAAGTAAATTGCAGTAAGTTTTTTCATGCAGCATGTGGACTTCACGCACAGTCAGCGCTGCGCAGAAAGCTAACCACCAATGACTATTATAATAGCCCGACTCTCACCAAGTAGACAAGTAAATCCGCGTAACCGCTTCCATCCGTACAGTCCAGAATTTTCCCGCTCCCATACAGAGAATACATTAAACGGAACTATTGGATACAACGAGAGGATGTTGCAGGGCAACTTACACCAAAAGGAGCTTCCACGGACAGTTACTAACGAAGGAGACTATCTCCACGGGGCTCCGCTAAGCCATGGGAGATCTGCTGATGGCCATAGGGATTCGGGGGTGTCATGGTCGTCACGATCATGGCTTACCTCCCCTTCCTCCGACCTGCAGGCTCCACTATACCCGTCAACCTACACAGCATTCAGCACGAGCCCCCACCTAGAGGCGAGCTACGTGACGGCTCCCTACGGATCGGCTACACATATACCAGATGGGGGACTATCTCAACGAGGAAGCTCCCCTGGACAACGACATTCAGCGCGGAGTCATTCTCTTGAGACCCTCAGCTCAAGCCCACATCCCAACGCAATTCATTGTCCACTTTGCACGCAAACTTTCCCAACAGCTGAGCAGTACACGTAAGCAAACTGCCCTTTCACTTGCTATGTTCAGCTGGTTACCCGGGTCACCCGGTATTTGTAGGGCTGCCTAGGGCTAATACTATCGCTGAACAGGAAGCATCAACAAAAGCACCAAAAGATGTATCGTTGTCGTTTCGACAATTGCACTCGCACAGAGGGCTTTGCTACACCGAATGACCGCGAGCGACACGAAAAATCTGTTCATAAAATCGCAGGTTTCTACTGGAGGTGCTTGGATCCCAACTGCTCGAGCTTTAGGAAGGAATTTGCGAGGAGGGACAACTTGAAGGACCATTTAAAGAGAATGCACACTATGCCACCCGGAGTTGACGAGCAGGAGGCCAATGCCTGGAGGAATCAGATGGCCGATAGCGGCAAATACGAGAAGCCAGATACCAGCAGGGCGCTCAGGTAGTGCACGGCGGACGCGGATCACCCAAGCTTATCAATTCTGGGGTCATATTTCTTATTGGGGACATTTTTTTTTTGGAATTCCCGTTGTTGGTTAGGCGTTTAAGTGTGAATTTTTTCTCTCAACATTAGATTTCACTGCATATATTGCGATTGGGTAGTATTATTGAAAGAAGGAATTTTTGGTTTATATATTGCTAGATTCTGCGAGCATGTGGGGCTTCATTTGCTGTACTTCGCAGGATATTCTTACAGGGCTTGGTGTTCGGGCATGGGCAAAAAGCGAAGGAGTGTGAAGGGTTTTTTTTCTTCCTGTTTTGGTTCTCATTTTTATCCTCATTCCCCATTTAATCTATGTAACTCCTAGCTATCCTTCCGTCCTCACTGTTTCTCACATAATTGCTCCCATAGCCAATCAGTTTTATCGAATTATTTCCGTCCTTGTGCCGTAATCTTTCGACCGGAGTGGTCCGGCGACCAGCGGAGTCTAACGAGATCCAGACCTTTTCCGTGATCGGCTAGTCCTGTGGTGTGGGAGGTACAGTACAAGATGAGCTAGGGCTCATTACAACCCTAGGGATACTCTTTATTACCGCTTTTAACTTTGTGCTCTTATCGAATGGCGGTAGTTTATTAAAAAAACTATTTGAATTTGCAAAACAGAAGGAAAAAGGAAAAGATAAGAAAAGAAAAGAAAGGGAAAGAAAGAAAAAGAAAAAAAAATGAGTGTCAAGATCCCGATACCCATCGGTGCGGGATAAAGAGCCTCACTGTGCTCAAAGATTGATCCGGGGGTACACCCATGTACTTTACTAAAAAAAAACAATCGGATGCGTCTCTCTCCAATCGCGCTCGGGTTTTCTGGGCTATACCAAGACCACTTGTTCTGTGTGGTCCTGGTCGTACCATTGTTCGCTTTCATGTCTAACCAGAGGAACCTGCTTGTACTGGAAATTGGTGGCTGTCTACTAGAGCGACCCGAAACATTCAGGCCATTTGAATGACCGGAAATATTTGCCCCACGCCGCCCGTCTGTCATGGAGCGAAACCAAAGGGTAACACTTAGTGCTTACCGCTAGCATTCCCTTGACCTAATGATACATATTGTACGGCAGGAGCAACCATTTCAACTGAGCAAGCCTCCAAGTTGTGTTACAGCATATGCAGTGGAGTTTGAGAAAAGAATGCCAACAGTGGGTGCAGAGCTCTTGTATTCTGGTGAGCCAGGAGGTTGCACCGATTGATCATAATATGCTGACCACCGAGCAGTACTCCCTTGTCGTATTTCTGCTTTTATAACTCCCCGCCTCTCTTCGGCACTTTTTCTTCTGTGATGGCGGCAATAGGTGAAAGCCTCAGTGGTCAGGAAAAGCCGAATGAGCCGATCGTATTCAACCCACTGTGTTGACCTGTGGGGTCTTGAAAGAGCTAGAATTTTACTGCTAGTTAAAGTATAGCGTGGTTGTGGCAAAAATCTATCCCATCACCAGTCTTCTCCTCCACCTCTGGGGCTTCCATGTGTGGGGGCATCGATAGGGCGCAGATACTGGTACACACCGAAGGTGTTGTTCTATGTGAACTTGCGGATCATTTCCTAACACCGCCTTAGTCCAGCTGGAGCCGCTCTTTTAGCCTCACAACCCTTGTGGGGATCTTTCCCCCAAGTATCCTTGGTGCAGGTATGCCATGATTTTCACTCAACACCATAGCCAAATCCGAACGATGAGGAATTCTGAACCTTCGGGCGTATCAGTTTGTCGCAGCGCATGATCAACTTTTCTCTTCGCTTGGAGGCTGGTTTCTGGTGAGTCTTTTGGGCGGCACGGGCACGGGGTTGTTTTGTTCTTAAATATATTAAGCTTAAGCTCAGATTCTCCAGATTTTGACACCTGACGGACCTTGAGGATTGGGCGTGAAATTTATGGGGCTGGTTTTGAAACAGTAGCATATGTACAGATATTATATAAGCCATTGGGGTGGTACTCGAAGGTTTACTCAGCTCGGCTTAGAGCTCTCGGGGATCTGAGCCATCCGCGATAGACGATGTGGCTGTTTGAAAAGAGTGTTCTGCGGAATCTCTCCAAGGATCAAGAAGCCCTCTTGGTCTGAAGAATTTACCGCTCTGGCGAAGTTGAATAACAACCGAAGAATTATAGTCGCCCTCGGCTGGTATGAGTGAAATCTGGAGCATTTTACCGATTACTTAGAATAATCTGCTGCACCAGTAATCTAATATGCACGAGTGCATGTCACCTTTCACCTTTCCCTGGGGGTAATCCTTGAATCTCTCGGCGAGTAAGCTAGGATAGCTAAACAGTGAAAACGAGAAGGTGATAGACATGATGTAATTACCTCTCTTGATTACTTCCTGATCGGTACGTTGGATTGTAAGTGTTGTGCACAGCCAGCCCTCTCTCCCTGTCAATACAAAATATCAGACTTCGCGAGAGGATGATACTCCCCTGTAGACAGAGGTATGATTCAGCTTCAATCGCCCCTGGTCGCAGCAAAGCCTTGCCCCCCCCCCCCCCGCTAGCCCGCGTATGTGGGGGTACCGGAATGTACTCTACCCGCGGCTGTTTGGGAACCGCTATATAGTACTAGTCTAGTAGTTAGCTGCTGTAAGTAACGTTAGTACACAATTTTTGGAGTCCTTTCTTGGCATAGACCGGGTGGATTGGGTGATCTTGAAACTAGGTGCATCGAGATCTTGGCGACCATTGTACCAGGGTCTGATAAGAAGTTATGGAACAGTTATTCAAGGTTAAGCTTCCAAATAATCCCTGTGTGTGCAGGTTTAAAGATTCCTTCCCTTGGTAATTTGAAAATCCTAGAGGTTTTAAATCTCCTGATTTGGAGGAAAAAGACTTAGAGGGATTAGTGCTGTCGTGACATGGTGCAGGCAGGGCCTTCCGACTCGCTGGATTTATTAGGAAAACCCATTAACCTACAAAATTAACCTAACCTTTGGCCGAATCGGTGATTTCGGCCTATGATCTGATTGTGGATTCCACGAGTTAGCTGCACTGTAGGGTGCAAGTACCGGGGAATATTTTTTCTGACAGTTAATTTAGGTTAACCTGCGAAATGATCCCTGTCTTGTACTAAAACATCTTCCCGGGTACTTGTCCAGTAAGCTACGGTTCACGGGGATGCCACGCTATCGGAGAAGGGCATAGGGAAGCCATCTACCGCAAGACTCCCTTTTTGTTAAGCGCTTGTCTTCTTCAGGCAGACTTGGACCCTTATGTTGGGGTAGCTGTGCCGTCGCTAAATTGTCCTCTAAGCGGTGTAAAACAGTAAAACTAGTAGCCAGCAGGCCAATCCTATTTTGGGTCATCCATGTGTTGTGTGATTTGTTAGTTTAATCTATTAGCCTGGTTATACTCGTGTCTCCGCGCCAAGAATAGGCACCTCTTTTGGAATAGGGACCACCAGCCCATAAAAGGTATAGTGTTCGAGCTGTTTGGAAAAGTGTGAGGAAAAGTGCCAGTAGCGGGTAAGGTCATATATCAAAGTGACCTCACGATTAACCACAGGGTTGGACATTTTGTGAACTCCGGTGGGCCAGTATTCATTCTTGTTAGGAAGTGGGAGGGTATGCCCCAAGAACTTATTGATCGTTTCTATATGAACTTTCAGGTAAATTTATTACAAGTGTGATACGAGCATGTGGAGGAGATAATAGGTTTAATGGCTAATGGTCAAGCTCGGGGATCAGAAGATATTAAGCTCACCGATTTACTCTTGTAACAAATTCAAGGTTTACCTATCATCAGGCTCATCGAGAAAAGTGGCCGCAATGGTAACCTCCATATATGTCCGGAGTGGCTATTCCAGAAGTGGTACCAATTCTTGGCGCGGAGACACGAGTACAGATCCGTGGTCCGCTCGGTAAAATCAATGACAAATGCCTGCCCTGTAGGGAATTAATGGTTGCTAGGATGCTGAGTGAATTGAACATTAAACCAACAATATTGATGAACCTGAAATGAGTGGGCAGTATAGTTCATGCCATTCAAAATGTGAGCGAGAAATCAATGGATTTTTAAATTTGAAAGCCTACACAACAAGTTACCTGATTGGGAAAGAAGAATGACAGAATTAGGGAAAAATAATTAAGAAAACTGGCAGATGTGAAGTTGCTTATAATATTATGGGTTGAAAATAGGAGGAGATTTGGAAAGTTGAAGGTTTTGGTAGAAGTACAACTTGAAGGGTATAGAATTTCGCAAACACATATACAAAAAAGGAAGCAAATAGTAACAAGAAGGGTGGACAATAAACGGAACAAGATCAGGTAAGAAAGTGATATGTTGAGCCATAAGTTACCTGGTATTTTAGTCGAGTATTATAACTAGTACTAGTATTTTTATTTTTATTTTTATTTTTTTATATCATATATTCGTTGTTAAGGTACAAGAAATCGCATGGAGCGCTAGCTATGGCGAAAACAAAACCCAAAATCCAAGACGAACTAACAAAGGAAAAATCCGGCACCAATGTCATCAACTGGGGTCCGTACCGGTCCCAGGCCCACACACGGGCACGACATTAAAGCAAGTACGATAAAGGAAACCCTCCTTACACCAGCGGACAGCATAAAAAACTAAAAAAGTAAACCTAGCTAACCTGAGGCGACATAAAGTAACCAAAGGAAACTACATTAGATGACTGGGAGGAAATAGAACCAGCTGAGGACGTGGGGCGTGAGAACATGCCCGGGGGGAAGGCTGTGGCTGTCGAGCTAATGAAGCGGCTGAGGGCCCCAAGCAAGGGGACGGAGGACCAAACGGGAGCGTCGGGACCGATGTCAGAGACCCCGTGAAGGTGGCGGGCTCTGGCCGGCCCCTTAGTGGGGCAGCGGAGTATGGCATGTTCAAAGGTCTCGGGGGACTCGTCACAGCTGGGACAGGTGGTCGGGGCGTCGTCGCTCCAGGAGGGGTGTGCGCGGAGGTAGCTCTTGCCGGATCTCATCTGGTGAAGGCGGCCCGCGGTGAACTTGTTGAGGCCCATGAACGGGTGGGGCTTGATCGAGGGGCGGTAGGGGTATCTGGCCGGGTCCGGCGCAGACTCTTCCCATTCTTTGATTAGGAGGCTCCTACACTGGAGCTTAAGTTGGGGATAGGAGCGGCCCAGGGGGGGGGGCTGGATAGTGTTCGCGTAAAAGGTGCTGGGAGGTTACCGGGAGGGGTTCGAATCCGCTAGGCCCCAGGATAAAAAGCATGGAATGCGGGAGGGCGTCAAGGGAGAGGTGGGCCCTGTTCTTCGAGGGCGGCCTTGGTTGGAGCCACGGGAGGGGCAGGCGGCTGCCCGCATTCTTTGCGGAGAGCGACCTATGATCAGGGGAGTGGCGGTATAGGGAGGGCGTCTGAACCGAGGGGGGGAGGCGGGCCGTGGCCGGGTTAATTTCCG
>Ga0307513_10001416_pt1 | contig 34474 bp, 45 predicted proteins | sample 15_EM_MG_FD_202174 | JGI IMG/M metagenome (GOLD analysis project Ga0307513, IMG submission 202174) | Populus trichocarpa ectomycorrhiza microbial communities from riparian zone in the Pacific Northwest, United States - 15_EM | ecosystem: Host-associated > Plants > Roots > Unclassified | place... | reverse complement strand
CCAAGGATGGAATTGGCCATGTTTGCAATCGAGTCAAACATTCCGCCACCATGCTTCCCCTTTGCCACAATTCCCTCGAGTTCTTCGTCAACCTCGTCCCTGCTTTGGTCACTACTTGTCAAGAGCATTGACCCGTCTTGGCTGCGTTGGACCCGTGTGGAGTCAAGGAGACCAACAAGCAAGGGCATGCGCTGGTCTTCCTGGTCTGGAACAGTTGGTACATAGGTCCCATCCTCAAGGTCTTCCGAGTCGAGGTCGAATTCTAACACCGCGTAAGTTCGTGAGATTGTCAAGCTCAAGTGGTACGAACCCGCCTCCCTACTCGCCATCGTGGACCTCAACGCAGGAACGATAACTTGCACATCTTCTTCAAATCTGACCGAACGACCGCTAGTTTTGTTCGTAGATGGATCCGGCAGGCGCGCAGGGACTTGGAAACCATCGTCGCTGTCGCTGTCGGCTACAGTGAATAGAACATCGTCGTCATCGTTGTCGAGAAGTGGCTGGGATGCCTCGTCTGGCCGGCCAGGCTGTTTTGCAGATCGTGGTACCATACCATGAATCTGTCGTCGTCGATGTCGTTGACTAGCCAGTTTGACAGCGGGCGGAGGCGCGGCTTGACGAAAATACAAAATTCGAGTGTACGTCACGTGCCACCTCCCCCAGACACCCCAGGCGAGGATTTCAAGATGGTCCCTTGTTCAGTAGTATAACACCTTATCTTCCTCGGAGAATCTTCGCAAAATCTTCGCAGAAATACCCTGCATTCACCTGTTCCATGAATTGGATCCATATTCCAGGTTCATCTTCCATTGGTAGACGATCCACGTGCACAGTCCCAAAACCTGAACCCACGCTCGCCTCGCAGAGGACCGAGGAAACCAAGCCGCTTGTAGGACACTCGCATCAGGGCACTGGAAGTTTTTACTGAAATCCCACATCGCCTCGTCGGAAGAACATCGGGGAATCAGTGGGGTATATAAACCGTATTCGACTTCCAACCTTTCCCTCAATCTCAAACCTCGACCATGATCTCGTCCGCTTCAGCTGCAGGAGACTCGCCAGCCCAGAAGGGTACTAGCGGGAACATATCATCTGTTTTCGCCCAGAAGACGGAGGGCAAAGCCCATCCTCGCTTCTCTGAGCTCAAGAAAGCGATATGGAAAGATTCCATAACACAATCCTGGGTCCAGGTCCTAGACGCTCTCAAGGAGAAGGCAGAACAGGTCGGGACCTTGGGTTCCAAGGTAGGTCATTTGATCAAATACCCCTATTTGCGCTAAAGCTGCAAGGTGATAGGCGATCCCAACGGTTCATTATGACGAGCTACAGAAGGGGCTATCCGACGAACGGACTGCAGAGATCAAAGAAGCAGGCGTTGTGATTGTCCGCGGCGCCGTTTCGAAAGAGGTCTATCACTCGGCTGTATCCCAAGTGATATTTATACTAACATCCGTACGTAGGAGGCTCTTGGTTGGAAGCAATCTATAAAGGATCATATCGCCGAGAATCGTGACCAGGTTATTGGTCAGTTCGTCATCTTCACAACATAGGTTACCACGATGCTCAACCTTCTTGAAGGCTACCCCGCCGCCAAGCCAGCGTTCTACGAATTGTACAATACAAAGGCGCAAATTCTCGCACGAACTCACCCCGGACTAGTCAATACGCAGAAGGCACTCCTGTCGCTCTGGCACACGTCCGACCCCAACTCGGAGGTTTCCCTCGCTCAGCCAATCTCTTACTTCGACAGGTTGAGGATTCGGGAGCCGGGTCCTATTGGCTGGTCCCTCGGACCACATATAGATGGAGGGGGTGTCGAGCGTTGGGAGGATCCAGGATATAGATCCTGCTATGCCCGCGTATTTGAAGGAGGCGATTCATGGAAGCAGCTCGACTCCTACGACGCAACTCCCAGGCTAATTGCCATTCAAGATCTCTATGATTCACCGTGGGTAATATCCTCACAACAAGCACACAACTGCTCATGATCAGACAGTAACCAATGCACGATCTTCCGCCCCTGGCAAGGTTGGACTGCGCTTTCCACAACCAAAACCAACGAGGGCACTCTTCGCGTGGTGCCATTCGTTAAGCTCTCCACTGCGTATGTCATGTTGAGGCCCTTCTTCAAACCCAAGCCTGGGCGCGAGGCCTCGTTGGAAGCCGATGATTGGGAGCCCAACCTTGAGGATGGCGAGTTCCATGGGACATCCCCCGGACAGGCACAAACCCTCTCCCTGGAGAGTCATCCTCATCTTCAGTTCGATCAAACCGTCGTCTCCATTGACATTGTCGAACCTGGTGACCAAGTTTTCTGTACGTACGCTCTTTGCCCAAGATGGCAGCAGCTAACGCGGATTCCAGGGCACTGCGATGTGATTCACGCCGTCGAGAAAGAACACACCGGCGCAGGGGATTCGTCCGTTCTGTACATCCCTGCCGCACCTCTCACACTCAAGAAGTAATACACGCCCCTCTGCTCGCTTTTTGTTCCGACTCACCAAAACTCTCCCCATCCAGCGCTCAGTACCTTAAAACACAACGCACACACTTCGAGGCTGGACTGCCTGCTCCGTGAGTCTGACGGGATGCCCGGAGGGCTGAACCTTACTCAGACCTCTTCGTAGGGATTTCCCACAAGGCGAGGGAGAAAGCAATTTTTCAAGTCGCTTCACTGCTGCTGACATCGGTCAGGGCGATATCAACGGTCGGAGGATGCTAGGCTTAGCGCCTTTCGAGGTTCTCCCTGGGGAGACGGCAGGAGGGGCGAAGGTCATTGAGGAAGCGAACAGGGTATTGGCTGTTGCTGCTTGAGGCTAACCGCTCTCACACACGGATTGGCCATTGAATCAAGAACGGTTAAAATTTGAAAGATCCACAATCAAGAGATGTATTGGGCCGTACGTATGTGTTGTATGTAGGATCAGATCGGTGCAAAGAGAAATCATTGAGACTGCGGCGACCCAGTTCGTATGAGAGGCATTGGTAGGTTGTCCGGGTCTGGTGACGATATTGAAATCCCGAACTGGAGACGGGGTGAAGAAACAAAGCCTTGGTGACTTGTCCAAGGCTGCGTGTGAATGAACCGGGGCGGCCATCGATCCTTCCGTTCAGTTCCCTGGGCTTAAAATGGAAAGTTAATATGCGCAGGAGGTGACACCGCTTCAGAAAGTCCACCGTTGGTGTCCGGTTTGCCAGAGACGACCGGGCTACTCGTTCTGCTCTGAATCGATCTTCCTGAGGAGATCCTTGCAAGTTTCCAGATCCCGTACAGCGCCAAGCTTCTCAAAGACCTCGGCGGCGCACAGAGTCTCGGACCTCGCCTCTCCAAACCTCCGTTGTCTGCGCCAGAATCTACCCTGCAGACACATTGCGAGACCCAAAAGGTACGGACGACCGGTCGTGTGTGACTTGGCGCGTTCAATGCTAGCGTGCGCGTCATCGAATGCCCCTTCGTCGAAAGACAGCTCTGCCAGGTCGTAACGGATAAAAAATGACCGATCATGCCAGTTGAAAGAGGATGCAATTTTAAGGGCTGCCTCGAGATGACTGGTGGCCTTCTCTGAATTGCCCTTGCGACGATATATCTGGCTAAGAGCACGGCGACATTTGCAGGCCAGAAACTGTTCGCCGTTCTCTGGGAGGAGATCGATTGCGCGGCATGCGGCTGCCTCTGCGGCGTTGAGCTGTTTGTCCGAGTACAACAACCAAGCGAGGTTGTTCAAACATCGTGCTTGTCCCAATGTGTCGTCCACCCGTTCGTAAATCCGCAGCGCCTCCCCCGCCAGTTCCACCCCTTCCTTGTAGAAGCCCAGCCGCCGATATGCATCAGCCAGGTACACCAATGTTTTGGCAACCTTATGGTTATCCCCCCGCTCTCGATAGAGTTTCAAGGCACAAGTAAGGAGTTGTTTGCGCTCCACACAATTTCCGACACAGTCAAGCATCTGTGAGAGCTCGAACAAGCATTCGGGCTTGGAGCGATGATCATCTGGGAGCCCTTCGATCTTGGGTCCCAGCACAATGAGACGAGGTTTGTGCCAATGGAGATGCCCTACGAAATTTGCGCAGGCGTCCCAGACGTCGTCCGAGTTCGCATCGATGGTTGTGAAGACATTGAGCAGGTGCTCGACATTCATATCCTCTGATACGATCCATCGCGCTTCTTCGAACCCGGGTCTGTCAGGATAGATGTCAACCGACAACCGGGTGAAGTAAGATTCCTTGGCCATGGAGAGGAGTTTGGACGACTTTGGATCCTCGGGTTGAAGATGATCTTGGAGCGGGGCCAGCATCGTAACGAACCCATTGTTTCGATACGTCAGGGAAAGGACACAGAATGTGTCGAAGATGTTCGCGATATCAGGGATGGTGGGAAGTAACCAGTTGATGTTGTTCTCGTAGACACCTTGAGGGAAGAATGCGACGACCCCAAGAAGCCCTCGGGCGTCGGGGCCGAGTTGTTTGAATACAGGGGAGGCGAGTGACAACTCGATCGTGGCGGCGAGGCTCTTCGAGTGCGGTGTGTGAAGAAGGCCCGTGCGCCGTCTCTCCCATTCTCTGTTCAGTCGGTGGACATCCCACTTGTTGCGCTGGGCAACAGTGGCGAGTGGGGTGATGGAGAGGGGATGGAAGTCGAGCTGTTCCAGGATCTTGTTGACCGGATTGGAAAACCTGTCGTATTCGTAAATGCGACAAAATGTGTCACGCGCAGCCTCCATCGACAACGTCGGCACATCCAGGGTCTTGCAGTCAGGAGGGACAGTGGAGGTTCGGGAGGTGATGCAAAGGCAAATGTTGTTGAATTGACCTAGTTCCTCGACCACGGCATATATCCCCTGCGCACTCGTCCCCTGCAAATCCAGAATAGATTCTGCATTATCGAGGACTATGAGGATCTCCTTTGACGATAAGAATGAACGCAGGGGGGTCAGGTCTTCGGGGTTCTCGATGCCTGCACCGATGACCTTGGAGAGCCGGTGGAGGAAATGAGCGCGTGATGCGGGGAACTGATCACACCGGATGAACCGACGGTTGTCACCAAAGCGCCGTTTGATTCGGTTGTCGTGGAGGACGGTTAGAGCGGTGGACGTTTTGCCAATTCCGCCGGTACCAATGAGAGCAATTGGGGTGAGATTTTCGGCGAGACGAACGATCCTCTCGATCAGCTCGCCCCGGCCGAAACAAGCCCTTGGCGGTGGGGGTGGCGATTCACCGAGCATGCTGGATACAATGAGCCACTGGAACCCTCGGTAGTCGAGATCGCTGACCTGTTTTGAGTCTAAGCAGCGGTCAATATTTATTCTATGGTGCTTGAGAGTACTCGCGTCACTTACTGCCCGATTCTGACCGCCGGTATCCTCACGAATTTTCAATATGTTCTGATGCATATCGGTAACTATTGTATGGGTATTCATAGTCAACTCGGTCTAGAGAGGGAAAATCAGTGACGATCAAGCTGGAACACACTAAACATACGTTAAAGACGGCAAGAAACCTGTTGAGGTCTGACTTCCAACCGACGATCTTCTCCTTATCGCTCCTCGCATGAAAAACTCGAGAGAGTACGTTCCGCCCACTCTGTTTGATGACCTTGCTCTGTATTTCCGCAACAGTCCTGCGATCAATAGCACGATTGGTGGGGGGGCTCGAAATGCGCCTCGCTGACTCAACTCACGTTGTCAATTGATTTATTGCATCACACACAGACTGGCTGACGTCGTCAAGACTCTTCCCATTCATCCCCCGCTCAAGGGCTTTACAGATGTCGGCGCAGGATAGGCCAAGCTCGACATACTCTAGCTCGTTCGCCGCCGAATCCTAGCAATCCGTCAGCTTGGAATTTCATCTCGTTGTAGCAGAAACGTACCCTGATCATGGTAAGAAGAGCGCTAACGGAGCCAAAAGCAGCCTTGGCTGGGGTGATACTCGAGATCTTCTCCGCGAGATTCAAGGCCTCGATGGCCACATCCAGCGAGGAGACGACGTTATCCATGAGTTTGAAGTCGACGTGGTGCGAGGACACGTTGTAGTCGGCAGGTAGCGAGAAAGAACCCGCACCCTAACAGGAATGGGCGGCCATCCTATCACGGAGTACCTCGTGAGACCTACTATACTCGCGGAGGTACTTAAGGCATTCTAGGAAGAGTGTGATCGACTGCGGCGACCCAGAATTTTTGTTTTCTCCCGGCCAGATCCCCCGCCTTTCATCCAAGATGCCCTTGTTCCTTCACCACTCTTACTCTCGAGTTAAATTTGCCTTTCTGGTTGCTCCGTCAGAGGCGCATTTTCCGGCCACCCATTCCTCACTAGTATCCTCCGTTCGCTTTCTCTCCCCAACCGTCGCCCCTCCATCGCCCTATGTGTCCTTTGCGCACCTACCCATGGTTTCCACGACCGGTGACGATGTGGTCAATGTTCTTTAACCTCCATTCATTCATGGACCACCGTATCGGCCCTGTTCTCGTTGCCGATCCTGTCAGGTACCACCCCGAAGAGCGAATTCATGGCAGTGCGTAATCCAGGTGCCGAATCCTGTCAAACATGGGGAGAGCGAGGGAGTGAAGTCAAGGAAGATACCACCGGTCATGAGGTTATCTCATCCCCACGCTCCAATCTCCCTGGTCTGTCAAAGTCAGCCCAAAATGGCCCGAGTCGCAAGAAATCGTGGATCATACGGCCAACCGACCACCAGCCAACTCGGCGGGGTTCGATTTTCCTCTCGGTGCCGTCGCCAAATCCCGCATGTATTGGAGCGCGTTGTTGATGGACGGTGACCACTTTGGCGGGTGCTCGCGGTGCCGACGGGGGGGACAACGTGACGGTGATTGTACAGGAGACCTGTCACGACAGTCCCTCAGGAGGGTATTTTAGATAATTCGTGGCCTTGAGAAGAGGGGTGTGTTTAACACGACCGTATTTATTTCTCGAGTCAGAAACCTGTATTTCTTCCCTATGGTGGTCCGCCCCCTTCATCTAGGTTAGATATGAACCAAGGCCCCGCACCACAGCGGCACTGAACTCTGGCCTGCGACGACTTGAGGCCGCCGGCACCGCTTCGCATGCGTCTCACACTAAACCCCCCGACCGAGTGGAAGTCGTGACTGCCCGCAACGATTGGTTATCGCTGCTCGAGGCTTCCCGGTTCCACACACAGGGAGTCGACGATTAGATCGAGAACGGTTGAAATCCAAGAGGTGCACAATCGATTATTACACTAGGTCTTTCAATGTACATGTCGTGCATACAATCAGATCGACTCAGAAATAAATAAATAAGACTGCGGCATCCCAGCTTGTACGAGGCTTCGGGAGATTGTCCGGTGTTGCAGTGGCGGATCGATCCAATGTGGGGATGGTAGGGGTGAAGAACCGGACGGGAGATGGAGTGGGGAGAAAAAGTCTCGGCAGCTTGCGCAAGGTTAAGGAATTGGGGCAACCGTCGAAGCCTTCGTTCAGTTCCGCGGGCTTGGAGGGGAAAGTTGATATGTGCAGAAGGCGGTACCGTTCCAGAACTCACCGTTGGTGTCCGGTTCACCAGAGGAGACCCGACTATTCATTTCCGATCTCCCGGAGGAGCTCCTTGCAATCTTCAAGATCCTGTGTAGCCCCGACCCTCTCAAACACATCGGAGGCGCGCAGAGCCTCGGATCTCGCCTCTTCAAGCCTCTGTAATGCATACCAAAACCAAGCCTGCTGCTTCATAGCGCGACCCAAAAGGTATGGGTTATTGACCGCATGTGACTTGGCATGTTCAGTGTGAGCGAGCGCATCGTCGGATCTCCCTTCGTCGGCAAATAGCCTTGCCAGTGAGTAATGACCCCAAAACAGCTGATCGTGCCAGTTGAAAGAGGATGCGATTCCAAGAGCTGTTTCATAATGATTGATGGCCTTCTCTCTGTCGCCCCTGGAACGGTATATGTTGCCAAGAACGCGATGACACTTGCAGGCCAGAAATTGATCGCCTTTCTCTGGGAGGAGATTGATCGCGTGGGAGGCGGTTTCTTCTGCGTCATCGAGCTGTTCGCTGTCATACAGCAACCATGCGAGATAGTACAAGCACTGTACGTGTCCCGATGTATCACTGAGCCGTTTGTAAATTTCCAACGCCTCTTCCGCCAGCTGCATACCCTCCTCGTCCAGGCCCAGTCGCCGATGTGTGTCAGCCAGGTAACTCAACGTTCGAGCAACCTTACAGTCATCCCCACGCTTCCTTTGGAGCCTCAAGGCATGACTGAGGAGTCGTTTGGATTCCGCATAATTCCCAATCGACCCGAACAACTGCGAGAGCTCTAACAAGCACTCAGGTTTGGAGCAATGGCCGTCCGGAAGTCTGTTGATCTTGGGCCCCAGGGTGATGGGTCGTCTTTTGTGCCAATAGAGGTGCCTCATAAATTTGGCACAGGCGTCCCAGACATCGCCTGAGTTCGCATCAATGGTTGTGAAGATATCGCCCGGGTTCGCATCGACGGTTGTGAAGACATCGAACAGGTGCTCAACGTTCACATCCTCCGACGTGATCCATCGCGCTTCTTCGAACCCGGGCCTGCCAGGATAAAGATCAACCGACAACCGGGTGAAGTAACATTCCTTGATTGCGCAGAGGAGTTGGGATGACTTTGGATCCTTGGGACAAAAGTAATCTCGGAGCGGCGCCAGCATCATGATGAACCCGTCGCTTCGATATGTTAGGGAAAGGACGCAGAGTTTGTTGAAAATGGTTGTTCTGTTGGAAGTGGTGGGGAAAAACCATTCGAGGTTGCTTTCATTGATACCTTGAGGGAAGAATGCGACGACTCCGAGGAGCCATCGAGCGTCAGGGCCAAGTTCTCGGAATGTCGGGGAGACAAGTGAAAGTTCGATCGTTTTCCCGAGGCTCTCGGAGTGTTGTGTGTGAAGTGCGCCTGTGCGCCCTTCTTCCCATTCCCTGGCCAGTCGACTGGCATCCCACTTGTTGTGCTGGGCAACGGTGGCGAGTAGAGTGATAGAGAGGGGATGGAAGTCAAGTTGTTCAAGGATCTTGTTGACCGGGTTGGACTGTTCGTGCTCGTAAACGCGATAGAACGCGTCACGCGCAGCCTCCGTCGACAACGTTGGGATGTTAAGGATCTTGCAGTCAGGAGGGACGGTAGAGATTCGGGAGGTGATGCAAAGACATATGTTGCCGAACCGGCCCAGTTCCTCCACCGTGGCGTAGATCTCCTGCGCACTCATCCCCTGTGGATCGAGAATGGATTCTGCATTGTCGAGGACTATGATCATCTCCTTCGAGGACAAGAACACTCGCAGGTGGTTTAGATCCTTGGGATCCTCAATGCCTGCACCTGTGACCTCGGAGAGGCGACGGAGGAAATGAACTCGCGAGACAGGGAACTGATCGCAGCGGATGAACCGACGGTTGTCACCAAAGCGCTGCTTGATGCGATTGTCATGAAGGACGGTTAGAGCGATGGACGTCTTTCCAATTCCGCCGGTACCAATGAGAGTAATTGGGGTGAGATTTTCGGCGAGACCAACGATCTTCTCGATCAGCTCCCCCCGGCCGAAAAAATCCCTTGGCGCTGGGGGTGGCGATTCACCGAGCATGCTGGATACAATATGAGCCACTGGAACCCTCAGTAGTCGAGATCGCTGACCTGTTTTGAGTCTGGACTGTGGTAAGTGTTCATTCGGTGATGCTAGAGGGTACATGTGCCGCTTACCGCCCGATCTTGACCGTCGGTATCAAGACGAACTCTCGATAAGTTTTGATGTATATCGCTAACTATGGTACGAGTATTCGGAGCAAGTTCAAGTTCAGTCTAGACAGAGGGCAGTTAGCAACGGCCAAGCAGGAGCGTATTGAACACACGTTGAAGACCAAAAGAATCTTGTCGAGGTCTGACTTCCAAGCGGCGATCTTCTCCTTATCATTTCTCGCACGAAGGAATCGGGAGACTGCGTTCCGCTTACTCTGTTTGATAACCTTCGTTTGTATTTCTGCCACAGTCCTGCGATCGAGCACGGTGGGTAGAAGAACTCGAGATGTGTATCGCTGGTCGGACCCAACTCACGTCGTCAAAACCTCCATCGCTTCGCACACAGACCGGCTGAGATCGCCGAGTTTCTTTTCATTCGTTCCCCGCTCAAGGGCTCTACAGGTGTCGGCGTAGGATAAGCCGAGAGCGACATAATCCGGTTCGTTAGCCACCGAGTCCTGGTTATCCTTGAACGTGGAACATCTCATCGTAGAAGAGGAGACGTACCCTAATCATCACGATAAGAACAGCAGCGGAACCAAAAGCAGCCTTAACTGGTGTGATGCTCGATGCCTCCTTCGCGAGGTTCAAGTTCCCGATGGCCACATTCAGCCGGGGGAGGGCATTGTCTTGAATACCCATGGGTTCAAAGTCGACGCAGTACGAGAGCACGTTGGAACCGGCAGGTTGCGAGAAGGAACCAGTGCCCTAATAGAGATGGGCGGCCATTTCATCATGACACGCCTCGTGTGAAGGAACTCAATGTACTCGCAGCCACGGCGGTAAGGTATTTGAGGATGGGTATGATCGACCGATACCCAGAATTTTTGTTCCTTGGTCTCCCTCTCAAAATCTCCTGAGGAAATAGTTTATTCGCTAGCCCCTAGTGCAACGCTGTTTCTCCGCCCCGGTTTTAGTTTGACCTGAACTTGATCTTTTGCGTTGCTCCATTCGAGGCACATTTTCGAAACACCCGTTTGTCACGCATCCTCTCCCCAATCGTCAACCTTCTACTGATCTTCCGTACCGTTTACACGTCAACACGACCGGTGAAGACCTAGCCGACATTTCTTGTCCTCCATTCATTTGTGAGTCACCAGAACTCCAGCGCAGACTCTGTTCTCCTTGACGATACCGATCCCATCAGGGACTACCTTGAAGAGTGAATTGTTGGCAAGTGTCGAACCTCACCAACAACGGACAGAGCAAGGCAGGGAAACGAGCATCTATGTCACAATCCAGGGTCCTGATCTGAGAATGGGGAGCTAGTAGCAGGCGCAGGAAATAGCACCGTTTTGAGGAACTCACCACCACTGTCCGACTCGCGAGTAGCAATCAGACCGTTCAATTGGATTGGTCTGCGTCCGCTACCTCTGTTGGTAGAGCTGTTGCATGATCAACCTGTGCATGCGTCCCTTTGAGAGGTGGGTTGTTGGGGGGATCTTCGGAGCCCGGAGCGTCTGCCGGTGCCCCTGCCACCACCTTCCCAAGTATGGGATCCATCTGGAATGAATCTCTGGAAGGCGTGGGGCATAAAGTACAGGAAGGTGAGGGGGATTGGACTGAGCCACCGCTAACGATAGGAGTGGGGCCCAGCACTGATCTCGATACCGGAGATCAGGGTATCTACATCTACTACTACAAGGGATTTCAATGAAAGGTCTGAAACTAAAAAATATATAAGCCGCTAACCGACCGTTGCCCCGAGTGTGATAACACACTTGCAGTCATTCTGGATGCATTAATCATTGGGATAGCGTTGAGAGGTCAAGACCAGCCTTGACCGCGATACCCCATCCGGCTCGTGATGGAGGTGTGGCGCAACCAGTTTGAGTTATTTCGGGAACGGCGTGAATTGGACCAACGTTGCTTTCCGTGGCACTATCATAAGTGTTGTCTGAATCGGTGGAAATCCTCCATTCCGTGGGTGAAGCTTCCATGCGTTCTGGTCAGAAGGTTACATAAACGTGAGGTAGGCTCCTCCGCTGTCCAACAGGGGCCGATGTGGTCGATGCAGCTGGGAGAATGGTGAGACGTGAAAGGAATACGAACGCTAAACGCAGAAATTGGGCGGGCTAATCAATAGCACGCACAGGTTTGTGCCCCTTTCAATGGACCAGATAAACGTGAGGGCAAAACCAGTGGAAAGGAGGGGCGAGATCGTGGGCTTGATGAGGCGCCACATGTTGTCACGGATGCATGTTTACCCCAATAGAAATGTGGGCCTAAGTGACACCCCAGTGACAGGTTATGATGGTAGCTGCGATGGTCGGTCTCTAAGCTTTGTTGGCGGGCTAAGGTGTGAGTATGGGTCGGGCCCTGCGCGGTGCGGGGACGAGCAACCGTGAGAACCTTCCACGTTATCAGCATAGAAATACCGGAGCCGGCCACGACACAACTTTCGACCCTAACCCCCCTTCCAACCTCAGGTCGACTCCTCTTCGAAGTTCCGGCCGACAAAAAAACATGTTCCGTCGTCTCGCCTATTCGTTGCTCCTCGTGGCGCTTGCCGCTTTGGTTTCTATCCAGGGGGTAGAGGCTGCAAAGGGACCTAAGATCACTTCAAAGGTCTACTTTGACATTGAGCATGGCGGTAAGCCTTTGGGAAGGGGTACGTGATATTGTTTTTTGTCCGCATGCCATTCAAGACTCACTCACGACCCTGCTCGTATCCAGTTGTCATTGGGCTTTTCGGTGGTGTATGCGTCGCCCTGGACACTTCGACATTTCCGTGGAATCTGAAAATTATCTCTTAACAACAGACCGTCCCCAAGACCGTTGAGAATTTCAGGGCTTTGGCCGTTGGTCAGCCTGGATTTGGCTACAAGGGCTCCAAATTCCACCGCGTCATCAAGAACTTCATGTAGGGTCACCTCTCCTCCCTTGTCAGACCGCCTCCCAAACTAACAGCGTATTTCAGGATCCAAGGCGGTGACTTCAGTAAATTGACAACCTTGACGTGTCCCAACACCAGCTAACACCCAGCTAGCTCGCGGTGATGGTACTGGTGGAAAGTCCATCTATGGTGACCGTTTCCCCGACGAGAACTTGTACGAGCTGGTCCAGTTCCGCGTTTTTCGCATGCTTATCTTGCTTTAGCAAACTCAAGCACACTGGTCCCGGTTTCTTATCCATGGCTAATGCCGGTAAGTTGATCGCATCATAGCCGTATAAATCAACAGTCTCATCGGTTCCACAGGAAAGGACACCAACGGTAGGGGCACCATTATCTTCGAGTGAAAGTGCGTGGCTTACGACCCCCTTAAACCAGGTTCTCAATTCGTGCGTGCCGGATTCTAATCTGTGTTGTTAAAACCTACTGAAGGGCACCCCATAGTTTATCACCACTGTCAAGACTGCTTGGTTGGATGGAAAGCACGTTGTCTTCGGTCAAGTCCTTGAGGGTATGGAATTTGTCCGCAAGATTGGTTTGTCTATCCCATCGATAACAACAACTCATCGTTTGCTAACACCTGGAACAGAGGAGGTTCAAAAGGACGGTCGCGACCGCCCTCTCGAAGACGTCATTATCGTTGACAGTGGCGAGGTATGAGTTGCTCCCGCCCCTCCTGATCGTCGTCAGCTCACGATTCCAAACAACCCTAGCTGGAAATTCCCAAGGATGAGGGAGGAAACCAGGTACCCATCCACGCTGAGCTCTAAGCTTCTGTGTTCTTTCTGTAAAAGTCAAAAGTTACCAATACAATCATCCTTGTCTCCCCGCAGGAAGACGTTGATCACGATGTCCCGAAAGTTGACCCGCCTCCAGCCAAGGAAACCCCTACATCTCCAGCTGATAAGGTCAATCCCGAGGTCGAAGCTGCTTTGGATAACGGTGTGGAGGTCACCTCCGGCTTCCCTGTTGGCGCTCTGCTTTTCGGTTTCATTTTTGTGGCGGGGTGTGCTGCGTTGTTCGTCAAGTTTGATGGTTGGAGGAGGATCAACAGAGCACTTGGAATTGGCAAACATAGGTACCGTCGAGTTGGCGATCTGGACCTTGAGCAGTGAACGGCGATCGCGTCGTACAACGAGTCCCTCTTTACTTATTTATTGGCTGGTTTTCGCTCGTGATTACAATGAGCCGTGTACCATGCAAACAAGATGTACGATAATTCCCTTAAGGGATGAGAATGAAAACGAATGGATCACAACATCATTAGTTGTGAAAACAGCGTGGAGATCCCGACGCAGGTAACAAAGGGTATCGAGAATAGAGTGGTCACCCTCAACGATTGCGCGTCACTCGTGGTGGTATCGGGTACTATACCATTCGCATCGGAGTATGAGGGGCAGGTGTCCTCTTGACTTCCCTAATTTAAATAAAGATTAGAACCCTATTCTCCTGAAAATGCGGAAGGCAGTACACGTACTGTTGGGTTAGCGGGGCAACAACCACCCATGTCTGGCGCGCTGCCTTTGGCAGCTTCGTCCCCCCAACCTTTCCACTTCTCGCAGGAGACAGATGCGTAAGTTATATTCCAGACGCCGAAGTCCTAGGTGGGGCCATGGACATATAAGACGGCCATGACCAAGTGCGCGAGGGGGGGAGAGGGTTGTGGGAGTGGGAAAACGTGCCTTGTATCCGTACAATTCCTCATTTGAGGGGAAGAAGTTCTCCGGGATCGCAGACGAAGGGTACGCGAGATCGAAGTTCAGGTATTGACCGCCCCTGCACCAACACATCGTGGGTCAACCTCTCGTCCGCACACTCGGCAAAAAAAAAAAAGAGAACCGTGCCAAGAACAGAAGACCCTCGACGCGACGAGGACAAGGCCGACTCACGGATTCGTCCTATTCTCAGTCCCAGAACACCACCCAGCCTGACTCAACGGACACAAATCCGTAACCTTCACCACAACGCTAGGGTGCTTATCCGGGAAGAAAGGCGGTACGCCCGTGTACGAATTCAACAGGGTCAGCTTGAAACACCTCCCGCAGCCGGGCCCGTAGTTGTTGCTGCTGCCGAACGCCATTTGGTTCAGAGCTGCGGTTGGGTAGTGTGTGGATTTCCCGGTGCATCCACATGCGGCAACGTAGTCCTGTGTGGTACGCAAGACAGTGTGAATATTCCTTTGGGGGACGTTGGGGGTAGAGCGGTTATTCATACCTTTGGAAGGTCATAGTGAGTCAGCGTAGCTGTACCCTCCGATGGGTAGTTGATCCACGCGTATACTAAGGGTTTTGAAAGGAGAGACAGGACGGTGAATAACCGTAGAATGTACAGTAGCGGGATCATAACATGGAGGAAAGCGTTCAATGGCGGCTGGCTACAGTCTCCGATCACTACACAGAACTTAGCGCGGGTGATCATCACAACGCAGACAGCATCAGGTGATACCAGATGGTATTACATTAGTTACATATGTACTACGGTGCGCAGAAGGAGACAAGAAAAGTCACGGACGAGCACTCCAGAACAAAAAAAATAGGGCCACCGTGGGCGAGTTAGTAGAACAGGCGGAAACGCATGTCAAGCAAGACGAGAGAACAGAAGACACGAAGCGAAAAGACAGCGGAGGGGGGGGGGAAGGGATTAGAACTCAGGAAAGAAACCAAGGACGCCCTCTTGGTCGTCAGTGGTGGTTGTATTGCCCTGCATCTCAGCCTGCCAGTTCCTCAACCTGATTTTCATCAACTCGTCCAAAAAGATCGCCGCGTCCTGCTGACCGTTCTTCATGAACACTTTAATCATCTTGATCCATTCCCTCATAAGGCGATATTTCTCATCCCCTTTCAACGGCGACGAAAGTCCGAACGGCGGGAATCCCTTGACGAACGCCATCAAGGATACTTGTCCGACCCAGTAGAATGGCATCGAGTTATGCAGGAACGGGACTCGGTCCAGGTCCTTGTACTCTATCGCATCAGGACAGAGGCACCAGGACTTCAACCACATCTCCAACGCGCTCTGGATGTACATGACCCTATCCCTGACATCCTTGCAGCTGGCGATAACCTGTGCCATGTCAATGGGCGCGTTCGTATGGGGAGAGTTAGCCTTTGGGACGCCGAGAAGGTGAACTTTGACAGTGATCGCATGGATCAATACGAAATGGGCGAACGGGCTGACGTGGAAATGGACCTTGTTGTCCTTGAATAGGTGGCGAGTATCACCCATAGTGCGTCCCCGCAGGCGGTCGATCCTAGTACCATAGAGCGAAGGCGAGTTGAGAGACTTGAGCCAATCCTTGGAGGTCTTTGCGGTCCACAGGGAATCCTCACAAGGAAGAGGGATATAGAACTCTGAAGGGAAGATTGTTGGCTACGATTTCCGTTAGCCAAAGTGCGGATGAATCAAGTCCAAGCACGCCGACCTTGACAGCGAAGTAGATGCAATGACAGCAATCATGAAGGAATGCCAAACAAAGCGCTCTAACCTCCGGGTATCAGGGATGTCATATGTCGCGGTGACACGGTACTCACCTTTTACCCATCTCGATAACTGCCCAATCCATCCACGCTTCTTCAATTGCGGCATCGGTCACATTATCAATATCTGGTATTCTCCACGCTGCGATTTCTGACATGATCCCGCTCTTCCTTATCATCTAAACATTTGTATTAGCGTAGGTAAGCTACGGAACGACGGGAAAACTTACAGCCACTAGCATAGAGTGATAGGTCATGGAAGTCGAGCGCTGTTCTGAGTGCTGGTGGAAGAGACCCAACGTTTGCAGCAAAGCCACAGCCAAGATTGTGTATATTCGATCGCTCAGGGTGGCAGTTTCTTTCGCCTGTAAGGTAGGGGTGAGAGGTCTATTCTGGGAAGAGAGTCGCCCACACATACAAATTGAGCCACCAACGGATCCCGTGCCTGGGCCAAAGTTGAAGTGATGAAGGCGTTCGCTACGCGCGTCTTCACGTAGAGAGCGCCGCACGCCTGCATCGCCCCAACTAGAAGCGGTGGCGTTCGGCCCAGGGTCCACGTATGCGGGTGCACCACCGGCATTTGTTTCACAAATGATGAGAAAAATAGCATGACTACAGGTCCCGCTAAGCACTGAGACCATTTCAAGCAGAGGTGCATTAACGAGGGAACGTACGATAATAATGTAGTTCTGTCTCGGACGGACCGCTGACCATAACAGAATCCAATTTTGCTTCCAAGCCTCCGTTGAGGAAGTCGCCGTTCATGGCTTGAGCATATAGAATCTGATCCATGAAGGGATCCGCGACCAACGAGGAGATGATTATGTCGATCCCCGGGGAGAGCTGGAAGGGGTGTGAGAGGTAAGGATCGGACGGGTCGCCAGTTGGGAGCCCGAAATCAGGTGGGGGAGGTGGTAACCGCCCTTGGGCGGTGGCAGAGGTGAAAACGTTATTCAAGAATTCGTCGAAGAAATCGCTACATCGTTGTTGGTCGTTTGCGAGGGCTAAGACGGGATAGTCTTCCGGTCGAGTATAATTGAAGGCTGACACGTCATTCGCGAGGTTATCCGAATTGGCTCGAAGAGAGGTTGGGCCGAGGCTCGATGACTCGCTGGAACGATGGCGTCTTCAGCTCGTGCGTTGGCAAGATGGTAAGAAACCGGCTCACTCGGAAGGGGACGCGTGAGGCTGTAAAAAAGTCGGGGTCGGGCTGATGGACTGCTCGACCGGCAAAGTCGTCGAAGGGATATTACGGTTGTTGGCAAGATCTTCAATGTATACACATTCTTTTCCACGAGCCCTGCACCGAGAGCATGGCCGCTCAGTGTCACATCTTTGTTTCGCCTCAGCACACGCACGACACGACTTTCTCCTCGACCTATTTCCGGACCTGAGTTGATATGCAAAATGTGGAGTCAATAAGGTACTCAGAGACGGGAACTATAAATGGAAGAGGCGTACGAATCGCAACTGCGCTGATGTCTGGTGAGGAGATCTTTTCGTGTAAACTGAGCACCGCATTTCTATAACGTGCCGTCAGTCAAAGGGACTTGGCACATAAGGCGGGCGACGGACGTCACAATGGTGCTGTCTCTCGTTGAGATCTAGAAGAAATCACCGTCAGAATGCTAGGAACCGCGACAGCAAAGGAGCTCTGATCACTTACGCGTCCTCAGGTGGCGATTGAGATGTGTACTCCTATCAACGGATTGACCGGTGACGGTTAGCCCACCACTGATAACATCAATGCACAGGTGTACGGGTGGCGCACCTGGTAAACTTTGCAGGACAATGGGGGCACAGCTTATCCTGTGGTATCGTAGGGATGTTGCCCCCATGGAGTCGCATCTTGGACTGTGCCGAGGTGGTCCTACGATCAGTTTCGCCAGCATTGGGGGGGTTGGAGGGACCAGGTTCCATATCTCTCAAGTAATGGGGCGTGGGCTGTGTGACTTGGATGGTCCTTATATACGTGCGAAAGCCCGGGTGTGGCGACCGTTCGAATAGGTCCGGTGGGAGATGGAAAGCCGGGGTAGTGAAGTCCAGGCCCCAGGCGCTAGCGATCGAAGCCGAGCACGGTGACGTTCCCACGATCACACCACCGGAGCCGACTGGACGAGTCAAGGTTACACTGAAGAATTCCCACCCTTCCGCTTGCGTATGCGTTCGGCATCCCGCGCCGTGCAACAAGCCTGTGGACCTGCAGAAAGAACCCTCCTGGGTAATTATCTTCGACCCTTGGCACTGATGGCTTACCCACTCACCCCATTCACTCTCGACCTCAATTGGAGGCTGTGCTTGCAGTGCTAGGTGTACTAACTGAGCTTTGCTTATGAACGTTCAGCGCTCAGCGCTAGCGGCAGTTAACGACTCCCCACCCGATGTTCCTTGAAGGAGCCGGAGCCAGATATCCACACATCTGACGAGGTTCCAGACAAGCAAACGAGCGGTGTTCAGGGATGCATAGAAATACATCGGTTGCGACTCACGCTAGAGCAACAAACAAGACGGCAAAAGATTGTGACAGTCAAGGATGATTGTGGGTAGGAGCAAAAGAGCGATCTCGACAACAACATAAATAACAAGCGACAACAGGGAGAAATGCCCGATCCACATGAGAAGGGGAGGCTTCTTGTAATGGTACATACATGCACAAACATGGTGGGAACGGGGTGTTCAAATATAACCGTAGGACCCATGGGGGGAAAGGGGGGTTACACAGCAGGACGGGCTGCATATACACACTGATGATATACAGAGAAACGCGCGCAATGCGGCGCGACAGTGAAAGACAGCCATTTGCGAGAATATCAATAACCAATACACACCAAACAGCAGGAGACCACAGGAACAGAAACAGGGGGGGCACACAGAGAGAATGGAAAAACATGCGAGGAAAACAAAGGGAGAAGGGAGAGTGTTATGGGTTGCCATTCTTTACTTCTGGCAGAGATACAGGCGATGATGCAGGGGGATGATGCGGTGAATGGGAGGGGAGAGGAAGTGCCAAAGGTAGGGAACCCATGGCTACCGCTTGCCCTTGATCGAGTCGACAAGGTTCTTGATTCCAAACCGCGACTTGGTGCTACCGGCACGAGAACCAGGGATTGGAGTCGATGACGGGAACTCTGTAGTAGAGAAGCCCATCTTTGCAAGCTTGTTGGCGCGAGCAACCTGCTGCGATCTGTCGCGTTGTTGCAGTACTTTTGGCGGTACGCGATCTGTATCGACCAGGGCTGACGGGTCGACACGAGAAAGCGGCGGCCCCTGGAACGACCGCTTAGTGCGAACGTACGGTTCGGGAGAGGGATCGGTGTAGGGCTTTGTAGATACTGGAGCGGTGTAGGGGGCGTCGTCGTAGTTTAGCGGCGATAAGGGTGGTGAGGGGTCCGGGGTGGGGGAAGTTTCTACGATTGCGACTGTGGATGGAGAACCGCGACTTCGCCGAGTAACAAACTCGTCAAACGCGGGACGGAGATCTCTCGCTCTGTCCGTCGATGGCCGGAGAGGAAACCCGTTGTCTACGAGGATTATTAGCTACATCACAGATAAGTTTCTGGCTAAACGTACCAAACGGCCGCGGAGCTTCATCTCCAGCGGTGTGTGGCCGCCGAGGTCTGCGCCTCCTCGGGGCTGGAGGGCGTCCTTCCAAACTAAACTGTCTCTCTAACCCACTTTTCTTCCGACTCGACGAGTGAGGTGATTGGAGAGCTGGCGGAGTCGGGCTTCTGGTCGACGGTTTGGCGGTCTCTACGGTTTTCCTGTCTTCCTCTTCCTTCTTTAACCTCCTCTCTAGCTCTAGCGTCTCCCCATAGAGGGCCAGTTTTGCACTGAGTGGCGACCTGCCAGAACTCAACGCAGCGGAGGACAACGGTACCTCGTCCTCCATCTCCAGAATGCTTTTCTGCGCCCGCTGTACGAGAGCCTCGGCCTGAGCATGTGAGGAAATCGCGCTGATATCGATATCGATCGGTGCGTTGTAACGCTTCGTTGACAGGGACCCCTCTGAGATAGGTAGCGGCGAGTTGTTCAAAGCCGGGGTGGGTATGGTGACGCTCGCGCTCGCGCTCGTTGTACTAGAGCTCAACGCCGGATTATCAACGCTAAGATCTGTGCTGGCACTACTGATGGAGTGTCCCCTGAGCCTGGAATCGCCCGTTCCATTTGGTTCGAGGTTGGACGTCGGCGAATCCTGCTCCTCACTCGGAGGTGGATTGCGGATGCTGAACGGGAAGTCGTTGCTCCTGAAAACTTCGACACCTCGAGACAGGGATGATGTTGAGGAATTGACGCCCTGATCAGCGCTACGACTTTCGGATTTTAGTTCTCCTAATCGGTCCAACCTTCCGAGTGGTCGGGTCCCATCCTTGTCCTTTGGTTCATCCCCGTCTTGTAGATCAGAGAATTGAGTAGAGGTCGGGGGAGCAGACTCGGGAGTATCCCTCCCCGAAGCCAGACGAGCGGCGGAATCGATTCCTCGAAGGGAACCGATACTCCCGCTGGCATTCAGCGTGAGCATGCGTCTCGGACTGGATGTTCTCCTCGCGAAAATCCCCGGCGTCGGAGATGTGGAGTCGAATCTGAGTGCGCGTGATCCAGGACGTTGACTAATAGACGAAGACCTGCTGTGACCACGCAGAATCCCTGTTGGGGCTGGGCTATTCGAGGGAGAACCATCCACGGCCGATTCACTCTCTACGTCTTCCAACGCTAGCTGGTTATGGAGTTCTGCTGCCATCAACGGCCGGTCTCCCGCATCACTTGCAAACCTCGATTTGAACCTCGATGGGGGGATGTCTCCCACAGTGGAATCGACCGAGGTTTGTCGAGTATGCTTGTCAAAGGAATTCTGGGAGATGGAGAGGGAAGGGCGGGATGGCGAATCAGACTCGATGAGGGAAACCTGACTCTGCTTCCGAAGGAGATTGCGAAGAGAATACTTGGAAGACGTCCTGCCAGCCCCAAGGTTTCGTTGCTGTTGGGTCGGGCCCTCAGCGCCAGTACCGGCAGATCGTGGCCTCCGCGAGCTAGTTCCGGTTGAAGGTTTTGGGGTAACAAGAGTATTGTATTGGAGAGGAAGGGAAGGTCTCCGCGGCTTCTGATGGGTGCCATCCCCAGTTGCGTTGGGGTCGAGGCCCAGTCCATATTCGTTGACGGGGGAGTTAGACGGGGATGTTGGGGGGGAGGGGACGGGCGGGGGAGTAAGAACGAGGGGGGTTGAAGAGTGGGTCCTAAAAAGGCTTAGCGCATTGTCGATAGAGCGTTTTACGTGGAGGTGTTTTCTTGACGAGCTATCGGTCGGCGAGGATGAAAGGCCGTCGTACGAGTATTCAGCACGATTCCTGAGGTCTTGGTCCTTCTGTTCAACCCATCTGTGGATGGTGTCGGCACAGGTCTCGTGACCACACTCTCGGGCAAGGGTCTCGGGAGTAACGCCATGTTTGTCGGCTCGGACAGGATGGGCACCGTGCTGAAGTAGGATGATTACAATATTGACATGACCGTTTGCGCAAGCGAAATGAAGCGGTGTGGAACCGGATGTTCCGACGATCGGTGCGGAGGTGTCCCTGTTCTTGTCGCTGGTGTACCGTAGGGGTAGTCTTGATATGATTGTAGATACGAATTGTGAAGCGAGATTGAAGCGAGGGGGAAGGATATTGAGAGGGGGTAGCGGAGGAAAGCGAAGAGGCGACACACCTTGGGGCGTTAACGTCTGCGCCATTGTCTATCAGTAGCTTGACGACCTGTTCATCACCACCAGAGCAAGCAACGTGGATGGGGAGGACCCCGTGGAGGACCGAATTGATGGGTTGACCGTTAACGAGAGCGTATCTGACGAGGCCATAATCTCCCGAGGCAGCCGCGGAGTGCAACCCCAGATTCGTGACTGCGGTGCGGGGATGAGTGGGGGAACGGAGGGGGTAAACTCTGTGGGTGTACGCACATTCTGTGGTTACATTGAACCTTGCCTCTGCGGCGACCTGCTTGAACCTCGAGATGCCAGGCATTGGGGGAGACGGAGGCAAAAGGTCGAGCGGAAGGAGACACTATGAGTGGTTGCCCCTTGTGGCGATGAAGATCGAGGGGGCTTGGCAGTGAACCGGGGTGATGTCAACCCGTCCCGAGTAGCCGGTAGGAAGTGGTAAAACCTCCAGAGCTGACGACGCAGAGGCAAGCCCTATGTGCTGAGGACACGGGGACCACCAGACACGAAACTGGACCTTCGGGGGAGAGGATAAGGAGTAGGGAGAACAAGAGCAACAGGCGGAAATATGTGCAGATGTTATGTAAGCCAGTCCATATCAGGAAACCCCTCGCTCACTCGGAGCCCGGTTTACAGCCGACGGGGAAAATTTGGGAATCCAGGCGAGGTGTCAGTAACCCAATAAACCACAGTGCCACGGGCACGAGACAGCAGGGACAGGATGCTCCAAAGGACCCTTCGAAAACCCCCGCTCCGAGCCGTCCGCGCTTCGAGCTGAGACGGGCCGAGACGCAGTGCGCTACCCCGCAGAACGGTTTCCCACGACGCCACGAGAGGGACATTGACAGGGATATCGCATTGAACCCATATCAGTGGATGGCAGCCATGCGGCCCTCCCAGTCGAAGATTGGCCAACAATTAGGGTTAGTTACATACACACGTTACATACTACACAGGTCAGGGAGGATGAGCGTTCCCCACCCTTCCCGCACGCGGCCCACTCGATTCATGAAGCTTGGCTGGGGACCCGCTCCGCTCGCACGTTTTTGGCCCGAGGCGAGAGATGCTTGCCGCCTCTGACAACGTCTCTCCACATGGCGGACTTGAGTTGCAGCGCATCTGCCACTGGGATCTCCACATGCGTAAACTTGTTGCTACTCCCGCCAACAGAGAAGCGAGTCACCCGGTCGGCTATCGAGATTCCGGGCGAATATATCACACACAACGTACAAAGGGACCGAAAGCTTCCCAACCCCGGCGTTCGACTGGTTCGTGAGAGCAGGAACGGGGGCTCAACAGAAGTCCCGATCGTGGGGAGACATGCCGATCATCACCACTCTAGTTGTCAAATTCTTGACGAGTTGTCGCTCTCCTGCTGCGATCCGGCGCACGCTAACTAGGCGGCGCTTGGATTCATCTGGACGTTAATTCGTCGGTTATCCCAACAAAACCGTGCCTCCCCCCCTCTCCCAGGACCACCAAACCCCCCATGTCCGTCATGCCCTCTCCCAACCCGTTCATACTCGGGCCCCTTCCCCGCGAAGGCGAATCCCCGCAGGAAAGGTCTCAACGAGAGCAAGAGGAGGCCCAAGCAAAAGCTGTCAGCGATGCCATCGATGAACAGATAAAGCAGGACAAGGTCGCCTTCAAAAGGTATCAGAAAGCGGTCAAGATTCTCTTACTCGGGCAGAGTGAAAGTGGTTAGTCGATGAACGTCTTATGCCGTACCCGCCTTCCACCGCCATCTAACCCGCGCGCTACTACAGGAAAATCCACGACGATAAAGAGTACGTGCTTCCTCATACACTGTTGCCTTTTTCCGACCAAAAACGTCGATCAGATTTCCAGCTCAAGTATGCATACAGTGCATGGGTCCGGGAGCGGGGCTCGTGGAAGGCCGTGATGTGAGTCCAATCCAATCCCCACCCATTTCGTGCCCAATCATATACATGACCCGTATTTACTCCCACCTGCAGCCACATGAACCTCATCCGGTCAGTCACAACGGTCCTCGAAATCATGAATAAGACGATGAAAGAACAGAATGACCGACTGCAACGTCAACAACGGTCCCTCTCTCCGTCGAGACCCCACCGAAGTACACCCACCGTGCTGTCGTCCGATGACCACGAATTTTCAGACGACGACGCCCAGGATCTCGTTTTTAACTTCTCGGACAAGCACAAGCTGCTGCAGTTGCGACTTCAACCATTGACCCGCGTTCGACGGGACCTTGAGAAATACCTCGGTTCCGCCGCTCTCGAACCCGACCAGGTTGGGACGGCAACCAACATTGTGTTCCCATCCTCGGATGAGTTACCAGGGTCCCCACGTCGCAACACGGAGTTTTCCGTGCCAGTCAACAGTTCCTGGAAGTCCCGTGCGTCGGGGAAGGAAGATTCCAAACGACTCGTCGAAAGGAAATCCATTCAGGATCTTCATGACGCTACGGAGATCCTGTACCGTTGTGGTTCCGATATTAAACAGCTCTGGGCAGACGATGTCGTCCAGCAGGTGCTCAGGGTGACTAAAGCGCAATTGGAACATTCCTCAGGATTGTAAGCCAGCGATCCACTATGCTGCCCCGGCCGCAGCCTCACCAGATTTTCCAGTTTCATGGATGATATCGATCGCCTCGTAGCGAGAGACTACGAGCCTTCAGATCAGGACGTTGTCAAGGCGAGGCTTCGGACTGTTGGTGTCCAGGAGTACCACTTCAGCATCTCCGGGGGTAGGTATCCGACTCTCGATGCTAGCGGGACATCTTTATTGACCCCTTGTCAGCCACAGGGCACGACGACTGGATCTTGTACGACGTCGGCGGTTCGAGGGCATCCGTAAGTCGTGCTACACCTCTCAAGCTCGCCCTCTAACGAGAGTATCGTGGCCTGTGACAGCGAACCGTCTGGTGCTCCTATTTTGACAATATCAATTCTATCATTTTCTTGGCCCCAGTGAGCTGCTTCGACCAACGCTTGGCGGAAGACGCCAGCGTGCATCGCCTGGAAGATAGTCTGCTTATCTGGAAACACATTTGCAACTCTAAACTCTTGGTAAACATCCAACTTATCCTGTAGGTGGCCCTCCGAACTTGGTCGCCCAAATTTGACCGGTTCTTTTGGCTGTGCACTCAGTTTCCTCAACAAGATCGATTTATTGAAAGAAAAGCTGGAGTCTGGGGTCCGCTTCGACAAATATGTTATCAATTATGGAAGACATCCGAACGATGTTCCTTCCGTGACTTCTTGTGAGGTTCTCGGGGGATTCGCCCCGGTCTATGACTGACCTGGAACACGATACAGTCTTAAAGCAGCAATTCAAGACGATTCTCCGGAGCTCCGGAAGCCAACGAGTCTTTTATTGTTACCTAACGTCAGCTGCTGTGCGTCATTCATCCTTGGGCTTCTGGATTCACCGAGGCTAATCCCGAATTTGGACCCCATGGATAGGACACCAAGGCGATGGCCACAACGCTGGCCACTGTCTACGACGGGATCATTCGAGACGCTCTGGATCGTGCACAATTCCTGTAACACGCTTTCTAGCAGCCCATCCCTGCTTCTCTCCCTATTTATCTGTGCTTCTGTTCTCAAGGATGTGATTCCGTGTATGGATGGTTTATTTTGGACCTCCTGCGGGGTCCTGGCGCGACCACTGAACCCTCTCCCGCTCGGAAGCTCCCCGGCGGCCTGGCACTGTCGCGCGATGGCTCCTTTCTCAGCGTGTCCATTCCCCATGGTGCGTTTCTTGTCCGTCATTTCTCAACCCTTGGCGCTCCTACCGAAGCGTAAAGTCATTGTGCAGGTCCTCCTCGGCGTTCCAGACTTTTTATCTTTCCTATTTGCTTTATGTGCATTCCAGCTATTCAGTTTTTTTCGGGCTTGTGTTTCGTACGTTATACTGGGAGAGGTATTCATTTGTAGGTTAGAAGGCGTTCCCGTTGACGCTCCTTATTTAAACGGTGCTACGCGTTCGTGTTTTGATGTCTTGCTTTACGAGTGTATTGAACGAACCCTGATGAATTTTACATACTCAAGGATTTGCACTCGAGATTGGTTTGGCCGCCAAAACGAAGTCAAAGGCGCCATGGGCGGCGCGCCTCCGGAGAGAAGCCTGTGGAAGCGGCCCCAAGGTTGCCAGAAGGAACAAGGCTATGTGTACCGCGAGGATCTTAAACCAGATGCCCGGCCCCGTGCGCCAAGCCGGTTCGGATCGATATCGTGTACTTGGTGGCTTGATAACTTGCAGTCACGAACAGCCGTAGTACGTCATGATTTAGAAGCCATCCGATCTTCTCGGACCGCACGCTTTGGTGGAAACGCCGGGGGTCAATAGGAGATGCAACCACTTGCGCGATCTTGGAGCGCCGAAGACGATCACTCATCGGGATAAGGAGCAGCGGGGATCAGAACTGGGAGAAGTGATGGGTCTATTCGAAATAAGCCTTCTGACCTTCTTCTCGCTTCTTTCACCCTCCGGATGCAGTTCGGATGGTCAAGAACGGGCGGAACAACACAGAACGCGGATCGCAGTCCGACGTTGATCTTGGCAACGCTCGCGCTTCGGTCTCAAGCACCGGCCATGCCCTGATAACCCGAGGGGGGTTTAGTGATTACTGGTACAACACAGTTAAAAATAACAATTAGATATCGTGGCAAGGATCAGCATGGGTCGTGTTCTGTGAACGTGACTCCCGTGTGGGACTTGTTGGTGGTTTATGGGATGGATACCGCCTTGTCTCATCGCCAAACCTCCAATACTGAAACGTCGCGCCCTGAGTCGACTTTCTCAGCGAACGGGAGCGGGGACTCACATCAATTGGTTCTACATTCGCTGCGATATCCCTCGAGAGATACCGGAGCGCAAATATCCCAGAGAGGACGCACGCCTCTTCCAGAGTCTTTGTCGGCGAATCCGTGAGTTCCTGGTAGAGCTCCAGGACCCTGCCTTCAATTATCCGCCCGCAGATAATTGACGAGCCATGGGATTTCGAAAAGAGCTGTGTGATGCACCTTAGGTTCTCAATTGACGAACTACATGTCGCAAGGAAGACGCACTGAGAGGTTGAGGAGCACGTCCGGACCCGTGTTTGGATCGTGCTCCTCCCTCGCCCACACGTACGAGTTACCCTGATCTTCAAAGGTAGCAAATTCCCTGGCGGTTTAGAGGTCGGTCGAGGCTGCATGGGTGGATGTAATTTCAAATACGTTACCTGCCAACCTTAAAGAATGCAGATATTGGTCGTTTAATGGTAGGGAGTGAAGCACCCTGTCGAGGTTTGACCCATTCAATTTCATCTCGCTTGTATGTGTTCCACCGGAAGACGATGATTGGCATCCCTCTCGAGTCCGAGACGGTAGTCACCTTGTTCCCGGAATGCGACGCCTGGCGCGAAGTGGAAACCTTGTAGCGATATGTTGGATTGCCCTCTTCGAAGAGGGTCGTCTCCCGAACGTCGGGTGATGAAAAGTGCAGCCTGAGAATCGGAGGTTTCGAAGGTTTCAGTTGTCGAAGGATGAACGTCGAGGAGGTCATCCTTGGCTCGGGAGGATGAAGGGGGACAATTATAGAGGCCGATGCAGTGGGTCTTCATCAAGATCGAGACTGGGAGCTTTATACGCGAGATCCCACGACGTGCCGGTCCTTGCGATCTCTCCGTCCACTTCCGCAGCGCTTGGTCCCGCGGCCACACGTCTTGGAGTAGGTTCCTTTCCCTTCTGTTTCTGGGATGAAATTCCATATAATTCCCAAACAACTCCACGAGACGAGCCCGTCTATGATTGGATGTTCTACTCGAGATTACTGATTCTTCCATCTCTTCTTCCGAGGTTCTACGGCGGTCACTGATCGCTGCCTCCTAATATCTAGACCCCAGACACCCGATAGGCTCAGGCGCCGATAGGGAGACAAATGTCGGAGCCCAAGGCAAAAATACCTGTGATCAGTGAGTGGAATCGACGCGTTCCCGTCGCGGCTCATGTTCGCTGATATGCCGCCACAGTCGACACGGATCCCGGAGTAGACGACGTGATTGGGATGTGAGCACGGCCGCCTCTCCTGCCTTCTATTCTCTGTCCCATCGTCGACCCAGATTGCTTGCATTGGCTTCGCCTGAACTCGAGGTGCTCGCCATCACGGTTACGTTTGGTACCAGATTTCTAGATCCGAACCGCAAGTCGCTTACCTGCATCCTAAAGGCAACACTAGCCAAGATCACTGTTGGTCAGTAGCCGTCCCCCCCAACCTCCAGTGCCATCATTTCGAACCTCTTCCAAAGGAAAAACGTTTTCAATCTATATCACGCTCTCGCGCGTCACTTCGCGGTGATTCCTGATGACCGGGCTCGGTTCCCAAACTTCTCCCAGTCCCGGAAGACTATTCTTGCGTTGGGAGCGGAGAGCCCGACCCACGGCAGTATACACACAGCACAATACTTTCACGGCCGGTACGAGCCATTTTCTCGGTGTATCAGCCAATGGCATAACAAGCAATTCCCGATTAGTGATGGGCTGGGAGATATTGTCACCCGACATCCTGATCTCCTGGCTGCCTTCGCGGATAACGACTACCGGCATCCTCAATTAGAAATTTCTTCACGATCTGCCACAGATGTCGCACTAGACTTAATCCGATCCGAACCACACAGGTCGATAACTTACATCGCCTTGGGTCCGCTGACCGATCTATTGGGAATGTTGAGGAAGGACCCTTCACTGGTCAGAGAACGGCTCGGAAGAGTCGTTTGTATGGGAGGTGCTCTGGACGTCCCAGGAAATGCCACACCGGTGGCCGAGTGTCAGGCGCCTTCCATCTCGACTTGGCCGACTGACGGCTGATGTTTTTCCAGTCAACTTCTTCGCAGATCCCCATGCTGTTTATGAAGTGCTCACTCCTGCCATACCTAATCAGGGTTTTCCTCGCGAACGTTTCATTTTGGTCCCCCTCGACGTCACCACTCTTCACGAATTGCCGTTCTCCGTCTATAAGGCCGAGGTTGACCCGGAGTTCGTAGATACGGGTTCTCCTTCGAATCCTGCGGAGAAGCTCCCACTGTTGCACTTCACTAGCGCTTTCCTGGAAAGGACTAGAGAGGTCATGCTGTATTTTGGCAAGGATGTGCTGGAGTTGCATGATCCTGTGGCCGTCTGGTTCGCTATTGAGAATCCACCAGGAAAGGAATCGGCCGGCCAACCCCCCGTTTTAAATCATGGCTGGAGAGCCACCAGACGGCAATTCCAAGTCGAGCGGTGAGATTCTTAATTTTACCTCATCTGCACCCGGGTGACGCTCATTACACCGTCCTATGTGCGCAACAGAACAGGCGAATTTACACGCGGGATGCTGGTTGTAGACCGGCGCGACGACGTTGGGGCGTACGCACCTGGGGACAATCGGTCACACGTACAGCAGGAGTTAGATCGGCTTCACGTCTCACACGAACCATTCGAGTCTGCTGCTGTACCAGCTCCGGTCCACGTGGAGGACGATGGCAAGAACCCGGGGAAGTCAGATATTGGCGTGTTCACGGTTGTGGGAACGCCTGGTCCACGCGCTTGTTTGGAGTTGTTGCTCCAGCGCATATGGGGGGTATATCCAGACAGTCTTAGAGTGTGAATCACGAATACACAAAATTTGCAGGTTACCGTAACGTCCGAGAACCGGAATCCGAACCCGACCCGACAGCGGCGTGAGAACAATGTGGGGGCCCAAAAGCGGACAAAAGTTGACCTCCCCTCCTTGTCTTCGATCGACCATCGTTGCAAATTTTCTATGACATTCGCCTCGTCCACTGGGTGAGTTTTGTTTTTGCCGACGGCTGGTTGCTTGTGTTGAACACCGCCCCCCCAGGAAACCAAAGAACATCAATCCAGTTTATTTCGGACCCTCTGGACTCCTCCCCGTAGACCTCGACCGACCTCCTTAGAACTCGCTTCTCGTTTTTCCTCACCCAGGGTCCTTGTTAACCGTCCCATGGGATAAATTTGCCTCCGTTCGTCGCTGTGGGTGTCCGAGCCACCCTATACCGTATACACAGAAACCGTCCACCCCGGCATTCCATTTCCAACTCTTACCAAGTCACCATATAACACCACACCGCATATTCCCCTAGACCTTGCGCGATGCACGCCATCAAGACGCCTTCGTTCTTCAGGCCCTCGAGCCGTCCGGCTTCCCCTGCACCATTGCCTACACCAACAGCGAAGCCAGAGATTCCATCCAACCCATACGATCGCCATCGTCCGCTCTCCAAACTTGCGCTGGCAAGCTTTAGACGCCCATCCCCGTCTCCTGCGACGGCTACCGCACAGGCAGCCACCCCTTTAATTCAGGACGGGTCATACCTGGAAGTTCTTAGTTTGAGGTTGAGCGAAGCCGTTACAAGAGCTCTTGCACAGCCCACTGGCCCCCCATTGCCTCACGAGCAACTCGGGGGGAGAAGACCAATTCCTGCAGGCAGGGGTCATGCGTTGGGTGCATTCATTTCCGGGTAAGTCAACTGCCTGCCGGATCTCGCCCCGGGAGAACTAATTGTGACGTCATGTCGATAGCGAGATTAAAGCCTCACAAGATAACCCACATCTTCAACGAGCTGTCGTTCGTTCTTTACAACGCCCGCTATCTGTACTGCTCTCCAACATCTCCGCTCATTCACTTCCTTTGCTCTCCTCTCCCCAATTTCATGCGACCACCTTGACTCAGCAGCAGTCTTGCTTCAACGCAACCCAACTGCACGCGGTCGGGTTAGCAACGTTGGCAGGAGAGGTTTTAGAGACGTTCGACGAACTGGGCCTGGGACGGGAAGTTGATGGACGCCCTGATGGGTTGAGGGTGACCCGAGAGGGGTTGGTCAACCTCGTTACGCGGGTTGTAAACCCCCTTATCGCCTCGATCCAATCGGAGCTCTTCCCTCTTATCGACGGGCTGGAGAAGTTTAGCCCAGTCGGAAGGACTGGATCAGGACTACATTCGAAGAGCACCAAGACCCCACATCCTTCGATTATTGCATTGCATGCAGTCGTCCCACTATATGCCAAAGGACTGGCAAGGATCGCAGCCATTGATGCTGCGCAGAGCTCCTTGGGAGCGATGGTCATCGCATTGGTATGGCACGGGGTCGTCGCCCTTGCCCACCGCCCGTTCACTTCGTGTTCTCCTCCGGCGTCCCCCAAACTCCCCTCCGCCATCGCAAAGATCAAGCCATCTACTACACCACCTACCACCCCTCCCCCTCGATTCATGGCGATCATCCCCCCTTCTTCTCGTCCATCCACTCCCCCGAACCACCCACCCGGGTCCTCCCTGCCAGGGGATGCCCGAGCGCTCTATGATATACTCGGACTAATCGTCAAGCCCTCGAAAGATAAGGCGGCTGGACTGTTGGCCTCGGAAGCTGTTGATGAAGCTTTCGACGCGTTGGGATCCCTGGTCTTACTCCTTGATTTGATTTACAGCGTCCCACGTTCACAGGCGCCTCTCAACTTTGAGCAGCTCGAGGCTGATCTGATGGCTGTCACTGATAACCTTCCCACCCTCATCGGTCTTCCCATCCTCTTGCGTGCCTACGTGATCAATGGGGGTTCTCAGGAAGGAGGGGAATCACGTTCTGTGGCTTCGATCCTCGGAATGACTGAAGAAACCTACCGCGCAAACTGCCTAGCGGGTTTCAACAGAGCCGACGAATGTGAAGAGGTAGTCGGAAAGCACATAATTCGTGTTTTGAGGAATGATTCCGCCTCGCTGGGAGCTGTTATGGTTGCCAACTGGCTTGAGAGGCAAATCCGCGATGTATATTGACTGCATGGCAGATATACCTGTCGTTATTTTTATTCGATCGCTTTGTTAAGACCTTCGGGTCCGTTGGTTATAGTTTAACGACTCACTTGTTTGATTCTACTGGTGTACAGACTGCTGTTAATTTTGGCCAATCATTTGTTGTCGTTAGAGCTAGAGCACCCAATAAAGCTTCGGCTGTCCTCCCACTTTGTTTCCATGAGTCGGGATTTTAAACTTGCAAGCGTGGGAAACGTGGGAAGTAGCATCCGTGGGATTTTCTCACATAAACTGTACAGTCCGATCTGCGCTGAGTGGACAGACAAACGACAACTTCGAAGAGCCAAGTCTCGAAACCTCTAAAACGAAAATGGAGTCCTTACGCTACCTCGGTTCGCTGCCAGGCCACGCAGGATGGGTCACTGCCATTGCCACCTCCTCGGAGAACCCAGACATGATCCTCACGGCTTCACGAGGTACGCGGATCAGCCCAAAAGGTTGAGACACGGACTCGTTATCTGACCTATGTCGCGACAGACAAAACTATCATCGTCTGGCAATTGACCAGGGATGAAGATGCGTTTGGTTACCCCAAACGCATTCTCCACGGACACAACCACTTCGTTTCCGACGTCGTTATCTCCTCTGACGGCCAATTCGCTCTCTCCGCTTCTTGGGATCACACTCTCCGCCTCTGGGATCTGAACACCGGCCAGACGACCAGGAAATTCGTCGGGCACACCTCTGACGTTCTGTCTGTCAGCTTCAGTGCTGATAATAGGCAGATCGTCTCTGGTTCTCGTGACAAGACGATCAAGTTATGGAATACCCTTGGTGAATGTAAATTCGACATCAAGGAGGATGGACACACCGAGTGGTGCGTTGTTAATGCTTGCGTTAACGTGGACCGGTCCATTGATCCTCCCGGCTGTACTTTAGGGTCTCATGTGTTCGATTCAGTCCTAACTTGATGAACCCCGTGATCGTCTCTTGTGGTTGGGATAAGGTGGTAAAGGTAAGCAACCCTCATGACACTCCCTTCTTTGGTTTTCAGGAGCGGAGTGATGTTACATTCAATATTTGCTACTTCAGAGGGATTTACCTCCCTATGAGACTACAATATATCACCAAGATCTCTGACCCGCTCACCTTGATTTACCGAATTTCAGTGACGCCGTTTACTGATAATTTGTGACCCATAGGTCTGGGAACTGTCGAAGTTCAAACTGAGAACGAACCACTACGGCCACACCGGCTACATCAACACCATTTCCGTGTCCCCCGACGGTTCCTTGGCTGCTTCCGGAGGAAAGGACGGCATCACGATGCTCTGGGACCTCAACGAGGCCAAGCACCTGTACTCGCTCGAGGCGGGAGATGTCGTTAACGCCCTCGTCTTCTCCCCCAACCGATACTGGTTATGCGCTGCTACTGCTAGCTGCATCAAAATCTTCGACCTGGAGAGCAAGTATGTTGAATTGCGTTCTCGCAACCTGGTGGCAATACTGACGCTCGTGGAATTTCCAGGTCAATTGTTGACGAGCTCAAACCAGAGCGTTCTGACACAAGCAAGGTCAAGGAGCCGGTGTGTGTGTCGATCGCCTGGTCAGCAGATGGCCAGACACTGTTCGGTGGCTTCACCGACGACCTTGTCCGTGTCTGGAGTGTTATCTCGTAGTTACTTTGTAGGGCTGGTTGTTTATTACACGACATGTTGTACCCTCAAAATTGATCGTTGCTGTATCCATGCTCGCTTTTTCGCAGGATCCAGAAGGATCATTCCCCAGCGTACTGGCCGAGTTTGGGGTGTGGTATGATGCCGAAGAGATTCATCTATCTATCGCATCCCGGAGATTGCGGACGCGCTCCTCGTATGTGTACTTGTCCACCCCACCAAAATCTATCGTCATAGCGCCGTTGGAGATGTTGACCTGCAATTCGCATAGGTGGGTTACCCTGGCTCTCCAGCTATCCCCGCTATCCTTCTCGTTAGCTCCTAGATGAATGAAGCAGAGTGGCATACTTACGTTGCTGTTCCATAGAAATCAGATCGTTTGTTGACAAGCCTAGCACACATGTCTTGGTTTGACGTGGTGTCATAGATCCACAAGGACTTTCCGTGATAGATCTCTTGCCACCCATCGCAATCTACAATTGGATTGGGTGGATTGAACCGTTTTACGTTTGGTGGGATGGTGAGTTTCCGAAGATCTACGTCGTTTAGGAGGCGGAGAGCGGTGAGGTTGGAGATGTCGAAGAAATAGGGACGGATTTCGGGGCCCGGATCTAGGATGGCGATTATTGGTCCTAAGTCTTGGTCGTCCGAACCATCCAAACCGTCATCCATCTTGACATCCGAAGTGGGAGCAGACGCAGAGGCGGACGGTTCGCCTTTATCCACACCCGCACCTTCCTCCTCTCGGCCGACCGACGAAGAAAACTCCTCTTCACCCTCTTTCAGTTTCGCGAGGAACGACCGCCACGCTTCGTCGTTTGAGAAATCGGTTCTGACGAGGATGCCGAGACCTGGGGCTTCGTCGTCCGTGGTTTCGTCGAAGATGTCTTCGTCCATGAAGAATTCGGATTCGTCGTTTGGTTCAGGTCGAGAGAGCTTGGTTTAACGGCGCAGTGGGTTCCCATCAATCACGCTAACTGTAACAGCGTTGGTTTGGCCCATACCTGATTTGCATATGTTTTCTCTTTTACCTCACGAGGCATTTCCCAAAACTGCTGTATCGCTCGTAGCCGCCATTTTCGCCTGCCTTCGAGCGGATGGCGGAGTTTTATCTCTGCGTACGTGGTCTATGACGAGTCAAAAAGAGAGGGAGAAAGGTGAAGCCCACCCCAAATACAGCTCTGCCAGGGAATCGAACTTGATCAGGACTTACCGC